>ERZ773009.774-NODE-774-length-23127-cov-6.968273_pt1 | contig 23127 bp, 17 predicted proteins | sample MGYA00580663_ERZ773009 | MGnify/ENA primary metagenome ERZ773009 (study PRJEB29015, sample SAMEA2737969) | human oral metagenome | biome: human oral; feature: human-associated habitat; material: dental | place: China | collected 2026 ... | reverse complement strand
GCTGCCGACATGATGAGCAGCGGCACGTAGGGATTCGTCATCGTTCCTCCCGGTTGTGGTTGGCGGTGCTCATGCGGGGCGCACCACCTTGGTCAGCGTTGTGATGAGTTGGTCGTCGAAATCGCCGCCGCTCCTCTCGTACCCGTCCGAGAGGAGCTTGTGGACGAGCGTCATGAGGCGCGGCATGGGCAGTCCGACGTTCGTGCAGGTGCGCATGATTGTCGGGTTTTCGATGAGTGCGACGAAGATGCGGCCGAGCTGGTAGTAGCCCCCGTATTCGTCGCGGAGCATGTGGGGGTATTCGCTCATGGCCCGGTCGATGCCGGCGCGATGTGCGCGGCGCAGGGCTTGGGCGATGCACGAGGCGGCGTAGCGTCCCGCCTTCATGGCGGGGGCAATGCCTTCTCCGTTGTAGGGGGAGACCATGCCGCCGGCATCTCCGACGAGGACGAGCCCCTGGGTGTAGTGGGGCTTGCGGTTGAAGCTCATGGGCAGGGCGGCGGAGCGCAGGGGTCCGATCTGGTTGTCGGGGGTGAATCCCCATTCGCCCGGCAGGTTGGCGGTCCACGCCTTGAAGACGTCGCGGTAGGGCAGGTTGGTGGCACCAGCGCGGGAGGCGACGGAGCCCAGGCCGACGTTGACGACCCCCTCGCCCATGGGGAAGATCCACCCGTATCCGGGAAGCAGGTCGGAGGCTCCGGGGGCTCCGCTCCACAGTTCGAGGTGGGATTCCATCCATTCTTCGTCCCCGCGGGGGCTGCGGAAGTAGGCGCGGGCGGCGACGCCCATGGGGCGGTTCATCTTCTTGTCGATGCCGAGGCCGGTGGCCAGTCGGGCGGCCACTCCCCCGGCGTCGACGGTGATGGAGGCCCGCACGGTGAGGGCGGTGGCGTTCTTCCCGCGCCCGCTCTTGGCGGTGACGCCCGTGACGCGGCCGGAGCCGTCTTGGATGGCTCCGGTGACGGTGACGCCTTCGTACAGGCGCGCTCCGGCTTCCTGGGCGCGGCGGGCGAGGGCGTGGTCGAGGTCGGTGCGGGCGCGCGTCATGCCGTATCCGGGCAGGGACTTCTGGTCGGGCCAGTCCATGTGGACGGTGTGTCCACCGCCGATGACGGTGAGGCCTCGGTTGCGCATCCACCCGGTGGTGTCCACACCCATGGCGATGAGTTCGTGGACGGCAGCGGGGGTGAGCCCGTCGCCGCAGATCTTGTCGCGGGGGAAGGTGTTTTTTTCGAGGAGGATGACGTCGAGGCCCGCCTGGGCGAGGTGATAGGCGGTGGAGGAGCCGCCGGGGCCCGCGCCGACGACGACAACGTCGGCGCTCATGTCGCCAGGCATGGTGGATGCCACCGCGTTCCTCCGTAGTGTGGGCGCGCGGGTTCGTCCGCGCGAATGTGCATAGGCGGGTGAGGCGTGCACGGCACCTCACTTCCGCGAGAAAGCCTATCCAGGTAACCCTCAGTCGGCGACCTACGTTACTTTTTGGCTGTATCTCGGGAAAACCGGCGCATCCGAGAACCTCCCGGGCACCCAATTTGCGCAACGATTCTCTGTCGTAAATCGTGGCCTCCCTCTCGGAGAGTTGAGGTTCTTGCGACCGCTGTCATAGGACATGTGCGAGGGGAGTTCGCCCTGGATGGTCTCGGTTCTGTTCGTCGTGGGAGTGAGCGCCCCTGCTGTCGGTGGGCGTGGCGGGAAGCGGGGGGTGAAACGGGGGCCGCCCCCGCCGATCGACCCCAGGACTTCCCCGCCAGGGGCAGGAGGGCGGTGAAACCGGGGCCGCCCCCGCCCGCGGGTGGGAGGCAACCGCCGACCTCTTCATCGACGCCGCCGCACAAACCGCCCCCGCCCGCGGGTGGGAGGCAACCGTGGAGCGGAGGGAAGCGGAACATGAAACCCAGACCACCCCAGCCGATCACCCCCAGGACTTCCCCGCCACGGGCAGGAGGGAGGTGAAACCGGAACCGCCCCCGCCTGCGGGTGGGAGGCAACCGTGGGACGGAGGGAAGCGGAACATGAAACCGAGACCACCCCTGCTTCGCAGAAAACGCCGGTTATGGACGTTTCTCGTCAGGCCAGGGCGGTCTCGGTTTCATTCGGCCCCCGAAACGGCAAGACAGGGGCGGCCCAGGTTTCAACCAACCCCCAAAACAGCACGACACGGGCGGCCCAGGTTTCAACCAACCCCCAAAACAGCAAGACAGGGGCGGCCCAGGTTTCAACCAGCCCCCAAAACAGCAAGACAGGGGCGGCCTGGGTTTCAACCGACGCCGTTGGAGCAGCGAAGCGGACGGGCGGGGCCGACGCAACGGCCGCACTCGGCCGCGCGGTCGGCACGTGCCCCGCCATCACCCCGCGGACCCGTCACCCGGCGTGCCCATTGCCCCTGAGACCCATTGCCCTCTGGTGCCGTCGGTCGATGAAGTGTCACACTCACCCGGAATGCACACGCCTCTCACCCCTCACGGAGCCGCCCGCTCGTGTTCGCGGCGCGTTGAGGTCCGGAGACTCGCGAGATTGCTCGACACCCCCGCAGGAAGCTTGAGGCTCACACACCGAAAGACAGTCGGGCGTGTTTGCCCCCGCCGGGTCGGATCCATACACTTGGTGACTAACGCAAGAACTCTGACCCGCGCGCCACCTCTTGACGCGCCGGTCGACGACAGGAAGCATGCTCATGGCCGACTACGGTTTCAATCGCAGTTCCCACGCGCAAACGCACGGGGACATGGAGGATGGGGGAGCTGCACTCTCTCGTTCCAACGATGCAACTCACCAGCTCAATAGCGCTCAAACGCAGACGCGGTGGCCAAGCGAGCCGGGGACGCAGGAGTTCCGACAGAAAACCGTGGCGTTCTTCGATTCGGTCAACGACATGCTCACGGACGAGAAGGACATCTTCGATACCTTCCGCACGAATCTGTCGATCGCAGAGAAGGAAGCCGAGAACACCGAGGAGGGCAACGCGGCGGTGCTTGAGGCAATCAACCACGCCCTTCAGTCCGATCCGGCGGCAACCGCTGCGTCCTCCGCCCCGGCGGCTCCCAGCGCGTCGGGGACCAGCACGTCAGGTGCCGTTGCTTCGGCTCCCAGTGCGTCGGGCACCGGGGCTTCCCCCTCCGCCCCGGCTGCCCCGAGCGCGCAGCCTGCGGACGCGCCCGCCCCGGCCGGCCAGATGCCCGAGTTCTGAGCGACAGGAGAACGACGATCATGGTTTCTTCACCGATGTACGACCGAGTGATGACGTTCGCCGCGCAGGCGGACCACACTGAGGAGCTGAGCGCGTGGGACAGCGAGCACCGGCGCGTTCTGCGCGGCTTCGAGGATGCGATCGATCGGGTGCGACACTTCCAGCAGCACCAGGGCTTCACCGGGCAGACCGGGGATGCCCTGAAGGCGTGGGCAGATCAGACGGTTGCCCGACTCGAGTCCAAGCGGGACTACTACATGCGCGGAATCACCCACTACGTGGCGGCCCGACAGGCCGTCGCGCAGGCGAAGGCGGACGCGAGGCAGCTCTCCCCCACCCTCCTCGACGCCAAGACGGAGGCTCTGCGCAGCGCCGCCACGGTGTCGCTGCCCTTCGCGCCCGTGCTTGCGCCCGTTCCGGGGCTCGTCGCTTCGGCCGTGCTCGCGACCGGGGTGGCCTACGTCAACGCGGTGGAGGCCCAGGCGAACGCGCAGCGCGAGGCGGCCGCAGCCGAGATCCTCAAGCGCGTCAACGCCGCGACGGGCGAACTCAGCGGTGGCATCGGAGACCTGACGCAGGCGGGGCCCAACGATAAGTCGGGAGGAACGAAACGCTTCATCCCTCCGCTCAGTCCATCAACCAAAACCAACCTCGGTCGAGGCCACGTCCAGTACTCGCCCCACGACGCGGGGGTCTACGGTCGCAGCGCCGCCGACGACTACGGGCGGGCCCCGCTGCGCTCCGACAAGTCCCTGTACCCGGACGGCTACGCCGATCCGGACACGGAGGAGGCGATGCGCAGGCGCGCGCTGGCCTCGCACCAGGTGGCCAGGCGCTACCTCCCGCCGGACGCAAAGGGTTCCTACGACAGGCCGATCACGGATCCGCAGGACCTGATGGGCGTGGATCTCATGCACACGCGGGTGAACGCGAACCACCACCGCAACGGCTACGTGTGGGGCGGGCACGTTCCCGCCAATCCCACCGACATCGACCATCCCCTGTGGCGCATCAACGGCGGCCCGGCCTCCACCGCAACCGCGGCGGGTCGGCTCGGGGGAGCGGCCATGCTCGGCGCGGGAGCGCTGGGCCTGCGCGGGGCCGCGCGGCTGGGGTCGGGCGGGATCGGCGCGGCCGCGGGCACCTCGGACCTGCGGGTCGGCTCCTTCGGCGGCAGAGGTTTCGGCACCTACACTCCACCCGCCACCCAGACACCCCAGGGTGGCGCAGGTTCCGCCCACCCCGCGATGATGGGCGGCATGGGAGCCGGCGCGGGCGGCGCCCAGGAAGATAAGAAGAGGCACAGGCGCAAGTACGAACCCTACCGCTACCTGGACGAGGACGAGGGGGCAGTGCCTGCGGGCTACGTCAACCCCATGTCTCAGACCTACGGATCGGACAAGGACATTGCGCCCGCCCCACGCAAGGACGACGGATGGGATCCGCGCCAATGGTGACTTCTCCCCGCACACGCATCGCCCTGTCGGCGGCCTGCGCGACCGCCCTCGCCCTCGCGACACCCGTCATCGAGGCCTCCCCGGCGAGCGCCGCCGACGCCATCACGGCCGCCGACCAGCCCTACTTCGCCTACTACCACCTCGACCAGGCACGAGCCAAAGGCTACACCGGCAAGGGAGTAACGGTCGCAATCATTGACGGACCTGTGGACGTCAGCGCTCCGGAGCTATCGGGGGCAACCATCACAGACAAGAGTCCATGCTCAGTATCAGCCAGTGCCGATAGTAAGAGTCACGGGACAGCACTCGCATCCCTCTTGGTCGCTCAATCCTACGGAGTAGCCCCCGACGCCACGCTCCTGTCCTATGTCAACACCGACAACACGAGCCAGGCAGGAAGCAACTGCAAGTCAACCGGAGGACCGCTGCTAACGTCTAATGCGTCGCTCATCAACCATGCCATCAATGACGGCGCGACAATCATCACGAACGCGACGAGCACAACAGATCACAGTGATGCCCTCAAATGGGCGGTTGCCCGCGCGATGAGCCAGGGGATCATCATCACCGACGCCATCGGAAACGAGGGACGCGACGAAACACAGAACGGGCTGTCACGCTGGTCGGGCGTGGTCGGAGTTTCTGCTGTCGACACAAACGGGACCCGCGCAAGCTACTCATCCTGGGGACAGGGCGTGATAACCGCTGCGGTTGGCGGCCCCGTCACCTATCGCGATTACTCATCCGGAAGCAATGTCCAGTCGTACGGTTCTTCCAGTTCCGCTCCTATCGTGGCGGGTTTCTTGGCGTTGGCCCGTCAGAAGTGGCCCGACGCGACCGCGAACCAGCTCCTCCAGCTCCTGGTCCACACCACGGTCAACACCGACGGCGGATGGAACCAGTACACCGGATACGGGCTGGCCAGCCCCGCAACCATGATCAACACCGACCCCAGCCAATACCCCGACGAGAACCCGCTCGCCGACAAGGGCGGCGGAACCAGCCCCACACCCGAAGAGATACGCCAGTACGCCGACGGCATCGTAGACCCCTCCGAAATCATCTACGACAACTCCTACACCTACCGAGGCCTCAACGAAACCACCCTCACCTCCACCAACAACCCCTACCCCACACACATCGGCACAAGCCCCCGATACCACACCAAATAACCACCGCACGGCAGCTCCGGGCAAGATCCACAGTCCGGAGCAGCAACTCGGCGGGCGCATGCCAAACACGAAGGCCGGGGCCCTCGCTCGGGCACCCCGGCCTTCGCCGTCGTTGACCAGTCCCTACGGCAGCGGCTTCACCGCCCGGTGCAGGCACGCGATGCCGCCCGTCAGGTTGCGGTACTCCACCTCGCGCCAGCCGTTGGCGGCGATCATGCGCGCCACCTCCTCCTGCGAGGGCCACTGGCGGATCGACTCCACCAGGTAGTCGTAGGCGCCGCCGTTCGTGGAGGCCACGCGCGCCAGCGCGGGCATCACCGTCGACTGGTAGGCGCCGTACAGGCCGCGGAACACCCGCGACGTGGGGGTGGAGAACTCCAGTACGACGAGGCGGCCGCGGGGGCGCACCACGCGCATCATCTCGCGCAGGGCCAGGCCCGGGTCGGGAATGTTCCTCAGGCCCCACGAGATCGTCACCGCGTCGAAGGACGCCTCCTCGAAGTCGAGGCTCATCGCGTTGCCACGCACGAACTCGATGTCGGGGTGGCGCTCGCGTCCCACCTCGATCATGCCCTCGGACAGGTCGCAGGCAACAACCTCGGCGCCGCCCTTGGCCAGCGCGGCCGAGGAGGTGCCGGTGCCGGCCGCCAGGTCCAGGATGCGCTCGCCGGGGTGGGGGGCGACCGCCTTGCGCAGGGCGGCCATCCACACGTTGTTCAAACCGCCCGTCATCAGCGCATCCATCATGTCGTAGCGCGAGGCAACGGAGTCAAACATCGAGGCAATCTCATCGGGAACCTTGTGCAGGTCTGCGCGCGGGGCTTCGTTCATGCGTTAATCCTCGCACGTCTTTCAGCGCGCCGCCGCCCCTGCTCCTACCATGGGACCCATGCACGATAACTCCGGATGCTCGCGCCTCGTCTTTCGGGCGACGGCCCTGCCCGCAACGCACCCGGGGTCTACTTGCTCACTGACCCAGCTCCTGCCCGCTTCGGGCGGTGCCGCGTGGCTGGGTGCGCGCCGACAGATGGTAGGCCTGGGCCGCGCGCTCACCCTGGAGTCCGCGAGCGCCGACGCGATCGCGCAGGTGCGAGCCGCGTGGGAGACCGTCGCCGCCCCTGCCCCGGGCGAGGGGCCCGCCCCCGTGCTCTTCGCGTCCTTCGCGTTCCGCTCCCCCGCCCGCTCGGTGGCCTTCGTTCCCTCCCTGACCGTCATTGACGAGGCCGGGGCGCGCTGGGCGATCACGGCGGGCATCGGCCGCGCCCCCGATCCGCTGGAGGCCGTGGACGCCGCGATGGGCGAGGCGAGGCGGAGCCCGCGCGTGCCCGACTCGCTGTCTTGCGGCCACGGTTCCATGTCGCGGGGCCAGTGGCGAGACTCGGTCCGGCAGATGGCGGCGCGCCTGCGTGAGGGGGCGGCCGACAAGGCGGTCATGGCTCGTGACATGACGGTGCGCTGCTCGCGCGGCTTTGACGAGCGCTACCTGCTGGAGCGCCTCAGCCACCTATACCCGTTGACGTGGCGCTTTTGCGTGGCTTCCCTGGTGGGGGCCTCCCCCGAGATGCTCGTCTCGGCCCGGCGCGGGGCCGTGTCGTCGCGCGTGTTGGCTGGGACCTGCGCGCCCGGGGACGGGGAGCGCCTGGCGGGAAGCGACAAGGACCTGCGCGAGCACGCTCTGGCCTCCGATTCCGTCTCCACGATCCTGGCGCGCCTGTGCTCCGAGGTGAGCACCCGGGGGCCGTTCCTGCTGGAGCTGCCGAACGTCGTTCACCTGGCGACGGACGTGTCCGCGCGCCTGACTGACGCCCGCCTCCTGGACCTGGTGGCCGCGCTGCACCCGACGGCCGCCGTGTGCGGCACTCCCCGCGACCTCGCGATGCGCCTCATCGAGGAGCTGGAGGACACCGAGAGGGGGCGCTACTCCGGCCCTGTGGGATGGGTGGATGCGTCCGGGGACGGAGAGTTCGCGATTGCCCTGCGCTGCGGATTGGCGTCGGGCACGCGGCTGAGGCTCTACGCGGGAGCGGGCATCATGCCGGACTCCGATCCCGATGCGGAGCTGGCCGAAACCGAGGCGAAGATGCGTCCCCTGCTGGACGCGCTCGGGGTCTGAGGATCCCCCCGTCACACGTCCGTGCGCCTGCCGCCACGTTCCCCGCGGGGAAGACGTGGCGGCAGCATCTTCCGGGGTATCCGGTGCCCTCCCGCTCAGGAGCCTTGGATCGTGACGGAGACGTCGAAGGTGGCACCGTCTCGCGCGACCGTCATGGTGACGGTGTCGCCGGCCTTGTAGCGGCGCACGTAGCCGATGAGCTGCTTCGGGCTGGTCACTTCCTGCCCCTCGACCTTCGTGATGACGTCGCCGGAGCGCAGGCCCGCGGTGGCGGCGCCCGAGCCGGGGGTGACGTCCTGGACCTGTGCGCCGACGAAGGTGTCGTTGCCGATGGTGGTGGTCGCGGCGCGCACGGTGACGCCGAGCATGCCGTGGGAGGCCTGTCCCGAGGCGATCAGCTGGTCTGCCACGGAGACGACCAGGTCCGAGGGGATCGCGAAGCCGAGACCGATCGAGCCGGCCTGCCCGTCCGAGGAGGAGGACAGCGACTTGATTGAGGAGTTGATGCCGACCACGGCACCCGACGCGTCGAAGAGGGGGCCGCCGGAGTTTCCGGGGTTGATGGAGGCGTCGATCTGGATGGCGTTGGTGACGACGAGGTCGGAGGAGGCCTGGGTCGGGTCCTGCTGGGTCGAGGAGTCTTCCATCGACACCTCGACGGGTCGGTTGAGGGCGGAGATGATGCCGGTGGTCACCGTGTTCGACAGGCCCAGGGGCGCGCCGATCGCCATGACGGGGGCACCGACCTTCAGGGCTGAAGAGCTGGCAAATCGCGCGACCGTGAGGTCCGAGGGCGGGTTGTCCAGTCGGATGACCGCCAGGTCCGTGGTCCTGTCGTGGCCGACGATGTGGGCGCTGTACAGGCGCCCGTCGGCGAGGGTGACTTGGATCTTTCCACCGCCGACGACGGAGGCGATCACGTGGTAGTTGGTGACAATGTCTCCCTGGGCGTCGTAGACGACGCCGGATCCGGTGCCTCCCGAGGAGGAGGCTCCCTGCGTCTGGATGGTGACGACCGCCGGCAAGACGGCGGAGGCCACGGCGCTCCAGTCCGTCCCATCGCTGGACGAGGCGGGAACGGCGCTGACGGTGCCGCCGTTCATGTTGGTGGGGGTGGAGGCGCGCAGCAGCGCGGGACGCAGGTAGAGGACGGCCCCCAGGGTCATCGCGACCGTCAGGATCATTGCGGCGACGAGGGCGACCCAGCCCGGGCCTTTCTTCGTGACGACGACGGTCGGGGTGGCGCTCGCGTCCGGGGCGGCGTAGTTCCCGTAGGGGGTCCCGGTGGGCGGAAGGTACGAATCCGCCTGAGCCGCGGCTGCGCCGGGAGCGCCGGTGGGAGGGAACGGGGCCGCGGGGGCGGGCATCTCTCGCGTGGCGTCGCCAGCGCTACCGTACATCTCCCGCGTGGCGTCGTCGTCACCTGGGATCCGGGGGGTTGGTTGCTCGGCCTGGCCGGGATGCGGCCAGTGCTCGCTGGCTGCGTCCGCGTGCGCGGAGGGGAGCACCCCGCGCTCGTAGCTGGGTGTTTCGGCGCGACGCGGCGAGTCGGCGTCGTGGAGTGGTTGTTGAGGCTCTGTCATGGTTCCCTCGTCTTATCACTTCGGCTGTCGGAACTCAGTATGGTCGTCTTCCTCAAAGAGGCACTGGAAACACCCTGGGAGTATCCTGAAAGGCTCGAACCCGCGCCTTTAGCACAGAATGTCGCGGATCGCGCCGTACAGGTGTGCGGCGCGCTCAACGGGCGCGTGGATCAACCGCGGCCCGGGCGCGGGGGTAGCCAGGATGGAGCTCAGTTCCTCGGGGGTGTCGGCCCTCGCGAAAGAGACGCCGTAGGCGCTCGCAAGCGCCGCATAGTCGACGGATTGGGCCAGACCGAACCACCGGTCGTACGCGCCACGGCTCGCCGCGGCGCCGTGCTCAAGGGTGGCGAAGATACCTCCACCGTTGTCGTCGGCGAGAACGATGTCAAGGTCCGAATGGGTCGCCGCGGCGAGCGCCAGCGAGGAGGCATCGTGGCACAGGGTCAGATCGCCCATGACGGCGGTGACGCGCCCGCCCCCGCCGACGGAGCGGGAGGCGGACCCGAGGGCGACGCCTACCGACGTGGCGACGGTCCCGTCGATTCCGGCCTGTCCTCGGTTGGAGTGAACGGCTCGACCTTCCAGGGAGGGCACCGCGAGGTCGAAGGCGCGCACGGGGTTGGAGGCGCCCAAGACGAGGGGGCCGTCGCTCGCCCGGGCGACCGCTCGGGCGAGGTCGATCATCGTGCGCCCCGAACCCGCCGCCAGGAGGTCGCCTATTCGTCGCCCGGCGAGTTCGGAGGCCTCGCGCACTCGCGCCGCCCACGCGGCCGCAGCGCCGCAGGGACGGGTCGGGGGCGCGAGGTCGGCGACGACCGTGGAGGCGTTTCCCGAGATGTCTGTCCACGGCGCGTGCTGGTCGACGACGACGACGCGAACGTCGGGGCGGGCCAGGAGGGCGTGGATGGGCCGCGAGAGCGTCGGACGTCCCGTCACGACGACGGTGTCCACGTCCCGGGCGAGGGGCCCCGCGACGATGGACTGCTCGTAGGGGGTCACTCCCCCTCCCGCCCACGCGCCCGATGCCGGCTCGGACAGCAGGGGGAACCCGGATGCCTGGGACCACAGCTGCGCGCGGCTGCTGGCCCCCTCACCGGCGACGATGAGGCCGACGCTGGCCTCCCCGACCGCTTCTTCCCAGCGCACGGGGGTAGGCGCGCTCGCCGACACTCGGGTCGCTCGAATCGGCTGCTCCTCCTCCCCTCGCGCGCCCGCGTCGGCGGGCGTGAGCGGGTCGCGGAACTCGACGTTGATCTGCACGGGGCCGGGGGCGCCGGTGGGGGCGCCGACGGCGGCGGCCACGGCTCGGCTGACCTGCCCGGCGAGCGCCACCGAGGGTTCCTGCGCTTCCAGGCTGATGCATGCCCGCGCGTGAGTGGCGAAGAGGCGCGACTGGTCGGTTGCCTGGGAAGCGCCGACGCCGCGCAGTTCGCCGGGGCGGTCCGCGGTGATGGCGAGGAGGGGCAGCCGGGCGTGGGAGGCCTCGAGAACGGCGGGCGCGAGTTCGGCGACGGCAGTTCCTGAGGTGACGATGACCGCGGGAAGCGCCCCGGCGCGGGCCATGCCGACCGCCAGGAAGCCGGCGCCGCGCTCGTCCAGGACGGGGCGCGCCTGCCCGCCGAACGCCCCGGACTCGAGGGCGTAGGCGAAGGGCGCGCTGCGCGACCCGGGACAGTACAGGACGTGCGTGACGCCCAGGGCGCTCAGGGCACGCAGGATTGCGCTGGCGGTATCGACGGAGGGCATGGGCCCAGCCTACCGGGAGGCCACCCCCAGGTGCTCGGCCATGCCTTCGAGGCGCATCCCCCAGCGCGCGATCAGGTCCCCGTCGACGGGGGTGCGGTCGATCAGCTCCCGGTCGGGTTCGCGCCGTTCCACGGGCAGGCGGCCCCGTTCGGGCACGAGGGGCTCGGTCACGTCCCCCACCAGCAGCGAGGCGGTGGCCAGTCCGGCGGCGCGGGACGGCCCGGGGACGGCGGCGGCCGCGGCAACACCGACGGAGAGTCCGACGGAGGTCTCCAACGCGGAGGAGACGACGACGCCCAGTCCGCTCTTGCGTGCGACCCGCAGGGCGGCTCGCACGCCGCCCAGGGGCGCAACCTTGATGATGACGACGTCCGCCGCCTGTTTGCGCGCGACCTCCATCGGGTCGTGGGCGCGGCGGATCGACTCGTCGGCGGCGATGGGCACGTCAACGCGACGACGCACCGCGGCCAGTTCGTCGACAGTCAGGCAGGGCTGTTCGACGTACTCGATGGGAACGGACCCGGCGGCCTTGGCCATCGCGGGGATCGCGGCGCACGCCTCGTCCACCTCCCACGCTCCGTTCGCATCCACGCGGATCTTCGCCTGGGATCCGACGGTGGCGCGCAGGGCGTCGGCGACCGCGCAGATCCTCCCGCAGTCGCGTCCGACGCTCACGCCCGGCTCGGCTACCTTGATCTTCGCGGTCGCGCATCCGCCCGAGGCGATGACCCGCTCGTGGGCGTCCTCGGGCGAGACCACGGGGATCGTCACGTTGACGGGGACGAACTTCCTGCGGGCGACCGGCGGGAATCGGCGCGCCGACTCGAGCGCGGCCGCCAGCCAGCGCGAGGATTCCGCGTCGTCGTAGTTCCAGAAGGGAGCCGCTTCCCCCCACCCGGCCTGGCCGCGCAGGAGGAGGCCTTCGCGGCGCGTGACCCCGCGGAAACGAGTCGTCATCGCGATCTTGTAGACGAGCACGTCGGTGACGCCCTCGAGGGCGTATCGCGTCTGGCGACTCAGCGTGCGCATGGGAATGCGTAGGAGCGTCGGTTCTGGCGCCACGTTCATGTCTCCCCCTTACTTACCGGTAATATTGTGACCCACGCGTGCCCGGGCCTCAACTCCTTCGCTCCGGAGCTTGTAGGGTATTCGACGGTGCGCGGTCTGGGCACAAACCCTCCGCGCATTACCGAACGACTGGCAAGCTACAGCGATTCCGGCTGACGCTCGCGCGTCCGGCAACCCCGTCTTGCGGCACGCGCCGCCCTCGTTACTCCCGGGCCGCTCGCCGGACGCTCGCGGGCGTTCACCCCCGCCCCCTCCTCGTCGGCTAGAATCCCCCACATGAGCGCCCTACCCTTCGTCTCCGACACCTTCGACCCGACCCGCTGGCGCGAGGTCGAGGGCTTCGACTTCACCGACATCACCTACCACCGGGGAATTTCCCGGGGCCCCGCCCTCGACGGCCGCGAGTCCGGCGCCGACATGCCGGTCGTGCGCATCGCCTTCGACCGCCCCGACATCCGCAACGCCTTCCGGCCGGGCACGGTTGACGAGCTCTTTCGCGCCCTCGATCACGCGCGCCAGACGTCCTCGGTGGCCGCCGTGATCCTCACGGGCAATGGGCCGTCCGCGCGCGACGGCGGCTACTCCTTCTGCTCGGGAGGCGATCAGCGCGTTCGCGGGCGCGACGGGTACCGTTACGAGGTCGAGGACGCCGACCCCGAGGCTCCCCTGCCGAAGCGACGCGAGCAGATCGACCCGGCGCGCGCCGGACGGCTACACATTCTCGAGGTCCAGCGCCTCATCCGCACCATGCCCAAGGTTGTCATCGCCGCGGTTCCCGGGTGGGCTGCGGGGGGCGGACACTCCCTCAACGTGGTCGCCGACCTGTCGGTGGCCTCGGCCGAGCACGCCGCATTCATGCAGACTGATGCGAACGTCGGCTCCTTCGACGCGGGCTACGGTTCGGCTCTCCTGGCCCGCCAGGCCGGAGACAAGCGGGCACGCGAGATCTTTTTCCTAGCCGAACGCTACGACGCCGAGGCCGCCGAGAGGTGGGGCGTGATCAACAGGGCGGTCCCCCACGCCCAGCTGGAGGAGACGGCGCTCCAGTGGGCGGCGACGATCGCGACCAAGTCCCCCCAAGCGATTCGCATGCTGAAGTTCGCGTTCAACCTGGCGGACGACGGGTTGGCCGGGCAGCAGGTTTTCGCGGGCGAGGCCACCCGCATGGCGTACATGACGGCGGAGGCTCAGGAGGGGCGCGACGCCTTCTTGGAGCACCGCGCCCCCCGCTGGGAGGACTACCCCTACTACTACTGAGGCCCCTGCCCTCGCGAGGCGAGGTACACCCTCGCCTCCCATTCTCCGAGGGTTTCCGGGACTGTCCTCTCTTCCTCGGGCAGGTCGCGGTTGGCCAGGAGGAGGTCCCCGCTGACCTCACGCGCGGCCTCGCCGAGGGGCGCAGGGTAGGAAGAGAGGTTGACGAGGACCGTTGCCACGGCCTCGCCGAGGGTGCGCCTGTAGGCGAAGATCGCGGGCGAGGAGGCGCGGATGCGCTCGTAGGCGCCGACCGCAATGACGGGCAGGCCGTGGCGGATGTCCGCAAGCGCACGATAGTAGGCGTACACGGAGGACGGGTCGCCGACCTGTGAGGCGGCGTTGATCTCCTCGTAGTTCGGGGTGACGCCGATCCACGGCGTCACCTGCGTGAAGCCCGCGTTCGGGCTCGCATCCCACTGGACGGGGGTGCGCGCGTTGTCGCGGCCGGTCAGTGCCAGGCCGGACAGGACAGACTCGGGGCTCTCCCCCGACTCCACCGCCTCGCGGTAGTAGCGCAAGGCTTCGACGTCACGGTAATCCTCGATGCCGTGGAAGACGCCGTTGGTCATGCCCAGCTCCTCGCCCTGGTAGACGTAGGGGGTGCCGCGCAGCATGTGCAGGGCTGTGGCTAGGGCGGTCGCCGACGCGTAGCGGTGCGCTTCGTCGCCGAAGCGGCTGACGGCGCGCGGTTGATCGTGGTTGTCCAGGTAGAGGCTGTTCCAGCCGACCTCACCCTGGGCTTCCTGCCAGGCGCTCAGGCAGTCGGCGAGCTCGCCGGGACGCAGCGGGCGCGGGTCGAACTTCCCGTGCTCAAGGCCGAGGTCGACGTGGTCGAATTGGAACACCATGTCGAGCTCGCGGCGAGCGGGGTCCGTGAAGAGAAGGACGTTGTCGCGTCGCACGCCGGGGCACTCGCCGACCGTCATGGTGGCGCTGCGCCCGTCGAATACCTCGCGTCGCATCTCGGCGAGGTATTCGTGCAGGTGCGGGCCCTCGGAGAAGTGCGGGAAGCCCTCGCCCCACGCGCGCCCGGGATAGACGATGCCGTCGGGCAGGCCCGGTTCCTTCGAGATCAGGTTGATGACGTCCATGCGGAAGCCGTCGACGCCGCGATCGAGCCACCACCTCATCATGTCGTAGATGGCTTGCCGCACGTGCGGGTTGTCCCAGTTCAGGTCAGGCTGCTTGCGATGGAACAGGTGCAGGTAGTACTGGCCCGTGGCCTCGTCCCAGGCCCAGGCGGAGCCGGAGAAGAAGGACCCCCAGTTATTGGGCTCCGCCCCGGCCTCGCCGCCCACGCAGCCGGGTCGGGGATCTCGCCAGATGTACCAGTCGCGCTTCGGGTTGTCCCGCGAGGAGCGCGACTGGGCGAACCAGGGATTCTCGTCGGAGGTGTGGTTGACGACCATGTCCATGACGAGGCGCATGCCCCGATCGTGGACGCCCTCCAGCAGGCGGTCGAAGTCCGACAGCGTGCCGAACATCGGATCGATGTCATAGTAGTCGGCGATGTCGTAGCCGTTGTCTGCCTGCGGGGAAGCGTAGATCGGCGAGAGCCACAGGACGTCCACGCCCAGGCCCTTCAGGTAGTCGAGCTTGGAGCGCACGCCCTCAAGGTCGCCGAAGCCGTCTCCGTTGGAATCTTTGAAGGAGCGCGGGTAGATCTGATAGACCACGGCGCCCTTCCACCACTCGTCGGGACCCAGGCCGTTGCCTGCCGGGTCGAGCGCATCGTTACGGAAGAACATGAAGCACCTGCCATACGTTAAGGTCGAGTGAGCGCGGCCCGCCGCGCCTGTTCACGCGGTGAGGTTCAGTAGTGAACGACCACCGTATCGCCCATGTCCGTCCAGTCGTAGATGAACTTCGCAGCGTCGACAGGCATGTTCACGCACCCGTGGGAGCCGCCGTATCCGCTCCACCCGAAGGACGAACGCCAGGGAGCGCCGTGCATGGCGTAGGAGCCGGTGAAGTAGGTGACCCACGGGACGCCTTCGGTCACGTACTTGCTACCGTCGGCGTTCTCCCCGCGCATCGTCTGCACGTCGTACTTGAGGTAGACGTGGAAGGTGCCGGTGACGGTGGGCGTGTCGGGTGCGCCAGGAACCATGTAGAACGGGCCTCCGGCCACCTTGCCACCCACGTAGGCGGTCACGGAATCGTCGGAGAGGTCGATGTCCACCCACTTCTCGCCTTCGGCGGCCTGGTAGACGAGGTTCTCGGTGCCTTCGGCGACCTGCTTGGTTTCGGAACCCGGTTCGACATCGTCGTAGTGGAACAGGCCCTCATAGGCGGTGCGCGACGTCATGGCCGCGACAACGTCCTTCGTGATCTGCTCGGCATTGTTGGTCTTCAGACCCTTCTTGCCTTCGCGGGCAACCGTGAGGACCTGACCCTCGGAGTTGACGTTGTCCACGCGATTCTCGGGCTTGACGTCGGTCTTGGCCGCCAGGGCGTTCACCCAGTCGGCGACCTTGACAGGATCGATGGAGGGATCGTCGAGAGAGCCGTCGTCCTTGGTCAGGAACTCCACCCACTTGACCTTGTCGGAGCGCTCGGCGCTGAAGGTGTCGATGCCATCGGAAATCTCGATCGTGGTATCGAGCAGGGCATTGGCCTTGGCGGCGGCCGCCCGGGCGTTCTCGGTGGTGATCGCGGGCTCTGTCTTCTGGACGGAGGCGTCCCGGCTCACCGATGCCAGCGTGGCACCGGCCTGCTTGACGGCGGCGCTCACCTCGTCGGCGGAGATCCCGTCTCCGCTCTGGGAGGGAGTGACGGTGAAGGACTCGCCGTCGTCGGCGACGACAACCTGGGCGTCTCGAGTCTCGGAGGACAGGGTCGAGCTGGCGGTCGCGGCGAGCTTCCTGATGGCGTCCTCGTCGACGGTCATCACGGGTTCGACGCCGCGCCCGGAGAAGAGCGAGCGAACGAACGCGGGGAGCGACGTGGCCCCCTTCATGGCGGCGTCGGCGGTCGCGTCCGCGTCAATGGAGATGCCCGCCTCGTTGAGCGACACCGTGGTTTCCGTGCCCTCAACGGTGATCGTCACGGTCGCGGCATCCGCCCGCTGGCTGGTCGAGGCGACAACCTGGTCGCGGGTCATCCCGGCCACGGAGGTACCCGCGATCGAGGTCCCCGGCAGGACGCGACCCGAGTAGTTGGCCAGGTACACGACGACCGCGCACACGAGAAGAAGAGCGACGGCGCACGCGAGGCCGATCGCCCACTTGGCTTTGAGGGATATGTTCTTGAGCATCGCAGCCTATCGTATAGCCTGAAGCCCCCTCGCGGGGCAATTCGATTGAAATTTCAGCTGCGTGATGTGCCACAGGAAAGGCGCATCATTCCGGGGCTTGACGCCGGAAACGTGACCATTTCCGCGAAGCGCCTTCCGACCTGCGAGAACGCCACCCCTTATCCTTGATATGTACGCGCTCGCCGTCGAACTTGGGAGGCTCATCATGGCTGCACCGCGAATCCTTGTCGTGCCGGGCGGCACGTCCACCGGGGCCGTCGCACTGGCCAACGCGTCCCTCCACAAGCTCGTCGAGCTGCACGAGGAGCGCGCTGCTGACCCGAATCATCCGGCTCCCCACACGGTCGTTGTCCTGCGCGAACCCGACTCCGTCGCCCCCGCCACGTTGCGCGGTTCGTCGGCGAGCCCTCACGACGCCTTTCCCTCGGAGAAGTACCCCGGCCTCGCCGACACGATCACCCAGGATCCGGCATTCTTCGAGGGGATCGACCTGGTGATCCCCACCTCGGGATCCAGCGCGGGCGCCCCGCGCCTGGTCGGCCTGTCCACCGAGGCCCTCATCGCCTCGGCGAAGGCCACCGAGCTGGCGTTGGACGGGCCGGGCCGCTGGATCCTTGCGCTGCCGACCCACCACATTGCGGGCGCGATGGTCCTCCTGAGGGCCGCAGTGGCCGAGACCAGTCCGCAGGTTGTCGACACGTCGAACGGTTTCGACCCCCTCGCGCTCCTGCCCGCCGTTCGAGGCGCCACGCAGGACGACATGCCCGGCTACCTGTCGCTGGTTCCCACCCAGCTCTCCCAGTGCCTGGACGCGGGCGACGAGGTGGTCGCGGCGTTGCGAGCCCTCTCTGCGATCCTGGTGGGCGGGGCCGCCACCAACCAGCAGCTCCTCACCCGCGCTCTCGACGCTGGCTTGAGGGTGCGCACCACCTACGGCATGACCGAGACGGCGGGAGGCTGCGTGTACGACGACCTCCCGCTCCCGGGTACGTCGGTGCGCGCGGTGGATTGGGATGGCCGCACGCGCCTGGCGATCAACGGCCCGACGCTCATGACCCGCTACCTGGACGCGGAGAGCCCCTTCTTCGACGAGGGCGGCCACAGGTGGCTGCTCACCGGAGACATGGGCATTATCCGAGCCTCGGGCACGGTGGAGGTGCGCGGGCGCGCCGACGACGTCATCGTCTCCGGGGGATTGTCGGTGGCGCCGGGTCCGGTGCGTCGCGCTGTGCGCTCCTACGACGGGATCTCGGATGCGTGGATCATGGCGACCCCGGACGCCAAGTGGGGACACGTGGTGACGGCCCTGGTGATCCCGCAGCAGATGCCCTCGGACGCCGTGGAGATGGCGGAGCTGGGGTCCTCGGTCCGCGAGCACGCCGCCGCTCGTATCGGTCGCGCCCAGGCTCCGCGCCGGGTGGTCGCCATCGATTCCCTTCCCTACCTGGGCTACGACAAGATCGATCGCGCGGCAGCCGCGGACGCTGCGACGCGCGCGGTCGGCACGGAGAGGGAGTGGGTGCGCTAGGCACCACCGTCACACCGCCCCACCCCGCCTACACTGGTCGTCATGGCTTCCGTTTCTGATTGGATCGAGGGCGCTCGCCTGCGCACCCTGCCCGCCGCCGCCGCGCCCGTGATCGTAGGGTCAGCGGCCGCCTATCACCTGGGCGGCTTCGACCCTCTGCGCGCCTGTTTGGCCCTCGTCGTGGCCCTCGCACTACAGGTGGGGGTCAACTACGCGAACGACTATTCGGATGGGATTCGCGGGACCGACGATAACCGTCAGGGTCCCGCCAGGCTGACGGGGGGCGGCCTGGCGAGGCCGAAGGTCGTTCTCGGCGCGGCGCTGGGATGCTTCGCGCTCGCGGGAGTCACGGGCCTCGCCCTGGTGGCCGTGTCGGGCACGTGGTGGCTCATCGCGGCGGGCGCTGGTGCGGTTGCTGCGGCGTGGCTCTACACGGGCGGGAAGCACCCGTACGCCTACATGGGGATCGGCTTGTCCGAGCTCATGGTCTTCGTCTTTTTCGGGTTGATGGCGTGCGTGGGCACCTCCTGGACGCAGGTTCGCCAGGCCCCGTGGTGGCTGTGGGCGAGCGCGTCGGCGCTGGGCCTGCTGTCGGTGGCGCTGCTGATGGCCAACAACATCCGCGACATTCCCACGGACCGTCTGTCGGGGAAGATGACGGCGGCCGTGCGGCTGGGGGATCGCGCCTCGCGCTGGGTGTTTGCGGCGTGCGCGTGGGTCCCGGTCGCGGTGATCGCCGCCGTGGGTACGTCCGTGGGACTGCAACCGCTGGCGACCTGCGCGCTGGCCGTGGGCGCGGGCGCGTGGGCTGCGGGCGTGAGCCTGCCGGTGCTGACGGGGGCGTCGGGAAAGGCCCTGATCGGCGTGCTGCGCAACACGGGGTTCTATACGCTCGCGTGGGGAGTTCTTGCCGCCCTGGCGCTGGTCCTGTCCTGAGGGGGCGGCGCGGCGGCGCCCGGAAGGCTGCGGTCCTTCGGGCGAGGCCCGGGGCGCGGAGAACTTCCCCCGGTTCACGCGCCTCAGTGCCCCCTGCGGTACAGGTACTCGTGCGCCCAGTCGCCCGCGATCCCGATGGCAGCGGCGAGCAGGCACACGAGCGTGATCGCCCGGAAGTGTCCGGAGGCCAGCCACGGGGTGACGACACCGATCCCGATGGCGGCGCTTCCCTGCATGGCGAGGTCGTTCATGGCCACGGCCCGCCCGTTCTGCCCGGGAGCGACGGTGGCGAACACGGTGTCGTAGATGGGAGTGAAGAGGCCCCCGAAGCCCGAGTAGATGAGGCACATGGCCACCGTGATAACCCACGGACCAGCCCTCATGCACAGCGCGAGCACGACAGTGCCTGCCAGGATCAGTCCGACGCACGCCCGCACCGTGCGTCCGCGGCCGAGGCGGGCCAAGGCAGCACCGGAAGTCATGGCAGCGATCAGCGCCAGGCAGTAGGCCGGAATGAGCCGCACCGAGACCTCGGCGGGCTTCAGGCCGTACAGGGTCGAGCCGATCCCGTTCATGAGCGGAGCGAGCGTGAAGTTCATGCAGTACACGACGAGGATCAGGCTGATCGAGCGCACCCACGGCACGTTGGTGAAGAAGGAACGCGTGATGAACGGGTCCCGCGCGCGGCCGATGTGCCACCAGAACGCGGCTGCCGCGAGCGCGAGGCCGCCGACGAGCCACCAACGCGGGTTGGCGGCCGCAAGGGTGAGCAGGAGCGCGCAGGAGGAGAAGATCGCCAGCCCAGTGACGTCGACGCGGCCCGCTCGCGAGCGCGCGGGAACGCGCCTGCCCATGACGGGCACGCAGGCCAGGCCGGCGAGGGGGATGAGGAGGAGGATCGCCCAGTTGACGTCGGCGAGCAGGCCGCCCACGAGCATGCCGAGGGCTGTTCCTCCCTGGAAGGCCGCACACATGAGTCCCACGTAGAGGCCTCGTCGCTTCGGGTCTCGAATCGAGGTCGCGAGGATCATGTAGGCCGAGGCCGCCGCCTGGTACCCCAGGGTCTGCAGGGCACGCGCAACGACGACGCCGATGAGGGACGAGGAGAGGGCGAACCCCAGGACCGATCCGACGACGATCAGCCCGATGCCCGCGTTGACGATACGGCGCAGGGGGATGAAGTCTCCGAGGGTGCCGTACAGGAAGCAGGCCACACCCAGGACGACGCCGGGGATCGCGGTGATGAGTCCCGAGGCGTCTCCGGCTCCGACGTCGTGAGCGACACGCAGGTAGACCAGGTTGAAGCCCTGCAGCGAGACGGTTCCCAGCGCGTAGATTCCCAGGAGCGGCAGGAGGATACGCGTCGGCCCGTTTGCGAGGTCGCCGTCGGTGGCGATGGCGGTCACGTTGATCGAGGGAGCCGGGGCCGCCGTTGCCCCGCGGATCACCTGGGAGGGGACGGTGGTCACGCGGCAGGTCGGGCCAGCGGCACGCGATGAGACGAGGAAGCGGAGGGTGCGCACGACGCATAGTTCACCACAGAGTAAGCATTCAGTGATATTGCAGGATACTCGCGGTCGACTTAAGTGGCGCTAAAACGCGCGGCCCCCCGCCCCGCGGGCGACACTGCTTGCGAGGCGGGGGCGCGTGGCACAATGGAATATCTTCTCGCGAAGGAGCACCCATGGCACGCGTCATCGTCGTCGGTTCCATCAATCAGGACATCACGGTCACGGTCGATCGCTTCCCCGATCCGGGCGAAACCCTCTCGGGCACCTCCCTGTCGTACGGCCTCGGCGGCAAGGGCGCAAACCAGGCCGCGGCCGCCGCCCGCTCGGGAGTCCCCGTCGTCTTCGTCGGCGCCGTCGGCTCGGATCTCTCCGGGCAACGCCTGCGCTCAGACCTGGCCTCTCACGGCGTGGACGTCACGCATCTGCGCGAGGTCGGCGGGCCCACCGGCACGGCCCTCATCACCGTGACCGCATCCGGCGAGAACACGATCATCCTCGATGCCGGAGCCAACCGCGCCGCGTCCATCGAGGCGGCCACGGCCTCGTTGACCCCGGCCCCATCCGACGTCGTGGTTCTCCAGGCGGAAATCCCCGAGGACGCCAACGCCGCGGCGGCCCGGTGGGCCCGCTCCTTCGGCGCCCAGGTCCTGCTGAACCTCGCCCCCGCGCGCCCGACGGACCCCGACCTGCTGTCGAGTGTCGACTTCCTCGTCGTCAACGAGACCGAGGCGGGCCTGACCCTGGGGATGCCCGCGCCGGCGACCCCCACCGAGGCCATCGGGACCGCCCGAGCGCTGCGAGGCTTGGGACCCCAACACGTCGTGGTGACCCTCGGAGCCGACGGCGCCGCGTGGGCGTACGGAAGCGAGGCGGGCCACCATCGCGCTGTCGCCCTCGGCGAGGTCGTCGACACAACCGGGGCGGGAGACGCATGCGTGGGTGCCCTGGCCGCCGCAATCGCCCTCGGGATGCCCTTCGACGAGGCCGTCACCGCGGGCATGCGCGCCGGCTCCACGGCCGTTCTGGCGCCCGGGGCGGCCTCCTCCTACGAGGCGCTGCCGAGGCTGGCGCGCAGCTGAGTCCGCGTCCGCTCCCCGCGCAGGCACGGCCCCGCGATCGGATCGCCCCTGCGCCGTGCCCCGATTGCTCCGGGTGCGAACCGTTCGGCGTGAGACAACACACCCACCGTAGACTGGGGGCATGGTCAGGATTGTCTTGCTCGTCGCGATGCTCGCCCTCACCGTCTACGCAGCCGCCGACTGGCACCGCACGCCCGAGGAGGAGATGCCCGGCAAGCTCCCCAAGCCAGTCTGGCTCCTGATCATCCTCTTCACGGCGACCCTTGCCGCCGTGGGTCCCATCGTGTGGCTCGGCCTGCGGTGGGTGGCCCGCGCGGAGAAGGCGCAAAGCGCCCGCGCTTCGACCCCCGAGCGACCGACCGCACCCGACGACGATCCCGACTTCCTCTTCCGTCTGGAGCGCGACATTCAACGCAAGCGGCGCGAAGACGAGCGGCGCAGGCGCGACGAGCACCCCGGGGAGGATTCGTCCGCGCAGGACCCCGAAGCGGGAGCCTAGCGGCGCAGGTTCGCCGCCGAGTCGCCCGGCGTCATGTCGCGCGCGAGCGCCACGAGGTCCGCGGCAGGCTCGGCGTAGGAGGTACCCACCAGCGTGGCGCCGGCGAAAACGAAGGACGTGATCGAGGCCAGCGCGCAGTGCCGCGACTTCGGGGAGTGGGCGAGCGGTTGGCCATCGATGAAACGCGTCAGCGTCACGATCGGGTTCTGGTGCGATACCACGAGCGCCTCCCGCCCGCGGGCCTGCCGCAGAGCGTGGGAGAGCGCGGCGCTCATGCGCGAGGCGATGTCCTTGTATGGTTCACCCCACGACGGGCGCAACGGGTTGCAGTAGTACTTGAAGTACTTCGGATGGGCCAGCATCGCGCGATTCGAGTTCACCGGCAGGCCCTCAAAGACGTTATCCGACTCGATGAGGCGCGCATCCGACTCGATACTCAGCCCGTACGCCGCGGCCGTCGGCGCCGCCGTCAGCTGCGCGCGGAGCAACGGTGAGGAGATGACGCGCGCAATGTCCGCACCGGAGTCCACGAGGTATTCCGCACCGCGCTGGGCCATCTGGTGTCCCAGCTCCGTCAACCCGAAGCCCGGAAGCCTGCCGTACAAGACACCGTTCGGGTTGTCCACCTCGCCGTGGCGCATGACGTGAATGATGGTGCGGTCCATGAAACACAAGTATAGGGTCCCCGACACACGAGAGGCCCGGCCAACAGGCCGGGCCTCCGCTCGCTCA
>ERZ773009.773-NODE-773-length-23128-cov-8.374074_pt1 | contig 23128 bp, 16 predicted proteins | sample MGYA00580663_ERZ773009 | MGnify/ENA primary metagenome ERZ773009 (study PRJEB29015, sample SAMEA2737969) | human oral metagenome | biome: human oral; feature: human-associated habitat; material: dental | place: China | collected 2026 ... | reverse complement strand
TAGACTAAATCAGATTCATTCTTTCCAAGGCGCTTATCGTAACGGCCGCTTCGGAGCCTTGCCTAACACCTACTAAAACAATGGGAAAGAGAATAATTAGAACGAGAGAGATACGCTCAGCCAAGCCAACCATCATTGGAGAGGGAGAAGTGACGGAGTATTGGTACTTCAAACATTTATGCAGTCTCACCAAGACCTCTGCCGAAGTCCTTCCTATGAATTTTGGTCCGAACATTTTGCGGGCTATTGAGAGGAGAATCAAAGCCATTCTGGATAAGAATGGATCCGTCGTGGTCGTATTCGATACCGATGTAACGGAAAGCGACATGGCCAAAAGACAGTGGATGCAGGCGCTTAAAAAGAAATACCGCGATCACAAAGACGTCCTTATCTGCGACAGTTATCCTTGTATTGAATACTGGTTCCTCCTTCACTATGCGGATACGCATAAGCTCTATAGTGCGCCGCGACCCTCTGACAAAGTCGTAAAGGACTTGTGCGATTACATACCTGCTTACAGCAAGCAAGGCAAATGGGTAGAGGATTCGCGTTGGGTCGCCGCACTTCGTGCCGAGGGTCAGGAGCAGGCAGCCCGCGAAAGAGCCGTCAAATACGCGGAGGACAGCAAGCAATACAGCGACGGCCAGTCTTACACCAATCTCTACAAGTTCTTCGACAAGTACCCCCCAAAAGCATAACCTATGACCACTGATTCTTCCACCATCTGCGCCCTGTCCACGCCTGCGGGAAGTGGCGCGTTGGCCATCGTGCGCGTCTCCGGACCGGAGGCGGTCACGCTTTGCGACCGTTTTTTCCAACCTCGCTCGGGTGTACCGCTCGCCGAGCGTCGCTCGCATACGGCCACCTTCGGCCGTCTTGTCCGCGATGGCGAACTGCTCGACGAGGCTGTGGCTACCGTCTTCCGTGCCCCGCATTCGTTCACCGGTGAGGACACCGTGGAGCTGTCTTGCCACGGCTCGACCTTCATCCAACAACGCCTCCTTGAATGGCTCATCGACGGCGGAGCGCGCGCTGCCGCACCGGGCGAGTTCACCCGACGCGCCTTCCTCAATGGGCGTATGGATCTCTCGCAGGCGGAGGCTGTGGCCGACCTGATCGCATCGACTTCGGCCGGTATGCATCGCGTGGCGATGAACCAAATGCGTGGCGGATTCTCCGACGAATTGGCCACGCTACGCGCACAGTTGCTCGAATTTGCCTCGCTCGTGGAACTGGAGCTGGACTTTGGCGATCACGAGGAGCTGGAGTTTGCTGACCGCACACGCCTTGGCGAACTGGCTGATCGCATCGCCCGACGCATCGACACCTTGGCAGCCTCGTTCGCCGCCGGCAATGCACTCCGACACGGGTTGCCTGTGGCCATTATCGGCCGACCAAACGTGGGCAAGTCGACGCTGCTGAACGGGCTGCTCAACGAGGAGCGCGCCATCGTCTCCGACATCCCCGGCACGACGCGCGACACGATCGAGGAGACGCTCACCCTCGACGGCCGACTTTTCCGCTTCATCGACACCGCCGGTTTACGCGATCGCACGACGGACCGCATCGAGGAGATCGGCATCCTTCGTAGCTTCGAAAAGGCCGATCAGGCCGCCATCATCCTTTACCTCCTCGACCTGACCGACAGCACGGCCGACGATTGGCTCGAGGCCAGCCGCTGGCTGCGGCGCTACGAGAAGCCCGTGCTGATGGTCGGCACGAAGAACGATCTGGCCCGCCGTAGCCCGATCCACACGACGGACAACGTGCAGGCGATCCACATCTCTTGCCGCGAGCCGGCCGACATCGAGCGTGTGAAGCAGCGGATCGTCGAGCTGGCCGATACGCTTACGGTGGGCACGCACGACGTGATCGTCACCAACGTGCGCCACTACGAGGCGCTCTGCCGCGCAGGCGAGGCCATCCGACGCGTACTGGCGGGACTCAGCGACGGTTTGCCGGGCGATCTGCTCGCGGAGGATCTGCGCGACTGCCTCCACGCGCTCGGCGAGATCACCGGCGGCGAGATCGTCACCGACGAGGTGCTCGCCAACATCTTCTCCAAGTTCTGCATCGGGAAGTAGGGGCGGTGAAAAACGAAAAGTCCCACCGGCTGGGGAGACGGGCAAACCCATCTCCGCCTGCCGGCAGGACTTTGCGCTTGAAACGGTTAGTTGTTAGTTGCCGAACACCAGCTGCCCCTCGCGGAAGTCCACCTTGACGGCATGGCCGCGGTCGATCTTGCCGCTGAGGATCTCTTTCGAGAGCTCGTTGAGGACAAGCTCTTGGATGGCGCGCTTCACGGGGCGGGCGCCGAACTGCGGGTCGTAGCCCTTCTCGGCGAGGTAAGCCACGGCGGCGTCGGAGAATTGCAACGCGATGCCGTTGGCGGCCGCCATGCGCTCGATGCCCTTCAGTTGCAGGCCGACGATCTGGCGGATCTCCTGCTCGGTGAGCGGGGTGAACATGATGATCTCGTCGATGCGGTTGAGGAACTCCGGACGGATGGTCTTCTTCAGCAGGTCGAGCACCTCGGCCTTCGTTTCGGCCACGACGCGCTCACGGTTGGCGTCGGTCAGCTGCTCGAAACGGTCGCGGATGAGCGACGAACCCATGTTGCTCGTCATAATGATGATCGTGTTCTTGAAGTTCACCGTGCGGCCCTTGTTGTCCGTCAGGCGGCCGTCGTCGAGCACTTGCAGCAGCACGTTGAAGACGTCCGGGTGCGCCTTTTCGATCTCGTCGAAGAGGACCACGGAGTAGGGCTTGCGCCGGATGGCCTCCGTGAGCTGTCCGCCCTCGTCGTAACCGACGTATCCCGGAGGCGCTCCGACGAGCCGCGTGGCGCTGAACTTCTCCTGATATTCGCTCATGTCGATCCGCGTCATCATGTTCTCGTCGTCGAAGAGGTATTCGGCGAGCGCCTTGGCCAGCTCCGTCTTACCGACGCCCGTAGTGCCGAGGAAAATGAACGATCCGATGGGGCGCTTCGGGTCTTGCAGCCCCGCCCGACTGCGGCGCACGGCGTCAGCAATGGCGCGGATGGCCTCGTCTTGACCTACGACGCGCTTGTGCAACTCGTCCTCTAAGTGCAGCAGTTTCTCGCGCTCGCTTTGCAACATCTTGCTCACCGGGATGCCCGTCCAGCGGGAGACGACGTCGGCGATGTCTTCGCTGTCCACCTCCTCTTTGATCATGGCCGAGGCGCCCTGCATCTCGTGCAACTGGCGCTGGATGTCGGCGTTCTCCTCCTCTTTCGTCTTGATCCGCCCGTAGCGAATCTCGGCTACCTTGCCATAGTCGCCCTCGCGCTCGGCGCGGTCGGCCTCGTACTTCAGCGACTCGATGTCGATGCGGTTCTGCTGGATGCGGTCGATCAGCTCCTTCTCGTTTTGCCAGCGCGCTTTTTGCTTCTTCTCGTCCTCCTTCAGGTCCGCGATCTCGCGGCTGAGCTGCTCGAGCTTCGGCTGATCGTCTTCGCGCTTGATGGCCTCACGCTCGATCTCCAATTGGGCGATGCGGCGCGATACCTCGTCGAGCGATTCGGGCACGGAGTCCACCTGCATGCGCAGACGGGCCGCCGCCTCGTCCATCAGGTCGATGGCTTTGTCGGGCAGGAAGCGGTCGGTGATGTAACGCGAGGAGAGTTGCACGGCCGCGATGATGGCGTCGTCCTTGATGCGGATCTTGTGGTGATTCTCATACTTCTCTTTCAGTCCGCGGAGGATGGAGATCGTGTCTGCCTCGTCCGGCTCGTCCACCATGACGGTCTGGAAACGCCGCTCCAAGGCCTTGTCTTTCTCGAAATACTTCTGGTACTCGTCGAGCGTCGTGGCGCCGATGGCTCGCAGTTCGCCGCGTGCCAAGGCCGGCTTGAGGATGTTGGCCGCGTCCATCGCGCCGTCGCTCTTGCCTGCACCCACCAGCGTGTGGATCTCGTCGATAAAGAGGATGATCTGCCCGTCGGACTTGGTCACCTCGTTCACTACGGCCTTGAGTCGCTCTTCGAACTCGCCCTTGTACTTCGCTCCAGCGATCAGTGCGCCCATGTCGAGCGAGAAGATCTGTTTGCTCTTCAGGTTCTCGGGCACGTCGCCGCGCACGATACGGTGCGCCAACCCTTCAGCGATGGCCGTCTTACCGACGCCCGGTTCACCGATCAGGATCGGGTTGTTCTTTGTCCGTCGACTCAGGATTTGGAGCACGCGTCGGATCTCCTCATCGCGTCCGATCACGGGGTCGAGCTTACCCGACCGTGCGCGTTCGTTCAGGTTGATGGCGTATTTGCTCAGCGAGTCGTACGTGTCCTCGGCCGATTGGCTGGTCACGTGGTTGCCCTTCCGCAGCTCGTCGATGGCCGCGCGCAGCTCCTTCTCGGTCATGCCCGCGTCCTTGAGCATCTGCGAGGCGTCGCTACGCTCGGAGAAGAGCGCCAGGATGATGTGTTCGAGCGACACGTATTGGTCGCCCATCTTGCCGCAATAGTCCACGGCTTTTTGCAGCACCGCGTTGGCCTCGCGGCTGAGGTAGGGTTCGCCGCCCTCCACCTTCGGATAGGAGGCGATCTTCCGATCCAGCGCCGCGTTCAATCCTTGCGGGTTGATGCCTAACTTTTGGAAGAGGAAGTTCACCACACTCTCACCTGTCAGTATGACAGCTTTCAAGAGGTGCGTGACCTCGATGCTCTGTTGGTTTTGCTGGCCGACCAGCTCTACCGCCTTCTGCACCGCTTCCTGCGATTTGATCGTGAAATTGTTCAGATTCATATGTGTTATGCGTTTTATTTACTGTTTGATGATTGTTTCTGGAGCCCCCTATGGTCAAATCTGGTGCCGTGGAATGGATGGTGACAAAATGACAGGACAAAGCCCCGCCGATCTGATCGACGAGGCTGATCTCTTAGGTGTGAAGTCTGGCAGGCCGCCTGCCAAAGTGGTCGGACACTCCGGTGACGTTGGCAGGCCGCCTGCCGGGACTATCGGACACTCAGGTGATGTTGTCAGGCCGCCTGCCAGGACTATCGAACACTCAGGTGATGTTGTCAGGCCGCCTGCCAGGGCTATCGAACACTCAGGTGATGTTGTCAGGCCGCCTGCCGGGGCCACCGGACACTCCGGCGATGTTGTCAGGCCGCCTGCCAGGGTTTACCGGTCGACGAGCGGGGTAGGAACTACGGCTGCGTGGGCTCGTTGATGACCCGCATTTCGCAGCGCACGCAGTCGAACTCGAGCCGGAGGCGTGTCCCCTCGTGCAAGAGATAATACGGCTCGCGGAAGGGTGACCGGCCCTGTTGGTGTACCGGGCACCAGCCCATGCTGTAACGCAGGCAGTGGCGCGTGAACATCAGTGGGACACCTGCGCGGGGCTGCTCTTCGTAGGCCCGCTCGACGGTGCGCACGCCGTGGCTGCGATAGAAGGCCTCGGCTTTGGCGTTGCTGATGTTGGCCGTGTAATCGACTGTGGAGCTGGGGTAAACGGCGGTCGGGGATTCGGCGCGACGCCTGCGACGTGTGCGGCGAGCGAGGCGTTCGGACAGCAGTCGGTCGACGGCCTCGCGACGCATTTCACCGAGCAGTGAGGAGGGCACGAACAGGTTCTCGTGCATGTCCACGGTGACGCGCGCAGCCTCAAAAGGTGTGGTGCCGAGGCGCGAGAGTTGGGTGCGGATGTTCTCCCCTTGCGGTTTGACGGCTGGCTCGGCAGCGAAGGTGCGCGTGACGGTCACGCCGCATCCCGTGGCGTCCGTCAGGGTGAGCACAAAGCCGTCCGACGTGTCACTCCACACGATGTCGATGGCGATGCGGCGCTCGGCCGATGGCTTGGCGAGAACAGCCTCGAAGGCGCTGTCGACGTTGCGATAGAGCAGTGTGCCCGGCTTGACGGCCGGCATGCGTGCAGCGACAATGCGCCGACCCTCAGCTCGGTTCACTCGGAAGCCTTCGAGCTCGCCTCGCGGGTTGAAGAAGACCAGTCCGTCGCCGTTGTGGAGCGGCTTTGTGCCGTCTACGATGAGTCCACCGCCACGATTTGCACTGGCGCGTCCAAGGGGTTCGCCGATCGATTTGGGCGTGTCGAACGAGGTGATGTCGGGCCTGCGCCCATGGAGGAAATAGTCGGTGAAGCCGCGGTTGAAGCTCTTCTCCGGCCGCGGCTCGAAGGTGTAGGTGGATCGTCCGTCGGACGCCCGTCGGAGCGACGGATCGCGCGCCAGAATCTCGTCGAGTCGCTGGCGATAGTAAGCGGTGACATTCTTCACGTAGGCCACGTCTTTCAGTCGGCCCTCGATCTTGAGCGAGGAAACGCCGGCGGCAATCATAGCCTCGAGGTCGTCCGAACGGTTCATATCGCGGAGCGAAAGCAAGTGCTTGTCTTGAGCTATCGTCCGTCCGTCTGTGTCGACCATTGTGTAGGGCAGTCGGCAACACTGCGCGCATGCGCCGCGGTTAGCGCTGCGTCCCGTGAGGGCCGAGCTGAGGTAACATCTGCCGCTGTAGCTGACACATAAGGCACCGTGGACGAAGGCCTCAAGCGATACATCCTTCGGCGTGGCGTCGGCTATGCGACGGATCTCCTGGAGCGTCAGTTCGCGTGCCAGCACCACCTGCTCGAAGCCCGCTTGGGCCAAAAAGGCGACCTTCTCCGGCGTACAGTTGTCCATTTGCGTGCTGGCGTGCAGAGCGATCGGGGGGAGATCAAGCCGTGTCAGTCCCAAGTCCTGCACGATGAGCGCGTCCACGCCCGCGTCGTATAGTTGATGGATCATGCGCTCGGCCTCCTTCAGCTCGTCGTCGCGGAGGATGGTGTTGAGGGCGACGTAGATCGACACATTATATATATGGGCAAAATCGCAGAGTGCGCGGATGTCGTCAAGCGAGTTGCCAGCCGCGGCGCGTGCGCCGAATTTGGGAGCACCGATATAGACAGCATCGGCGCCATGCAGGATGGCCTCTCGGCCGCACGCCAGATCCTTGGCCGGAGCCAGCAGTTCGATAGGTCGGGCCATCGGTCAGAGGTCGCCTAAGTTGCGGATGTCGTCGAGGTGGTAAGGCGTAGCCTGATAGACGTAATAGTTGAGCCAGTTGGAGAAGAGCAGGTTGGCGTGCCCCCGCCACCGCACAATGGGTGGCTTCGACGGGTCATTGTCCGCGTAGTATCCCGTGGGTGGAGCGATGGATAAGCCCTTCGCAAGGTCGCGTCGGTACTCATCGTCGAGCGTATTGGGCGCGTACTCGGAGTGCCCGGTGATGAAGAACTCGCGCCCCCCACGCGCCATCGCCATATAGACGCCCGCCTCATCGCTCTCTGAGAGCAACGTCAGCCCGGGTATTCCGACCATGTCGCTACGTCGCACCTCCGTGTGCCGGCTGTGTGGCACATAGAATTCGTCGTCAAAGCCGCGGAAGATGGGCAGGAATGGCTCGTTCATCGTATGGCGGAAGACGCCGAACATCTTGCTCGGTAAGTCGTGCTTCTGTACGCCGAAGAAGTGATACAACGCCGCCTGTGCCGCCCAGCATATATAGAAGGTCGACGTCACGTGTGTACGTCCCCAATCGAAGATCTCGGTCAACTCGTCCCAATACCTCACCTCCTCGAATGGCATCCGCTCTACCGGCGCCCCAGTGACGATCATACCGTCGTAAAATTCATCTCGCATATTGTCGAAATCCCGGTAGAACTCGCGCATATGCTCCACCGGCGTGTTCTTGGACGTGTGGCCCTTGATCTTCATCAGCTCCAGCTCCACCTGTAGCGGTGTGTTGCTCAGCAGCCGCACCAAATCGGTCTCGGTGGTGATCTTGAGTGGCATCAAATTGAGCACGACCACCCGTATGGGGCGGATGTCTTGCGAGTTGGCTCTGAGTGAGTCCATCACGAAAATATGTTCCGTCTTGAGTAGCTCTACGGCCGGCAGATTCTTCTGTAGATTGAGTGGCATATACTTGATTTCCCTTGCTTGTTGGGGTGATTTTTGATCGGGCGGCAAATGTAGCAAATGGTAGAAAGGCATTACGGACAGTGCGAATGCGCCTATTGCTACGTCTCCTTATCGAGGGCTTTCGATAATTATTTCGTGCGAGAATTTCCTTGTTTTCTTCCGAAGGCATACTTTTGCCATCAAATTTTTAACCATTAAACAAGTGTGTATATGAACAGGAAAATTGTTACGTTATTATTGGCAGCGGGTGCCCTGGTTGGGGTTTCATCTGTTGCAAGCGCACAGCTGACAGGTCAGCCGTGGAATCCCATGTGGGATATGGTAATGAGAGGAAATGATACCACAATTAGGCATCTTCCGAATCGTCCAGCAGCTCCTCGCCCAAGTGATCCGACTGCTGCTTGGCTCGATAGCACTCGTATTCGTCTTTATGAAGGATGTGCAGTACAGGTAGATACGGCATTCATCATCCCTGCTGGAAAGAATCGTCGGATCGTCTACAAGAATATGCCGAAAGACCATCTGGGACGGCATTACATTGTAAATGCGGTTACAGATAAGGTGTATACGGAGTTCGATACGATCAAACTGCCGGATGATACAGCTAAGACTGTTCTGTCGATGAACTTTAAGCACTTCAAATTGAGTGATGGCGAGCCGACTTTGCGTGATGGCTATCTCGGTGATATCCTACTTCAGGTTAAAGTAGGTAGTGAGTGGACTGGTTCAGCTTATGGAGGTGCCATTGAGAAGGTTGATACTCTCTTGTATCAGTACTTTAACCTTCCTCAGATCACGAATCTCAGGAAGGTAGATCCTTCACCTCGAGATACTGGACGTTTTGCTTTCAAATGGAGTGGAGCATTGGTGAACGGTGCTAATGGCGATCCTTACGAGCATTGGTCAAGCTGGGAGGATACCTCCATCCATAGTGGAGACAGCGTATTCTATGTTGCTCCTGCATACTACAGTTTGGACCGCGGTGCTACGTGGTTGCCATGCGAGTCTGAAGGTGTCGATCTGAATGCTCGAGACATTGCAGATATGGGTAGGGATGTACCTGTCTTGGTAAGAGTTCCGAACGGATGTGGAAGCTATCAGGTGATTGAAGCACAAAGTCAACCGAATCCTCCTGTAGTTACACGAGAAGTAACCATTGAGAATGGAGATGGCGGAACGGTAGATCCGTACAAGAACAAGATAAATAGTGGTAGTGATTTCACTTTCACTGTTCGTCCGACCGGATCTAATGTGCCGAATGTCACAACGAGTCGTGACAAGGTGATTTCCGATGCGAGAGGTGTATTGTGGAAGAAAAATGCAGATGGTTCATACACATATACTGTACGTCGCGTTCAGGAGAACCTGACAGTGAAACTCTCTTATACACAGTCTAACGCTGAAGTGGCCGGAACGCGTGTATGGAGTGAGAACGGACAACTCTACGTTACAGCAGCTGTTTCTGGTAGAGCGAACGTGTACAACGTACTTGGTAAGTTGAACCGTAGCCTGACGTTCTCTGCAGGTGAGACGAAGAGCGTGTCTGTACCGGCTGGCATCTATGTTGTATCGCTGAATAACGGCAAGGCTTATAAGGTGGCCGTTCGTTAATCGTACGGATTAGATTCCAGATTTAGAACAGAAGGGCTCGGAGCTGAATAAGGCTTCGGGCCCTTTGTCTTTTGGGATGTCGAAGAGTCTATAGAGCCTTTGTTGCATACATGCAGGCCATGCAGATTCATCCGAGAGTGCTGTCGTGGAGCGAGAGCCGCATTGCTGTTTTCCTATCTTTGCGGCCGTTTCAAACGCAGATATTATTACGCAGAGGTGGCTAAACGCCTCGGATATTCTAATCAGTAAAAAGAGTAAGAGATGAGAACGGCAATTGTTGGAGCCAGTGGCGCAGTGGGACAAGAATTCCTTCGGGTACTCGAAGAACGAGACTTCCCGGTGGACGAGCTTGTGCTCTTTGGTTCGTCGCGTAGCGCGGGGCGCGAATATAAATTCCGCGGGAAAGCATACACAGTAAAAGAGTTGAAGCATAACGACGAATTCCGTGGAGTCGACGTGGCTTTCGTATCGGCTGGAGGAGGAACGTCCACAGCTTTTGCGGAGACGATCACGAAGCACGGTGCGGTGATGATCGATAATTCCAGCGCATTCCGTATGGATGCGGACGTTCCGTTGGTAGTGCCCGAAATCAACCCGGAGGATGCGCTCAAACGTCCGAAGGGAATCATTGCCAACCCGAACTGTTCAACGATTCAAATGGTTGTGGCGCTGAATGCGATCGAGAAGCTGTCGCACATTCGGCGTGTGCATGTGTCGACCTACCAGGCGGCCAGTGGTGCGGGTGCAGAGGCAATGAACGAGTTGCGGACGCAATACATGCAGTTGGCGCAAGGAGAGGAGCCGGTGGTGGAGAAATTCTTCTACCAGCTGGCCTACAACTTGATCCCGCAGATCGACGTCTTCACCGACAACGGATATACGAAGGAGGAGATGAAGATGTATCATGAAACGCGCAAAATCATGCACTCTGACGTCGAAGTGAGCGCCATGTGCGTGCGGGTGCCGGTAATGCGTGCACACAGCGAGGCGATTTGGGTAGAGACGGAGCGGCCCGTGTCTGTCGAAGAGGCGCGCGCGGCGTTTGCAGCTGACAAGGGCATCGTGTTGCAGGACGATCCCGCCAAAAAGGACTATCCCATGCCTCTCTTCGTAGCCGGACATGATCCGGTTTACGTCGGTCGAATACGCAAGGATCTTGCTAATCCGAATGGCCTGATATTCTGGACTGTGAGTGACCAAATCAAGAAGGGTGCAGCGCTCAATGCGGTGCAAATTGCCGAATATTTGATCCAGGCTGGAAACATCGGAAAGTGATCGATCGATAGCCGAAAGTTACGGGGGGAACGGACGCGATTCGTTCTCCCCGTTTTGTGTTCGGACAAAATGTCATTTGATAGCGACAAAATGAGTCAGGAGTCCTTACCCAACGTCTTTGCAGGGCGTATGCGTCGGCTGCTGGGTGACGATTACGAGGCCTTTGAGCGGGCATTAGAGGGCGCGCCCACGGTCAGTTTGCGTGTGAACCCTCGGAAGGCGGCGGACGGGCGAGAGGTGCCGGCGGGGGACCGTGTGCCGTGGTGTGAGACAGGGCGTTACCTCACGGAGCGGCCCGCTTTCACTTTCGATCCGCTGCTCCATGCGGGCGCCTATTACGTTCAGGAGGCGGCCTCTATGTTCCTCGAGCGGGCTGTCGGCCGTTACGTGACGGAGCCGGTCGTGGCGCTCGACCTCTGTGCTGCGCCCGGTGGTAAGTCGACGCACCTGATCAGCACGTTGCCCGAGGGTAGCTTGCTGGTAAGTAACGAAACGATCCGCAGCCGCAGTCGCGTTTTGGCCGAAAACATGGCCAAGTGGGGCGCCCCGAGCGTGGTCGTGACCCAGGCTGACGCGAAGGATTTCGGTCGGCTGACGCACCGTTTCGACCTCATTGTGGCCGATATGCCGTGCTCGGGCGAGGGGATGTTTCGTAAGACGCCGTCGGCGCGGGCGGAGTGGAGTCTGGAGGCGGTGAGGCTCTGCGCCGCTCGGCAGCGTCGCATTGTGCATGACGTCTGGCCGGCGCTTCGCCCGGGCGGACTGTTCGTTTATTCGACGTGCACGTTCAATACGGAGGAGAACGAGGACAATCTCCACGCCTTCGCGGACGCCTTCGGCGCCGAGGTGCTGCCGGTCGATACGCCCGAGGCGTGGGCTGTCGGCGGTGCGCTGACGGGGACGCTGCCCATCTGTCGGTTTTGGCCCCATCGCACACGTGGCGAGGGATTTACGCTGGCTGTGATCCGAAAACCGGACGACGGTCCGCTGCGCGCTACGCGTTTGCGACCGACACGCCGTCAGCCTGCGGCGGCTGTGCCCGAGGAGATGAAGCGGTGGCTTGCGGCGCCGGAGGATTACGCTCTGGAACGCACGGCGGACGGACGTGTGCGGGCCCTCCCGCGGGCGTTTCGCGACGTGGTGACGGAGCTCGAGGCGCATGTCCATGTGCTCACTGCGGGCGTTTCGCTGGGTGAGGTCAAGGGCCGTGACGCCGTGCCATCGGCGGCGTTGGCGCTGAGCTCGGCGCTGCGTCCGGAGGCGTTTGCGACGGTCGACCTCCCGCGGCTGGAGGCCCTCCGCTACCTGCGGCGCGAGGCACTCTCGCTCCCGGCCGATGTGCCGCGCGGATACGTCCTGGCCGCCTACGGCGGCCTGCCGCTGGGATTCATGAAGCAGCTTGGGCCGCGGGCGAACAACCTCTTCCCGGATGAGTGGCGAATCCGTAAGGAGTTGATTTAGGCCGAAATAGGTGAGAAGAAAAAAGTCCTGCCGGACGAAAGGAGCAAGTGGGCTCTTCTCGTCCGGCAGGACTTTTTTGTGTTGCCACGAAGGCGTTTCCTCCCGACCTGTGGCTGCGCTCAGGAGCAGAGCGAAAGCTCGATGCGGTTTTCGGCCATCATCCGTCGCATGTTCAGGATGGCGTAACGCATGCGGCCGAGGGCCGTGTTGATGCTGACGCTTGTGCGGGCCGCGATCTCCTTGAAACTCAGCTCTTCGTAGTAGCGCATTTCCAAGACTTCGCGCTGATTAGCGGGTAAAAAGCGGATCATCTTCTTGACGTCTTCGAACACCTGTTTGTTGACCAACATTTCCTCTATCGTCTTGTCGCTGAAGCGCATATCGTTGAAAAGATCCACGGCTACCTCGTCGTTCGAGATGGTGTTCTCGTTGCGCTCTTGGCGGAAGTGATCGATGATGAGGTTGTGTGCGATACGCGTAATCCACGCCTTGAAGCGGCCGGATTCGGTGTATCGCCCTTGGCGGATGGTCGTGATCACCTTCATAAAGGTCTCTTGAAAGAGATCTTCCGTCAAATCATAATCACGCACGCTGAAATAAATGTACGAGTGGATCGTTTGTTTATAGCGCTCCAATAGCGCGTCGAAAGCGTCGTTATTCCCGTTCGCATACATCGCAACCAACGTCTCGTCGGTCTCCGATTTCATTTTACTCATTACGTCTTTAGTTTTGGTTTAAGAGTAATGTCTTGCAATAGGCAGCGGGGGATTTGGGGGGGGGATTAATAGATGGATTCTTTTGTTATTTGACGGCCGCAAAGTAACGTAGAAAGGCCTTGCTGGCCAAACCTCGGTCGGCGTTCGCGCGCGCAATGCGGCTCATTTTGTACAAAACCCGTGGCTTCGTTTTCAGATCAATGGCCCAAAGGCGGAAGGTGAATTTTGTGCACAAAACATGCTCGTTCATCCACCGAAGGCTCTAAAGTCATTCGTAATGGCCATATACTGAAAGGATAAGGACTTCGACCGACGCCTCATGCACACGATAAACAATACGATGCTCACGATTGATTCGCCTCGACCACGTCTCTTCGCCATAGTGTTTGAGTCGCTCAATTTGTCCCGTCCCAGTGTTAGGATGCAATTGGATCTCCTCTAAAAGTGCGTTCAATTTTTTGATTGCATTCAGTACTTTTTGTGAGAAAAATTTAGATCTCTTCAGACTTTATCCGTAAAAACTAATCTGTGCATAAAAGGCGTTCGATAAATGCATCAACCGATTCTCCGTCGTGTTGCCGCGTGACGCTTCCTTCTTCTACTTGTTTTAATGAGTGATCAATCTTGGCATAGAATTCCTTTTCACTCATTGTGGCCTCATCATCTTCCTCTTTTACGGGTATAATTTTGAAAGCGCCCTTCCCCCGGAGCTTGAGGGTGAGCTCTTGGCCGTTGATAACCATATCTAAGTATTTTCCCTGATTGGCTCGAAATTCCCGTCCACTAACTGTGATCATAATCGCTATCCAATAAAATTCGTTGCAAAGATCATTACATTATCGCAATTCCAAAAGATATCCTCCGTGAAGAGCACGCGTATTGCTGTCAAAAACAGCATCTATACAAAGCCTCGAAAAAGCTGACGTTGAAAAAGTTCACCTATCAAAAGCCTAAGGCAAACGCTCTTCGACAGATAAATTGTCCGCAGGAAGCTGAGAGATGCGTAATCTGAAAAATGTAAGGCTCGAAAGCCTAAGGAAAACGCTCGATAACGAGCAGATCGTCCGCGATGAGCTGAGAGACATGTAATCTGAAAAATGTAAGACTCAAAAGCCTTAGGCAAATTGGAGTTTATCGCTGTCGAGAGCAATTTGCCTTAGGCTAAAGGATGAATCACGCTGGCGAGACGAAATTGCTTCAGGCAAATTGAAGAATCACACTGGAAATTCCAGATTGCCTTAGGCAAATCGATGTTTTTCACTGGAAATGCGAAATCGCCTCAGGCAAATTGATTTTTCCAGCGTGATTCTTCAATTTGCCTGAGGCTTTTTGCTCTCGACGGTGAAATCACTCATTTGCCTTAGGCAATTGGATGCAGACTTAAGTGATTCTTCCATCCGCCTGAGGCTTTTTCTTGTATCACGTATTAAAAAGACACCTTTCCTAAAGAGATGAAGCGTCGACGACTTGATTCTTCCGTCCGCCTGAGGCTTTTTCTTGTATCACGTATTGAAGGGATACGTATCCGGAGGAGAATGGGTGTTAGGTGAAGGCGATGCGCTGCGGCCTTGGGTTGAAGGTGACAGAATGAAAAAAGGAGTCGAATGAGGTTGTCATCCGGCTCCTTACGGTTTTCGAGGCGCCATCGCGGCGCACTGTGTACGGTTTAATTGATGTGGCTCAAAGCGGCCAACGGCTTGTGGCTCAGAAGCGATAGCCGAAGGTCAGGAGCGTGCGCGTGGTCTTGATTTGCGTCGACGCTACGTCCGCGCTGAGGGCGCTGAGGTGACGCGAGGCGTCGGTGATGGGCAGGTCGGAGAAGGGGTGCAGCTGCTCTGCGGCGCTGCGGTAGAGGCAAGCCAAATCCACGTAAAAGTTAGGCGTGAAGCGGTATCCGAGGCCTACGGTGTAGGTGTTGGCGGTGCCGACGGTGGAGTAGTGGGTGACGGTCCCGGAGGTGAAGATTTCGCCGCCCGCGGTGAGCCGTCCCTGCATCGGCGAGGCCTGCCAGACGTAGCCGGCGCGCACGGAGAACTGGGGTGTGACGCGGTATTCGGCGCCCAGCTTGAGCGTCTGCCCAACTTTGAAATCGCGCTCCGCCTGCTGCGTGATGTCGCTGTAATAGGTGTCGTCGTCGCGGTTCCCGAGGCGCATCTTTCGATAGTCGGTCAGCTCATAATCCAGGCTCAAAAGGGCCGTTTGCCCCACCACGCCCGCCAGGCTGAAGATCCAGCGGTCTGGCGATCGGAAGGCGTAGCTGAACGAGCCCTTGTCTTGCGGCGTCGAGCTGGACATCAGCGGATTCTTGGCGTCAGCGGAGGAATAACTTTGGGCCGAGGCGTAGTAGTAGTCCGTCATGCGGTACCATTTGGGGGAGTTGTAAGCCACGCCCAAACGGAGCTCGTCGATGGGCCGGATGATGGCGCCGAGGTTGATGGAGTATCCCGAGCCGTCGGTTTCGAGCGCGTTTTGGAGGGCGGCGTAATTATTAGCGCCGAAGTCGTCGCGCTGTGCCGAATTGAGGTGGTAGGTGATGTCGGTCACGGCGACGGTGGCGCCGAGGAAGACGCGGTCGGAGATGTTCATCGAGCCCGAGAAATTGTACTCCACGATTTGTCCACTTTCGTTAATCTCCATCGTCGATTGGCTTGGCGAGTTCGAGGTCCAAACGCCGCTGCTGTTGTAGGCACCAAAACTGCTGCCGTAGACATCGTTGAGATCTTTGTACCTGGTCCCGAAAAAGCCCGCCTTGTAGCCGAGGACGGAGAGCCAATCGCCGGTGAGGTCATTATACGCGGAGTTGGCTGCCAATTTGTCTTCTGAAAGGCCGAAAATCCTGCCGTTTTGTTCGCGCGCGGTGGAGGTGCGCATTGCGGCGTAGTCGGCCAGCGACCGCGTGGGGCGGCCCGTCACGTGATAGGCGCGGTTGAAGTCGCGCACGCGGTTGTAGGCCACGCCGAAGTTCCAAGCCTTGATGCCGCTGTCGTAGCCCGTGGGCACATAGCCGACGTACGAGAAGTTGTCGAAGCGCATCCGCACCAGGCTCTTGCTGTCCTTCACGCCCGTCCAGGTGGCGTCGGCGTCGGTTCGGGTCAGGGCGAGCGTGGTTTGGAGCTCGGAGCTGCGGTAGACGGCTATTCCGGCCGGGTTGTGCGACATAGCGGACATATCTCCGCCCAATGCGCCAAACGCGCCTCCCATACCGATAGATCGGGCCGTGCCATTGAGATCCATCGGCGAGTAGCGGTAGGCGTCCATTTCCTGCTGTGCCCAAAGTGTGGCGGCGCTCAGGCTGAGCAGCGCTGCCACATAGATCCTTTTCATCTTCATCTGCTTTGTTCTTCTTTTTTGGTTTAACGTGTCATAAAAAAAGAGTGTGTGCCGAACGGGATGAACCGCCGCCACACGCTCTTTGCTTTGCTATGATGGATGGTGATGAGAGCTTATAGCTCAAACTTTTTCCTACGGTTACATCGTTTTAGCGCCTTCCGCCGCCGCTGCTGGAGCGACTGCTTCCGCCGCCTCCGCCACCGCCGCTGTAGCTGCCTCCGCCACCGCCGAAGCTGCCCGAACTGCTGGAGCGTGTGCTGCTTCCACCGAAGCTGCTGGAGCTACTCGAGCGCGAACTGCCGTAGCTGTTGTCGTAGCTGCTGGAGCGTGAGCTGCTGCCGCTATAGGAGCCGGAGGAGCGGGTGCTGCTGCCGTTGTACGAGCCCGACGAACGGGTGCTGCTGCCGCTGTAGATGCTGGACGAACGACTGCTGCCGCCGTCGTAATAGCCTCCGGATGAGCTCCGTGACGAGGCGCTGCGACTGCTGCCTTCGTACACTGAAGAACTGCGTGAGGAGGAGCCGTTGCTGCCGCCGTCGTAGTATCCGCCGGACGAGCTGCGGGACGAGGATCGTGAGCTGCCGCCGTCGTAATAGCTGTCGGAGCTGCGCGAGGAAGAGCGCGTGCTGCTGCCGTCGTAGCTGGATGAGCTGCGGGAGGATGAGCTGCGGCTGCTGTAGATGTCGTCCGCCGTGCGGCTGTAGCTGGAGCTTCGGCTCGAGGCGTCGCGGCCGCTCCGGGTGTATCCGTCGGATGACGAACGTGTGGAGGTCGAGCGCGTGGAATAGACGTCGCTGTAGTTGCCGCCATCAGAAGAGCTGCGGTAGGTGGTCGATCGCGATGAGTAGTCGCGGCGGGTGTCACGGTTTCCGTTGTCCCAACCGTAATAGTAGTTGTTGGTTGTGGACGAGTAGGGGTAGTAATAGTCGGCGCAGCGATACCCCCAGTAGCCGCCATAATATCCGCTCCAGCTGCTGTACCATGGGTCGTACCAGGGGTCATACCAGCTGGCGTAGAATCCCCCCCAGCCGAAGCTCCACCCCCAGTAGGCGTTGCGCCAGCGCCAGGCTGATCGCCAGGGCGAGTAGAATCCGCCGTAAAACCACGGGTCGTACCACGAATACCAAGCGTCCCAGCCGTTGCCGACGTTTACGTTGATATTCACGTTGGTGCGGCCGCCGGAGTAGTCGGTATCGTAGCTGTAGGAGTAGTATCCATCGCTAAGATTGAGATCGACGTTGTCGGCGCCGGTGATGGTGATTTTGCTTGGGGAATGGTAGCGAATGATGCGTTCGGAGTACTCATTGTCGCCGCGGCGTTCGCTCGCCTTGGCCTTGCGGTTGTCGTCGCGAGCGTCACGGTCGTAGTCGTTATAATCCGCCGTCGAGCTGTCGGTGTAGCGGCGGTTGTAGGCATCCACATCGCGATCGCTGTCGAAGTTGTCGCGATCCCGATCGTAGCGCTGGCGCGACGCGGGCCGGTCAGAGGCCGACATGCGTCGTTCGTCCGTGCGTTCTCTCTTTTTGCTCTTTGTGGAGAAATACACGTCGTCGTAGTAGTCCTCTTGGGCCGTGGCGCTGATGGCCGCGAGCAGCAAGAGGCTGGTCAGGTAGACTGATTTCATCGTTTTCATCATCGTAATCTCCTCGTTGATTAATGTGTGGTTTTTGTCCCCGTTTGACGGGGTACATTGCTGAAGTTTAAGTGGCTGCTAAACCGTTGATTCCTTACGAGAGACAAACGTACGCATCTTTCGGAGGGCGGTTTTGCAGGCCGATATACTTTAACAACCCGAACGCTTTCGGCTGGCCACGTTTTAGCCCATCCTCTGGGTCAAAAAGTCGCGCAGAATGAGTGCGTGGTTGTGGTCTGTCGCCTTAGCGGCGGAGAGCAGCGTGACGGTGTCGTATGGCCGTATGCGGCTGATCACTTCGTCCACGCTGGGGGCGGTGGCGAGCTCTGATCGGTAGCGCTGGCTAAATTCAGCCCAACGTCCGTTGGGATCTTCGTGAAACCAACGGCGGAGTGCAGGGCTTGGGGTGAGATCTTTGGGCCAGAGGTCGTAGGGCAGGGCGTCTTTACGAATACCGCGCGGCCACAGCCGGTCGACTAAAATGCGAAAGCCGTCAGCGGGATCGGCAGCCTCGTAAACGCGTTTGATTTGAATGCAGGGCGTCATTATCTGAATGTTTATGGTGCAATAATGAGAGGGAAACGGCAGCGGGTTCGCTGCATAGGGCGCTGGAGCTTTCGGCAAATCTTATTCCAAAGTGGCTACCGTTGGAGGAGAGGGGAACGAAAAAAGGCACCCGTTGCGGGGTGCCTTCTTCACGTTGATCCGTGCGATCGGACGACGCGGATGGGGGAGGGCTACTCCTCGGTCTGCGTAGCGGCGTACTCTTTGAGCAGCTTCTCCTGCACGTCGGTGGGGACGAGCTCGTAGCCGGAGAACTTCATTGTGAACGAGGCGCGGCCTCCGGTGATGGAGCTCAGCGAGGTAGAGTAGCTGGACATCTCTTTGAGCGGCACCTTGGCCATCAATTTCTCACAGCCGCGCTCGCTATTCATGCCCATGATCAGGGCACGACGGCCCTGAAGGTCGCTCATCACGTCGCCCAAGTAGTCGCCGGGGACGAGCACTTCGATGTCGTAGATCGGCTCGAGGATCTTCGGCGCAGCATCGCGGAAGGCGGTGCTGAAGGCGTTGCGTCCGGCCAGCATGAAGGAGATTTCGTTGCTGTCCACGGGGTGCATCTTACCGTCATAGACGCAGACGCGGACATCGCGGGCGTAGGAGCCGGTCAGCGGACCCTGCTCCATGCGGCCCATGATCCCTTTAAGGATGGCCGGGAGGAAGCGAGCATCGATGGCGCCGCCTACGATGCAGTTGACGAAGACGAGTTTGCCGCCCCACTCGAGGTCGTAAACCTGCGTGTCGCGGACGTTCATGCGATACTCTTGGCCGCCGAAGCGGTAGGTGCCGGGGGCTGGCATGCCCTCGTAGTAGGGCTCGATGATGAGGTGCACCTCGCCAAACTGTCCGGCGCCGCCAGACTGTTTCTTGTGGCGATAGTCAGCCCGGGCGGACTTGGTGATCGTCTCGCGGTAGGGGATTTTAGGCTCGAGGAACTCGATGGCCAGCTTGTCGTTGTTCTCGATGCGCCACTTGAGGGTGCGGAGGTGGAACTCGCCTTGACCTGAGACGATGGTCTGCTTCAGTTCTTTGGACTGTTCGACGATCCACGTCGGGTCCTCCTCGTGCATGCGGGAGAGGATCTCGCTCAGCTTCTCGGCGTCGGCCTCGTTGACCGGCTTGATGGCGCGGCGGAATTTGGGCTCCGGGTACTTGATGAAGTCGAAGCGATACTCGCAGCCTTTGCCATTGAGGGTGTTGCCGCGGCGGACGTCTTTGAGCTTGACCGTGGCGCCGATGTCGCCCGCTTCCATCTCGCTGACTTCGCTGCGGATCTGGCCGTCGACGGCGAAGAGTTGTGCGATGCGCTCCTTTGAGCCACGGTCGGCGTTGGTGAGATCATCGCCCACCTTGACTTTGCCCGAAACGACCTTGAAGTAAGACACCTGCCCGATGTGCGGCTCGATGGTGGTCTTGAAGAAGAAGAGGCTGGTCGGGCCCGCGGGATCGGCCGTGACTTCGATACCTTCCGTGGTGACGGGGCGCGGCATTTTGTCGGTACAGGGGACGACGTTGCCGAGGAACTCCAGTGTGCGGCGAACGCACATGTCCTTCCCTGCGCAAACGCAGAAAATGGGGAACATACCGCGGCTGACGAGGCCTGCGCGGATGCCTGCGCGCATGTCGTCCTCGGAGAGGGTGCCCTCTTCGAAGAACTTCTCCATCAGCGTGTCGTCATGCTCGGCGGCGGCTTCGACGAGCGCCTTGTGGAGCTCGGTGGCCTTGTCCATCTCCTCGGCGGGGATGTCGAGCACGTCTGGTTTGCCGCCCTCCGGCTTCCAGCGATACATTTTCATCTTCAGCACGTCCACCACGGCGTTAAACGCGGCCCCGGTCTGCACCGGATACTGGATCTGCACGGCTTTGGCGCCGTAGTTTTCGCGGAGCTGATGGACCGTGTTGTCGAAGTCGGCCTTGTCGTTGTCCAGCTGGTTAACGACGAAGATGACGGGCTTGTGAAACTGTTCGGTGTAGCGGAACTGGTTGATGGTGCCCACCTCGACGCCATACTGGGCGTTGATGACCATCAGGGCCGTGTCGGTGACGTTGAGGGCCGAGACGGCGCCTCCGATGAAGTCGTCCGATCCGGGGCAGTCGATGAAATTCAACTTCAGCCCGTTCCATTCGACGCTGAATACAGTGGAGAAGACGGAGTAACCGTAGTCCTTCTCTACCGGGAAATAGTCGCTGACCGTGTTACCGGCTTCCACCGTGCCACGGCGCTTGATCACTCCACCCTCGAAGAGCATGGCCTCTGCCAGGGTGGTCTTACCCGATCCTGAACTCCCCAGGATGGAGATGTTCTTGATTTCGTTTGTCTGATAAACTTTCATCGTAAAAGTGTTTTTGAGTGATGGATAATCGAGAATTGTCACTTCCATGCCGCCTTTTTATCGGTGGCGACGGCAAAGAAAGCAGGTTTGTTGTGAATGGGGATAGGGAGGTGTTTTGGGGTGTGCAATTCGGTGTGAAAAGGGTCGGCCGCGCTCGTCTGGGCAGATGGCGGAAGGTGGAGGGTGTGGCGGCGGAAAGTGCACCTTTTTCAGACGGCAACGTGGGGTAATGCCCCGCATGTTTGATCCTTTCAGGCAAGGTCAAAAGGTGATACACTGAAGCGATACTTGTCGTTTGTCGCAATGGATTTATGCACGTGGAACCTCTCTATGTCTCACACAATGGCAGAGTCATCAACATGGAAGCCTCTCTTGTCTTGGTCGATAGCCCATTCATACACCATGAAGCGCTCCATGCCTGAGGCAGTGGCGCGTCCCTATGTTATGAATAAACCGTTGTCTCAGACAATACTAAATACCTTGTCGAGTGATTCATGATCGTCTGAGATGATCACAAATAGGAATCGCTCCATTTATTATTGATTGAGAAGATAACAAATAAGATTGCGTATATTTGTTATTGATCGAGACAATAATGAATGCCTCGATCAGGTATTTAGTATTGTCTGAGACAATGGGATTTTTCTGGGTGAGGAGGGGCTTATTGCTTCAGACAATAGAGGTTTCTCTATGCAGAAGTCGCTTACTGCTTCAGGCAATAGGACTTTCCACGTATAGGTGTCTCCTATTGCTTCAAACAATAGGGACTTTTACATACAGGAATCGCTTATTGTCTGAGACAATAGGGGATTGGAGGACAAAGCAAAGATTACGCCCCGAGAATTTGGGTCAGACGAAGAGGGAGGAGATGATGCCGTCGGAGACGAAAAAGGCTTCCTCGGTGAGGCGGATGGTGTCGGCTGGGTCGTGCAGGCGGACGAGGCGCCCGGAGGCGATGTAGGGCGTGGCGTGGCGTGCCCAGCGGGGTGGGAATCAGATAGAGCGTAGACATGTTTTCGGTCGGAAATGGTTGGCGGAGTGTTTTCAGACTGCCTCAGAGAATATCGACGCCTTCCGCTTGGAGAAAATCGATCAGGCGGAAGAGGGGTAGGCCGATCAGGGCGTTCGGATCGCTGCTTTCGACCTTTTGCAGCAGGGCGGCGCCCAAGCCTTCGCTTTTGGCCGCGCCCGCGCAATAAACGGCATCGGGCTCGCGTTTCAGGTAGCGGGCGATTTGTCCGGCAGACAGTTCCCGCATGGTGACAATGGTTTTGTCTACATGATGCCTAAGGCCGTCTGAAAGCGTGTTGAGCAGGCAGACCGCGCTGTAAAACTCAATCTGTTTTCCGCCCAGCTCCGACAGCATCTGTTGCGCGTTTGCGACGTTCATCGGTTTGCCGAGCTGCCGGCCGCCGCAGAAGGCGACTTGGTCGGCACCGATAATCAGCGCGGCAGGAAAACGCTCCGCCAGCGAGCGTGCTTTGCCGACGGCAAGACGCAGGGCGGTGTCGGCTGCCGCTTCGTCCGGCAGAGGTGTTTCGTCGAAATCGGGAGAGGCTGTCTGAAACGACAGCCCCAGCTTTTTCAACTGCTCTTGGCGGAAAACGGAACTCGAACCGAGAACAATAGGCAGCGTGCGATTCATTTTTGTAAAAACATTGACGTTGAACGGCTTGGATTATATCATGCGCGGTTTATGTTAGAGCCTGATTTGATTGACCCCCTGGCGTTTGCCGCCGAGAAGCGCGAGCTTCGCGGCAGTCTGTCTCCCGCCGAGATGGACGAGCGCGTAAGGTCGCACGAATATTTAGCCGGAAACGCGTCGCCGTTGCAGATTGTGCTGCGCGGCAGCAAGGACAAATGGCAGCGTCCCTTTTTGGATTTGCATGTGGGCGGCAGTATGCCGCTGGTGTGCCAATGCTGCATGAAACCTGTCGAGTTCGAGCTGGACGAAAACGCGCACATCGTATTGTTTGCCGACGAAGGTAGGTTGGACGCAGCCATGTTGTCCGACGACGAGTTGGAAGGCATGGTGGCGGAGCGGGAAATATCGGTGCGTACGTTGGTGGAAGACCAGATTCTGATGGCGATGCCTTATGCCCCGCGCCACGAAAATTGCGGCGTGCCGACCGGGGCGGCAGATTCGGGCAGGCCCAATCCCTTTGCGGTATTGGCCGGGCTCAAAAGCAGCAAATAATTTTTCTATCATTCTTTTAGGAGCTTGAAATGGCCGTTCAACAAAACAAAAAATCCCCTTCCAAACGCGGTA
>ERZ773009.772-NODE-772-length-23128-cov-9.589390_pt1 | contig 23128 bp, 18 predicted proteins | sample MGYA00580663_ERZ773009 | MGnify/ENA primary metagenome ERZ773009 (study PRJEB29015, sample SAMEA2737969) | human oral metagenome | biome: human oral; feature: human-associated habitat; material: dental | place: China | collected 2026 ... | reverse complement strand
TCTCGTCGAAGATGATGTCTTCGACGGACTTCGCCTGCTTCTTCTCGATGTCCTCTTTCGTGATGATCGTCGTAGACTGCGACTCGTACTTCGCATCCTCTTTCGCGGCGTTCGCTTCGACGTCAACGGATCCCGTCTGAACGTCTACCCCCCCGCACTTTCATGCGCCTGTGCCGTACAAAGAGGCAGCATGAGATGGAGCGCGACAGCGAACGCCAACGCGTTCTTTCTCCGAACGGTGATTTCTTTCACTTGCGTTTCCCTCCGATGCTTTGGAAAGCACGGATCGATGCCGCGCTTCCTATAAATTTATGAAATCAACTCTGATTCTCATTCATTATATCACGCTTTGAGAATAAATCTACCCTTTGGGGCAAAAAATATGAAAAAAATTCTATTCTATTCATAAATTTGAATCTCATTCACTTTTTAATGAAAAAGAAAGACTGCCGCACCGTGTGTGCGACAGCCCTCTCCTTATGGTTCTTGCGGGAATCACGAATATCGAAAGTCCATCTACGTTTCACACTGCCGGATCAAAGCAAGCTGTTCATCCTGCCAAGCTCCTGCTCCATGGGGAACTTCGATAGATGCGTTCATTTCTTTCATGATGCCATCCTCTTCCCTACAGCTGCACGACACTGCCGTCCTGCAGCAGATAGAGGCAGCGCTCCGCCACCTTGCGGCCCAGAATTGCTTCCACGGCTTCCGTGTAGATCTCGATCTGCAGGCGATACTTCTCGCGCACGGCTGCGGGACGCGTGTTCTTGTCCGTCTTGTAGTCCAAGAGCACGAGTGCGCCGGCTTCGTCTTCAAAGAGCACGTCGATGACGCCCTGGACGAAGATTCGCGCCTCGGGCTCAGCTTCGGGGTAAAAGCGATGCGCTTCGAGGCGGCGGCTGAAGGGAAGCTCGCGCCAGAGGTGCCGCGCCTTCTTCATGCGCGTGCCGAGCGGCGACTGCAGGAAGGATGCGACGGCGTCGAGGCGGACGGCTTTCGCCTGTTCGGGCAGAAGCAGCTCCTTTTCCACCATATTCGCCAGCTGCTTTTCCAGACCCTCGCGGCCAGTGTCTCCCGCGAGGTCGATATGCTGCAATACGGCGTGCATAAGCGTGCCGTATTCCGCCGCAGAAAGTCCCGCCTTTTCCTGCATGAAATCGGGCCGTTTGAATACATTCTTGGAACTGCCATGCACTTCTTTCAACGGTATATAAGCCTTCTCCTCCGCCGCATCTTCGACGGAGAAGCGGCGCTTGAGTTCCGTGACGGAGAGCTTCGCCGGCACGTTATCGACGCCGTGCGGCGCGTACTGCCAAGCGAGCATCTGCTCGACATCATCCTTCTCCCCGCTCGCTTCCAAAGGCTCTCCCCTGCGCAGTTTCTCGAATAATTCGTCGTCTTCGGCGACGGCGGCGCTGACGCTCGCGACAGCAGAGGCCGGCACGATTTCCACCTGCCAGCGCGAGTCGTCCTCGCCTTCGGGCGCGACGCGCATTTCGAGGAGCGCGGCCTTCTCCCGCAGGGGTGCGCCGTCCGCATGGCGTGCGACGGTCATGCCGAGCCAGTCGAGGAAGGAGTTTGCCGCAAGCGCCGCATGGGCGGGAAGCGCACGCTCCGTCTGCGTGACGAAAGTGCACCAGCCCTCTGCGCATGCAGCAAGCTTCTTCGTCGAGCCGACGAGGATGAGCTTTTCCCTCGCACGCGTCATCGCCACATAGAGGACGCGCAGTTCCTCCGCCTTGCTCTCGCGCTTGATGCGCTCGGCGACCGCCTCCCGCGCAAACGTCGAGTAGCGAAGCGACTTCTCGCGCTCCGTGCGGTAGAGTCCAAGCCCCAGTTCACGGTGCATGAGGAGGTCCTGCGACGCATCTTGCATGTTGAATTTCGAGCCGAGTCCCGCGACGATGACGACGGGAAATTCCAGTCCCTTGCTCTTATGAATCGTCATGATGCGCACGACGTCCTCGCCTTCGCCGAGCGTGCGTGCGGCGGAGAGGTCGGTTTCCATCTGCTGCATCTTCTCGATGAAGCGCAGGAAGCGGAAGAGTCCGCGAAAGTTCGTCTCTTCATAGTCGCGTGCGCGGTCGGCGAGCATGCGCAGGTTCGCTTGGCGAAGAAGCCCGCCCGCCATGCCCCCGACGTAATCGTAGTAGCCCGTATCACGGTAAATCTGCCAGATGAGTTCGGGCACGCTGACGCGCCGCACAAGGTCGCGCCAACCTTTGAGAAGCCGCAGGAAGGCGTCGACCTTTTCACGCAAAGATGCAGAGAATTTCGCTGCAGGGTCATTGACGACGAGGAGCGCGCCGAAGATGTCCTCTTCGGGCGCGGCGAGCCGAAGCTCCGCCAACTCGCTGACCGACAGTCCGACGATCGGCGAGCAGAGCGCCGCCGCGAGCGGCACGTCCTGACGCGCATTGTCGATGACGGCGAGCACGGCGAGCACGACGCGCACCTCCGTCGCCTGGAAATAGCCGGCATCGAGCGTCGCATACGCGGGGATGTCGGCATCGCGCAGCGTTTCGAGGAGAATGTCCGCCTTGGTGCGCACGGCACGCAGAAGGATCACGATGTCACGCCAGCGCAGCGCACGATAGCCGTCCTTGTCGGCGACGAGAGCGCCGCTCTCCATCAGCTCGCGCACGCGCCGTGCGATGAACGCCGCCTCCAGAGCGAAACCCTTGAGCTCTTCTTCCTCTTCTCCCTCCGGCGTCTCTGCACCGCCATCTGCCACAGCCGAAGTTTCCGCCTTTTCCTCGTCCTCTTCCTCAGGCTCAACAGACGATTCGGCGTCGCTCTCGATGATATGCAGCTCGGCCGCACCCGCAAGGCTCTTTGGCGAATCTTCAGGATAGAGCGCCGCAAAGTGCAGCGCCGCGGCATCGTCGTATGTAAGCTCCATCGCCTCGGGCGTCATGAGCTGCGAGAAGATCCAGTTCACAGCCGCGAGCACGCCCGCGCGGCTGCGGTAGTTCTCCGAGAGGTCGATGCGTGCATACTTCTCGCCCAAGGTCGGATACTCGCGCTGCTTCTTGAGGAAGAGCTGCGGATCGGCAAGGCGGAAGCGATAGATGCTCTGCTTGACGTCGCCGACGGCAAAGAGGTTGTCATCACGCGCGACGAGGGAGAGGATCGCCTCCTGCACGCCGTTCGTGTCCTGATACTCGTCAACCATGACTTCCTCATACTTCTCGCGCAGGGCGAGCGCCTGCGCCGAAGGGCGAAGCTCTCCCTCCGGCGCATCCTTGTCGCAGAGGACGGCGAGCGCGAAATGCTCCAAGTCGTTGAAATCGACGACGCCGCGCTCCTTCTTCGCCGCCTGAAAAGAGGCGGTGAAATCCTTGACGACATCGACGATGGCATGAGCCATGCCCGAAAGAGCGCGAAGATCGTCGAGAAGCTCCTCTTCCGTCGCATGAAAATACGTGTCCCTGAGCTTTTTGAGACGCTGCTTCACGCGATCGCGCGGCTGCGTAAAGAGACGCTTCGCCTCCTCCTTTTCCTCCTCGTCCATGCCTTTGGGGAAGCTCATCCTCGCATGAGCATACGAAGAGAACGCCTGGCGCAGTCCTTCCCAATCCCTTGCCGCCAAGGCGTCGAGCAGGTCTTTAAGGATTTTCTCGTCCCCCTCCAATGCAGCATGGCACGTCTCATAGCCGAGCGCCGCCGCCTTCTCGACGAGCCGCTCGATAGCGGCGAGACCGGCAGCAAGCTCAAAAGAAATCTGCGCGAGCACGGACTGCGCCCACGGCGTATCGAGAAGACGCTGCTGCTCTGCGAGGTCGAAGCTCTCGGCGAGCGAATCGAGCCAGCGCGAGGGAAAGGGCTGACTGCACGAAAAGGCGTAGAGGCGCAATACCATGGCATAGAGAGCTTCATCGCCGTGCTCCGTACCGTAAGCGGCGGCAAAGGAAAGGAAATCCTCCTGCGCTTCGTCATACTTTTTTTCAAAGACTTCTTCGAGCGCATCCTGCTGCAACAGACGCCTCTCCTGCTCATTCGCAAGACGAAACTTCGGATCGAGGTCGATGACGGAAAAGTTGCGCCGAATGACGTTCTGGCAGAAGGCGTGAAGCGTCGAAATCGAGGCGTTGGAAAGGAGCGCCAGCTGGCGCTCAAGCCTCGGCGACGCTGCTCCCTTGGCAATTTCCTGCGCGAGAGCCGCTTCGATGCGCTCACGCATCTCGGCGGCGGCGGCGTTCGTGAAGGTGACGACGAGAAGGCGATCGACGTCCGTCTCCCCTTGCAGGATGCGGCGGATGATGCGCTCGACGAGCACCGAGGTCTTGCCCGATCCGGCGGCCGCCGCGACGAGCAGATTCTTGCCCCTTTCCTCGATCGCCCGTAGCTGTGCCGCAGACCATTTGCGTGCGTCGCTCATTCGGCATCCTCCTGTCCTTTCAATTCCATGCTGTCCATCAATTCCGCATCCTCGTGGCTTTGCAGCCGCCGATAGGAAAAGCCCGGCACGAGCGGGTCGAAGCCGCAGACGGCGATGTACGGGCAGAAGCGGCATGCCGTCCTGTCCTTGAGGCGGTACGGCAGGGCGCGCACCTCGCCCGAGAGGATCTGCCTTCCCGTATCCTTGAGAATGTAGGCGATGTAGTCGAGCAGGATGGCGAACTCCTCTTCCGTCTTGACGTAATCGAGCTTCCTCTTGTCTATTTCGCCCTTCTTCGTCAAAGCGACCTTCGTGAAGCTGAAGGTGCTGTCGAGTGCGCGTATGACGTCGGCGTCCGCGAGCACCCAGCCGGGCATCTTGAGCTGCCCCTGCAGAAGCTTCTTCGCCTCCGCCTCATCGATGCGATGGGGCGCTGTGACGAGCGGATTCTTCAAGAAGCAGTAGAGCATCGCTGCGGGCAGAAGTTCCTTTTCCTCGGTGTGCGCGAGGAGGTTTCTGGCGACGAGCAGATAGGTCAGAAGCTGCAGCCTCAGACCGTAGTACACCTCGACGAGGTTGATGTATGCCGCGCCCGTCTTATAGTCGAGGATGAGGAAGTAGCGCCCCGCCTCGTCCATGTCAATGCGGTCGATCTGTCCGGTGATTTCGAGCGAAGAGCCGTCAGCGAGCGCATACGTCAGCGGCGGCAGGCTGCCCGCACCGCGTCCGAAGGAACGCTCGAAGGCGACGGGGCGGAACTCGCTGGCCGCATCGAGTTCGATGAGGCGCACGAGCGCCTTTTTCGCCGTCTCCTCGATGCGCACGAGGAGATTCTCGTACTGCTTCGAGCTCAGGAGGATTTCATTCTGCAGCCGCGGCGCAAGCAGGCCAAGGATCTCATGCAGGATCTCGCCGCACTCCTCTTCGCCTACGTCGCGCCAGCGTCTGCCGTCCTTTTTCAGCCGCTCGCCAAATTCGCGCAGGGCCGCATGAAGCAGCACGCCGAGGTCGAGCGTGCGAAAGCCATGCGCGGGGCGCTCCGCCAGATGCAGGCCATAGCGTGCGAAGTGCTGGAAAGGACAGGCGCGGAATGACTCAAAGCGCGTGACGCTGCCGCGCAGACGGCGATTCTTCGTGTAGAGCGCCGCCGCCAGCTCCTTGGGCAGAAGCTCCGCCGCAGCACGCGAAAATATGCCCTGCAGCACTTTCTGCAGGACAATGCTCATCTTTTTCTCCCCCAACGCCCAGTTGTAGACGTCACACCAAAAAGGCTCAAGCGTCCCCTTCTCGCGGTAGCTGCGCAGCGCCGCCGCCAGAGCCGTCACCGCCTGACGACCGCCCGCAAAGAGGCGGCGCTCCGCCCCCTCCAACGGAACGGTCTGCAAAGAGACGGCAGGCAGGACGGTGCGGATCTGCCCGAGCAGAGAGGCGGGCAGGAGAGCCTTTCCCTCCGTATCGGCGAGAGCATAGGAAACCCACAGATAGTCACGCGCTTCCGTGAATCCTTTGTAGAGCAGGAATCTCTCGTTGAAACTTCCCTCGACGGAGCCTTGCGGAAGCTCCAGCCCGGCCTCCTTCAAATGCAGCCGGTCAGCATCGGAGAGCAGCCCCTTCTCCTGGCTGCGGCGCGGCATGACGCCCTCGTTCGCGCCGAGAATGTAGATGGCACGTGCATTTTCTACACTGTTCCGGTCGAAGTCAGCGACGGTCACATAGTCGAGTCCCGGCGGAATCAAGGAAATCTGCAGGGCGTCAAGCCCGTCGCCCAAGACGTCCTCAAATTCGCGCACCTTGATCGTCTCGTCGCCGCTCGTCTCTGCCATCTGTTCCAACAGGGAGATGACGTCGTCCCAGATTTGACGATGCTCGCGCGACTCAGCGAGGCGACCCGCCTTCTCGGCCTCGTCCGCCCACCGCTCCAACGTCTGCGGCACGTCGAGCGCGAGCAGCAGACGATAGAGCGCCTCAGCGTAGCCGCGCACCGTCGACGCCGCCTTCACCTGCGCCGCAAACTCCTGCAGGGGCTCTGCCACGGCGCGGCGGCAGGAATTGATCTGACAGAGGCGCTCCGCTTCCTTCTGCGTCGCGCCCTCTTCTTCCTCGTCCAGACTGCGGCGGCGATGCCAATGCCAATCCTCTTCCATCGTCCAGCGCGAGCCGCGAATGCCGAATTCCAGCACATAATTTTCAAGCAGGTCGATCTGACCGCGCGTCTTTTGGAAAAAGCCCGTCTTCAGTGCGCGGAACATGGCATCGTAGCGCCAGCCGCGCAGCACCTCGAAGGCCGAGCGCACGAGCTCGGCGAGCGGATGATGGACACCCGCACGCTTGTTGTCGCGAAAGTACGGGATGCCGCAGTCCTCAAGCGTCAGAGCGAGCATGTCGCCGTAGGCGGCCTCGTCGCGCGTCAAGATGGCGATGTCGCGCCAGCGCAGTCCCTTCTCGCGGCACAGGCGCACGATGTCAGCAGCCGCCGCCTCCATTTCCAGCCGCCTCGTCGCCGCCTCGACGAGCGCGACGCCCGCCGCCCCTGCCTGCGGTACGAGAGGGAAGGAAAACGCCGTGCGCTCGATGGCGGCGAGCGCATCGCTTTGAAAGCGCCGCCTCTCCTCCAAGCTGCGCACGCGCACGGGAATCTGCATCTCCTGCGCCAACCGCCGCAGCTGCTGCAAGGTCTGCGCCTGCCGATAGAAGAGGCTGCCCTCGCGCTGCATGGCCGCCTCATCCGTCGGATCGAACGTCAGCGTGATATGCACATTCTTCGCTTTTTGGAAGAGCGCCGCAAGAATCTTTCTTTCCTGCGGATTGAAGAAGGAGAAGCCGTCAACCCATACCTCCGCCCCCTCCAAAAGGCGCGAGGAAGGAATCTTCTCGGCAAGCGCGTCGAGCATGTCGCCCGTATCGTTGTAGCGCCCCGCCATCTTCTCTCTGTAGCGGCTGTAGATGAGCGCGAGATCCGCGAGCTTCCGGCACAGATCATCGTCAGCGAGCGCAGATTCCGCCTGCATCAAGGCGTCGCTGTCGATGCCGTAGCTGCGCATCTCCTCCATAGCTCTTTCCAGTGTCTCTGTAAAGCCGCGCTGCTTCGCCGCACGCGCGAATGCCTGCAGGCTCTCTCCTTCTTCGGCGAGGATGCGTTTCAGCAGCAGCCGTCTGCCCACGCTCGTGATGCGTGCGGCTGCCGCACCGCCCGTCTCCTGCAGTACATGACGCGCAAAGCGCTTGAAGCCGAACACGAGACCGCGCACAAATCCCTCGCCCGCACCCGCCATCATAGCGGCGAGGCGGCGCTCTGCGCGATACGTCGCATGTTCGGGCAGGAGAAGCACGAGGGCGCTGCCCATAGGCTCTGCCTTCATGCGCTCTGCCATGCCGGAGAGGCAGGCGTGCGTCTTTCCCGTTCCCGCACGCCCCAAGATGAACTCGATCATATCTTCTCCCTCGTTTCCCATTCGTGCCAAAGAAAAATGCCGCGCGGCATAAAAGATGCCCGCGGCATTTTTGTCATACAAACGGCTCAGCGCGTCAAGCCGAACGGCGTCGCAAGGCGCACGAACGCGCGACCGCAGCCGCACGGCTCGTCGAGCCGCATGACCGCCTGTCCCGTGCGGTAGCGTATGAGCGGCATCGCCTCTGCAGCGAGCATCGTGACGACAAGCTCACCCATGCGTCCAGGCTCGTGAATGACCTTCGCGCCGCTGAACTCAATGAGCTCCGTGTAGCAGTAATCCTCCTGCACATGATGCCCCTGCCCCTTGCCGCACGGATAGAAAAGACCCGCCGTGCCTAGCTCCGTCGAAGCGAAGAGGTCATGCACCTCAGTCTGCAGCCGATCCGAGATATGGCGTCTCATCGGATTCGAGATCGCCTCGTTCAGACAGACGACCGTCTTTATGGGCAAGGTCGACGGCTCGATGTTTTTCATCTGCGCGTGCACGATGAGCTGCATGACGAGCGGCTGGCTCGCCAAGAGCGTATCCATACCCGTCAGGCGCACGAGTTCGACCGCCGACTGCATGTCCTCGCCGAGCAGCACGGTCGTCGCGCCGATCACCTCCGCCGCCATCTGCAAATCGAGCAGCCGTCCGTCCGACATGTCGCCGAGAATGCCGACGACAGAAGCGCGATGGACGCCCGTCGCTGCGAGAGCACGCGTCAGCATGTCGACGTTTCTCGCAATGTCGCCGTTCGTATACATCTTGACGACAGCGCCCGTATGATTGCGGCAGCTGATGCGCAGGACACCGCTCAAAGGAAGCGTGAGGAAATCGAACGGCGATGTCGCGAGAATGTCGGGCAGAGAAGTGAACGGCAATTTCTCGATGTCTTCCAGCTTCTCAATCTGCGACGCGCAGCCGTTTGCAAACTTCGTGCGATAAAAGGCGCTCTTCTCACTCGCCCAAGAAACCGCCTTCTTCAGGCGCACAAGCTGCAAATCCCGCAAATCATCACGGCTCATGCACTCGATCTTCTCGTTTGCAAACACCTGCCCCGCCCCCTTTCCTCAAAGATGCCGCCTCGCTCACGCCAGCGGTCTCTGATAAAAGAAAGGCTGGTAACTTGTGTAGCCGATCTTGCGGAAATTCAAAATTGCCTCCGTCGCGCCGACGAAGAGGATGCCTCCGGGCTTCAGTGCGCGGAAGAAGTTCGTGTAGAGGTCGAACTTCGCTTCCTCCGTGAAATAGATGACAACGTTGCGGCAGAGAATCAGATCGAAGCCCGTCTCAAAGGGATCCTTCAAAAGGTTGTGACGCTTGAACTCGATGAGCTTCTTGATGTCCTCATGCACGGCAAACGTACCGTCGCTTCCCTTCGTGAAATATTTGTTGAGGCGCGGACTCTCGACGCACTTGAGCTCGTTGTCCGTGTAGACGCCCCTCTTCGCCTTGGCAATGATCTCGACGTCGAGATCCGTCGCGAGGATGCGATGCTGCTTGCCCGGCGTCATCTCTTTCAAGATCATCGCCAGAGAATACGGCTCAGCGCCAATGGAGCAGCCCGCGCTCCAGATATTGAGCTTGGGCGAGCGCGTCAACAAATCGGGAATGACATCCGTCTCAAGCTTCGAGAACTTCTCCGGCGTGCGGAAGAACTCCGAGACGTTGATCGTCAGATATTCGATGAAGGCGTCAAACTCCGTCTTGTCCTGCGTCGCCATATCGAAATACTTCGTATACGAATCGTAGCCCTTGCGCGTCACAAGACTGCCGATGCGCCGCTTCATCTGCGGCTCCTTGTAGAGATCAAGGTCGATCTCCGTCTTCGCCTTGAGCTTCCGCTTGAATGCGCCCCAATCCTGATCGTCCAACATATTCCTTTTACCTCCTGCCGGCGGGGACATCGCGTACGCCGCCGCCTCTCGTTTCGTTCTGCGAAAAGTGCCAAGCCGCTTTTCAAAGCGAGATGACACACCTTACTCTTTTTAATTCTACACAAAGGGAAAGAATCCTGTTTTTTCTCATGAACGCGCTAAAAGGCTGCTGCACTGAGCAGCAGCCCATGATGACCCTCAGCCTACTTGATCTCTATGCTGTTCTTTTTGATGTCCTCGACGCCGAGCTTCGGCAGGACAACCTTGAGGATGCCGTTCTCCATCGAAGCCGCACTTTCCTCCCACTTGATGCCGTCGACGGCGAAGGAGCGCTCGAAGCGACCCGTGCGGCGCTCGCGCATCAGATACTTCAAGTGGTTCTCGCGCTCAGGAACTTCCACGGCAATCGTCAGATACTTGTCGTCCTCGTAGGTCAGAGAGACGTCTTCCTTGAGGACGCCGGGCAGTTCCGCTTCAATCTCATAGTAATTTTCTTCATCGAGGATGTCGCAGCGAAAAGAAGCGAGCGCCCCCGTCACCTTGCCAATGGGATTGAGCGGCTGCTCCATGATGAAGTCCACCACGCGCTCCACCGTATCGCGCGTCTTCTCCGCATTGTTTCGGAAATTGAAAGGTATGCTGCGAATCATGACGTTTCCCTCCGATCAACACTCACGTCCTATTCTCATTTCCTATATTATACGGTGTTTTGCTAAAAAATTCAAGCGACGGACAAGGTTGTCGAGGAAAAATCAAGACGTCAGCTTCATGTGGCGGCGCAGCAGATAGAGGAAGTACGGCGTGCCGATAAACGCCGTCATGATGCCCACGCGGATCTCCATGCCTTGAAGCAGGATGCGCCCCAAGGAATCGCAGACGACGAGGAATATGCCGCCGGCCAGGAGGCTTGCAGGCAGCAGCTTCCGATGGTCAGGGCCGATCAGGAGCCGCATCATGTGCGGCACGACGAGTCCGACGAAGCCGATGTTGCCGCTGATGCAGACGCCCGCTGCCGTCGTCAGCGACGCTAGCGCCAGAAACAGCAGGCGAAAGAAGGTCACGGGCATGCCCGCCGCGCGCGCCTCTACCTCGCCGAACGCGAGGAGGTTCAGATGGCGCGAAAGCAGCAGCATGAGGAAGGTGCCGATGCCGATGGGCGCTACACCTAAGAGGACGTGATCCCAGCGGCGGTAGTCGAGGCCGCCGATCGTCCAGAAGAGGTACTGCTGCATCTTCTGCTCGTTCATCACCGTGAGGATCGCTGCCGTACACGCGCCGAGAAACATGCCGACGACGACACCCGAGAGCAGCAGCGTCATGACGGGGATGCGCCCGTGGCGCATGGAGAGCGACACGGTAAGCCCCACGGCGAGCATGGCGCCGCAGAAGGCGAAAGCAGGCAGCGAAAAGACGCTGACGGCGGAAACGCCGAGCGCGATGGCGAGCACGGCGCCAACGGAAGCGCCGCTCGATACGCCGATGATGCCGGGATCGGCGAGCGGGTTGCTGAAGATGCCCTGCAGCACGGCGCCCGAGATGCCAAGTCCCGCCCCCACCATGAGCCCCACGAGCGTGCGCGGCAGGCGGATGTGCCAAAGCACCGCCTCCTGCTCGGGCGTGACGACGACGTCGGAGAAGAACGGTAGCCCCGCCGCATGGGAAAACGCCGCGAGCACGCACTTCATTGAGATGTCGTACTGCCCCGAGCTCATCGAGAGGACGACGGCGAAGAGCACGAGGCACGGCAAGAGCAGCCAGAAGAAACATGTTTTATTTCCGCGAAATTTTTTCAAGATGCCGCCTCCGTCCCCAAGATGACCCGCAATAGATGCTCTTTCCTGCCCGCGTCCTTGCTCGCCTCCGTAAAGACCTCGGCGTGCTTCGTCAGGGGATTTTCGACGACCTTGACGGGCGCGCCGTAAGCATGCGTCAGAAGATCCGCCGTCAGCACCTCGCGCGGCAGACCGTCGGCGAGCAGCTTGCCGCGCCCTATGAGCAGCAGGCGCGAGCAGAAGCGCGCCGCCAGCGAAAGCTCGTGCGCGACGAGCACGACGGTCTTGCCCGCCGCACAGAGCTCGCGGCAGAAGCGGAAGATTTCCTCCTGATAGATGATGTCAAGCCCCGTCGCCGGCTCGTCGAGGAAGAGCACGGGCGTCTGCTGCGCGAGCACCTTGGCGAGCAGCACGCGCTGCCTCTGACCACCCGACATCGCCTGCAGCGGCTTTTCCGCCATGTCCGCGACACCCGTATATGCCATGCACGCCTCGGCGATCGCGAGATCATCCGCCCGCTCCTGGCGCCACCACGAAAGATACGGATAGCGCCCTGACAGCACGACCTCGCGCGCCGAATAGTCGAACGTCATCTCCAGATGCTGCTGCAGATAAGCGGCATTCCTCGCAAACTCCTTCGCCGAAAGCTCCGCGATCGGCCGCCCCATGAGGGCGATCTCACCCGCCAGCGGCGCGAGGATGCCGCGCAGCGTCTTGAGGAGCGTGCTCTTTCCCGCGCCGTTCGGGCCGATGAGCCCAACCATCTCGCCCGCTTCGACGCCGAACGAGACATCTTCTAAAATCACCTGCCGCTCGTAACCCGCATAGAGTCCCGTGACCCGTATCATTTCCTGCAAACTCCGCCGCTCCTCTCCTTCATAACATCAGTGGTTCCTCCATTGCCTGCGCAAAATACTGTCGTTCCAAAGCTGCTCCTCGATGAAGCGCGAGCCGCGCAGTCCCATGAGCGGCGCATCCGTCAGCCGGAGGCGATCGAGCACGGGATAGGCGACGGGCAGGAACTGCGCGCGCCGCACTTCGACCTGCGCCGCCTCGTTGCTGCTCGCGAGGAGGAGCCCGTCCTGCATGGCGGCGAGGAAGCCTTCGATATCCTTCGCCTGCACCTCGGAAAAGATCTCGTCGGCGATCCCTCTCGCCTCCGGCTCTTCTCCCCCCGCCGCCACGGCGAGGCGGCGCACATCCGCCCACTCCGTGCGAAGCGCCCGCGCCAGCCCCCAGGCGACAGAGGCGGGCGCGCGCACGAGCACCTCGTCGAACCAGAGCTCGCCCCACATGCTCTTGATCTCGTTGAGCCGCAGGAAGTCCTCGCGTTCTGCGCGCATGATCTCTTCGAGCGCAGCCTCTTCTCGCGGCGCGGGCAAAGCACGGGCGATCTCCTCAAGCCAGAGCCGCGTGCCCGCCCTGCCGTAGGGCGGCAGCGGCGCGACGAAAGGTGTACCGTACTTCTTTTCGAGCTGCTCCGCCGCGCGAAGCCCGAGCTCCTTATGCACGACGATGTTGAGCGCGGCTACGGGCAGGCGCTCCAAAGCCTTCGCCTCCCTGCCGCAGCCGAGGACGGCGTTCACCTCGTAGCCCGCGAGCTGCAGCAGGCGCACGAGCTCTCGCGCATCGTTTTCCCCGTTGTAGTAGCCCGCCGTCACACCGAGGAGGTTCACGCCCTGCAGCTCCCCTTTTCCCCTCTCGGGCAGGAGAGCGTCGAGCGCGGCGCACGCCGCCTTTTCCCAGCCGGCGGCAAAACTGCCCGCAAGGCCGCTGCTGTCGACGGCGACGATGGGCGCGCTGATGCCCGCCGCGCGCGCGATGGCGGCGACGTCATCGCCGATGAGCCCGGCGGCGCAGCTGCTGACGATGGCGAGAAGCTGCGGCGGCTCCTCGACGTAAGGATGCAGAGCCTCCATAAGGTAGTCCTCCGCGCCGAAGACGATGGCGTCGTTATCGAGCTGCGTGCAGCAGACGCGCCGCGCCGCGTCTGCCACGCCGTGCTCGACGTGGCGCAGGGCGAAGTAGTAGCACCACATGGGGCCGTTGACGATGACCGCCGCATCGCGCCAGGCGGCGAAGAACGCCGCCGCCCCCGCAAGCGCGCAGGTGTCCGTCCACACGCACACATCGTCAAAGCGCCTTTCCTGCTCAGCCATAGATCAGCCCTCCCCGGCTCTCGTGACGACAGACGATGTGCGCCATATCACGCATGAGCTTCTTTTCCATCGACCAGCCGACGGACGGCATGAGCGCGAGAAAGATCTGCCGCAGCTTCGCGTCGAGGAGCTCGTGCGTCGTCAGCACGAAATCCGCCGCCGCAAAAAGCTCCTCCGCCTCGCGGCTGCCCTCATAGGAGATCGGCGCCTTTGTCAGGCGCCGGATCTCCTCTTCCATGACCTCGCGCCGTCCGGGCAGGAACGAATCGAGCAGGACGACGCCCGCGAGCTCGACGCCCGCCCGCTCCAAAAGCCGCACGATGATCTTCGGCTGGAACCAGTTGAGGTCGCGCCCGACGGCGAAAGCTGCGCGCCTGCCGCGAAGCGTCCGGCGCGCCTCCTCGACGGCGCGCGCAAACGACGCTTCTTCGGCGCGGATCGCCGCTTCCGCCGCCTCTTCCCTGCCGCAAAGCCTGCCGACAGCGCGCAACCACTCCTTCGTCTCCTGCGTGCCGACGGCGTAGACATCGGCGAGGTATGGCGTGCCGAAACGCTCGTGGATATGCTTCGCGAGGTCGACGAGGAGCGCCTGCTTCTCGTCGCTTCGCCGTCCGAGCACGACGATGAGCTCCGCCGCCGGCACCGCCTGCATTTCAGAGAGAGCGAGGTACGACGGGAACTGCCCCGCGACGCGCAGGGAAAGGCACGCGAGCAGACGGCCGAGCTCCTTCGCGTACTCGCCGTGGATGCCGCCGCAGTCGCCGAGCAGTACGACGCTCCCCGCGCGCCTCTCGCACGGCTCCATGAAGCGGTCGACGAGCACGCGCGCGGCATCGAGGTAGCCCGCATAATACTCGCCGTCGAGAAAGCCGTGCGCCGAGACGGCGGCGACAGGCAGACCAAGCTCGGCTTCCATCTCCTCCGCCACGGCATTCGTATCGTCGCCGATGACACCGCTCACGCAGGAATTGGCGATGAAGATCGCCTCCGGGCGGTACTTTTCCGCCGCGAAACGTATGCACTCGCGCAGGCGCTCCTCCCCGCCGAAGATCGCCTCCTCGTCTTGGAGCGAGCTCGTCAGAAGCGGCACGGGCGAAAGACGCACCTTCGTCCCCGAAGCGCGCAGGCGGTAGAAGCTCCCCACGTCCATGCCGTGGGCGATGTGCGCGCACGGGCGCGGGCTGTGGAAGATGACGAGCGCGCCGTGCACGAAGGAGAGGGCGCGCCAGACGCCCGGCATGCTGCAGCTGCAGTTCGTGCGGCGCATGCCCACGCGCTTCACTTCAGTTCCCATAGCTTTCCACCAGATCTTCCAATTCTTCAAACGCCATCGGCTGCGGCACGACGAGCGTCTCATTCTCCTCGATCGCGCGAGCGAGCTCCTCGTAGACCTTCGCCTGCGCCGACTGCGGCGCGTAGGCGATGAGCGTCTGGCGATGGATCTCCGCCTCGTGCACGGCGGCGGAGCGCGGGATGTAGGCGATGAGCTTTGTGCCGAGGCGTGCGGCAAAGGCTTCCAAAAGCTCCTTCTCGCGTGCGACATCGCGCCCGTTGCCGATGATGCCGCCGAGCTTCACGACGCCTCGCGCAGCGAAGCGGCGCACGCCCTTGGCGATGTTGTTCGCCGCGTAGAGCGACATGAGCTCGCCCGAGGACACGATGTAGATTTCCTCAGCATAGCCCTCGCGAATCGGCACGGCGAAGCCGCCGCAGACGACATCGCCGAGCACGTCGTAGAGGGCGACGTCCACATCGTCGAACGCATGGAGCGCCTTGAGCCTTTCGAGCGCCACGATGATGCCGCGCCCTGCGCAGCCGACGCCCGGCTCGGGGCCGCCCGCCTCGATGCAGCGCACGCCGTTCCAGCCCTCATGCGCGATTTCCGCAAGGGAGAGCGCCGCGCCCTTCTTCCGCCGCTCCATATCGAGCACAGTCGCGGGAGCGATGCGTCCGAGCAGGAGGCGCGTCGAATCGTTCTTCGGATCGCAGCCGATCTGACAGACCCTCTTCCCCCTGCAGGAAAAGGCAGCCGAGACATTCGCGGCGGTCGTCGACTTGCCGATGCCGCCCTTGCCGTAAAACGCGATCTTTTTCAACCTCACGTCCCCCTTTCCTTATTAAGGAACCACTGATAAATTCAGCCACCCATCTTCACACATCTGCACTATCCTCTCGTCGTCGACAAATCCTCGACGTAGCACCGCTACGCCTCCGGTTTGTCTCCTCGATAGAACCAGCGCATCTGTGCAAATCTGGGCGACTTCATTTTATCAGCGCTTCCTTTGCCTTCTGTTGGCGGCTGCGGCGATAGCGCCAGTAAAGACCGGCGACGATGATGCAGCTTACAATGACGAAGGCGATGCTCACCTCATGTCCGACCTTGAGCATGATCTGCCAGCTCTCGCCAAGCGCCATGCCGATGCCGAGGATCAGCGCCGTCCACGGCAGAGAGCCGAGGAACGTGTAGAGGAGAAACTTCTTCATGTCCACATGCGCGAAGCCCGCCGGAAGCGAGATGAACGTGCGCACGACGGGAAGCATGCGGCTGAAAAACACCGCCTTGACGCCGTACTTGTCAAACCAGCGCTGCGCGATATCGACGTGCGACTTCTTCACGAAGAAATACTTGCCGTACTTGTCGACAAAGGAACGCCCGCCGTAGCGCCCGACGAGATAAGCGAAGATCGATCCCGCCATGCCGCCGACCATGCCGGCAATCATCGCCCCGACGAAACCCATGCGGTCGGCGAAGATCAGATAGCCCGAAAATCCGAGGATCAGCTCGCTCGGAATCGGTATACAGGCATTCTCCGAGGCCATCAAGACGGCGACCGCCACATAACCCCAGGCATCAATGAACTCCAAAAATGTCTGCGTGAACTGCTCCATACGCCCTGCCCTTCCTCAAGAGAAACAATCATACAGCTTCATTATACACTACCGCCAGCAGAAATGCTATAGCATTTCTGCTGGCGGTAGACAACAAAAAGCCGCCCGGCGAAACTTCTCTTCCCCGCCGGGCGGCTTTCCTGCTTCCTATACGTTTTAAGCCAGCGTCAGCAGTTTTGCAGCCGCTTTATCACCGCGATCAAGTGACTGCCTCTTCTCCGCCGTTTGCAAAAGCTCATGGAAAGACGCGCCGTCCTCCGGATAGTAGGAAACGGCGATGCGGCACTCTAAGCCATAGCCGCCGAACTGCGTATTCTCGCCGCCGAACAGCGTGCGGATTGCCCGTGCCTTCATATCCATGACCTCCGTGCGCTCCATATCCTTGACAAAGACGGCGAACTGGCCATCGCCCAGATGCGCAAGCACGTCTCCCGCACGGAAGAAACTGCCGACCGCCTTGCATATACGCACGAGAAGCTGATCCGTCCAATGCTTGCCGCGCTGCTCTGCGAGCTGGCAGATATTGTCGAAGGAAATGGCCATCAGAGCGTTGCTCTCGTCGCGGCCATGACCTGCAAGGTACGTCTGCACCGCTTTCTCCAATCCTGCACCGTTCAAAATGCCCGTGACCGAATCGCGCTCCGAGCGGAAATGCGCAAAACTCTGCTCCATCTTGCCCATGCTCGACTCGATGTCCCAGAGGATGCCGATCGTGCGCTGCACGCGTCCCGTCTCGTCACGCAGGAGCTTCACGGCGACCTCGTACCACGAATAGCGCCCCTGCGGCACTTCTGCCATGTCGAGCAAGACCTCGCGCACACCCGTCGTCTGCCCACGGAAAAGCGCCACAAGCCGCTCGACCGAATCAGGATGAATCATGCCGCGGTTTTCGGTGCAAAGGGTGCGGCAGAACCCCTCAAAGCGCTTCTCCGTCATACCATCGCGCGCTTTCGCCAAAAGAAGCACATCGTGCTCAATATCGTAGTCAAACGTGACCACACCCAGTTTTTCCAATAACAGCTCTACGCATTGATTCTCGTAACCTGCTACCGGAGTCTTATATCTTTCCATAATATAACCTCCCCAAGATAGACAAGCATAACTACCAATGCCTCTCCCCCATAACTTCCCATACAATGTCCTCACAAAATGGCGAAGTTATTCTAACATATAGTATAACGCGAGAACGCAAAAAAATCCAGAAAAAAGTGACAATGATTCAAAAAACTTTGCTATCTGCAGGCATCTGCTCCTGCATACAAAAAAAGAGCGCACATGGCTTCCATGCGCGCCCCTTCCAGTGCCCAATATCTTCAATCCGTACGCACGACAAAGGTGCCCAGGTCCTCTGCCGCATTCGTAACGCGCGAGAGGTTCGCCGTGATCTCCTCGGTCGAAGCCGCCTGTTCCTGGCTGATTGCCCCCGTCGTCTCAATCGTCTTCGAGATCGCCTCGACCGCCTTGTTCATCTCCGCGAGCGTCGCTTGAATCTTCTCCGTCGCCTCGCGCGACTGCTCCGCGAGTTTGCGGACTTCCTCTGCAACAACGGCGAAGCCTCTGCCCTGCTCGCCCGCGCGCGCCGCTTCAATGGCGGCGTTGAGGCCGAGGAGGTTCGTCTGCTGCGCGATGTTGTTGATGAACTCGATGACCTTGATCGTCTCGGCATTGCGCTCTTTGAGGTCGGCCGCCTGCTGCACAGCCTCCTGTCCCGACTTCGCCAGTTCGCTCGCACTCTCCGCGACCTGCTCGACCGCATGGTAAACGGTCTCCGTCGACTTCGTGACCTCGTCGACCGCATGGGCGAGCTTGATGTCCTGCGCAACATCCATCGCCGTCACAAGCGTGCCGATAATGCCGCCGTTCATGCCATAAATCGGCGTAATCATGCTACGGACACCGGGTCCGTAGAGCTTCTCATCAATCAAGCCAACATAGTCTCGCCCCGTATCGATGACGCGCCTCGTATTGGGCGAAATGGGCGTGCCGGCCGCAGGCGAGAACTCCAGCTTGGCATTCGGTATCAACGCCAAGGTCGTCTCCTTATCCGTTACGCCAACAGCAATATCCTGGCGGACGACATGATCCAAATAAGGGGCGACGGCGATGAACGCATCCAAAATATCTTGATCCGTCTTGATCGTATCGGGGTAAACCATGGAAATACAACTCCTCTATTTACGCACTCCAAAGAAACGACGACAGCCATGTTTTGCTTTGAATGCTCACGAAACGAAAACATGAAAAAGATTTCCGCTATATTTCATTATATCGTGAAAGTGACCATAAAATATAAGTACTTTAGAAAAATATTTGGCAGAATCCGACTTTGGGATGTATTTCTTCTTCCTTCTGGGAAAAACTGCTCTTTTCAAACAAAAGGCCGCAGATCTCTGTATCAAAACATAGAACCGCAGCCTCTTTCATCGCGCACTTTCCATTCTGCTGTTTAGCGCAGAGACTTAGCCTCTGTCATTACAAGATTCATCAAATCAACATTTTTCTGTTCATACAAAACGGAATGGTAATGTGACGGCTTGCGTCCCGACGCTGTATAGAGCTTTCCCGGCACGACATTTCCCACGCCATCTCTATCAAACAGCCCGTAGACATTAAAGACATGCGTCGCTCCGTCCCAATATCCCGCATTCCGATCATTGTCCCTCGCGTCATTGGCGACATAGAACCTTGCCTCAAAGACCTCATGCCCAGCCTGTTTGTGTGTCAATACGCTGAAATCGGTGATTGGTTCGACGACTGCCACACGATGATTCTTGCGGTCACATACAACCAGCTTTCCCGTTCCAGTCTCCCGTGCAAGAAACCCAACGCTGCTGTTGCCATAGGAAGTTTCCTTGATTTGTCCGCTCATCGAATACCCTAAGCTCTCAAGCTCCTGCTTCGCCTTTTCGCGCGGATCTGCCGCTGCCCCTTTTTGCGGTTTTTCCTGCATCTTCTCCTTTGCTGAAGCTCCCTTCTTTCCCTTCTCCTCCTGATTCTCATCAAAAGCCGCCATTCTCACCCGCTTCATTGCCGATTTTGCCGATCCCATACGGCTCATGATCTGGATTCCATTTACGCTCTTCATCAGACCGATCTCTTTTGATTCTGAATCAGACATATCCGCTAACAATCCGATATATTCCGCTTCTGCATCCAAAAAATGACTCCGGAGCGTCTCATAACGCTTGACAATCTCTGGATCATCCTCACTGGAGAACTGCCTTTCCCAATACCACTCAACGCACTCCAAAAAACCTGTCGTAAGCATCCCGCCGATCAGAGGAACCTTATGCAACCAGCTCGATACCAGGAAGATTGTACCCTCCGCCTCGGTCAACTTCTTTGCCACAGGCTCTGTCTTCGTAATATGCTCTTGCAGAACGCTCTTCTGTGCCGGATCCTTTGTCATATTTCCAATGATCTCATCCGTGATCTTCTGATCATCCTCCTGCAGAGCGCCGACAGCTCCTTCCACAGCAACGGCAAGCGCGTCGAGCGCATCGGCATGTGCGACCTTCGCCAGCGGTACAAAGGCAAGCAGAACCGCCATGCAGGCAACGATGATTTTTTTCCCGTGACTCATATCAGCCTCCTTGCTGAAACAATACCAGTATATGACGCATTGTGCGGAAAAAGCATGACAAGCAAAGCTTCTCCCATCTGATGCCTACCCACGAATGATGGCCATCGCCTGCGGATTGCGAGCCTGGATATAATCGAAAAACTCATTGGCTGCCCTATTCGCCCCTATGCGTTCTGCATCGTAAATTCGAAAACCACCGTTTTTATGCTGAATCAGTAAATATTTATCATGCATAAAAAGAACTGCCGGAAGAACCGTAAGAAGTCCCCACCAGTTCCCCGTTAGAACCATGAGAAGTCCCAGAACAATCAATACAATATTCAGTTTTGCCACTTTCTTCTGCAACGTAACTTTCTGTACATCCATCACATCAAAAGAATCGCTTTGTTTTCCCCATATAAAGAACAGCGCTCTGCGACAGGTATCAATCGCAATGCGGTTCCCATTCACTTTGACATGCGTTTGTACATTCACTTGAAAAAGTCCGTAGGCAAGACGGTCTGTAGAAAATTCCCATTCGTGATGCTCTGCATTGGATCCATTATCCTGCATTATTCGGACACCTCCATATCAATCCGCCAGCCCCTTGGCACGCAGCATATTCTGCGCATCATCTATATCTACGCCAAAAAACCAAGCCAAGCCCCCTGCCAAGCCGTCCGGATGCGTCACGATAGCAAGCAGAGTTCCGAGCACGATGACGGACAGATAGACGACGAAAACCTTCTTGCGCGTCCTGGCCGCCTTGTCGCCCCAGAAGATCACAAACTTCGGCTTCACCATGCCGATGAACATGGCCAAAAAAGCAAGCCGAGCCAAAAGCCAACAAAAGTCAGACACACGTCTTCCCCCTTTCCCTATTACGTCTTATGAATAAACCGGTCTTGCCTCCCACTGTCCGCTCCCTCGGAAGGCAAGCATTCCTCTATGTGTGCAAACGAGTGCGGCTGCGGACATAGGCCATCAACGCCCCCCATTATAACAAAGACCTCGCAGGCATTGGTTACCTGCGAGGTAAATAAAGAATTTTGATTTCGTAGACGTTTCTGCGGTCGTACGGTCGCAGCGGATTTTATAGGTCCAGCAATCTCTTTTGGTCGGCTACGAACTCGTCGATCGCCCGATTACGTTCCGCCTCGGTCATGGGCGGCAGACTTTTTATAAAGGCATCTGTTCGAAGCCCCAGTTCGCCGCGCTTCATAGCCTTGAGCCGTTCCTCGTCCGAAGTATTGCCGGAGGAGAATACCTCATTCCTTATCTGCCAATAGGCAAGTTTTTCCGGATCATCCTTGAACTCTGCCAGGAATGCATCCACGCTCTTTATGGACTTTCTTTCCTCTTGGCTGACTGTCGGCGGCATGTAGCTGTCATGCGCAGTCGGCTCGGTCGATGACGTCGGCGTTGGCACGGCAACTTCTTGTTCAGACTCGCTGTCCGATGGCACAAGCGATTGCATAGAAAACCTCTCGTCAGATGTTTCTGGTGCCGGCGCAGCTGCGCTTTCTTCCGCAGCGCTCGGCAGTCGAACCGCTGGCGAATCGACCTCCGATTTGCTGGCGGGAGCGCTCGGCAGCGGTTCTGTCCCGTCAAGTCTTGGCAGAAGGAAAAATACTACGACAGATACGATGGCCAGCGTCCACAGTGCCGGCTTTCCCCTGCCAGCCCAAAACCTGCGGAAGATCAGCGCACGGCGAAGCTCCTGCAGATTCCGATAGCGCCTGTCCGGATCGATTTCCGTGCATTTGGCAAATATCTTGACGAGATAGCCGCCATACTCTTCCGGCAGCACTTTTTGCATAGTGATCCCAATGGAATAGATGTCACTCCTCGCGTCCGTCTGCCCATAGCCGAATTGTTCCGGCGGAGCATAACCCCGTGTGCCGAGGTGCATCGTGTCCTCGCCGCTGTGCTCTTTGACGGTGCGGGCAGCATCGAAGTCGATGAGCCGAATGATGCCGCCGCTTTGCAGGATGAGATTGGACGGCTTGATGTCACGATGAATGATGCCCTGCGCATGGATTTCATCAAGGCCTTCGCATAGCTGCAAAAGAACGCTCTCCGCCTCACGCTCCGAAAGATACGCCCTGCGTCCGATGCGGTCAAGCAGAGACTCGCCTTGCACATACTCTTCCACGACCACCGTCTCACCATTGTCCTCGATGCAATGCAGAATGCGGGGAATCAGCGGATAATCTTTCCCCTTGAGCATCCTATAGGGAAGTCCCGTCAAGGCGATGCGTTTCAATATGACCAACCGCTGCGAAAACGTCACAAGAGCGCAAGCCGAAGGCGCAGCGTGATTGGCTGACGTTGACCGACCCGATCTCTCGGATGCCAGCCATACATCCCCTTTATCACTAGATTTGAGCAGCTCTATCTTTTGAAAAACCTCCTCAAAATATGCGGTGATATTGGCATCCAAGAAACCACCTTGCTTTCTTCTCCATATCGTATTATCCTATGTGTATCAAATCTCATAGGAGGGCAGCATCATGCCGAAAAGCACCGAAGAATTGAAAGACGATTTGCGCCAGGCCTCCGGACTGGAGGGCTTTCTCGTGGACAATCAGAAAGATTTTCGCCAATACACGCTGGCAGAATATCTGAATCAACTTCTGGAGGAAAAACACCTGAGCAAGATGGATGTCGTTCGGGCTTCCAGCTTGGAACGAATCTATGCTTATCATATATTCGCCGGACGCAAAAAGAATCCTTCACGCAACAAAGTCATTTCCCTCGCCCTCGCTATGAAACTCACTCCAGAGGAGACGCAGTATCTTCTATACTATGCAGGAGCGGAACAACTCTACGTCCGCAATCCGCGGGACAGCATCCTGTGGTATGCTCTCGACCACCGCCTAAGCGTGATCGACACGAACATCATGCTCCAAAAGATGTCGGAGCAACCCTTGTTGAACGTCGAAACAGAGATGCCTTGATTGCAAAATAAAAAAACGCACCCTTTCGGGTGCGTCATCAACCAGCAGCTTTCTATCCTCCCAGGTCGTCTCCAACCAAGTACTTTCGACGTAT
>ERZ773009.770-NODE-770-length-23150-cov-4.954969_pt1 | contig 23150 bp, 33 predicted proteins | sample MGYA00580663_ERZ773009 | MGnify/ENA primary metagenome ERZ773009 (study PRJEB29015, sample SAMEA2737969) | human oral metagenome | biome: human oral; feature: human-associated habitat; material: dental | place: China | collected 2026 ... | reverse complement strand
GCCCGCCTTGATGCGGTGATCTTTGCGGAGGTTGATCTTGTATACACCGACCTGATAGTCTTTGTTCTCGGGCTGCGGGGCGACCACCGTCCTATCACTCTTGGCCAACGCCTCAGCCGGCAGTGTCGTATCGTGCTTGTTAATACGCTCCTGCACCTGCGCCGCTGCTCGCTCCACCGTCGGCGCCGTTACTGTGACGTGTGTGACAGGCTGCACTTTGCCCTGCTGTGCTCGTTCGACGGCTCGGGCAAGCTGATCTGCCTGTCCCTCTGAGATGCGCAGCCTCTCTCGGAGTGTCTCGGCGTCCCTTGCTTGCTCCGCCGTCATCTCCTGCGCCTGCCTCAGAGCCTCCTCTGTCCCTGCGTGGTATCGATACGCGAGAACGCCGGCAATGATGAGGACAAGGATGCACAGCACGGCAACGATGATCTGCTTTCGCGTGATTCCTTGAATCATAGATTATCCCTCCTGCACGAAGAGCCCATACTGTACGGCCGCATCGTGCCCAATGCGGCAGCCGCGCGCATCCTCCCATCCGGGCATAAACACGACGCCGTCACACTGCGACATCAGCTCAAGAGACTTTGCGAGATACCAAAGCGATACGGCGCCGTCCTTTGGCGGCTCACTCGCGATCACGGTATCAATCACCGTATGCCCCTGTGTCTCCAGCGCCGCTACGAGCTCGGCGCGCTCGGCTTTAACCTGCTCGGTCGTTTTCCCCTTCATGGGTTGGCTAATCATCAACTTCATTTTCAACATCTCCTTTTTGAAACAATTTAACAAAATAACGTAAATCAGAAGCAAAATTTCACTTACTGATTTACGTTTCTTCCACGCATTTCACTTTCTTGGATGAATTTCAGTTATTCGCATACCAATTCGCCTTACCCCGGACTTCCGGCAGCAGCACATATAGATTCGTGCCCGGACACGCCGTCGCCATGAGGTCACGGTGCCCGACGACATGATCCTCGTCGATCGGCAGCCCATAGTCGTGACAGACGTTCGCGAGCAACATAGCGAGGGATTCGATCTGTGCGTCCGTCGGCTCGGCGATCTCGAAATTGCCGCAAACGTGGATGCCGATCGTATGATAGTTCTCCCTGTATGCGTGTGCGCCGACCGTCCAATGCGGACGTCCCGCTTCGACCGTTCCGTCCTTGCGTATGACATAGTGATAGCCGATGCCCGCCCATCCCTGCGCCCTGTGGCTTGCGTGGATCTCTTCTGCGGACAGATCGTCGTCGGTCGGATTTCCGGTATGATGGATCACGATCCGATCCGTCGCCATACGTTTGCGGAGCTCCCCAAACGACAGCCCCATATCCTTGATGTTTACTCTTTGCATTTCTGATCCTCCTTTTCTTCCTCGTACTGATCCGGGATGCCGTCCCCGTCGCGGTCAATAAACGATTTGGCAAGAAAGCCGATCACCGCAATCCACGCCGCCGATGCGATCTCGTGCAGAAATGCACGGAGCTCCACAAGGTCAGGTGCTTCTGCGTGCGTGTGCCAATGATAGCCCCAAGCCCCGATATAGAGCATGGTACATATCGCGAGGATGCCCGCATACCATGTGATATAACGCATCGCCGCGTGGCTTTGCGGCAGGGACTTGATATATGCCCCCGCCTTGCCGATCCACTGTGCTATCTTTGCGCCCATCGTTATCGTCCTCCGAGCGCCCATGTGAGGATCGTCGCGAAGATGCCGACAATCGTCGTGCTCATCCCAATCGTCCAGCACACGTCCCTTTTGAAGTCATCAATTCGCTTGTGTGCGGATTTGAGGGACGACTCGATCGCTGCGATCTGTCTGCCGATACTATGCAGCTCATCTTTGCACGCCGGGTGCTCTCTCCGAATTACCGTGAGCTGCTCTTCGATTCTTGCGAGCCGCTCGGTTAAAGACTGATCCATATGCGTTCCTTTCATTGCATCAAAATAGCCGCCCCACTGAGCGGCTATCCTGCGTTCCTACATTCTCATCCTTCATGCGTCGCGAGATATTCGGCGACGTCTTCACGGTACAGTTCCGGGACGACGGGCTTTTTGTCCTCGTTGTCCTCATCCGTAATGACCCACTTCCCGGCGCGGACAAGCAGCGCGTAGACAGGGACCATGTATTTGTACTTCGTCTTGCTCATTTTCCTTCACCCCCCCTTCGCGGCTTCCAGCGCCGCAATTCTCGCTTCCTGCGCCGCCATTGCCTCAGCGAGCGCAACAATGCCCTCGTCTACAGGGGCAGAGGGTGCTTCGTGCGGTTCCTCCTCTTTCGGCTCGGGAGGCACCTCGGGCTTCGGGATCTCTCGATACTCCCATTTGCCGCCGACATAGTAGCGGTCATGACCTTCCTTCTCCTTCGGGGGCTTGACTTCCGTCATATTGCCCGGAATTTGCCACGCGCCAGAGATGGGGCTACGGTCAGTGTCGTCAAGTGTGCGATCACCGACGTACTTGCCATCGACGCTGTATGCATAGACTGTTTTTGTTTCCATAGTTGTCTCCTCTCAGTATTTGATTTGTGCAATCATGGTGATTGCGGGCGGTTGGACGGTGTTGGACGCGCCATAAATCGGGTTGGAGCGGGAGGCGTCAAATCCAATTCTATAATCCGAAGCCCCTCCAGACGCGCCCACTCCTACTCCGGCAATATACATCGCTCCACTAAAAGAATTGGCCTCTGATTCTTCTGCCGCCCCAGATGTTATGCCCGTAATATTCGGCAGCCCAGCTTCTACGCTCCCGACACTCTCCCCGCCTTGCAACACACGCCCTGTCACATTCGGCAAGACAAGGGTGTCTGCCGCCTCGTCATACACATATTTCCCGCAATTCGTCTTGTACTCTTCCGTTGTTACGGTCATGTGCGCCGCGATGACATACGCCACAAGACGTTGATATTCGCTAGCCTTGACGGTTGCTCCATTTGCCTTTATGTAGCCGTCCCGTAATGTTGGGCGTAGGATAATGTCCCCCACCCTCGCGCCGTCTCGTACGTCGTCAACCATCCATGTAACTGATCCGTCCTTGATTAACTGTCCTGCTTTCATTTTTGCTCCTTTCGTGCAAAGACCACACGCAAGGAGCGCATGGCCGTTAATATCTGATGATCGGCATGAGTTTGATAGCGGCGGGCTGTACGGTGTTTGAGCGTCCGTAAATCGGGTTGACACGAGAAGCGTCGAAATCAATATCTCCATAGCTAGCAGTGTTGCCTACAGAGCTACCACCCGTAAACCATTCACTTGCATCGTGAATGCGAAATTGCATAAACCCAGTCCCATAATTTGTGTTAGAACTTGCATTACCGACAAGCGGATGACGCATTTCTGCGTGCGTCTGCAACGATTTGATGTTGGGCAATCCTGCGGCTATTGTCGTTCCGCTTTGCGCGGCATACTGCGCCATCCTGTCAATCCAGTTCGGCACTGTCATCGTAGTACTGCCATCCCCGCGCCCGAACAACCCCGCGTGCGCCGCTGTGTCATTCGTCCATAGACTATGCGCCTCTACACACGCCACAAGCCGCGGGTAATCGGCACGCTGTACGGTCGCGCCGTTGGCTTTGATATAGCCGGGCGGCAGATAGAGGCTCCCGCGCACGCTGCCGATCGGCGTGCAGTCTCGGATATCGTCAATGATCCATGTTACTGTACCATCATGGACCATTACCCCCCCCGTTTTAGAAGCTACGTTCTTAATTTCATCGTCCGTTGCCGCCGTAGTACCCGCCTTGACACACTCAAGTCTTGCCCACGACGGTAGAGAGCGGCAATAGGCGATGTCGCCGACGGCATAGGCGGTGGAGTTCTTGCGGATGTGCAGTCCGAGATTCGGATGTGCCTCGGGGTCGGTGTTGTGTTCCTCGAAAGTCTTGCGCGTAACATAGGCTTCGTCACTGATGACCGCCGTCACGTTTTTTGCGCCTGCGACGATGATGTGCACGTCGATGATCTCGCTGTCTATCGGAACCTCTTTGCTTGGGATATAGTCGGCAAAGTTGCCCGCGTTCGTGTATGCGTAGAGCTTCGCTTCGCCGTCATCGAGTTTCGCAAAGATGCCGATTTCCCGATTCATGAAGCCGTTCGTTACGTCTCGATTGCTCACAGCAAAACGCAGCCGCACTTCGCCGTTCCCCTTGTCAAGGAAATTCTGTAACGGCGCGGACATGACGGAATGCTTTAGTCCCGTGAATGATTCCGTATCCTCACCTTCGCTTAGCTGCCCGTCGCCGAGTTCCGCACGGACAAAAATCAGCCTTGCGTTTCCTTGACTTTCACCGATCATCTGCTTTCCTATTTTCGTCAACTGGATTGCCGGAAAATGAGCCATATCAATCACTCCTTATCACTGTTTCTTTTCGCTGTACCACGACGCCGCCCACATAGAGCCCGCACGGAGCAACATCATAGCTCCGTGTATTCGCGGCGTGTATTTCAAGGCGCATGCTCGTTACCACGACGCCGCCCACATAGAGCGACAGTTCCTTCTCCTCCGTCGAGGACACCTTGATATCAAGATTCGCGGGGATAATCGCCCGCACGAAGCGACGCGCCTCTGTCGATTTATGCGGTACGCTGCGCGCTACGTCAAGCCAAAGCTCGTAAGCACTGATTTCTTCCCGTGCATTCACAACGCCCGCACCATATGTACCGTCAAGCATCGGCTGTAAGGTGCGTATCGTGTAAGGGAGCGACAAGTTGATCTGCGCGAGGATTCGCTCCCGACGCCGCACAATTCCCGCACCCGGAAGTCGCGGCAAAGAGAGCATATCCTCCCATCGAGCCGCCCCCTGTTCGTCGATGTCGTAGACGAATGTGTTGAGCCCCGTCCCTAAAATCTTCTTAATGAGCAAGTTTAGCTCGGGCTCCAACGCGTCAGCATAGGCAATAAACTCCCGCGCATTCGCGAGTACATCCGGGAAATACCGCCGTACATTGGATTCGCGTAGCGAAAGCATATCACGCAGAGCATCACTCATAGGTTACGCCCCCCAATGCTGCGAGCTCGTCTTTGTCCAAATGGACGTTTTCGGCGACACCATTCAGCGTGAGACTCTCCACATCTACGATCCCCGCAACGTCAAGGATAATACTCTCGATTTTCGCACGTCGAACAATCAGCCCTGTATTGGTAAAAGTGCCAACATTTACGGCCTGCGTGTCCTTCCACCCTGCATTTAGCTCTGCGAAATAGGCGTTCAATGCCTTTTCGACGACGGGCTTGACCGTATCGGTCGTAGCGCCTCCGTTGAGTGTCAGCCGGACGCGCACGCTTACCGCTTTTGCGACCACACCTTCCACCGTCACGCGATGCCCGATTGGAGCGATACCGACGCCCTGCTGCGCGTACGGGACAGGGTCGAGTATTTCCTGCACTTTCGCGATAAACTCTGATGTCGGTGCGGTGTTCTCCGATGTGCAGAATACGACCTTGACCGTTCCGCCGCCGTTCCATACGGGATAGACCTTGACCCCGCCGACACCTGCAATAGCTCTGACCTTCTCTTTGTAGTCGGCGATGTTCCCGCCGTAGGCCTGTGCATCAAAACTCTTGAGGTACCGCGCGCGGAACGCCTCCGTTTCCTCCTCGTCGCGTCCGGGAATTGTCAGCTCGCTGATTTGCGCTGTCTGCAATCCTGTGACGTATCCGATAGGGACAAGCCTGCCGCTGCTTTTGTTCCCTGCCCGCCCTGCCTGTTCACAGGTGAGCAGATATGTTCCCGCGCCGAGCTTTTCCGAGACGGCATAGGTCAACTCGTCACACGAGAATCGGCTGCCGATTGATACCTCTACGGCGGCAGGTGCAAATGTCGCCTTGATAACGGCGTTCGTCGCCTCATAAGGTTTTAGCCCGCGTTCCAGGGCACGCTCAATGAGGAAAGGCCGCTCTGCCGTGTCCCCGAATGTATTTTTCAAAAACCAGTCGAGCGCCGCATAGAGCAGTTCGATTTCGACGGCCGCCGATGCTGTCGCGTCATAGATGATACTGCCCTCGCGCTTATCGAGCGCAGCGCTGACGGCATTGAGCATACGCCGCCGCACTGCTTCATGTGTTTCCTTCTCATACATTGGCGATTGTCACCTCCTTTTCTACGTCAAACGCACCGAAGATCGAGTGCACGACGAATCGGCAAGTCACCGTCCCGCGCCTGTCATAGTCAAGATCGAAACTATCGACCTTATCGATGCGGTCATCAACCAAAAGAGCCTCCTCAATACGCCGAGGTATCTCCGGCAGAACATACGGCAGGGGCTTTCCGAACAGGTCGACCAGCTCCACGCCATAGTTCCATGAATAGATGATGTGCCTGTACCGCTCCGTGTTCAGCACCTTATAGACAGCCTGCTTCACTGCCTCGACGTCGTCGGTAATCTGCCCCTCTACATGCTCGTCCTCGATACGCATGCGGTAGGTCGCGGACGGCAGCGGCCGCTCCACCGTGCTCTCAATCGATATGTTATTCGCCTCATCGGGCAACAGCCCCATAGTATCACCCCCATTGCCCGTGTACGTCTGCATGCTCGAATACGCGGTTCGCAACGTAGAACAGCTGCCCGCCCGCCTGTTGGAACATCACGACCTTCTCACCGGTTTTCAGCCCATTATAGACGATGATTTTCTTCCTCCCGCGGTAGTCGTGATCGTGGCTTGCAAACGCCGGGTCACCGCTCCCGCCTGCACGATTCTCCGTCACGTGATTGACCTCGATATCGACGGCGTAGTTGCGGACATTGTCGGAGAGGATCAGAAAATCGCTGTCGAGCGTATTGCCTCCCACCTCGATTTGAAGCGGTGATTCTGCTACAACGATGCCGAGGACAAAGTTCGATAGGCTCATGCCGTCGACCGTCTGCGCAATCATCTTCCGCAGTACGTTCGGCAGCCCGTCATTGATCATTGATGACGCCTCCTTTGAGTGTTAAATCCATGAAGTGCGTTTGATTGGCAAAGGTGTGTGTAACCTTCGTGACGAGCATCTTCTGTGCAAGCTCGACGTCGCCGAGCCGCAGCTTGACGTATATCATTGAGCCGGCACGCACGCGCACATCCCCCGCCGCCTGCCGGATAGACAACTTGCGGCGAACGACGTTGTAGAACGCGAGCATCTGATTTGCCCGCTCCTGCGGATTCTGTACGTCCTTTTGCACCTTCTCAAAGTATTGCAGAACGCCCCATTGATCCTTTTCCTTGGACTTCACGAACTCGTCGGGCGACATCGGCGCATAGTATTCTTTGCGCTTTCCTTCGCCCTGCGCATCCTTATCCTCCACAACCAGCTTAATGAGATTGTAGGTATCCCTATCGATACTGCTCTCATACGCGAAGTTTTCTGCCGTCTCGTTGTCAATGAGGATCGGCACGACCATCTTGTCGGGCTTCCCGAGCGTAAGCTTGCCGAAATCGTCATAGAGGACGTACAGCTCTTTCGTATTGACGAGCGTCACATCAAGCGCATACTGGATGATGTCAAAGAGCGTGGCATTGTCCTCCACCTTCTTGGCGATGACAAATTTCGTATCTTCGAGTTCGCCCGTTTTCAGCTGAAAGTATTCGGCCAAACGCTGGATGACCTGCGTCGCGGTGAGGCCTTTATAGAGCCACGATTCCTTATTCTTGAGGTAGCGCAGCTGGTCATACGCAGTAATGCGTATACTACTGTCCTTATCACGGCTTTTCGCGAAGATGAAACCGTAAAAAATAGGCGTGTCGCCCGCTTTGACCTGAACGACGTCGCCCTCAGAGAATGTAATCTTTTCATCTTTGTGAATTGCGAAGGTGAACTTCCCCGGCGCGCCGCTGATCACCCATTCGATTTTAGCGTCATCGAGCACGGCAGGCGCATAGTATTTGTCCTCCTGCTTGTTGTGGATGATCACCTCAAACAAATTTGACCACCTTGCCCTTCAAGTTCATCTCAAGCGGATTTGTTATACCACTCATGTTGGCCGCCGCGCGCCAGTCGAGTTTTCCGCCTGCAAGACCCTCGCAGACCTCCAGCACGGACAGCTCATTCGTGACCGTCATAGCGGCAGGCAGGTCGGCATCGGGCGCATAACGGTTTTCCTTGACGTGCAATGTCTCTGTGCCGTCCTCATTCTTTGTGACTTCAACCTCCTTCGTGCCGAAATGCTTATATTGCTTGAGCACGATGTCTATTTCGACATCTGTGCCATTCCCCGCGTCCTCGCCGATCTCGTAGTCCTCAATCGTGCAGAGCATGTTTGTGTTCCAGAGAGGGCGATAGTCAAAGCCCATGCGCGTTACGATGAAGCGCGTCGGACTTCGCTTTTCCTTCGCCGTTTTGAGTGCGTTGAGGAACGTCGACGCCTTTTTGAACGAAAACGAATTGCCGAGCAACCCGCCGAGGCGCGGCGCGAATTTGCCGACCGCGTAATTGACGAGCCCCGATTGCAGGGACGTGTCATAGTTCGCGAACGGGTATTTGCTGTTCGGCAACAGGAACGAAAAGGAAATCTCGGTCAGCCCCGGGTCTTTGATTAGATTGACCTCGCCCTCATTGATGAGGTTGATTGTTTTGTTCTTCCCTTTGATCTTCGTCGAGAGCTTCGCGGGCGGCACGGGGAGCATTGTACTCCCCAAGAAGAAGTAATAGCTCATCTCTGTACCGCCTCCGCTCCGTTCTCGACCGATTCGATCAACACGTCATTCAGTCGACGCATAACTCCGTCGAAATCATTGCCGCCTGTATCGCCCGCTGTCACGCCACCAACATCAATATGCACCGTCGCCGTCGTATACTTGTTGATTGCCTCCCGCTCCGCCGCCTCACGCAGGAATTTCAAGTCCTCCGCCGTACTGTCGAGGGCATCTGCCGCGCGCTTGGCATGGTCGGCACCTTTCTTTGTATTGTCTGCGGTATCGGCGGTGTTGCTCTCAATATTGTCAAATTCGGGAGGTTTCATTTCCTCAGTTCCCGGCATCTTCAACATATCTCCGAGGTTCGCGCCGACGTTATAGCCGAACTGGTACTCGTTGGCTACGTCGAGCATCTCAATCGGGTCAACGTGGAACGCGGCGCCTCCGCGAATTTCTCGGCGCTCGACCGTAAAACCGACGTGATCAAATCGTCCATCCATCCCCGGAATATCATTGATCATATCAATAATCCCGTTGATCGCTTCCTCGAGGTATTGACCAATGCCGTTCCAGATATCTATGAATAGGTTCGCCGTCGCGTTCAGTGGGTCTTGAAAGACGCTCCCGAGGAAGTTCGCAAAGGCGATAAATACATTGATTACGCGAGCAATCATATTACGGATTTGGGCGAACAGTGCGGCGAACGCACCGAAGATCATCCCTGTTGCGGAGATACTCGTACCTGCAAAGTGATTGATCGCGGCAACAACCGCATAGAACACACCGATGAGTAAAACAACTGCGCCAATGATCCACGTGATAGGGCAAGCATAGAGCGCCGCATTTAAGCCCTCCTGCGCATACGTGGCGGCAACGCTCGCCGCTACCTCTGCCCACGTCGCGATAGTTTTCAGCCCCATTGCGACAGCTGCCGCGCCGTACTGCACCGCAGAACGCAGCGCCATTAATGCGGAGAATCCGAGCGCCATTCCGACGGCAATCAAGGCGCCCTGCATTACTAGGCTGCGGCTCTCTATGAGGCTTGACACGGTACGAATCCCCGATACAAGTACGCCGATAAACCACTGCGCGCCACCGACGACACCCGCGAATATTGGCACAAGCCAGCTGATCCCCGTCTTGATGTCGGCAATCAGTTCTTTCACCTCCGCACTGTTTGCGAGGTTCCCGATTGCGTCGGAAATAGGATTCAGTTTTTTCAGAGCGTAGTTTTTCAAATCCGTGAAATGGTCGCCCCACTTCTTTGGCATCTGCTCGAATCGCCCGTTGATCTCGTCCATATTATCAAGGATAGAGCGCTTGATGATGTCCGACGTAATCTTGCCCTCGGTCGAGAGCTTTTTGAGCTCACCGCGCGTGATGCCCATCGTTTTAGCAATCATATCCTGCAAAATCGGCGCGTTCTCTGTGATGGAGCGGAACTCATCGCCTTGCAAACGTCCGCTCGCGAGCGCCTGTTGGAGCTGCAGCATTGCCGCCTGTTGGTTCGCCTTTGGTGCGCCGCCGATAACAAAGAGCTTCTGCATTCCTTCGACAAATTCGACCGTCTTGCGCGGATCGGGGAACGCGTCTTTCGCATTCGTCGATAGGTCGGCAACGGCTTTCGCCATATCCATATAGCCGCCGCGTGCGCGCTGCGCCGATTCATAGATCATCTCATTGAGCGCCGCGACGTTGTTCTGAGAGCCCGCAATGAGCGCGAGACGCGCCTTGATGCCCGCGTACTCGTCGGCAAGGGCGACCGTCCCGCGAATCATATCCTGCGCCGACGAGAGCCCGCGCATAAAAAGATCGCTGACGATATTCGCCGCAAACATGCTGCCGAAGAATTTCATCTTCCCGGCTGCCGTTTCCGACGCATCGCCGACGCCGCGGATTCCGCCCGATAGCTTTGTCAGCTTATCCGATACAACGGATGTCGCGCGGCTCATCTTTTCGAGCACAGGGCTCACGCCGTCGCGCAGCGAGATATAGTTTTGCAGCGTTGCCATAGATAGCCTCCTTTCCTATCGTCGTTTGATTTTCGCCGCCTCGCGCTTTTCATGTTGGATGTATTCGTCCATGAGCGCGTAGACAATCGCAAGTTCGTTCTCTGGCAGGGAAAAGACCTCATGCGGTAATTTGTGCAGTTTAATCAGCGCGAAATATGCCACATGAGTATCCCAGTCCCCCGCCTTTAGGAGTTTTTTACCCGCTTGATCTTATCGTCCATCCCCGCCTCGAAGTCACAGACCTGCGCAACGGCGCTGTAGAGGTCGGTAAGCTCGCCCGGCGTGAGCATTGCTTTGAGCGTATCCTCTGCGCCGATTGTGCCCCAGCTGTCCTGTAGTTCGGCGTCGTCGAGATTCGGATAGACGATGCTCTTGAGCGCCATGTCCATCGCAAACGCTTCGTTGTCGAACTCGGTCTTGAAGTCGCGTGTCCCCTTCATCGGCACACGCTTCGTATGGCGCTTATGCAGCTTATCCATCTCGTCATTCGTCAAGACACGCAGCTTCCATTCGACGGGCTCGCCGTCCACCACGAAACGCGGCGACGCAACGTAACCTACCGGCTCCTTCTTGACGACATTCTCCGCGAGAAATGCTTTGAGTGAATCTGCCATTGTGTTATTCCTCCAATCAAAAAGGCGGGGTGCCCCGCCTCGTTACGCCCTCATGCCATCAAGCTCTTTGAACTTCTCCGGCACTTTGATTCCCTCGAACGTGAAAGCAATCTCATCTTCGAGCCACTTGCCTTCTGCGTCGAACGCCGCGACCGTGATCTTGTCGATGTTGCAGTCGGTGAGAATCACCGTCCGCTTGCCCGCCTCACTCGTCGGGTCTTCATTCACGACCTGCAAGTCGAAATACGTGTCTACGCCCTCGTTCAGATACTTGAGTATCATATCGTCGAACAGGGACGTGTTCTTGTAAATCGTCAGCGTGCCGCTGCCCTTGCCTCCGACGGATTTGTTCCCTTTGAGCAGCCGACCGAGGATTGGGACTTCCTCCTTCTCCTTCTCAATCGTCGCTTCAAGGCTCTTTGCCTGAAAGAGCAGCTTGCGCTCGCTCCCGACCGTGATGTATGCGCTCGCGAGTTTCGCCGAAATGACGTCCTTCGCGAGCATCGTCCGAATTGCGCTGATTCCTGCCATATGTTAGCCCTCCTTCCTCACGCCACAACTATCGTGGCATATAGCTTCTCCATACATGCCGTCGGCTGAATCTCAAACGTCCACAGTACCGCCGTCTTTTCCTCGCCCTGCGTCGGTATCGGCAGGTCGGCATCGCGGAAATTCTGGATCGCCCGCACGCGCTGATACTCCTCAAGGAGCGCAACTCCGTCCTTCCACAGCGAGAGCCGCCCGTCTGCGTCGTTCTGCGTCTTGCCGAGGTAGATGCGGTTGAACAGCCGACTAAGGTCAAGTGCCGCGTTATCGAGCACGCGGATGACCTGATTCAGCGCAAAGTCGCGGTTCATCGCCTTGGTAAACTCGGTAAACGTATTGATGTCCGTCAAGAGACGCGTATCGCCGACGACATTACCGCCGACCGCATCCGTTACGTTGTGGAACATCAGCATACCGTCACGCACCGCCTGTTCAAGCTCGTACTGCTTGTAATTCGTATTGACCGTATACTCACCGTCATAGATGGCGTTCGTGCAGCTCGCGTTGATTGCGCAGGACGCCTCCTTGCCAACGAGCCAGTAGATAAGGGAGCCCTTCTCGGCGCCCTTATCCTTGACGTCGTTCTTGACGGAGATAACGCCGTGGTAGTTGACCTTCTCCTTGCCGTGGATGACAAGCTGGAACTTCGCACTCGTCGATTCGCGGCAGCGTTTCGTAAAGCTGATGAGAAGCGATTTAATCGTCTCGTCCGCCCCTGCATAACCGATGATGTTGAAGTAGTACGGCTCGATGTGTTCGAGGTAGCTCTGATAGTTCGCCACCGTCACCGCAGAGCCGTTCGTGCCGTCCTTGAGCGGCAGCCCCGCCGTAACGGCGAGCGTCGCGTCCTTTTTGAATACGACATAATCGTTATCCTCAAGGTCTGCGGCAGTCGCTACGGCGCCCTGCTTATCAACGGTCTTCATAACGCCGTCCGTCGTGAGGTAGGTGTAGACGATGAACTTGCCGGCGTTATCCGGATCGCTCTGTACGCTGATTGTGATATCATTGCCGCGCACGCCCGCATACTTCGCGGTGGCAAGCGTGTTCGACGCCTTCGCCCCGTCGCCATTAAGACGATAGAAATAGCCCGTCTTGAGGTTCAAAAAGAGCTCCCGCAGCGGACGCATCTTCTCGTGACCATAGTCGTAGCCAAAAATCGCCTGACAGTTCTTTTGAAACTCCTCCGCTTCGACACGGAACACCGCGCCGCCGGCGCCCCAATCAAGGATAAGGGGCATCGTCCCATACCCGCGGTCGGCGATGTCGGTCATCGCCCGGTCTTTGGAAATAAAATTGATGTACGTTCCCGGCAGTTTCTTATTCTGAAACATCCACGTACCGCCGCCTAATGCCATAGTTGCCTCCTTACTCGTTAATGTCCTGCGCTACGGGCTGACTGAGCGCTTTCTTGAGCATCTCGTCAATCTGCGCGTGTGTATAGAGCTGCCCCTCGCTCAAGAGACAGGTCAAAATATCTGCGTAGCGCTTATACTTTGCCGATTTGACGATGGTCTCACCGTCGAACGCGGCTTCCTGCTGCGGCTCTTCCGCCGTCTTATTATCCGCCATGTTTTACGCCTCCTTTTGTGTTTAGCGTCTGCATCTTCTCTACGTGCGGACGCTCCTTCAAAACGAACACGTTGTACGCGACGAAGAAGTGAAGAATCCCGTCCGTAACGCGATAACTCATCTCCTCCCCGCGCACCTGTGTTCCGTCCTCAAGTGTGATGTATTCGAGCGCCATAAAGAGCGCTTCCGCCATTTCGTGGATCTCTTTTCGACTGTCCGTCACCTCGGCCGCGTCATTAAGGATGTACCAAATATCAAAGCGGTGCTCCTGCATGTAGCGGTCGCCGAGCACCTGCGCTGAGCTTTGATCAAGCAGCTTGAGACGGAAGCATGGGAACTGCACGTGATTCTTCTTGAAATCCACGTAGACGGGAAAACCCGTCAGTGCATGAAGCTTCGTCCCTAGCCCCTCAATGATGCGGTTAATGTGTGTCATTGCTCCACTGCTCCAAATGTTTGTTGACTACCTTCTCCATAACCGTTTTCGCGCTTTTCTCCGTCGCGTCAGCCGCCTTTTCTGCCATGTTCAACCCATCGACAAAGCCTTTAACGAGGCGTTTGCCGAGGATAGGAACATAGCGCCCCGGTGTCTGCCGGTGTCCGTCGTTGACGTAGGACGCATACGACGCGGAGTTGAACACACCGACCTTGCCGACAGCACCTTCGAACTGCACGCGACCTGCCGACCATGACCGCCGCATGTGCTCGGATTCTGTACGGTAAATTTTTCCGTTGCGCTCCACCTCCTGAAACACGCCGACCGGAGTATTGCGTTTTGCTTCCCGCAAATACACTTGACCCAAACGCAGCAACGTCCGTTTCTTCACGGCGCGCATCGACTGTACGTCCCGCAGCTTCGCGAGCCTTTCGTTAAGTTCCTCGAACCCACTGAAATCAATCTCTACGCCTTTACCCACCGTGAACACCTCGAATCTCAAGCGGCACTTCTTGATGTGACGTATAAATCGCAGACGCCCCGGCACTCTTAAAATGCAGGACACGCCCGCCGTGCTCGACGTCGATGTCCGCCCCGAGAGGCACGGATATTTCCGGCGCGAGATACAGCGTCACCGACTGCGCAATCACGGGGATGCCGTCTCCCGTTGCCGCCGCCAATCGCTTATACGACAGCCGACAGGGCGCGGGAGACGCGGTAACCTTATGCGTCTCCACAATGCCCGTTTTAGGGTCTACGGTATCTTCCTCCGTGATGATTGTTGCACGGTCAGCATACATCCATTCAACGGCGCCCCTCGCTTTCACCAACGCAGTTTGCGGAAGCATAAGAGATCACGCTCCTTTGTCCATACGGCGATGATGGCGTCAAGGCGCTGCTCGGCGCTTTTCCCGCCGAACTCGACCGTTGTGTCGCCCTCTCGGATCGACTTCACGACATCAAGCGCGGCGTCGCCCAAAACAGCAGCCTTGCGCAGCTGCAGGAATCGCCCTGCAACCGTCTCATCGAGTACGAGCGTCAGTTCTGCGGGCAATTCCGCGCAGTTGCAGACGTTCAAGATGTGCTGCCGTTCGCTCTGATAGAGGTATTGCAGCAACGCGCCATCTTCCGCTGTGACCGTGTAGCCCGTGCAGCTCTTAATCAGCAGCGCCGCGTTTTCCTGCCCCATCATGCACCGCCTTTACTTATCTTTCTTTGCCTCGCCCTTATCGTCTGCGGCTTTCTGATCCGCCGATTCCTCGGACAGCGGCGCAAGGACAAAGCCCGAGGCAATCAGCATATCGCGCTGTGCCTCGGTGTCCGCATATTGAACTTCGTTCAGCCTTACAAATCGTTCCATAGGTCATATCCTCCTTATGCGCCGGTATTAACCCAAACGGACGCAAGCTTGTTGTTCGGAATCCACAGGTCGTGGAACTTGCGGTAATCGAGCTTCCATGCGTCCGCCTTCTGGTTGACATCCGGCGCAAAGATGCGCATCTTGTCCGTCTTGGAGATCGCGATAGGCACACGGCGCGGCAGGATGATCCAGTTGATGGACTTCGCCCCCGTGTCAGCCTTGAAGCCCCCCTTCTCCTGTCCCGCGGTCTTGCCGTCGTTGAATACGTACGCCGTCTTCATGCGTGCCGAGGGAACGGGGATAATCGGAATCTCGTTGTAGGTGCGTACCTTCGTATCGATTTCCCCTGCCTTAAACTGCGTCACATCGAGATAACGCTGGATGTTCTTCGCGCCGTTCAGCACCGTGCGAACAGGCGTCGACATGATGATGACAAGACCCTCGCTCTCGCCGACGATGTCCTGAATCTTCGTGATCTCATTATCCAGCGCGTCAAGGATGTTGTCCTTGTCCGGCGTAAAGCTCGCCGTCTCATGCGATGCGCCCTTTGCAAGCGCCGCAATGCGCGAATAGCGGTATGCGTCCACCTCGGGGATCACCTGTAGACGCTGAAACTCGCCCATGACGTTGCCCGCCGAAGCGATGAAGTTGCTCTCATCCACATCCATCGCATCAAGATGGAACGTGCGACCTCTGTCCTGCGTGAGCTTGTAATCACGGTAGGACAGCGTCACAGCGCCCTGGTTGAATCCGTTGTCGCGGTCATACTGTGCCATACCGGTCGTCGAAATCTCTGGCATGCGTACGGTATCGCCGCCCGTGTACTTCACGTTCACCGCATTCGCTTCCATCCAGCCGGACGTTGCCCCGACAAGCATCTGCTTATCGAGCTCCTTCTGGAAGATTTTTGCCATTTCAAGCGTGTTGATTGCCATATGATTTTACCTCCTCTTAAATACCAAGCGCCTGCCCAAACTGCTGCGCAATCGTCAGATTCTCTCCCTGCGCCCCCGCGCTGCTCCCCGGCTTCAAGCCGTCAATCTGCGGCGCCGGATTCGCCTCTTCGAAAAGGTACGCATCCGACTCCTTGATCTTCTTGAGCTGATCGTCGAGCCCCTTAATCGTCTCGCCGTCGCGCTTGAGCGTTGACGTATCGAGCAGGGCTTTGACAGCGGCGGTATTTTTCGCCCTGCTGCCGACGAGCGTCTTCTCGAGCAGTGCGTCAAATTGCATCTGTTCAAGTTTCTCGGCGTGCTCCTTTTCACGCGCCTCCCCCGCAGCTTTCATTTCCTCAAGCTGCTTCACGAGTTCGGCGTTGTCCTTGTGATCCTTCTTGAGCTTCTCCAGCTCGCTCTTGACCGTTTTGCTTTCCTCCTTTGCGGTCTTTAGCTCCTCGTCCCTCTCGGCAAGCTTGCTTTTGTCTACGTAATTTTTCTCGTAGTCCTCGGCAATCTTCGCCGCCTGCTCATCGGTCAGCCCGAGAGCTTTGAGTTCCTCCTTCGTCATTGTATGACCTCCTTTAATGATAAATGCCCTGCCGTCAAGCACGGAGGGCATAAGAAAAGCACTCACGATGATTCGTAAGTGCTTATTCGCTATTTTGTTTAGCCTAGATCAAGACATCGTTATCAACCTGCACGACTGGCGAAAAACTCCTTCCAATAGGGATTTTCGCTGTCGAAAATTTCCTTTTGCTCGGGTGTCAACTTGCCAGGATAGTCTTGAAACATGTTGAAAATGGTCTTTTGGTCGAACGTAAAGAGCCACTGTCCCACCGTGTCTGTTTCAACCCAATAGATTCTATCGGTCGGATTGTTCTTGTAAAACTTTTTACTTGACACTTCCACCCTCCCCTTTCATTTCATTTTCTGCCGCCGTGTTGATGTACCCCAGCAACGTTTTTATTTCCTCAGAGCGCTTCATTTCCTCAATGTCAATCATAAAGCCCATCTCATCTCGTCCCCTGCCGTTCCGGCACCCAAAGCGTTTCGATAGCGTATACCTCGGATTCCCGTTGAAGGTATGCCAGCCCTGCAGCTTGTCTGATTGCAATTCAAGATATTGGAGAGCACCGCTATCCGCTTTTCGCACAATGGCAGCGTGTTGTCCTGCAACGAAATAATACTGTTTCCCAGCCTCCACTTGCTTCAAGAGTTTATTGCCAACGGTGATTTCTGACCTTGCCGTTTCAACGATTGCGTTGATGCCGGGGAATTTTATAACCTTCTTTAGCGTTGCTTTCTGCGAGAAAATCTCTTGACTGCGTCCGCCTCGAAAGTCTAATACGTCAAGCCCACTGAGCCGTCCAACATACGCCAGCCCTAAAGACACGCATGAACCGGTCGTTCTGTCATCGCCGGCCAACGCCTTAATCACAGATGTCTCATCAATAGGACCGCTATACGCAGTCGGTTTTAAGTATTCAACATTATCAGCTTTCAGGTTGTCAACAATACTCTTTAAGTGCTCGTTTTGAACAGCCTGTTTTTCTGCCTTTACGGTGCCGCTTCCAGCGCCCGTTTCCGAAGACGGCTTCTTGACATATTTATTATACCACTTCTCATATGTCATGTCACCCTCCACGAACACCGTTTTGCCCGTATCGGGGTCTCGCGCGGCGCGTGTCGTCTCAATATCCGCTCCCTCGAGTTCTTCAAGGTATGGCACCGTCGTCGTGCGGCAGTGACAATGAAACGGCGGCATGGTTACGCCGGGCTTTGCGTCCTTGACAGCAAACACTTTGCCGTCAAGCTTTCGGCAGATGCGGCTTGTCTTGCGGTCGAGCACCGCGAGAATCTGATACTGTTCGACATCGAGCTCCTTATAGCAGTCAAACGCCGCCTTTTCCTGCACATACGCGGTTTCGGTCTCAATAAGGCGCCGCGCGTTGAAGAACGACGTGTTCATGCGCTTTGCGATTCCCTCAGCGATTGCCGTTGTGCCGCCGCCCGTCATAAGCGCATGCGTGAGGTCGACATGAAGATTTTGAATCAGTTGATTCTTGTTCTCCCATATGCGGCTCGAAAAATCCTTGCCATCGGGCGCCCACGGCTTTGAGATCGCAGCGTCAATCTGCTCCTGCCCGATCTGCCGAAAGGGTGAAAATCCTTTCATCTGCTGTGTCTCATACGCGGTTCTATAGTAGCTGTCTCCGTAAACATTCGCAAGCAGCTCGGTTAGGTCAAGATTTTGCCGGTTTGCCAGCATCTCAATGTGATGCGCCGTCTGAATATAAATCTGCTGACTTCGGTCGAGCCGCGCCCGGATCGACGCTTGTTCGAGCATCTTTTGATACCGCTCCGGCAGCCCCTTCTTTTTTGCGAGCGTGACGTAATGCTCGAGTTTCAGCTTAAATGCTTTCATCTCGCGTGCGTCGAGCTGCTTTTGTGCATCGGCAAGGCTCAGTCCGTTTTCATCAGCATATCTCACATACCAATCAATGACGTCCTTGCGGAGCTTTTCAAGAGTCTCTTGATACATTCGGGCAGTGCCCGCGGTAAGCGTGTCAGCCTTCGCCATCTCACGGCGTTTCAGCCGCTCGAATCGGTCGCTCCAGTACTGTTCATTCTTCGTCATGGCCATCACCACCCGGATTTGCATAGTCGTCTATGCCCGCTTCCTGCTCCTCCTGTTTCAGTCGTTTCAGTTCTTCCGCTGTGTCCTTCGTCCACGGATGATTGGCGACGATGGTCTCCTTGCTGATGATACCCACCGACGCACGGCAATCGTTAATGACCTCGGATTCGTTGACAGGCGTGTCGCGGTTGAATATAAATTCGACATCTCCGCTGTCCTGCCCCCGCATGCCGAGATACACGCGCACGAACCACATCAACTGTTGCAGCGCGGCTTGAAACTCGAGTTCCATGCCATCAGCGTCGAGGTCGATGTCGCTGTAGATCGAGCGGATATTCATCTGATTCGGCTGATTGCTCATGCGCTCGTCTTTTGCATCGAATCCGCGCCCGTTCTCTATGATGGCGCGCCGCAGGAGCTTGACGATTGCCTCATAATTCGCCGCGTTAACCTCGACGGTCAGTGTCTTCACACCGCCGCGCCCGCTATCGCTGTCCGTGCGCACTTTGACCGCACCATAAGCGATGAGGTTGCGCCGGAAGTCCGCAAGATCCTCTCCGTCATAGTTCTCGATGATGAGAATCGTATGCCGGACATCCTCCTGCATGTTGTCGGCGAAATTGCTAACCAGCGTATTGAGTGCATCCTGCAGGCACTTGACACGGCAGATGAGAGGAATCTCTTTCGCATTGTACTTAAACGCGACCAGAGGGACGCGCTCCCAGTTCATGGGCTGCCCATCATACGTGATATAGCTCTCCGGTTCCTGTGCATCAGCGATAAGCTGTTGCGCGTCTGTCCAGATGTAACGCCGTACGCCGTCCGTCGTGTAGTGCTCCGCGCGCCATATTATTTTGGGCTGTGCGCCCTCGTAGACGTACGTCGGATAGATGCGCAGGAACGAATCAAGCTCCTCATGGTCTTCGTCCCGCCAAAACGGAAGAATCTCCTCTGGGTTGAACCGCTTGAACTTCAATGTGCCCTCCGACACATACGGATGCAAATATCCGATGCCCGCCGTCATGCTATCCGAGCCGGTGTTGCGTAAACGGCGGTGAAATGTCGTATCAAACACCGAGCTAAGCGCCTCTTTGAGCGCCGCATCCTCCGTCTTGACCTCGATCGGCTTGGAGAGCAGATAATTGACCTTCTGGTCGACCAACTCCGCGAAACGGTTATCACACAGCCGACTGTTCGGCAGATTCGTCACAGTGCGTTCTCTGCCGCCCTCGCCGATGGCCGTGCGCTGCTTATCGCAGATGTCCTGCATGCCGTCATAGTAGCGCCTGCCCGTCAGCATGTTCTCACGCTTCTTCGATGTAAGCCATGCACGAATCTCGAGTTCAAGAAATTCCGTCTCCGTGATTCCGCTGCTGCGCGTCCAACGGATCAGCCCGCGGAAAAAGTCCCGTATGCTTGGTAGACTAAACATAAAATCACCTCCTTTACTGGAAACTGTATGTATCGCCGCGTCCGATCTTCTCCGCGATGCCTGTCAGCGCATCCGGCGCGTCGTCATGCTTGTTCTTGCCTTCGCGCTGATACTTCATGAGAGCGTCATAAAACTCCGGCCAGCGGTCGCGCCAGTTCGCAGGGAAATAGATGTGCTCCATACACCACGTTGCATTGGACAGGATACGCGCCGCCTTGTTCCTTGACTGATGGAACGGTCGGATGACCGTCTGATTGCCTGCGTGTGTCTCCCGCAAATGCCGCTCCACCGACCGGGCAAATCCGCGCCCGCCCGAATTGGACTCGATGTCGGCGACGTTTGCGCGGTCATCGGCAAGCATGCGCGCAGTAGCAGGCTCTGTGACCTCCATCGGCTCTTTCGTATAGAGGACATTCAGCACGTAGGCTTCATGATTATAGACGCCGTAGTTGATGCTGCACAGATAATCCTCACCTGTATCAGCGGTATCCGTGTAGTTCTTGACCATCGTAAAGAGCGGCTGCCCCGCACCGTTTCGCGGCACATCCGCATATGTCTTGAATCCGCTGTAGAGACGCCCCTTAATGTCAATCGGCTCTTGCTGATAGTTGGCGCTTGCGATGTCGGCACCCATCGCACGGACTTTGTCATCGTACGATTTACGCGAGAGGACTTCGTCGCAAAGCATCGTGCCGTCATCCTGCAAGGCTTTCATCGAGATATGCCGGATGCGTCGGTCTTTGAATTCCTCGAGCACTCTGCCCGCGAGGTCGTCCGTCGCCCAGCGCGTCATAATGACGATGATTTTGCCGCCCTCCTCAAGACGCGAGAGCATCGTATTCGCGAACCATGCCCAATAATTTTCCTTGACGTTCTCATTGTACGCTTCTTCGGCGTTTTTGATGATGTCGTCAATGAGAAGCAAAGAGCAGCCGAAGCCCGTTGCTGTGCCCGTTGGCGATGTGGCAAGGTAGTTGCTGTGACCGCCCTCAAGGCTCCACAGGTTCATTGCGCCGTCACCTTTTTTGATGCGCGTTGCGGGAAAGACATCAGCATAAACGACACGCTCCGCATCTGCCTTGACTTCGGAGATACTGTTGCGGACGTTCTTCGAGAACACGGTCGAAAGCGTTTCGTTATACGAGCCCGTCATGATCTTCTCCTTTGGATTTTTGCCGAGTACCCACTCGACGAACATGCACGCCGTTCGGCTCTTTCCGTGGCGCGGCGGCTCGTTGATGACAAGCACCTCGTCGTCGCCCTCGTAGAACGCTTGAAGCGCGTCGCACATGTCCTTGAGGTATCGGCGCTCGGGCTTGTAGAAGTCCGGTGCCTTTAGGCGACAATAAAAAAAGAACTCGCGTCGCGCAAGCTCCAGCATCGCTTGATATCGTAGGCTATCCATCGCGAATCAACTGCCGCAGCTCGTCTGTCGAAAGTCCTGCAAATGGATTCGCAGTGACCGCCGTCTGCACATCGAGTTTGTCCGTAAACATGCCCATGTGCCGCCCGAGCAGTTCGAGGGCTTTGAGCTTGTCGCATAGCTTGAGCTCCACGCCGTTCGCCCCCTGCTTAATACCCGCAATGGCCGCCTGCTGATCTGCGGTGAGATCAGACGTGTGCTTGACCGTGGCGCAGTCAACGGCGATGCTATTGCCATCTCCCGCATCTACTTCGCGTTTTTCGACCGTCACGAAGTCTGCGGCATTCGCAAACGCGAGGCGGGCGAGCTCCTTGACGACGCGATCCTGCGTGACTTCCGTTCGCTTTTGGCGCTCTGCCATGCGTCGCTGAATCTCAGCAGCAATATGAGGTTTTTCAAGGTTTTCTGCGCCTATCGCCGCAGCCGTCTTCTTACTATAGCCGGCTCTTATCGCCGCTTGTGTCGCATTCAAATCGACAAGATATTCCTCGATGAAACGCTTCTGCTTCGCTGTCAGCCTCATGCTCACCCTCCTTTCGTTCATAAGAAAAGCCTCCACGCCAATTCGTGAAGGCATACAAAAAGCGCCCCGCAGGACGCTCAAATCTCACGATAGCATTATAACACATCTAAATGTATCATTGTGTATCATCTTTTGCCATGAACACCCGTAGAGCTTTTCCAAACAGGCGCCGTGTATGAGAGTAACTGTATCGCATCTCCTTCGCGATTTGGTATAGCGGCTTGTATTCTACATACCGTTGGAAAAGTATGTCGGCGTGTATCGGATCGTCAAGGCTCTGAATGAGGTTAATTGCCTCATGCCGCTCGTCGGCAAATCGATCTATCTCCGCCTCAATCTCCCGCTCTAGGTCGACGATACGTTCCACAATCCCCGTATACCCCGCGCATTGCTTTCTCCCTCCTGTCACAGGGTCTCGGGCATAGTTTGCTCCGCCGATACGGACAGCGGCGGAGCGTAGACTCTCCAGCTCCTTTATTTTTTGGTCGATATGCACATCAAGACACCGAATCCGCCTCAAACAGTCCTTATGCTTCACGCCGCCGTCCTCCTATCAACTAGCCACTACATCCACAAAGTCAAACAACGTCGGTGCAGACTGCTTAATCTCCTCTTGTTTGAGATATCCAACGCCATCGCGGAAGTAGTCTGCATTGAGCTCAATCCCGATACCGCGGCGTCCTTTCTTGAGCGCACAGAGCGGAACGGTCATCAGGCCGCCGAACGGATCGAGAATCAAATCACCCGGATTTGAATAGCGGTCAATCAGCCGATCGACGATGTCGAATTGGAGCGGGCAGACGTGCATCTGCTTTCCCTTTTGCGCCTGCAAGGTGTTCATCGTCCTCATCCGGTTGATATCGTCCCAGACTTCATCCGTCCAGCTGCCGGGCGCGACGACCATAAATGTGGCGGGCAGTCTCTTGTCCTTGTCGAGCTTCTCTGCCATCGCAACGTGTTCGGTGTAGTTATAGACACTCTCGCGGCTGTACTTCCGATAGACGCGCTGGAGGTCACTCACAGGGAAGCTCATTACCTCCTCTTTCGTGA
>ERZ773009.765-NODE-765-length-23256-cov-7.035688_pt1 | contig 23256 bp, 17 predicted proteins | sample MGYA00580663_ERZ773009 | MGnify/ENA primary metagenome ERZ773009 (study PRJEB29015, sample SAMEA2737969) | human oral metagenome | biome: human oral; feature: human-associated habitat; material: dental | place: China | collected 2026 ... | reverse complement strand
GCTCGGGCCCTCCTGGTACACCTTCATCATCCTGACGAAGTAGGGGCCGAACTGCACGGCGGCGGCGACGGCCACGCACAGGCAGGCGACGACCACCGCCCTCAGCGAGCCCAGTATGGTCGAGCCCCTACCCATCCTCGCCCCTTCGCTCCCGCACGGACTGTCGGTCGCCCCCATCATAACACCCCCCGTGGCGGCCCGGCGCCACCCGTCAGCGTGTCGGCCCGTCGTACCCCGGGCTTGACCGCCAGGCCTCGTAGGCCCGGCTCCACTCCTCCGGGTTCGAGCGGACGTAGTTCCAGCCGGCGGGCCGGTAGTCGAAGGCGCCGAAGCTGTCGAGCCATAGGGACTCGCAAGTGAGCACCAGCGGTATGTCCCCGCCCTCGGTCGACACGAGGTGGTAGCGGACCCACCCCTCCCCGTCGGTGTCCCGGTAGAGGAACTCATACGTCAGGCCGTACTGCTCCTCGTCCCGGCGCACGCTGCGCGAGTCGAGCGCCGCCTCGACACTACGATGAGGCGCCCGGTCGAAAGGGGCGCGCAAGCCTCCCGTCGACCAAGCACCCCTGCGGCGGCCACGCCTATGCGGGTGTCGCGACGACAGGGGACATGAGGGTTACGGGGGAGGGGCGTGTTCGAGGAATCGTCCGCCATCTTCGACGGGGCCGTGTCGGGGTTTGGCGCAACGGCCTGAGGGATCATCGATGGCCTGCCCGTGGCCGTCGACAACGGACGCGGCCTTGTGAGCGACCTCGTTCGGCACGCTCCCGTACAACGACGCGAAATCCGGGCCGAATCTCACGATGGTCGCAACTATGCAGGCATTTGCGCTTGCGTCTGATGATTGCTGGGGACACGATTCCCATGACGGCCGGAAGGGCATGTGAGAACCGCCTGCCGGCACGACAGATGCGGCAACATTACCTACGTGTGCGAGAGCGGAATCCGCTGGGACAGGGAGAGGCGGCGGTCGGGTCATATCGTCTAGGGGACGTCCGTCGGCCGCTCGGACGAAGAGACCGGCCGGACCGCGCCCACCGCCGAGCACGTCCGCAGAGCCTACGGACGAAGGGCCGAGGGACGCTCGCTCGCCTTCGTGGGCGACGGCATCAACGACGCCCCCGTGCTGGCACGCGCCGACGTGGGCATCGCCATGGGGGCCATGGGCTCAGACGCGGCCATCAAGGCCGCCGATGTGGTCCTCATGGATGACATGCCCTCGAAGATCGCCGTCGCCGTCCGCGTCGCCCACCGCACGCTTGCTCGAGCCGCCGGGCAGGGACCTCCCGACGCCGTCGTCCCAGGGCAGGTGCCGGAGGTCTTCTGGGCCTCAGGCGTCGGGCACGCGGTACCGGCATCCCATGAGGTCGCAAACCTAGCAAGTCACAGCAGGCGTCCTTGTAGGCGACGTCCGCGAGGTCCGGCCAGCGCCGCGCGAGGCGCTTCTGGGGCGGCGTCTCGACGGGTCAGGGCTGCCTGCCGCGCCTGGGCGCACCCGTCCGTCCCGACGGTCCCACCATGGCGCAGAGACGGCCTCCCAACTGCGAACATGCAACATCGGACCACGTCTTTCGCACATCCGGGCGGCGTCTCGGCGGCGTGCGTGCCTGGGGCTTCGCACCCCGTGCGCCCCGCCCGCCCGGGGCGAGGGCCCAGACCATCCGCTAGCCTGATTTACTCTGCGTCTCCCTGGCAGGATCGAGGGCTGTCCTCATCCCGTCGGCTGCCATCGGTTGGCATAGGCTCTGCGTCCTTACCCGACGACGCCCCCGCCCTTCCACTGGCCCTCGGCATCCGCCAGCCGGAGGGTGGTGACGCGAGTGTCTCGATGGCGAGCTCGACTGGGTCCTCGGAAAAGGGTGGGGCCCCGCGCCGCAGAGTGGTCGAGCGTGGGGGCGCAACGCGCCAAGGCCGGTCCTGCGACTGCAGCGCCATGAGCGACAACGCCCCGTTCGCGCCCCCAAGCGGGATGTCGAACTGCCTCAGCCACAAGCCGACCATCGCGTGGAGCATCAACGACATGAGGGTGCAGGCCATGACCACCAGCAGACGAAACGCGAGATCCGTCATGCTTATGCAGTCCCAGCCAACGAACAGTGAGGAGAAGGCTGCTACGCCGAGCAGGAAGAAAAACACCGGAAGAAGGGCGAAGAGGACGAGGAAGACGAACACGGCAACGCTCGAGATGCCAATATACCCACCCACATCGCTCCTGACCATCCCCATGATGCGAGCGACCCGAAATCCTGCGGCAACGCTGCGGCAGACGGCCGCCCACACGCCCGCCACGACCGCCAGGGTCGCGCAGAGCGAGCCCGAGGCGACGAGCAGCCAGAAGGTGGTGGAGCCGGCGGCTTGGGCGGCCAGGAACGAGAGGGAGAAGATCCACAGGTCGTCCTCCCTCGGGTCATGAGGAGGGGCGCTGGGAAGCGACCCGCCCGTCACCGTCATGGCAAGAAGGAAGAGGGCCGCACACGCAACGCACCAGCCAAGGGCGACGACGAGGGACCGGCAGCCGCTCCTGAGGCATCGGCCGGCGTCGATGTCCCTTTGACCCGGGGGCTCCTCGAGACCCCGGGCGATGAGGCAGGCCCACTCGACCTCGTACCCCAGCGCGAAGGCCCACCCCACCACAGGGACGAACGCGCAGGAGAACAGCATCAGGACGACCACGGGCCAGCCCCTGTCCCTGGTGAGCAGCGCCCAGGCGCGGGAGAGGTATCTCGTGTCCCTCATGGTCAGTCAGCCCCACCCCAACGACGCGGCGACCTGTCCCGAGGGGCGCGCCCCCAAGCGCCCGACGCCACGCCACGGGTGACACGCGCCCCGACGCGGATGGAAAGGCCGGAGTCCGACCTCGAGGCCCTCGCCCACCGCGCACCAGGCGCCGGGCCCCGATCCGTCGTGTCCCAGGCCCCGCCTCAAGGCGTCATATGCGTGGGGCCACTCCTCCAGGCTCGAGCGGACGTAGTTCCAGCCCGTGTGGCGATAGCCGAGAAAGCCGGGCCCGCTGAGCCAGCGGAGCTCGCAGGCGATGATCGGGGCCAGGTCCCCGCCGTCGCCCGACACGAGGTGGCGGTGGACTCTCCCCGCCCCATCGCTCTCCTGGTAGAGAGGGGGCTGCACGCCAGGCCACGCCGCTCCCCGCCCCACCGCTCCGAGCGCGAGCCCAGCGCATTCCCAGCGCTCGGGCCCTCGAGGTGGGGCCCCGCCATCACTCCGAGGTAGAGGGCCATCAGCGCAGCGATGACCGGGGAGGGGGCGGCCGCCACCCTCGGGACGCCCCACACTCGACTCGTCCGCCACCATACCAATACACCCCCCCCGCACATCCACGGTCCCATCATAGCACATGCGTGCGCGAGGCAGCCGGCCGCAACAAAAGCGAGGGCGAGGTCTCGGCGCGGGGCGTGCCGAGTGGCGCGCCATCTCCCGACAGCTGCGCATGTGTCGGTCCCCGCGCCATCCGACGCCGCCGAGCGCGCCGCCTCCCGCCGCCGGACGGCGCGCGCATCGAGTGGCATACCCGTGAGACGGCACAGCTTGGGGGCCATCGGAGAGGGGCGGCGGCCGCGGACCTCCCATACGCCACCATTCTCGACGCGACCCATCGTCGCGCGAGATCATCCCCGACAGGGTCGCTTGCAGGGCTGCGGAGGCCACCGGCGGCCAAGGGGATCTGGCCCACCCGCAGGAAGTAACCGAGGCGCACCTCGCTGCAGCGCCTATATGACGACCCCTCATGGGGCGCCCCCCTCCCTGCGGCGCGCCCGGAGGAGCCCGGCGGGTCAAGGCTGCCTGTCGAAGAGATGGCGTCTCGGCCCGTCGTACCCCGGGCTCAACTCCCATGCGTTGTAAGCATGAAGCCACTCCTCCGAGTTCGAACAGATGTAGTTCCAGCCGGCATCGCGACGATCGAAGATGCCCCACCTCCCGAACCAGTGGAACTCGCAGGTGAGCACCAGAGGTATGTTCCCGCCCTCGGTCGACACGAAGTGGTAGCGGACCTGCCCGGCCTCGTCGGTGTCCTCGTAGAGGAAGCGGTACGTCAGGCCATACCTGTCCCTGTCGTTCTGCACGGTGTAGGAGTCAAACGCCCCCTGGACGCTCGGGCCGTCCCAGTACTCCTTCAATGTCCTGAAGATCTGAGGAGCCGACAGCGCGATGCCCAAGAGGGCCACGCACAGGAGGACGACGGACACCACCCCACGCGAGCTCACCCTGACCGTACCCCCGCCCACGCCGGGACACCTCCCCGTGCCGTCGGGCATCCCCATCATGCGCCTCCCTCGTGGCGGTACGGCCCCCTCGTAATGTCGTAGAGGAAGCTGTCCGTCTCGTGGACGATCCACAGGAGGTCCTCGCCGTACAGCCCCATGCTCCTTCCATACCTGAGCAGCTCCCACCCATCGTTGTCAAAACCGGACAAGGCCACCGTCAGCTTGAAGTCAAACGTGTCATTCACGGCTCCTTTCCTCTTCCTCTTGCGATGCATCTCCATGTGGTTCTTGATGCAGTCGGGGTGGGGCTGGTAGGTCCTCACCTGCCCTGAGTGAGTGCCGAGCGGGGAGACGAAGTCGCCGTACATCCTGTGCAGGACGAGCGTGCCACCGGCGTCGGAGTACGTCTGTAGGAGCCGTCGATCCTCAACGTAGGTGAATGATGTAGCGTTCGTGGTGGACTGAGCCCACGGGGCGTAGTCCAGCCCCATGCCGTTGAAGTACTCGCAGCTCCTCAGCTTGTCGGCGCGTCCGTCGCGGATGAGCTCGGCGGCCCCCACCTGGGCGAGGTAGCCCCCGAGGGAGTGGCCCGTTATGTAGACGCTCTTCCCGGACGCGGCGTACTTCCTCGCAACCATCCGCACCATATCCCTCGCCTTTGGCTCCTCGAGGGTGAAGTTCGAGAGGAAGCCCCAAAGGTCGTTGATCCACTCGGGGTCCTCGTCCGTCCCCCGGTACGCGAGGACGATGTCGTCCCCGCGCGCGTACACCGTGGCGCTGAAGTGCGTGCCGGCGAAGAGGGGCACGCCCGCGTCCACGTAGCCGGCGACGACCCAGTCCCTGACGTAGGCGTCCGACCCGCCGGGCTCCACTGAGGCGCCGTCGAGGAAGTAGTACGCCTCGCCCCTCTCTTCAGGAGGGGACCCAACGATCTCCTTGTAGAACCCGGACCTGCGCATCGCCTCCATGCCGTCCTCGTACGACAGCGCCGAGAAGATCGCGAGCGTGCGGGAGTCGACCTCCCGCCTCCCCTCGCCCGAGCACGGGTCGCTGAGTACCTTGAGGTAGACGTAGCGATTGCCGTCGGGGGAGTAGTAGACGCAGACCCGCAGCTCGTCCCCGTTCAGGATGCCGTCGCCGTCGTAGTCGGCATTCGCGGAGAAGTCGATGCCCCTGTAGGGCGTGGTCCCGTTCGCGAGGGTGAGCCTGCCCTCGCGGATCAGGCCCGTGTAGTAGTCGCTGATGCCGTCCTTGTTGGAGTCGGTCGCGTAGTCGACCGTCTCGTCGAAGATGATCCCCGTGTAGCCCGAGAGGTCGTCCTGGCTGCCCCGGTAGCACTTGCCCCCGGTGCCGAGGGACATGGCCTCGAGCTCCTTGTACTTGGCGTCGCTCACGTCACCTCCCAGCACGAACGTGTAGATGGAGATGCGCCTCTCCCTCGCCATGCCGCCGAGCCTCCCGTAGGAGTACTCGGACGCCATGTTGTCGTCCCCGTCCGTCAGGAAGAAGACGGCCCTCTCTGACCCGGGCCGTGCTGACGAGTCGAAGAGCCCGATGGCGTGCCTCAGCGCCTCCATGCCGTTCGTGCCGCTGTTGGCGCTATGGCCGTCGTCGTTGGTCATGCCGTCGATGGCGCCGTGCAGGGACGCCTTGCTGGAGGTGAAGCCCAGCCGGGTCGAGGCCGAGGCGGTGAACTCGACTATGGAGGCGCGGTCGGTGTCCCTGAACTTGTCCACGAACGTGTTGAGGGCGCCTTTCCTCATCCAGTTTGGGTCGTTCCACGCCATGCTGTAGGAGCGGTCGAGCACGAAGCAGAAGTCGTAGGGGGTGCTCTCCACCTCCTTGCCCGGCTCCCTGATGTCGTGGTCCCAGACGTTCTCGAAGGAGCCCTTGTCCACCACGAGGTAGACGGAGAAGTGGCGCGGGGCGAAGCGCAGGGTGGTGCCCTCCAGCGTCGACTCCTGCTCCTCCAGGGCCTGCGTCTCCTTGTTGTAGCGGTAGACGGCAGGGGAGAGCGAGGGCCTCTCGGCCAGCGTCGCAGAGAGGTCGAAGGAGGCGGTCGCGTCCTCGGAGTCACCCGGCAGGCTAAGCTCGGAGTCGCAGACGTAGCCCGGTATCTCGTCCAGCTTGATGGCCGTTCCGGTAGCGGGGAGGGCCCACACCTGCCAGACCTCCCGCCCGGGCACACTCGCCTCAAGCGTGAGGGTAATCCCGTGCGAAGACCGCGACGCGGACACCCTGAAGCGGTCCTGGGCCGTGAGCGGGTCGGTGCCGTTCTCCACCTCCCAGCCGTCCTCGGCCCCATCGCCGTCCGTGTCGTCCTTGAGGGGATCGGTGCCCAGCTCAAGCTCCCTGCCGTCACTCAGACCGTCGAGGTCGGAGTCGCTGGAGGCAGGGTCAAGGCCGAGCTCGACCTCCCTGGCATTCCCCATGCCGTCGCCGTCACGGTCCTTATCCCCGTCGCCCACGCTACCAGAGTCGGCCTTAAGGGGATCGTACCCGAGCCCCGCGATCTCCAGGTAGTCATTTAAGCCGTCGCCGTCGGTGTCGGCCTTAAGGGGGTCCGTCCCGTAGTAGGTCTCGAGGTAGTTGATGAGCCCGTCGCCGTCGCTGTCCCCCCTGTCGATGGAGAGCGCGCCCACCCTGTCCTCCTTGCCGTAGGAGAGGGTGAGGGTGTCCGACGCGGAGGAGCCGTCGTCGAGGGCGCACTCGACGCAAAGTACGTTTGTTCCCCTCAGGAGACCGAAGTCTGACACGGACCACTCCTTTGCCACCGGGATCTCGCGGGTGTCTATCACGTTGCCCCTGTCGTCGGAGACCTTCAGGGTGAGGGAGCGCGCCTCGCGGCCCCCGGCGTCCAGGGTGCCGGAGAGGCCCTCGCCCTCGCCGAGGAAGTAGATGTTGAGGCCCTCGACTGACGTTAGCCTCGACCTGTCGATGGTCACGGAGGCGACCCCGCGCGGTGCAGCCGCAAGAGCGCCCGCAGCGACGAGCAAAGACACGCCGCCCACCAGACACAACAGGAACGCCCGTGCGGGAACGGCCCTCCTCCCCAAGAAGGCGGCAAACCCCACGAGGACAACCCCTCCGATCGCGAGGGGAGCCACAATCGCGCCTGGGAAGTCGCCCCCCGGCACCGCCAGTGCGAAGACCTCCTCAGCGCGCGCCGCGAGAGGCAAACACAACAGCGCCACAAGAGCCGCCAAGAGCGCAACGGCCACCGGCGCCGCCCTTCTCAGATACCGAGCTACCAGGAAACAAGACATGAGCTCCGCCCTCCCAAGGGATTGACCTGCCTGGGTGCCCACACGCCCGCAGGGCCCGGCCGCCGGTCCCGCGCGGCCATCCTGCGATGCCTGCCATCCACCTATGCTGTACCCTAGCTGAGGTGTCTCTCATAGTCAACTGAAGAAGGCGGGGAACGGCGCTCGCGGGACGAGAGCTGCCGTACGGGGGGCTCCGTAGCACACCCTCGGCGAAGGGGTATACTGTTTAAGTTGGCATATTGGTGACGTCCGCACCCCAGTAAGGCGCACAAGAGATACCCGTACCCATGACCGCCTCCCCGCACACGCGCCCCGCAGCGCAGGACCGGCTTGGCCCAGAGGCGCGCTCGCCCAAGGGCCGCTTTGCGCCAACCCCCTCGGGCCGCATGCACCTGGGCAACGTCCTCTCTGCGCTCATGGCTTGGCTCTCGGCCATCTCTCAGGGTGGCAGCGTGGTTCTTCGCATCGAGGATCTGGACCCAAGGGCACACGACAGGCGAGCAGCCGATCTCATTATGGAGGACCTCGACTGGCTTGGCCTTAGTTGGGACGAAGGACCCTACTACCAGAGCGAGAGAGGCGAGCTCTATCGGGACGCGATTGCGCAACTCAAGTGCGAGGGCCTCACCTACCCCTGCTTCTGCACACGAAGCGAGCTGCATGCCGCATCGGCGCCCCATGCCTCGGACGGCACCTACGTGTACCAGGGGACGTGTCGCGATCTCTCGCCCCAAGAGGTGACCGAAAGGGCACGGTTGCGCCCCCCGTCGACAAGGCTGCGCGTGCCAGACGCACACGACCCTGCTGGCATCGTCACCTTCGACGACCTCTGTTACGGCCCCCACCAAGAGCTGCTCGCACGTGACTGCGGAGACTTCCTCATAAGGAGGAGTGACGGAGTGATGGCATACCAGTTGGCCGTCGTCGTGGATGATGGCCTCATGGGCATCAGCGAGGTCGTCCGCGGATGTGACCTTCTGGGCTCGACCGCGCGCCAGATATACCTGGCTGGACTTCTGGGCCTCACACCGCCACGCTTCGGGCACGTCCCTCTGCTCATGAGCCCCGACGGCAGGAGGCTCTCGAAACGGGACCACGACCTTGACCTTGGCGCCATACGGGACCGAGGCGTCAGTCCGCGTCGCGTCATAGGGCGCCTGGCAGGCCTGGTGGACCTGGCCGAGCAAGGGGAGGAGCTTTCGCCAACGGAGCTGCTGCCACGCTTCAGCTGGGGTAAGGTGCGCACGCGAAGGAATAACGCTGTCGTGACCGACGACTTTCTCTCTTAGCCAAGGATCGAGCCAACGGCTAGTTCGGACGGCGCGGACGCAGCCCGACGGCTCGTCCGGAGGGTACGCACAACGACTGCGTGACCGGGCATGAAGCTACTGGGCCAAGCGCACGGCAATCGTAGACGCCCTTGGGATTTTGGGGCGCGACAGCAGGTTGCCATTGCGGAGTGGCACATTGTGGGGTATGATGTGCAAGCATCCGTTTGGAGAGCTGACCGAGTGGCTGAAGGTGCTTGCCTGCTAAGCGAGTATAGTCCAAAAGACTATCTGGGGTTCGAATCCCCAGCTCTCCGCCAGACTATGAGTGCGCCTACCCGCAAGATCGCGGGTAGGCGCTTTGCGTTCTATCTGTCTCACCCGCCTTTGACGCGCGCCCGCACCTTGGCCCGCATCGCTCCGCACGCGCTTGGCCGCACGCGCTTGGCTCATACCTCGCTCATGGGCCGGGCCATCCGGGCACCCACCCTCTCCGCGCCAGCCTCGCAGGATGGCTACCCGCCTCACAAAGAGCCTGGGTTTTGGATGTCATCGGCCGACCGTTGTGCCAGCCGAGTAGATCATCTCTGACTGATGGTAGAGGCTGAACTTCTCAAAGCCACGCCGACGGTCGTCAGCTATGTGCTCGCTTTTGCGAGGTTCGCCAAAGACCTCACGATAGGTGTCTTCTAGAGAGCGCCTCGTCACGCTCCTTTTCCTGTCCTTTTCGTTCCACCCTCCTTCCATTGAAGGTGCAGGCACGAATGAGCATAGCGATTCCTGGCATGCCACGTTTTCCCACAGTGTCCGTCTAACAGTCACAGGGAACCCAAAAGGAGCCAAGCAAGTATTTTCCAATTCCACTTGACTTAGCCCCCTAGGGATGGCATTCTAGTTCTTGCACGCGGCGTTACCTCAGCTGGATAGAGGGTCTGACTACGAATCAGAACGTCACAGGTTCGAATCCTGTACGCCGCACCACAGACTCTAGCAAGGACCCCGAAAGGGGTCCTTTTGTATCTGCAGCTAATGGCACCGGGGCTAGCAGGCAGGTCTGAAGGCAACCTCGTCCTTTGTGTAGGCCGCGTAAACATACGGAACGTTCTCCCGATCAAGCGCGTCCTCAATGTCGACGAGCCTGCCGCCCCCCACCTGAAAGAATTGCCGGAGCACCGCCTCGAGGTCTTGGGTGGAGTCCGCATACAGCGCGTGTGCGAGCACCGCAGGCGCAAACTCGCCCTCAATCACGATGCGCCGACCATAGGGAGAGGCGCCAAACATCGCCCTCGTCAGCGGGCCTCGGCTTATCTCCTCGATGCACAGGCGATCGCCCCGACGGACAAGCGCAGCCTCCCTCGACTCCTCTCCATCGTCCTCCCGCCAGATCAAGCACCGTTCCTTCATGCTTCCTCCTATCGTCCAACTAACACTATGCGTAGTATAGAACTTCTGTTTCTATACTACAAGCGAAAATGATCTTTTTTTCTGGAGGCAGTAGCGAGCTTCGCCACGCCACCCTAAGGCAGATCCCCATGCTGGTGGGCCTCCCACGACACGACGGATGACCCAGGAAAGGTGTGGCGATTCGACCGCACTCAACACCGTCTGACCGTCACGCCGCTCTACCAGACGGATCTGTACGTACCGCCGCCAACGTTCAGTCACGCGGGCGATACGCGGTACGCTACGGACGACACGACACGACCCGCATGGCCCTATGCCCCATCGGACCGTATGAGCTCCATGCCGCGCATGTAGGGGCGCAGAGCCTCGGGCACCGTGATCGAACCGTCGGCGTTCTGGTAATTCTCCATGACGGCGGCCATCGTGCGCCCGACCGCCAGGCCGGAGCCGTTGAGCGTGTGCACCAGGCGCGTACCCTTGAATGCCTTGGGATCCTTGTAGCGGATGTTGGCACGGCGAGCCTGGAAGTCCCAGCAGTTGGAGCAAGACGAGATCTCCTTGTAGGAGTTGTAGCTGGGCAGCCACACCTCGAGGTCAAAGCATTTGGCGGCAGAGAAGCCGAGGTCTCCGGTGCAGAGCGTCACAACGTGGTAAGGCAGGCCCAAGAGCTGCAGGCAGCTTTCGGCCTGCGCGACCATGGATTCGAGCTGGTCCATGGAGTTGTCGGGCTTGGCGAACTTGACCATCTCGACCTTGTCGAACTCGTGCACGCGGATGATGCCCCTCGTGTCTCGGCCGGCCGAGCCCGCCTCCTCGCGAAAGCATGGGGTGAACGCCGTATAGAGAAGGGGCAGCACGTCGGCGTCGAGGATCTCGTCGCGGTGGATGTTGGTGAGCATGACCTCGGCCGTCGGGATAAGATACATGCCGCCGCTTACGTGGAAGAGATCCTCGTCAAACTTGGGCAGCTGGCCCGTCCCGAAAAGAGACTCGCGATTCGTGATGACGGGTGGCCACCACTCCTTGAAGCCAGCCTGAGCGTGCTGGTCGATAAAGAAGTTGATAAGCGCGCGCTCCATAAGGGCGCCGACACCGCCAAGCAGGTAGAAGCGGGTACCCGCAAGCTTGACGCCACGGTCGAAGTCGATCATGCCCGTGGCGACACCAAGGTCCCAGTGGGCCTTGGGCGTGAAGTCAAACTCGCGTGGCTCTCCCCAGCGTCGCAGCTCGGGATTGTCAGAGTCGTCCCTGCCGTAGGGAACAGACTCATGTGGGATGTTGGGAATGGCAGAGACCAGATCGAAGAGCTCCCCGTCAAGGCTCGCGCGCCTCTCGTCGAGCCCGGCGATGCGACCCTTGTTGGCGGCGACCTCGGCCTTCGCCCGCTCCGCCTCATCCTTCTTGCCCTCCCGCATCAGCTTGCCGATGAGCTTGGACTTGGCGTTGCGTTCGGCTTGGAGCCTCTCGACCTCGCCGATAGTGGAGCGGCGTGCCTCGTCAAGCTCAAAGAAGCGCTCGCGATCCCAGTGGGCGTTCTGCCTCGACTCGCAGGCCTTGTCCACAACGTCAGGGTTCTCTCTAACAAACTTGATGTCGAGCATCTGAGTCCTCTCGATTGTTGGTTCGTTCACGGAGCTTCCCGTCGCACGCCCCGCACCTGTGTGTACTGCGCCCTACTGTGCGCACCGTGCCCAGTATATACTTGACCGGGTGTGCTTGAGTGGGTCCGCAATGACCCGTAAGGACAACCTTCACCGAAAGGAACTCGATGGACCAGGTAGCGCAATTCTTTGAATGGCTCTTTGGGACAAGATCAGGTGTGCTGGCGCTAGTCGTCGGTGGCATTGTCTTCTTCTTTATCATTTCGTTTATCCTGGAGTTCAGGACCCGCGCCAAGTATAAGGACCAGGGGGCGGAGGAAGAGGAGGACGACTGAGCCGTAGGCAGCCAGCCTGTCATCGGGCTCCCTCCGTAGCCGAAATACCTACCCCACGCGCCGCGCGCGCTTAGTGCCCCAGAATCTGCGGGGTACCTTCGCGACGACGTTTGCCCAGTTGAGCAAAAATCTTAGGTACCCCAGAATCTGCGGGGCACTTTCGCCGTCACGAGACGTCCGGGGGCCGGGGCACTTTCGCCGTGAGGGGGCGCGCCGGGGCGGGGCGCGCCCCCTCACACAACCGCGAGGAGCCCACAAAAAACGCCTCTGGATTAGACCAAGAGGCGTCAGCATGCAGTGGTGCGGGCGAAAGGAGTTGAACCTTCATGAGATTGCTCTCATACGGACCTGAACCGTACGCGTCTGCCAATTCCGCCACGCCCGCGTGACTGCATACTCTACCCCAACTCCTTACACGAAGCAATGGTATTTTTTGGTAACTGGGCCGCGTCTTTGGCAACTGGGCCGCGTCTGTGGCAATGGGTGGCAACGGACCTGTGGCTTACGCCGCCCACCGCAGCGGGGCCGCTCGTGACGTGGACGCAGCGAGACAACGCCCTTAGGGGCATCGCCCAGCTCGACTGCGGGTAATGCGTGCACAATCATTGGCGATAATCGATAATCATCAGGATTCTGCAGGTGCGCTGGGCAACTTCGCGCTAGAATGTTCATATCGTCACGGCAGACGAGCAACGCGTTTAAACACACACAGGGGGCCGCCGTGGGGGATAGGTTTCACAAACAGGACATTCGTGGCCGCGGCGAGCGTGAGGTGCGCTACCGCCAAAGGAATGGTGAGCGTCGCGAGCGTCGGAGCAGCGCCTCTGCCTCTGATCAGCAGTCATCGCAGGAGTTGCTGCTCAATCGCTACCAGGTCATGGAGACCCGTGGCGCCGATGGGTTCGGAACGGTGCTCGACTGCTGGGACACGCGATTGCAGCGCCGCGTCGCCATAAAGAGCATACCGCTTGCCCCACAGGACCAGATGACGTCGCGGCAGATCATTGGCGAGGCACTCGATGAGGCGCGCGCCTCATCGAAGATAGCGAACCCCAACATCGTGACCATGTATGACTTCCAGTCCGACGAAGACTACGCCTACCTCGTCATGGAGTTCATCGACGGCCTCACGCTCTCGGAGTTCCTCGCGCGTATCGAGGGTGGCACGCTCACGGGCGACGAGTGTGCCCACCTGGTCACGTCCATAGGGAACGCCCTCGCGTTCGCCCACAAGAACCGCGTGCTTCACCTAGACGTGAAACCCTCCAACATCCTCCTCGAGAGGAGCGGGGCTATTAAACTTTGCGACTTTGGCATGGCAACCCTCGCCTCGGCCACGGGCTATGGCGGGGCGCGCGGAGGCACTGTGGGCTACATGCCACCTGAACAGATAAATGGCAGGCTTGTGGACGAACGATGTGATGTCTTCTCACTCGCAGTCGTGTGCTGGCAGGCGCTTACGGGCGAGAACCCCTTTAGTGCCGGAACCGCCGAGAAGTCCCTCGAGAAGATCGAGCGAGGGCCACGCCAGGATATATCGAAGCTGAGCGACGATCTTACTGATGAAGCCGCACAGGCCATCACGCAGGCGATCTCCGCCAATCCGGCGGCGCGCCCTCCCTCTGTCGAGGCCTTTGCCAAGACGGTCTCCTCTGGCCTTGGCGATCCCCGAGCGGGCGCCAAGTCCATCAAGTCGCTCCTCGCCCAATCGGTCGACGATAGCGGGGGAAGCTCCAAGGCCCATATAAGGAAGCGGCTTCCCCTCTCATACCGCTATCCCTGGCTCTTGGGCGCACTCATCCGCGTCGCGAGCGCTGCCGCCACAACCTGGGCCGTCTACCTGACGTCCGCCGCCTACCTCGGGAGGGGGACCCAACGCCAGCTCGTCGCCTGCGCGGTAGCTGCACTCGCGACGCTTGCGCTGACGCCCGCAGGCTCCATCCTGGCCATTGCGTCTCTTGTCGCGGCGGTGCTCGGTACCTCTGCGGGCGCAGGAGCAGTCGCACTGTGCGTTATCTCGTGCGTGGCACTCGGGGTGTGGTGGCTGTGGGTGGGCAAAGCGGATAAGCTCTCTTCCTGCGTGATCATTCTTCCAGCCTGCACCCTGAACCCACTTCTGGGAGCACCCGTCGCGGCGTTCTCAGAAAGTGCGCTGAAGGCGGCCGTCACGGCACTGCTCTCATGGATGCTCGCCTTTATGGTGGCGACCCTCGCACCCCTGGGGCCCAATGTCGCCCCCGGACTCAGCAGCCTGCCCGCCAAGCTGCTTACCCTTCCCACTCTCATCTCCTGCGCAAGCGCGCCCATCGCCGCAGCATGCGGGGCGCTCGTCACCCAACGTTGGCGCAGTGTGAGGTCAGGCATAGTTGGCCAATTTCTTTGCGCGGTGCTTTTGGCATCTGCTCAGCTTGCGGCCCTGCGGGTGGAGAATGGCGACGTATGGTCTCCCTCTAACTGGGTATACTCATTAGCTGCGTTATTCTTATGTGTGATTCTGTGCTTTATGGTAGTCGTACGTGGCCCTCTGCCCACTGACGGGGAGGTTGAGAAGTTTAATGAATCTGCTTAAGACTTTTGAAAGCCGCATCAGCGACGCCTTCGGCGCGGCGCCGGATGGTTATACCGCTCCGTTTTCCTTCAAGAAGCTCGCAAAGCGTGCCGCACGCGAGATGGAGAACGAAACATATGAGATCGACGGCGTCGACACGGCTCCCGCGCTCTACACGCTTCTGGTCTCCCCAGATGACGACGCGGCCATGAGGCCACTCTACCCGCAGCTGACGAGCGAGATCGCCGCATTTGTCGAGGCGCAGGCACACGCCAAGCGTTACGTGTTCGTCGGCAAGCCGCTCGCCCGCTTTATGGTGGACCCATCGCTCAAGAGCGGGCGCTTTGCCATCTTTGCCGAGAACATCGACGCCGGGGCCCTCAGTCATCTGCGCGAGGAAGAGCGGGCGTTTCTATCTGGATCGCAAGGCGACATTGCCCCGACCGCACCTGTCGAGAGGCGCAGGCGCCGCGAGCGCATGTCGCAGGCTGTGCCCAGCGTGGATGAGGAGCGATCCGAAGAGGACTCGCTCATAGACGATGTGCCCTCCCCCATCGACGCACCCTCTGCCCCTGCGCAGGCGTCTTCAACCGACGACTCCTCGGGTCTCGACGTCATCCCCGATCAGGCCGTTGACCAAGCGATACAGGACATCTACGACAACGCGTCCATCGAGCCCCCCGCAGTTGCGAGGGGACGTGCCATCGCAAGGGACGAGCCGATCGTACCGCTCGTGACAGCGCCGGACGACTCCTACGTCCGCCCCGTATCCGTTCCCGCGACACAGCGCCGCAACGTCCCCTTGGTCAACCACCAGCGCTCGTCCTCCGCAACGGAGCACAGCGCTGCCACCTGCCTGCTCATTGACCACCAGAGCGGCCGCACCTATAGGGGAACGGCGCCCGCGACCACCATCGGCAGGGAGCGCATCCCCGGCGGGATCGTCTTGCAGGACCCCAATGCGTCGCGCCGCCACGCCAAGCTTAGCTACGACGGACGCAGCTGGCACATCGCGGACCTTGGCTCGACGAACGGCACGCTCGTGAACGACGTGGATGTGGACGTACATACCCTGCACGATGGGGACATTCTGACCATCGGCCTCACCAACCTGGTCTTCCGGGAGAAGGACTCATGATCGACCTGATGCTCTTCGCAGGTAGGATCGTGCTCGTCATCCTCCTCTTTCTCTTCTTGCTCGCCGTCACGCGCACCGGCATCGGCCTCGTGCGCGGGCAGCGGCATGACGCGGCCATCTGGTCCGTCGATGTGGAGAAAGGTTCGCGGGCGCTGCGCGGCCTGCACGTGGACATGCTCGGGCCCGTCATCATCGGCCGCTCCCCCTCTTCTGACATCGTCATCGATGAGGCCTACGTCTCGGCCACCCATGCGCGCTTCACACTCCAAGGACCCGCACTCGTGCTCGAGGACCTCAACTCGACCAACGGCACGCTCGTCAACGGCCACCCCATCACACGGCCCGTCACCCTGCGAGATGGAGACGAGGTGCAGGTCGGTGATGCCATCATGCGTGTGAGTCGCCAATGAGCATGCTAAGCGCACATACGGTCGAGGCCAAGGATCCCGCCTTGACGACACCAGAAGAGCCCGCCACGAGCCCAGGCCATGACGAGGAGCTCAACATCCAGGACCTCTCTGTCCCGGCGCGAGAGGGCTCCGACACCAAGAGCGGAAGCTCCGTCTCGCTCGCCTGGGGCGCCCGCACCGACGTCGGACTGTTACGCGAGCACAACGAGGACTCCTTCCTCGTCAAGCCCCCCCTCTTCGCCGTCTGCGACGGCATGGGAGGGCACGCGGCGGGTGAGGTCGCAAGCTCCATCGCCGTCGAGACCATCTCTGCGCACATGCCCGAGCACGCCGATGACGTCCTGCTCGGCACCGCCGTCGAGACGGCCAATGCCGCCGTCATCGAGGGTGCCGTTCAGGGGGCCGGCAAACCCGGCATGGGATGCACCGCCTCGTGCGCCCTCATCGAGAAGGGTAAGATGGCCATCGCCCACGTGGGCGACTCACGCATCTACCTCTTGCACCAGGGGAGGCTCGTCCGCCTGACCCATGACCACTCCTACGTCGAGGAATTGGTCGACGCGGGCGAGATCACGGCCGACGAGGCGCGCCTGCATCCCTCCCGCTCCGTCATCACGCGCGCCCTCGGCTCCGATCCGGACATGTACGCCGATCACTTCACGCTCGACGTCGTGGCAGACGACAGGATCATCGTGTGCTCGGACGGGCTGTCCTCGATGGTGGAGGACTCCAAGATCGAGGCCATCTCCTGCTCAACGGCCACACCCCAGGCCGCCGCAGACAAGCTCACATCCGCCGCCCTCGCGGCAGGGGGGCACGACAACGTCACGGTAGTCGTCATCGATATCCTGGATGACGGCACAATGGAGAAGCACGCCCACGCCCGCAAGAGGCGCCTGATCGGGATCGCCATCGCCGCCGTGGCCTTCGTCACGGTCCTTCTCGCCTCGATCGCCCTTGTCATCGCCAACTCGTGGTACCTCTCTGACAACAATGGGACCGTCGGCATCTACCAGGGCGTGACCGGTGACGTCTTTGGCATCCCCCTCTCCCGCCTTGCCGAGACCAGCTCCGTGCAGGTCTCCGATCTTCCCAGCTCGATTCAGGACAACCTCAAGAGGGGCCTGGCCCTCGGAAGCGAGGAGGAGGCCCGCAACACGCTGGAGAGCTACCGGGACCAGATCAACGCAGATAAGAGCGATCGTTCCGTCACTGTGTCGCGCACGCTGCTGGGCACCGAGATCTCTCCCGACAACCCGGCGACGCACGATGACTCCCAGAAGGGCTCAGGTGACTAGCCATGGCCGTCTCTCAGCTCAACACCAGACGCAATGCCGAGCTCGGCCTCCTCGTGCTCGCAGCGCTCCCCGTCATCCTGCTCTGGTCCATGTACGTCATGGACATGCAGCTTTCGGTCACGATCAGCTCGCTCTCGGTCCCCATCGGACTCTTTGTGGCGTTCGCGATAGCCCACCTTGCGGTGAGACGCTTTGCCCCAAGCGCCGACCCGGCGCTTTTGCCCATCACCTTCCTGCTCTCGGGCATCGGCATCGCCTTCGTGACGAGGCTCGCGTCCAATCTCGCAAACAGTCAGATCGTCTGGCTCTTCCTGTCGGTGGCAGCCATGATCGCAACCCTCATCGCCGTTCCCAGCATCGAGAAGCTTGCCGAATACAAGTTCACCATCGGACTAGCTGGCATCGTGCTCCTCATTTTACCCATGCTCATCGGCACGGAGCGCGGTGGCTCCAAGCTCTGGCTCTCCTTTGGCCCCTTCTCGTTCCAACCCGGAGAGATCGCCAAGATCCTCATCGTGCTCTTCCTGGCGGCCTACCTCGCGGAGAACCGCGAGCTTCTCTCCGCCTCGACGCGGCACCTAGGCCCCTTCTCGATCCCTCGCCCCCGCATGCTCGCCCCACTGCTCGTGATGTGGGGCATCTCGCTTCTGGTCGTCATCTTCGAGAAGGACCTGGGAAGCGCCCTGCTGTTCTTCACGTTCTTCGTGATCATGCTCTATGTCTGCACGGGTCGTGTGGGCTACGTGATAGTCTCCATTGGCCTGCTCGCAATCGCCGCCTTCGGCTGCTATCACCAGTTTCTCCACGTGCGGACCCGTGTCGACATATGGATCGACCCCTTTGCGGACGCCTCGGGCAAGGGCTTGCAAATAGTCCAGTCGCTCTTCTCGCTTTCCGACGGTGGCCTGACGGGCTCGGGCATAGGCAAGGGCATGCCGACCCTCATTCCCGTCGTTGAGTCCGACTTCATCTTCTCGGCCATCGGCGAGGAGATGGGCCTGTTTGGAGCCTCGGCGGTCCTGATCTGCTACCTGCTGTTTGCCGTGCGGGGCCTCGCCACGGCCGCGCGAGCCAAGTCGGATATCGCGGCCTTCACGGCAGTGGGCCTTACCTCGGCCATCGTGGTGCAAGCCTTCGTCATAGTCGGCGGCGTCACCAAGGCGCTGCCGCTCACGGGCGTCACGCTCCCCTTCATGAGCCAGGGGGGCAGCTCCCTCCTTGCTAGCTTCATCATCCTAGGACTGCTTTTGAGGACGGGTGATGAGGGCACGGGACGTGGCATCGAGATGCAGATGACCGACGCGCGCTCCTCATCCTCTGCCCTTGGAAGCACGGGAAGCGCGAGCCAGGCGGAGAGCGCCTCGCAAAACCCCCACGTCCGCAGCCGCCGCACCATGCAGACGCCTGAGTCGGGCGTGCTGGGTCGCGTCGCCCTCAGCAAGCGACTCACGGCCCTCGTCAGCGTGTTCTCGCTGATGATCTGCGCCCTCGTCGCCAACCTCGCCTACATCCAGGTCATACAGGCACGCCACTACCAGAGCATGCCAAAAAACAACCACACGATCGCAAAGACCGCACGCATACAGCGGGGCGCCATCATAAGCTCGGATGGCGCGACCCTGGCCGAGTCGCAACGGCAGGCTGACGGCACCTACGTCCGCACCCACCCAAAGGGATCGCTCGCAGCGCACACGGTAGGCTACGTCACGACGAAATACGGCGCCACCGGCATCGAGTCATCCTACAACGACATCCTCACGGGCAGGTCGGACTACACGAGCTGGATGAGCGCCCTCAACTCCATGGCGGGCATCCAGACATCTGGCTCCTCGGTCGTGCTCACGATCAACGCGCAGATGCAGAAGGCTGCCGAGAATGCGCTTGTCGGCAAGGTCGGAAGCGTCGTCGTCCTCAACCCCACGACGGGTGCGGTCCTCGCGAAGGCCTCATCACCAAGCTATGAGTATAACGACGTCCCACAGATCCTCTCGAGCAACGACTCGAGCGGAGAGCTCGTGGACCGCAGCACCCAGGTGCTCTACACGCCAGGTTCCACCTTCAAGACAATCACGCTCGCCGCCGCGCTCGACACGGGCCAGGCAAAGCTCGATGACAGCTATAAGGCGCCCGCGTCCATGGACATCGGGGGGGCGGCCGTCACCAACATAGACAACCAGTCCTGGAGCAAGCTCACGCTCAAAGACGCCCTCGCCAACTCGGCCAACACGGTCTTCGGGCAACTTGGGACCAAGATAGGCGCCCAGACTCTCGTCAACTACGCCAAGGCCTTCGGGTACGGTACAGCCCTCGGGCAGGACTTCTCGACCACCGTCTCTCTGATGCCCGACCCCTCGCAAATGAGCGAATGGGAGACCGCATGGTCCGCCATCGGCCAGCCCGTCGGACAGCACTCGAGCCCTGCGGGCCCCCAGACGACGGCCATGCAAAACGCCGTCACCGCGGCCACGATCGCCAACAACGGCATCGTGATGAACCCCTACATCGTCGACCACCTGCTCTCACCCGAGGGAGTGACGATCTCCACCACCCAGCCGCGCTCGCTCGGACAGGCAATATCCGCCCAGACGGCAGGACAGCTCAAGGAGTCCATGCTTGCCGTCGTGGAGGGCGGCACTGGTACCTCCGCCAGGGTGCGCGGCGTCAAGGTAGCAGGCAAGACCGGCACCGCCGAGGTCAGCTCGACGGTCTCGAACTCGCTCTTCATAGGATTTGCACCCTACGATCAGCCAACACTCGCAATCTCGGTCTGCATCGAGGGCTCAGATGATAACAACGTCCACGGCGAGGGGGCGGAGGTCGCAGGAGAGGTGCTTGCAGCCTGCCTCAATGTGCAAGCCTTAGGTGCGGGAAAATGAACGCGCCAAGGGAAGCGGCGACGTCTTACGATAGCGTTCGGGGGCGGCTCGAGCGCCGCGGGATAGGAGAGACAATGTCAGACAGGGCTCTTGGTGGACGCTATGTCATCCAGGACAAGATCGGCACCGGCGGCATGGCTGTGGTGTATCGTGGCCTCGACCAGGTGCTGGGCCGCACGGTCGCAGTTAAGACGATGCTGCCGCAGTTCGCGGGCGACTCGTCGTTTGCCGCTCGCTTCAAGCAGGAGGCACAGGCTGCGGCAGCCCTGCAGAGTCCCTACATTGTGTCGGTCTACGACTGGGGCCAGGACAATAACACCTACTACATCGTCATGGAGTTCCTGCGCGGCACCGACCTCAAGAGCGGCATACGCAAGCACGGTGCCCTCGACTGCAAGAAGGTCGCGCAGATTGGCTCTCAGATAGCCCAGGCCCTCTCGGTCGCCCACCGACACGACATCATCCATCGCGACATCAAGCCGCAAAACATCATGGTACAGCCAGATGGCAACATCAAGGTCATGGACTTTGGCATCGCACGCGCCAAGAACAGCCACCTGACCACCGATAACTCCGTCCTGGGAACCGCCCACTACGTCTCGCCCGAGCAGACGCAGGGCAAGGAGCTTGGCCCCACGACCGACATCTACTCGCTTGGCATCGTGATGTACGAGGCCGCGACGGGTTCCGTTCCCTTTGATGGCGATGACGCGATCTCGGTCGCGCTCAAGCAGGTCAACGAGCAGCCCATGCCACCAAGCCAGCGCAACCCCCAAGTTGACGCATCGCTTGAAAGCATCATCCTCAAGTGCATGCAAAAGGACCCTAACGATCGCTTCCAAACGGCCGACGAACTTGCGCACGTGCTCAGGGACTACCTTGCTGGACGTCTTCGGGCAGTCAACAGCGCCACGGCGGGCGAGAACGTGACCTCACCCATTCCCGTCGCCACCACCAGACAGGCCACGGGAACACTTCCTGTAGCAGGCAATGCAACGGATCTGCCGCCCATGATCAGTCCCGCCAGCCGCTCGAAGCCCCAGACGGCAACCGAAAAGGCCCGTCAGGATGCGGAAAGGCAGCGCAAGAGACATCGTCGTAACATGGTGGTGGGAACGCTCTTGGGAGCTATCCTTCTGATTGGCGCCGTCGTGGCGCTTGCGTCTGTGCTTGGCCCCACAAATCAGACCCAGAGCGTACCCAACCTACACAACCTCACGCAAGAACAGGCACTGCAGCAGATCACTGACTCCAACTACTTCACGAAAGGCACGATCAAGGAGGAGTATAACTCCGCCGTCGAGAAGGGGCTCGTCTCAGACCAGGATCCCGATGCCGGTCTGCAAAAGCCGAGAGGAACCCAGATCAACATCGTGATCTCCAAGGGCAAGGAGCCTGCCGCGACGGTGACGGTACCGGACCTCGCGGGCATGACGCCCTCTGCCGCCGAGTCCGCCCTGCGACAGGTAGGCCTCGTGGGGCAGGCGGGTGACTCCGTCTTCAGCTCGGATGTTGAGGTGGGCGCTGTAGCTGCACAGAACCCCTCTGCCAACGCCACCGCAAAGGCCGGGGACATCGTCACCTATCAGCTTTCTAAGGGCGTCGAGACCGCGACCATACCGAATGTGGCGGGCAAGTCGCAGGCCGATGCAAAGAGCGCCCTCGAGGCTGCTGGCTTCTCGGTGGACGTCAAGAAGTCCGAGAGCGACACTACTGACGTGGGCTATGTCATCTCCCAGTCTAAGACCGGAACGGCAGAGAAGGGGGCGACTATCACGATCACGGTCTCGACGGGACCCTCGAGCCTAAGCGTGCCCAACGTCGTGGGCTCGACGGAGAGCGCTGCAAAGGAGGCCCTCGAGTCAGCGGGCTTCGACGTCGCAGTGGACCACGCCACGAGCAGCTCCGTGTCCAAGGGCAAGGTCATCAAGCAATCTCCGACGGGCTCCGCAAAGAGAGGCGCGACGGTCACGATCACGGTCTCGTCGGGTCCCGCATCTAGCTCTGGGAGAAACAACGGCAGTGGCGGTAACACCGGTGGAGGCAACACCGGGGGCGGCAATACCGGAGGTGGCAATACGGGAGGCGGCAACACCGGGGGTGGCAATACTGGCGGGGGCACCGGTGGAGGCAACACCGGAGGTGGCACCGGCGGCAATACCGGTGGGGACAACGATAGCGACGGGTAACGTGCAGGGTGCGCCTTTTGGTCACGTCACGGTTAGGGGGCGGCTGCAGAGTGCGCTTCTCCGTGAGGCCCTGGTTGCAGACTGCGCTTCTCCGTGAGGCCTAGGTTGCAGAGTGCGCTTCTCCGTGAGGCGACGCCACGTTTGCGCAGGTGAGAAAAAGTGCACTCTACGGAAAAGCGCATTCTGGGACCACACCCTCACGGAAAAGCGCATTCTGTACGTTGGATCTCACGGAAAAGCGCACTTTGGCTCGCTCGCCCAGAGCTCGCCTCACGGAAAAGCGCATCCTGCCCGCTAACCTCACCGAAAAGCGCATCCTACAACCTACCGGCCTCACGGAGAGACGCATTCTGGCCGTTCTGAAGACCCCAGAGTGCGTCTTTCCGTGAGGTCCCACAGCCAGAATGCGTCTCTCCGTGAGGTGAAGAAAAAACCCAGGGGCAGCAATGCCTCTGGGCTCTCTGTCTTATGGTGACCCCGGGCGGATTCGAACCGTCGACACCAGGTTTAGGAAACCTGTGCTCTATCCCCTGAGCTACGGGGCCGTACGCGAGATATTTTAGCATCACTTGCCAACTTTTTACGTGTGATATTAGAGGTTCCCATATCGCGGGCGGCCCCCACGGCGACGGCCGCGCGGCGGCTGTGCGTACCCTCCATGAGGACCTCCCCCTCGACCTAGACGGGATGGTACGGCGTGGGG
>ERZ773009.764-NODE-764-length-23270-cov-3.618738_pt1 | contig 23270 bp, 17 predicted proteins | sample MGYA00580663_ERZ773009 | MGnify/ENA primary metagenome ERZ773009 (study PRJEB29015, sample SAMEA2737969) | human oral metagenome | biome: human oral; feature: human-associated habitat; material: dental | place: China | collected 2026 ... | reverse complement strand
GATTCTAGTAAGAAAGTAAATGGGAGAACCCTACAATGATGCTTCTGTCGAGACAAGTATTTCACAAAAACGTTCCATTCCCGTAAGTGTACTTCGAGAAGAAACAGTTTCCAAGTACCCATATTGGGCTACTCGAGAGTTGTTGATGAATGCCATTATGCACAGGGATTACAAGGGTTTTCATCGAGACGGTCAATAATGAATTGAAGAATATAGTTCAGAAAGAGCATACCAGACATAGAATAGAAGAACTTGCAACGAATCTTATGGCAGCATATAGTTTTTTACCTAAGAAGCCCACACTCAATATAGAAATAACTAAAGAGAAAAACGAATTACTTAGACCGAACTAAGGTGGAAAAAGGATTGTGTTTGGAGCAGCGTCTATATTTGAGTTTGTGGTGCATGTGGCGCGCCAATTCTCCGCTTGCATCAAAATGGGTTATGTTGTAGATAATTGATGTGAAACACAGATACCCTCCTTCTTCAACATCCCCGATATTTGTCGTGATGACCATTGTTCTTCTATGATGAGTTATTAAATTTTCCTCACTAATTCGGGTGTAAGAACAGTATTACAAGCGGAACGCTTGCGATGTTCATAGGGTTTGCATGCGCCTTGAACCAGATGTATTTGCCCAACTAGATGCTGTTGCGTTTCAATTCACGAGAAAGTGAGGATTGACTAGTTCCCACGATACGTGCAATCTCTTTTCTTGGACATTTTCTTTGCAGTAAGTCAGAGATTTGCGACCTTAGCTCTGAGGTTAGTTATTTGTACATAAGCAATACAAAGATAATTAATCTCCCAGAGTCCTCAAAAGAGGACTCTTTTTTTGTATTGCTGGTATCACTCTTCGGGGCTACGCGCCCCGACCGCGAGGCAAACCCGCGGTGTTTTTCATAGATTAGAACCTATGAAAAAACGAATGCATTGTTGCACTTCGTTTTTGAAAGTACGAGAATAGGATGAGAAAGGGCTATGAGTTGCTGTTGAAAAGGCAGATGTTTCAGGACGCGAAATAGCAGATTGGGGCTTATTTAGGTGACTACCTTAAACACATGGACTAAGGGAACAACTTAGAAGCTGATGGAAGCTCATTTCCAGTGCAGCATACTGACCCGCAAGTGCATCATAAAATACAGTGAGTTTTCTTAGGTTTTCCTCATCTCTCGCGCGGGCGCGTGCGTGCGCACTACAGCAATTTTGCACTTTTTGCTTTCACAACCTTCACAGAAATCCTTGTAAAGTATTGAATGACTACACATTAAGAGGGATTTTTAGGGCGAGAATCTCACTCTTTCGGCAAAACAGAAGAAAAGCTGTGGAAAAAGGCTCATAAAATAACAAGAAAAACCAGGAGAGTTTTCTAAAAAGAATCCGATAAACTCAGAAAAAGCTACGAGTAAATTGGGAGAATGTCCGAGAAACATAGAAGAACCTCCGAGTGTTTGGGGAATATCTCGGATGTTTCTAAAAGAAACTCCGACATTGGAGCTAAAACATCGGAGATTTTATTCGTGCACTCGAAGAAGTACGAAGTGACTGGGGCATCACTAACAATCCCCCTCTCAGTCACTCAATTTTTCGCTGAAAAAGACTCACATCTGAAGGCAAGGTGTGAAGGTTGTGAAAGCAAAAAATGCAAAATCCCAGGGAAGGCGCGCGTGTCACACGCGCGTGAGAAAAAGTTCCAACGAAGGGGCGCAGAACTGGAATGAAAGCGACCTTGCCTTTCATCCGACATAGCTTATGCCCTACCCTCTAAACCCCAATCGGTCATTAGACCGTTATAGTGCAATTCGTTATAGAGAAGATAACTTCCTGCCATCTTCCATTTTCTTGTTGGCATCTTGTTACTTGTTAGTTATCGACGTAGCCCACTACGCCTTCGAACTCACAACCAACCATCTGCTCAACAATCCAATGAAATCTGTTCAGTATCTAATGCCCAATTTGGGTTTAAGACTGGAAGGGAATATGCAAGTCACAAGCAGAACCACGTAATTTTGTTAATCAGACAAAGCAATTTCACCCACAACAAAAGAAAAAACTGCACTTTTTCCTCTATTTTTCACTCTTTGCCTCATTATGAACCCATATATAGATAGGGGGGCAAGATTGAAGAATAGTAGAAAAAGTGCAGTAAGCAGGTTTTCCTTAGAACGGATAGCCGATGGCGAAGTGGAACGCTAGGCTTTCACGAAACGAGTTCATGTTGTAGAATCCGCTACGTTGAGTCTGATAGGGAGCGTGAAGCCCGATACCGAGGTCGAAGCGGAGGACGAGGAATTGCATGTCATAGCGCAGTCCTAAACCGGTGCCAACAGCCACACGTCGAAGATTGGAGAGATTGAGCTCCGACTGCGGACGTTGTGCATCGGGACGCATCAACCACACATTTCCTGCATCGAGGAATATGGCTCCGTGTAGGGATCCAAACAAATGAGCACGGAGTTCTGCGTTGGCCTCTAGTTTGAAATCACCTGTTTGGTCGATGTACGAATAGTTGGTGTGCGGGGCATTGTATCCACCAGGCCCGATGGTGCGCACACCAAAGGCACGAACACTGTTGGCACCTCCTACATAGAATTGATCACCAAAGGGAGCGCGCGTGCTATTGCCATAAGAGTAGACCGCACCAGCAAAGGCCCTCGTGGCCACTGAGAAACGATCGGTGATGCGATGCGTGTAGTGCATTTCGGCAGTGGCCTTGACAAACTGAGCAAAGGGAGAACCGAGCATCTCTTTATCAGTTTGACTAAAAGGTTTGCCCGCAAGAGCGTAGAGTCCTGAGGTGACGTTACCCGCTTCCTTCACAAAAAGCTGTAACCAGAAAGGGTGTCGCACCGATGCTGGCGAACTGTAGGTGAAGAGATAGCTGATAGAGGGTACAAACTGATTGCGCATGGAGATGTAAAGCGCAGGGTTGGCACGCGTGATAGAGTCGAAGACGGCGGTCTTGTTGAGCGTACTGTTGTATTCGATGGTGATGGGTGACAGTTCGTGACGTGTATTGGAAGAACGCGACCATTTATAGGTCATGTTTCCTCCGAAGGTGACGAACTGGAAGAAACTAGAACGATTGCGCCAATCGGCATTGAGGGCAAAGGTGGTTGTCCCATTGAGAGGGAGTACATCACTAAGGCGTAATGGGGCTGGCAGACCATTGGCTGCAGCTTCGGCACGAGCCAATTTGAGCGCACGACGTGCGCGACGTCCCATCGCAGATGGATTGAACCAAGGCATCATGAGTCGAGGAAACTTGAAGCTCAACTGAGTTCCCAATTCAAAACTATTATTGTTGCTAGAAGCACCTTTACCAATTTGCCATTCGTAGCTCCCGAAGATTTTCCAAGCCACCGTTTCTGCTCCACGAAAAGCATTGAGACGAGAGAGTTCGTAGCTGATACCTGGGCCGGCCTGATCATTGCTCTTGAGCGTGGCATTCATCTCAAGCCCGGACTCAAATGGATAGCCCAATGTGGCGTTGATGCGCATGTCGAGCGTGTCGCAGGTGGCAGTGGTGTCGCGGGGATAATACTCAATGTCCAATGACGAGAAAAGACCTAAAGCATAGAGTTGCTCTTGCGTGGATTTTTGATCATAGAGTGCGAAGCGTTCCCCTTCAATGTGGGAGACAGAACGGCGCCACAGTCCAGAACGCAAGGGTATCTTTTTCCCAGGGAAGAAATAGGTGTAGCCTTCACGCTTGAGTTGCCCAGTGAGTGGACTATCTTGGTTGTCGCGAATCACTACGTAGGTGTGTCCCATGTGCCATGGACGGCGCGTGTTGGCTGCACGATTAGGATTAGGTTGCACACGCAAGTCCACATATCCCGTTTGGCGCACGGTGTCCGCCTGAAAAGTGGTGGTGGATGCCGTGTAAAAATAGTAGCCATTGTTGCGCATCAATGATTCGATGCGCGATTGCTCCCCAGAAAGCTGTGCAACGCTGAAGGGATTGCCTCTGCGCAAGAGAGACTTGTGGCGAGTGCGGGACAATAGCGAATCTGCTACGGGGTCGAAGTGCCGATATTCTATAGAATCGAGATAGAAAAGCAAGCCTGGTGTGACATCGTAGGATAGTTTGGCTTTGAGAGGGTTACTGCTGGTCAAGACGTTATAGTCTACTTTCCCACGCAGATAACCATAGTTGCGCAATGTGGTTGCGGCGACTTTAGTACGCATTTGAGGAGCCACTGTCGAAATGAGGACGGGAGGTTCGGCAAAGGCCTTAAACAACCACTTTCCCACCCATGTTTCTGCATCGACAAAGGTGTTATATGCCCATAAACCAGGTTTCCACGGACTCACATATTTGGACGAGCCAAAGAGAGCACCATTGGGTGCATAGGCAAGCACTGCTTCTACCTCAGTGCGCATGGCTTCAAGGTTTTCTTTAGCTTGTGACTCTTTGTGATCTAGCAGTTTGCGCTCAACTGCACTCAGCGTTTTCTTGTCGCGCTGTTCTAATTCTGACATCGAAGTCTGCAACTTAGCCCCTCCATTTACCGCACGATCTATAGCTTCCACCGCATTAGCAATGGAAGTGATGACTCCAGCACTGTCTGCCATGGCCTTTGACGGTTGTCCACGCTTGGCTTTGGCAGAAGGAAGATGGTAGGTCACGCTTTTGATGCCCGTGTAGAGCTGTTCTCCCTCTGGAACTTTTTCGGTGAGGGAACAGGCATGCAACACCAAAATCACCAAACAAAACGGTGTCATGGCTTTCGCGGCGCGCCAGACGAACTGGGGGGCGCGATGAAGACTGAGGAGTATAGAAGAGATTCGCATCATGAGCGATAATAATCTAGTTGAATATAGAATAAGCAAGATAGAGAGGCATCACTAACGAGCTCATTGTGCAGAGGTGTTTTGCGGTTTGACGATGGACGACGTCTTGCGCGGTTTGAAGAGGAAGAGATCTATAAGTCTATTGGATTTGCGGCGCATCACTAGACCTACTCCCGTCTTCATAAGTTGTCCTTCCAGTGGATCTCGGCTATCGCGATCATAGAAGAGGCGCACATAGCGAGTGCTGTTGGGATCGAGACGATACTCTAGCGAGATATTATCAATCACAGACTCGGCAGTGTTGGTTTGATCAGCGCCAGAGGAGACTTTGCCACCGATGACCACTCGCATGCGATTGTTCAAGAAACGCTTGGAGAACTGGAACGAATAGTCGGTGGTGGAAGCACCAGAGGCACTGACTCCATTCTCCATACCGAACGACAGATCTATCGTCGAGAGGGCTTTACCTGCGATATTCTGGATTTCGCTTTGCAAGAAGGCATTGAGCGCATTGGAGGCCTTAAAGCCACCTACGGACAGGTTGTCGTCGGTGATGTACATGCCCGTGGCGAGCAAAGCCACTGCAGCTTTGCCACGCTCCTCAGTGCTCATAGAAGCCAACTGATTCTTGATGGTCAAATCTTCAGGGGCTTCGATGATAAACTCTAAGCCCATGTCTTCAAGTGTACGCGAGATTTTCACACCAGCTTCGAAGTTGACAGCACGCTGATGGTCATTCTCGGTGACGATGCTTTTCAAACGCTCCGTTGCTGTGATGTTGAGGGTAGGATTCATCATCTCACCCGTAAACTCCACATAGGAGCCAGAGGCGAGCGTGAAGGTGCGCAGGGGGATAACGGGCAACTCATAATTCATCTTGCCTTCATTGAGCGTGAGACGACCAGTGAGTCGCATCTCTCCTTCTGGAGGCATGCGCAATTCTAGATTTCCTTCGCCCGAAACATCGACGTAGCTATCACCATTGGGGGTGAGGAAGCATTGGAATCGTGCTCCTTGACGTAGACGAATGGTAAGAGCGACATTCAAGCTCGAACTATTCTGCTGTTGCACAGGAGCTACAGCAGTGAGGGTGTCGGAGAAGTCTGTGAAAGTGACCAAGTCTGAAATATCACTGCCACTGCTGATGGGAGAATTGGTGAGTAGATAGGTCACATCGGTCTGATCTAAGACGGTGAGCAGACCTCGCACGGTCATCTTAGAGGGCGTGCCATAGATATTGGCTGCGAAGTTGGTGAGAACTTTGCCATAGACCAACGACTCACGCTTGCGCTTCGTGTCGATGACGGGGAAGTTTTTCGCAATCATGTCGATATTGAGGAACACCGCTTCTGGACGTTCCATGTTGATAACCCCGGACATTTTAAGCGGACTTCCATCGGCAGTGGTGAGGGCAAAGTCTTTCAGTTGGATCAAGGAGTTGTGAATCTCCACGGGTTGGGAGGCTAGTGTGAGATCGACTCCATAGACATGGCTATAAAGATGGGCTTTATCAAAAGTGAGCGTGCCATTGACCACTGGTTTGTCGGCCGTACCGACAATGGTCAGCTCTCCATTGAGTGCACCTTTCATCTTGGTTTGTGTGCCTTCGAGGAAGGCATCCATCATGCTGAGAGGTAGCGACTTGAGCTTTACATTACCAGCAAAAGAACCTTCACCTTTCGCATAATAAGTGCCTGAGGCCTCAGCGACTTCAGTACCATTAAACGTGATGAATGCATCGGCTTTGTGATCACCATCTTTCGTGGGTTGATAGGATAATTCGGCTCCTAGATTTCCCATCTCGACTCCTTGATAGGCAAACTTACGCGCCTCGGCCATACCCACAGCAGAGAATTGATTGTCCTGCTCAACGATGTGGAAATCGGCATTGAGTATACCACTCACAGGAGGTAGATAGGGCATCACGCTAGCTAGTTCGCCGAGATTGAGACGATTGATTTCTACAGAAATATCGTTATTATAGATACTATCGGGTTCTTCAGCATGCAGCATCAGAGAGGTGCCATCATCTGCCAACAAACTGACGTTGGCTTTCAAACGGCGATCATCGCCCCAGAACACGAAGTTATCGGGATTGATGATGAACTCACGATAGGCCACTATGGCTTTCTCTGGGGTGAGATGGACACGCGTACCACCTTCTACCATTTCTACCTGAGCACCCAGTTGGAGTCCTTTTTTATTATTAGCATCGGTGAAAGCAACCTCGGCTTTAACACCATGCTCTAAAAGACTGCTCTGCAGAGTTGCCGTGAAAGGATTGGGATTTTTGCGCTTGTCATTGTGGACGGTTGCAGAAAAATGCAAACGATCTTCTATATGCTGTAGTGTTCCGTGGATGGTGTCGATGACGAGAGCCCCATGTTTGAGTTGTCCCACAGCAAGGTGACCATTGACTCCTTCTCGAGCATTGGCATCTAGATGGAGCTTAAAGGTGGAAACTTCGTAATGAAGATAGCGCAAAAGATTGCTGATGATATTATTGTGACCACCCACTACATGAAGAGCCATGTTGGGAAGCTGCTTTCTCAAAGACAACTGATCAATGCTGCGGTGCTTTAATTGAGCTTGCACCACCTTCGCCAGTTCTCCTCCCTTTTTGCCTATCTGGTCTAAGCCTCCTCGAGCGGAGAAGTCGAGGAGCATGTCGCCTGAATAGGCCTGCAACGTTGTGGTGTCAGGCTGAGAACGGAATTTGAAATCTATGTCACGAGCTAAAATGGCGCGCTCTGGAGCAATCAGACGAAGGTGGCGCATGGATCCTTTAGCCATCATGCGCTTCATATCGGGGGTTGCTTCAAAATTACCCTTAAAGCTAGCACCAAATGTAAGGGTGTCTTCCATGCCAGTGAGACGGTGCAGGTCGAGCTTGTCGAGTTGGACATCTACAGCTGCGGCATAGCGGCGATTGAGTTGGGCTTCTATGCTGCCACGTCCTTCGATAAGGGGGTTATGTGCAGAAAAGTCTACCAAAGCGTGGGTGCCGCGGAGTGAACCTTTCAAGCGGATACCATCGAGGGGATAGCGATCATAACGGAAACTGCGAATGTCTGCTGTGGCCTGAAGATTAGTGCGCATGGCTAGTGGTGCAAATCCTTGTCCGTGCACGCCGAAACTTCCTGTAAAGGGACTGAGAGGTTGATCCTTTATGAAATGGTGCAGGGGGAAATTGCGCACATCGACTTCTGCATCGTAACGCTCTGTATCGGTATTGACCGAGGCACGTACGTTGATTTGACCTTGCGCGTGCTGGAAGGTGGCATTGGTGCGATAGTTGGCACCATTGAATTGTAGATGTCCTAAAGCAGAAAGTCCATCAGGAAGATGGAAAGTCTGGGCTAAATCGGGGGGGAGCAACGGACGAATGCGCTGAGAGGACTGTGAATTGAGGGAGAAGTGGAAAGCTCCGCTGCGGTTTTTCTCCATGGCATTACGCACAAACCCGTCTGCTGCTATACGCGCCAAACCTGCCACTCCCATAGTAGCTCGCTGCACGGCAAGATGGCGCATGTTGCCTTCAGCACCGAACTGCATTTCGATGGGGTTGCCTCCCAATAGTTTCCGACTCATATCGGCTATTTGTCGATGTTGTGCCGTAGATATGTGCGGTTTCATAGCCGAGAGCACGTCTATCATACTCACACTGGCTTGAGCCTTGAGTGAGAAACGTCCCTTTCCAGCAGGTCGGAAAGCAGAGAAATCGGCTACGAGTGAGGCGGTGAGTTGAGAATTAGGGGTGGCCACACGCAGATTGGGAAGACTTACCCATGTGGTGTCTCCTTCTATTTTACCTCCTAAATGCGTCAAATAGAGGTCATTTTGTCCTTCTCGCAACGAAAGATGCTGCACATTGGCCAAAAACCGTCCTTGTGCATCGTAACTCACACCGCTAGCTTTGAGGTCTATCCCTGTAAGGTCAAAAAGTGTATCGGCAGGCAGCTGGCGGCGCGTCATGTTCATGCTGGCTGTTCCTTGAGAGAGGGTGAGAGATTTCACACGATAGTCTTTCTTTCCCAGGTCGAAATGTCCCTTTGCCATGCGAGCATCCTGCAAAGAAACTGCTAGATGAGAACTATCTCCAGGCATGGATAAGGCTACTTTGCTCCGCTGTATATGAACATCTTGCAAATCAACCACCCAAACCACAGGCTTAGAGGCTGTATCTTTTTGGGCTGTATCGGCAAGTGCAACGGTGAGATCCGCTCCATCTAAATGAGCGCGATTGAGCGTGAAGATGCTTTGCTTCCAGTCTACTCCTTTTGCCTCGGCAGAAAAAGACTGGATGCGACCTTTCACTCCCACATCGGGGATGAGGGTCTTGGAGTTGATGCGCGCACCTTTCAAACCAAACCCTTCGACATCGGCTCGTCCATCTAGCAATGGCCAAAAAGCCACATCGAGATGCAAGTGGTCTGTCGCGAGAAGGGTGTCATTTTCACGATCTTGCGCAATCATGCCTTGTACATCTAAATTGAGGAAGGGAGTAAGTCTCACTTCATCCACTTTGACCTTCACTCCCATGGATTCCTCCAGAGAGCTAGACACACGTTCTACAGCCCACCGCTGCACGGGAGGAAGATAGAGTGCAAGGATGGGCAACAATATCAAGCCCAACAAGATGGCCAGGATAATGCCTAAGATTTTGAGCGTTTTTCGAGGAGAAATCATTGACGATAATCGCAATTTGAGTATTTTCGAGAGCAAGTGAGATAGCGCAACGAAGGAGGAATCCCCTCAGAAAGAGAGATTTCCTCCTCGTTACAAACGAATAGTTTAGCCTTTATAGTGGAGGTGGAAACCTGCCACGGCTGCAATGGCTTTGCGGAAGATGTCAAGACTGAAGTTCTCGTTGGGAGAGTGGATAGCGTTGCTCTCAAGTCCAAAGCCCATCAAGATGGTTTTCACACCAAGCACACGTTCAAACTCGCTGATGATGGGGATGCTTCCGCCACGGCGCACAGCAAGTGGTCGCTTGCCAAAGGCTTCGGTGAACCCTTCTTCTGCTGCTTTATAAGCGGGAAGTGTGATGGGGCAAACATAGCCCTCTCCACCGTGCATGGGAGTTACCTTGATTTTCACCGATTTAGGTGCAAGACTTTCCACATAATCAATGAAGAGTTGTTGGATTTTCTCGTGCTTTTGGTGAGGAACCAAACGGCAACTTACCTTAGCATAGGCTTTGGAAGGCAGCACTGTTTTGGAACCTTCTCCTTGGTAACCGCTCCACATGCCACAGATGTCGAAGCTAGGACGACAAGCATTGCGTTCGATGGTAGAATATCCCTTTTCACCACGCACTTCTGCTACATCGATAGACTTTTTATAGGCTTCTTCATCAAAAGGTATGGAAGCAATCATAGCGCGCTCTTCGGCTGAAAGTTCTTCTACATCGTCGTAGAATCCAGGAATGGTGATGCGACCCTCCTCATCCACCATCTTGGCAAGAAGTTCGCAGAGCACGAGGGCTGGATTGGCAACAGCTCCTCCGAAATGTCCAGAGTGCAGGTCGCGATTAGGGCCAGTGACTTCGATTTGCCAGTAGGCTAAGCCACGAAGTCCCGTGGTGAGTGAAGGAAGATTGGCAGCCAACATGGAGGTATCGCTCACCAAAATGATGTCGCTACGCAGGAGATCGCGATGCGCTTCCAAGAATCCCACGAGAGAGGGGCTACCGATTTCTTCTTCTCCCTCAAGAATAAACTTGACATTATGGCGCAAGAGGTCGTGCTTTACTAGATACTCAAAGGCTTTCACCTGTGTGAACGACTGTCCTTTGTCATCATCGGCTCCACGTGCCCAAATGTGGCCATCGCGAATCTCGGGTTCAAAGGGATCGGAGTACCAAAGTTCAAGAGGTTCGGCAGGCATCACGTCATAGTGTCCATACACCAACACAGTAGGCGCAGAAGGGTCTACGATTTTCTCACCATAAACAAAAGGGTTTCCCTCGGAAGGAATCACTTTCACGTTTTCTGCCCCCGCTTCGATGAGCAATTCTTGCCAACGAACAGCACAACGTTCGATGTCACCTTTGCGTTCTGGGTGTGCACTGATGCTGGGAATGCGGATGAGCGAGAAAAGTTCTTCGAGAAACCGCGGTTCATTGGCGGCGATATATTCTTGTATCGTAGTCATAAAAGAGAATATTTAGGTTATGATGGACTATTTCGTGGGAAGGGGCGACCAAGTCAGGGTCAATTCATTGGTGGTGACGAGACTTCCAGAGAGGTAAAGTTCATAATGCACCTGCACTTCTGCCTGCGCTTCCGACACTTCTTGATGTAAGAAGGTGGTTTGTGTAGACATGGCAAACTCCCCTTGTGGAGTCTTGTATATACTCTCCAAAAGATCGCCCACGCGGAAGAGGAGTCGCGACTTCGTGTCGCCATCTCTCGATACTGACACCCATAGATCTGCGCCTTGGATCGCAGTTTGTCCGTGATTCTCTGCATCAGTGTAACGCACCGACCAAGTGCCGTTCTCACGAAGCGCAGCCATAGCGCGACCTTCGTAGCGAATCTCATCGTGCTCGCCCTCGGTGTTGGTGGTGCGCAAAATAGTTTTGAGAAAAACGGGATAAATCATATTTGTTATTGGGAAAAAACAGCCTAATTGAAAATAAACTGCTCTTCTTTCGAGCTTAAATCACTCTATTTTTTTATGATAAACTGCTCAACTTATTTTATTGAAGCGACAACAGCTGCTGCTATTGAACGAGAGTCTACAATCAAGATAAACGAGAGTCTACCGTCAAGACATTAGTAGCTTGTAAAAAGCACAGAATCTCTACCTCCTATCGCGCCATTTCAGCGGCAATATCGTTGGTCAACTGCACAAACTCCGCAACAGAAAGTTGCTCAGGACGTTTCGTCAAAAGTGGTTGTGCGAGAAACTCTGCATGATCGCGGCCGCAGTTACGCTCCGCATTGAGTTGCGCAAAGAGAGGTTTGAGACTTCCGCGCATCATCTTGCGACGCTGATTAAACGCTGTCTTCACCACACGGCGAAGCAAACGCTCATCGCAACCGCAGTCTTCCACATTGTTGCGGGTCATACGCACCACAGCACTCTTCACCTTGGGAGGAGGATTGAACACTCCAGGTTCGACGGTGAAGAGATACTCCACGTCATACCACAACTGCACCAAGACACTCAAAATGCCATACGTCTTATTGCCCGGTTTAGCCGCAAGACGCTCTGCCACTTCTTTCTGAATCATGCCTGTGCAACAAGGGATGAGGTGGCGATAGTCGAGCATTTTGAAGAAAATCTGGCTCGAAATATTATAAGGATAGTTACCAGTGAGCACAAACGAACGACCTTCAAAGACATGTTCAAGGTGCATTTTCAAGAAATCGTCCTCAATGATGCCATCGGCTTCGAGCTGTGGATAAGCCTCTCGAAGGTAAGCCACACTCTCAAAGTCTATCTCAGCCACTTTCACCTCACGTTCTTTCGGCAGAAGGTATTGCGTGAGCACACCCATACCAGGCCCCACCTCAAGAATGGGGAGTTCGGGACAAGCATCCACCGTGTCAGCGATGGCACGTGCCACATTCAGGTCTTTCAAAAAGTGCTGTCCTAGGAATTTTTTCGGGCGTACTGATTTCATTCTACGAAATAATTTGTATTTTTGCGGTAGCAGGGCAGCTAAACATCATTAGGTTACATCCTCCATCAAGCTCCCTTGTAAAAGCATCGCTGGCGAAATCTTACACAATGATTGTATATAAGATGCGCTGCTACCGCAAAAATACAAAAAAACTCCGATTCGAGTGAAGCAACTCCTCAACATATTCAAGATTCTATTGCCTTTTGTCTTCAGCATAGGCATATTGTGGTGGATGTACCGCGAACTCGACTGGAAAAGCGTACTCACAATGCTCCAAGCCACGCACTGGGGATGGATGTTCATCTCACTGCTCTTTGGCATTGTGCCCCTGGTGCTTCGCGCACTGCGCTGGAAGATTGCTTTACAGCCACTACAAGAACAGCCCCCCACTCGCATTTGCATTGATGCCATCTTCGTGTCCTATGCAGCGAGCCTTGTCATCCCCCGAGTAGGAGAAATCACTCGTTGTGGCACCTTGAAGAACTATGCGGGCACTTCCTTTTCTAAAGCTCTCGGCACGGTGGTGGCAGAACGTATGATAGATGCCCTCTTGATGCTCCTCATTGCAGTGCTTGCCCTCTGCTTGCAATTGCCACAATTTTTGTCTTTCTTGCAATCGACAGGTACCAATGCCCACGACATCTTGGCGCAATTCACCTCCACAGGCTACATCGTCACAACCATTTGCATCATTGTCGGCATTGGATTTGCCATCTTCCTACTGGCAAAAGTGCCCTTCTTCCAACGAGGCAAAGATAAGATGCGCGGTTTCCTAGATGGCCTATCCTCACTGCGCCACTTGCGCCAACTTCCGCTTTATCTGCTCTACAGCATCGGGATTTGGGTTGGCTATTTTTTACACTTCTATCTTGCCTTTTTTGCTTATGAGAACACCAGTCACATAGATATCATGGCTGGATTGCTCATCTTTAGCGCAGGCACTTTTGCCGTACTCGTACCCACTCCCAATGGTGCCGGTCCTTGGCACTTCGCCGTAAAGACCATGCTCGTACTTTATGGCGTGGCGCAAGCTCCTGCCGTATTGTTTGCCCTAGTCGTTCATACGATCCAAACAGCTCTTGTCATCCTCATGGGAGCTGTGGGTTGGGCAGACCTTTTCAACCTAAAGAAAACTCTCTAAATCTGAGAGCGCGTTCACACCACACTTCGAACGAACTCTCTTAATACCTATCACTTATGAGCGAAATTCTCAAATTGCAGCCCGAAGCTATCTGGCGCAACTTCCATCTCCTCACCCAAGTGCCTCGCCCTTCTGGACACTTGGAAAAGATTCAACAGTTTCTCCTCCAATGGGCTGCCGAACGCAACATTGAAGCCTCGCTCGATGATGCAGGAAATATCTTGATGTACAAGCCAGCTACGCCTGGCATGGAAGATAGAAAGACCATCACCCTCCAAGGTCACACCGACATGGTGCCCCAAAAGACACCAGACTCTCCCCATAATTTTGAAACCGACCCCATCGAAACATGGATCGATGGAGATTGGGTGCGTGCGCGCAACACCACCTTGGGTGCAGACGACGGCATGGCCATTGCCACCATCATGGCCATCTTCGAAGACGACACCATTCCTCACGGACCACTCGAAGCCTTCATGACCTCCGACGAAGAAACCACCATGCACGGTGTGACTTACATGAAGGACGGTCTCTTGAAAGGCGACATCCTCATGAACCTAGACAACGAGGTGCATGGTGAATTGATGACGGGTTCTGCTGGTGGTATCAACCTCAGCGCAGAGCTCGAATACCAAGAAGTGGCTCCCGATGCCGAAGATGTAGCAGTGGAAATCGTGATTGGCGGTCTCCGTGGCGGACACTCTGGTTTGGAAATCAACGAAGGTCGTGGAAATGCCAACAAACTCTTGGCACGCATTGTCACTGATGCCATCGCCAACTTTGAAGCTCGTTTGGCTTCTTGGAAAGGCGGCAACATGCGCAACGCGATTCCCCGTGATGCTCATGCAGTGCTCACCCTCCCCAAGGAGAATGTAGCAGAATTGCGCGAAGTGGTGCTCGGAGAATGGCTCACCGACTTGACCGACGAATATGGTCTCATCGAACCCAACCTCACACTCCAAGTGAACGAGGTGGCTGTGCCTGCTGCCATCGTGCCCGAAGCCGTGCAAGACAACTTGGTCAACGCCATCCTCTCTTGCCACAACGGTGTGATGCGTTTCATCCCCCACCTCCCCCGCATCGTAGAAACATCCAGCAACTTGGCGATCATTGAGATTGGCGAAGGCAAAGCCTTCTTCAAAGTTCTCGTGCGTTCTAGTGCCGACTCCATGCGCCAGTATTGCGTAGACACCCTCGAAGCTGGTTTCTCTATGGCTGGCATGAAGGTCACCACCGATGGTGCATATCCCGCATGGCAACCTTCGCCCAAGAGCGAAATCGTGGAAATCATGACCGAGGTTTACAAGGACCTCTTCAACGAAGACCCCAAAGTCACTGTGGTACACGCTGGTTTGGAATGCTCCATCATCCTCACCCACTGCCCTGGCATGGACGTTGTGTCCTTCGGCCCCACTTTGCAGTCGCCCCACACGCCCAACGAGCGTTGCAACATCCCATCTGTGGAAAAATACTGGCGTCTTGTGCTCGAAACACTCAAGCGCGTGCCTAAAAAATAAGCACCTGCACTTCGCAGCTTTGCTTTTTATCCCATCGCCCTCTTCAGTCTTCTCGGCTGGAGAGGGCATTTTTTATGAAATCCTTGGCTGTTTCACAGGGAGTTCGTAATTTTGTGCAACAAACGAACGTGTGCTTGCGCTATCGTTCCCAACACTCCTTGAGAGGGGAACATCGACCACGCTCACCCACCTCATAAAATTCATTCAGATGAAATCTATTCGCTTAGAAATCAACAACGCCACTTCTTTCCTCGCCGCTGGTGCACTCGACGAAGTGAGCGCAAACGTACCTGCCGCTCAGAAGGCACTTGAAGAACAAACCTGCCCTGGCAATGACTTCCTCGGTTGGATGCACCTTCCCTCAAGCATCACTCCCGAATTCTTGGGAGAAATCAAGGCTTGCGCACAAACTTTGCGCGAAAACTGCGACACCATCGTCGTAGCCGGCATTGGTGGTTCTTACCTCGGTGCACGCGCCGTGATTGAAGCACTCGGCAACCAATTTGAGTGGCTCACCAACGATGGCTCAAATCCTGTGATTCTCTTTGCTGGTAACAACATCGGCGAAGACTATCTCTTCGAACTCTGCGAATATCTCAAAGGCCGCAAATTCGGTGTCATCAACATCTCTAAGAGTGGTACGACCACTGAAACTGCTCTCGCTTTCCGCCTCCTCAAAAAGCAATGCGAAGACCAACGCGGCAAGGAAGTAGCGCGCAAAGTCATCGTTGCCGTTACCGATGCTAAGAAAGGTGCAGCTCGCATCACTGCCAACCAAGAAGGCTACACTTCATTCATCATCCCCGACAACGTGGGTGGTCGTTTCTCTGTCCTCACTCCCGTAGGTTTGCTCCCCATCGCTTGCGCTGGTTTCGACATCGACGCGCTCGTGCAAGGTGCTACCGACATGGAGAAGGAATGCAGCACCGACGACAACATCGCTACTCAATACGCTGCTGTCCGCAATGCCCTCTACCGCGCTGGCAAGAAAATAGAAATCCTCGTCAACTATCAGCCTAAGCTCCACTTCATGAACGAATGGTGGAAGCAACTTTATGGCGAAAGTGAGGGTAAGGATGGCGTAGGCATCTTCCCTGCTGCCGTAGACTTCACCACCGACCTCCACTCCATGGGACAATGGATTCAAGAAGGTGAGCGCAGCATCTTTGAAACGGTGATTTCTGTGGAAAATCCTCGCCACAAAGTGCTCTTCCCCCACGACGAAGAAAACCTCGATGGTCTCAACTTCCTCACGGGTAAGCGTGTGGACGAAGTGAACAAGATGGCTGAACTCGGCACTCTCCTCGCTCACGTAGACGGCGGTGTGCCCAACATGCGCGTGGTGCTTCCCGAACTCAACGAATACTACCTTGGTCAGCTCATCTACTTCTTCGAGCGCGCCTGTGGAGTGAGCGGTCTCTTGCTTGATGTCAATCCTTTCAACCAACCTGGTGTAGAGGCTTACAAGAAGAACATGTTCGCGCTCCTCGGCAAACCTGGTTATGAAGCTGAAACAGAAGCTATCCAAGCTCGTCTGAAATAAGTTTCTCTTTCCATCACTATACTGCGACCCCACCGTCCTCCCCAAGAGTGAGGTGGGGTCGCTGCTTTTATCTACTGATTCTTGCACACTCTCTTCTCTATGTCCACTACCTTCGCTTCAGCCATCGCCCGATATTGGGCTGAACATCCTGATTTCTTAACACAAGCCAAAGCATCTGCATCTCAACTATCGGCTACGAATGTAGACTACGCTACTACCACCGAAGCATACCCTACTCTCCTCCCTCTTCGCGCCACTCTCTTCGACATGGATGGGGTGCTTTTCGACTCTATGCCTGCCCACGCCAAGTCATGGGCACAGGTTTGTCGCGAATTTGGCTTCGACATCGAAGAACAGGAGATTTACATGAACGAAGGGCGCACAGCTTTCACCACACTCAACGTGTTTACACAACGTCAATTCGGACGTGACACCACCCCAGAGGAAGTGGAACGCGTGTATCAGCGCAAGTGCGAGATTTTCAACGCTTTCCCCACGGCTCCTAAAATGCCAGGAGCACAAGAACTCCTCGACCAGATCACTGCCGATCAACTCACCCGCGTGGTAGTCACAGGTAGCGGACAAGCTAGTTTGCTCGATCGCCTCACGCGACACTATCCTGGCATCTTCGCACCCGAACGCATTGTGTCGTCGATGGATGTGAAGCAGGGCAAACCCGATCCCGAACCTTATCTCATGGGGTTGGAGAAAGCTGGGGTGCAACCTTGGGAAGCCATCGTGGTGGAAAACGCGCCTCTCGGTGTGCGCGCTGGTGTGGCAGCTGGCATTTTCACCATTGCGGTCAATACGGGTCCACTGCCCGAAAGCGCGCTCTTAGACGAAGGAGCGCATCTCCTCTTCCCCTCTATGCAGGCTCTTGCCGAGGCATGGCCACAACTGCGCCTGCTCTTCGGACTTGCGCCCCAAGACTAAACAGCGGCACGAATCGACTTCCCCTTACTCGCCTGTCCTTTCCCTTCTTCTAGCTCCCATGACTATGATACACACCATTGCGCTCTCCCTTTTAGAAGGACTCACCCAAAACAAAACGCTCACCTTGTTGCGACAAACCAACGATGCGAAACTCATCTTTGAGCAACCTGATGTGGCTTTGGCTGATTTTGCCCCGAGTTTTCAACAAGAGGTGATGCAGCTGCTGCGCGCCAATGGGGCAAAGGCGCTGCAGAAGGCGCAAGCGGAATGGGAGTTTTGTCAAGAACACGGCATCCGCCCCATTGCCATCACCGCGAGCGACTATCCGCAACGGCTCAAAGATTGCCCCGATGCGCCTGCGGTGCTCTTCTATCGGGGTTCAGCGGAATGGAATGTCCCTCACGTGCTTTCCGTGGTGGGCACGCGTCGCATCAGCCCTTATGGCAAAGACCTTTGCCGGATGTTTTGCCAAGAACTGGCGCGCTTGCTTCCCGACACGCTTGTGGTTAGCGGACTGGCTTATGGCGTGGATGTGCATGTGCACAAGGCTTGTTTGGAACAGCAACTCCCCACCATCGGGGTGTTGGCGCATGGACTGGATCAAATCTATCCTGCGGCTCATCGCAACACTGCCTGCGAAATGTTGAAAAATGGCGGTCTGCTCACGGAGCACCCACGCGGTGTGCGCCCCTTTGCGGGTAATTTCGTCCGTCGCAATCGCATTGTGGCTGGCATGGCAGATGCCACCATCGTCATCGAGAGTGCCGACCATGGCGGTGCCCTTATCACTGCGCGCTTAGCAGGCGAATACAACCGCACGGTGTGTGCCTTCCCTGGGCGAACCACCGACAAGTTTAGCGAAGGTTGCTTGCACCTCATTCGCCAACGTCGCGCGGAATTGGTCACCTCTGCCACCGATGTTCTCGAACTGCTCAACTGGATTGAACCGGCTCAGCCCGATGCACCAGTGCAACTCGAACTTTTCGGGCCTCAACTCACGCCCGACCAACAACTAATGGCACGTGTGCTGCAAGACAACGATGGTTGCACGCTCTCACAACTCATGCTTCACACGGGTTTTGACCTCCCCAAAATCAATACCCTCGTTTTTGAACTCGAGATGCTCAACTGCATTTCGCTCTCCTCTGGTAATTGCTATCGCTGGAAACCTCAATAGCCTTCCCCTTTCTTCCCCATTTCCTCACCTTGCCCCCTACTTTATATGGGTACATATCGACCCAAAGAGTGAAAAATCGGCGAAAAAGTGACAAAACTTTTTGAGACATCATCATTTTTGCAACACCCAGATCTCAAAATACGCCTATTTGGGGTGGTTTTCGCTCTCACACACAAAGCTCCGCAACCTCTCGTTGCGGAGCTTTGTGTATCTTCTCCCTTTTCTCTCAATCTGCTCTACCGCGCATAAGCAACTTTTTGATCCTGTCTAAAACTTCAAAGTCCCCCTCTTTAGTCCAGCAAAATCCCTGGTCAAATTTTCCTTAAGTTTTTCAGTCCTACACGCGCGTACGTTACAGGGATTTCTACTTTTTTGCTTTCACGACCTTCACAGTACCGCCCAAAAATCACCCCGAAAACCGCAATTTCTAGCGTGTCTTCTTTCCGCCCAAAATCAGTCTTTTTCCTCCCCCTCCAGCACTCAAACACCACTCTTTCACGAACTCTGTTCCTATTACCCTCATAAACTCCTCACTTACTGCTTATTACTCTCAATTTTGTGAAGGTTGTGAAAGCAAAAAGTGCAAAATTGCAGGGTGTGCGCGTGCGCGCACGCGCGAGAGCCCCATTTTTACCCCTCATTTTATTGTGATTTTCACTCCTCGATTCCTTCCCCGCTTTCCCTCCCATTTAAGAGCATAAAAAATCACAGTTTCCAACCTCAAAATTCACCGAAGAGTTCCTCAAAAATTATTCGATTGCATCAAAAGTTCATTGTCATCAACCAGAAACTTTGCTCCCATTGAGCAAAAATCCTCTCCCATCAAGCAAGATATTTTCTCCCACAAAACACAAAAAACCTCGGAGATAATTCAAGAAATCTCCAACGTTTTTCAAAAAACATCCGACTTTTTTGAGAAGTTCCTCCCCTATTAACAAAACATTCAGCAGAACCAATATTTACTTCACAACACCAGAATGTTTAAATAATACTTATCTATACAAAGTTACTACAAAAAAGTGAAATGCGGAAAGATATAGTGATAGAATTGAGTTACAAGGGTTTTGGTTGAAGTGGCGATAATCCGTGAAGCCATTACAATCCCTGCCGAAGCCAAATCCTGACGCCGCAACGTTACTTGTTCGTAACCATGCCCGAAAATGCGACAAACGGGCACGGAGGGCGAAACAAGACACTAAGGAATAGTGAGTTACCGACAACTCACGCGAAAAATCCGGTTACGGAAAAAGATTGCGCCGTTCCTCTCCGTTTTGCGTACCGACACCGGACTCTTCACCAACTAATTTTGAAACCCAAAAATTAAGGACAATGAAGAGTACATTTTCAGTAATCTACTACCTCAAGCGTCAGGTAGTGAAAAAGGACGGGACAGTTCCCGTCATGGGACGCATCACGGTGGACGGCAGCCAGACACAGTTCAGCTGCAAACTGACTGTCGATCCGAAACTGTGGGACACCAAAGGTGGACGTGTCACGGGCAGAAGCACGGCGGCACTCGAAACGAACCGTATGCTTGACAAGATGCGGGTACGCATCAACAGGCACTATCAGGAAATCATGGAGCGTGATAATTTCGTCACAGCGGAGAAAGTCAAGAACGCATTTCTTGGACTGGAACACCGCCATCATACACTTATGCAGGTGTTCCGCCAGCACAACGAGGACTACGAGAAACAGGTGGAGGCAGGCATGAAAGCCAAAGGCACGCTGTTGAAGTACCGCACCGTTTACAAGCACCTGCAAGAGTTCCTCGACATCCGCTACCATGTGAAGGACATCGCCCTGAAAGAGCTTACCCCGGCTTTCATCTCCGATTTCGAGATGTTCCTGCGCACGGACAAGCACTGCTGCACCAATACCGTGTGGCTGTATGTCTGCCCGCTACGGACGATGGTTTTCATCGCCATCAACAACGAGTGGCTGACACGCGACCCGTTCCGCGAGTATGAAATCAAGAAGGAGGAAACGACACGCAGTTTCCTGACCAAAGAGGAAATACGCCTGCTGATGGACGGGAAACTGAAAAACGCCAAACAAGAACTGTACCGTGACCTCTACCTGTTCTGCGCCTTCACCGGGTTATCGTTTTCGGATATGCGCAGCCTCACAGAAGAGAATATCCGCACCTACTTCGACGAACACGAGTGGATAAACATCAACCGCCAGAAAACGGGCGTGGTGTCCAACATCCGCCTGCTCGACATCGCCAACCGCATAATCGGCAAATACCGGGGGCTGTGCGAGGACGGCAGGATATTCCCCGTACCGCATTATAACACGTGCCTTGCCGGTATCCGTGCCGTCGCCAAGCGTTGCGGCATCACCAAGCATATCACGTGGCATCAGAGCCGCCACACGGCAGCCACGACGATATTCCTCTCCAACGGTGTTCCCATCGAAACGGTCAGCTCCATGCTCGGACACAAGAGCATAAAGACGACGCAGATTTACGCTAAGATAACGAAAGAGAAACTCAATCAGGACATGGAGAACCTTGTGGCAAGATTGAGCGGCATTGAGGAATTTGCAGGTTGCACCATCTAAAAAAGAGGAGCCATGAAACGTGACATAATCATCATAGATAACAAGGCGGTCAGCGTAACCGGTAACGACGTATGGATGGCCGCCACCGAAATCGCCGGACTGTTCCATACGACCGTCCCGGCAGTGAACGCCGCCATCAAAGCTGTCCGCAAGTCGGACGTGCTGAACGACTACAAGGTATGCCGTTACATGCAACTTGAAAACGGGCTGTACGCGGACGTGTACGCGCTTGAAATCATCATACCCGTCGCCTTCCGGCTGAACACCTACAACACCCACCTGTTTCGCACATGGCTGGTGGGAAAGGCACTCTCACAAGAGAAACGGCAGGCATACGTGATGTTCATACAGAACGGAAAAACTGGGTATTGCTGATTGCGCATACCCCATAAGACAAGAAACGGGCAGCACCACAAAAGGTGTCGCCCGTTTCCTTTTTCATGCCAGCGTCACTCCAGCGGCTTGCGGTAGTTCGCTTCCAGTACCTCGCGCAACCCCGTTTCCGGGTAAAGCACCTTCCCTCCCAAAAGTATGAAGGGCAACACGCGGTTGTTGCGGTATTCCTGCAAGGTGCGTCGGCTTACACGGAGCAGTTCCGCCACCTCGCCGTCCGTCAGGTAACGCTCCCCGTCCAGCGGAGGACGGTAATTCTCCAGAAATGCGGACAGCCATTTTGAGCCTTTGCGCATATCCTGCATCACAGAGGCTATCGGCTCGTCTTCCATCGTAAAAACATCGTTGTTCTCGTTTATCATAACTTCGGATTCAGTGGGTAAATAAATCAAATCATCTGCCGTGCGGATAGAGTGTACCGATAAGCGGTATCAACCGCTTTACCTCCTCCGGCTTGTAATAAAACCTGCGGTTTATCTGCGAGTAGCCGATAAGCCGCCTGTCACGCAGCGTCTGCAACGTACGCGGGCTTATTCTCAACTGCCCGCAGACCTCCTCGCCCGTGAGCCATCTTTCCATGCGCCCCGTGTCGCTTTTGCGCCTCAGGGCGGCGACCTTCTCCGAGAGTGCGCCGAATGCCGCCACCATCATCTCGAAAGTCTTTTTCTCAATTGATACTATTTCCATATTCATGCAATTATCGGTTTGCCCGCAAAGGTAACGATACACTCCCGGACACGTGCCGTTTTCCACTGAAAGGCTGCCTGTTGCGCCGTTTGACCGGGTTACGGAGCCATCTTCCGTAAAAATCTTACGTGAGTCACGTAGTGAGTTGTTAAAGCCCCTTTTGTTTATTGCCGAATTTTGCCGCAGATACAAAAAGAAAGGACTGAATATGAAAGTGATAACAATGGAAAGTTCCGTCTTCCGGTCATTGACGGAACAGATAGCGGAGATTGCGGCACACGTCCGTGCCGTCTCCGGTGACAAGAGAGCGGCATCGCCCGACAGGTTGCTCACCACACGCGAGGCGGCGCACCTGCTTAACGTGAGTACCCGCACCCTCCAGCGTATGCGCAGCGAGCAACGCATCGGCTATGTCGTGCTTCGCGGCAAATGCCGCTACCGGCAGTCGGAAATCGACCGCCTGCTTGATGAGAGTACCGTCAACGAGGACGCGGCGACACCGCAGGAACTGAAACGCAACCACACGTTGCGCACGGGCGGCAACCCCAAAGGAAGGAGGACATAGGTCATGGAACTGCTCACACGAAACAACTTCGAAGGCTGGATGCAGAAGTTGATGGAACGGCTCGACCGTCAGGACGAACTGCTGCTGGCGATGAAGGCTGAGGGGAAACAGCCTACTATCACGGAAAGCATCCGCCTTTTCGACAATCAGGACTTGTGCATGCTGCTTCAGATAAGCAAGCGCACCCTGCAACGCTACCGCAGTGTCGGCGCATTGCCCTACAAGACACTGGGCAAGAAAACCTATTACAGCGAGGAGGACGTGCTGACATTCCTTTCCAACCATATCAAGGACTTCAAAAAAGAAGATATAGCCTTC
>ERZ773009.762-NODE-762-length-23316-cov-3.964533_pt1 | contig 23316 bp, 20 predicted proteins | sample MGYA00580663_ERZ773009 | MGnify/ENA primary metagenome ERZ773009 (study PRJEB29015, sample SAMEA2737969) | human oral metagenome | biome: human oral; feature: human-associated habitat; material: dental | place: China | collected 2026 ... | reverse complement strand
ATCTGTTTTGTGGGTTATCTTTTCATGATCATCGCTATTCTTTATCGACCCAAAGAAAAAAAGGAAGTAGAAGTTTCAGCTGATAACCGCAAAGACAAAACTGAGAAAGCGGAAATAATTGCTACACTTCGCGCAGATACCCCTCTCAAAGCATCCACTTGCTCTACAACTTCTGGTGAAGCATGAATCTCATAGACCTCATTATCATCGCAATTGTCGAAGGGCTCACTGAATTTCTCCCCGTAAGCTCCACAGGACACATGATGATTGCAGAAGGATTGTTGGGCGTCGAAATGACGACTTTCGTGAAATCCTTTACTGTCATCATTCAGTTGGGCGCAATCCTGGCTGTAGTGGTGCTCTATTGGCGCAAGTTTTTCTATCCATCGGCTGATGCCCTCGGAGGAAAAGGCTCTACACAAAGTGCATCTGGTTATATCCAACAAGGGGCGTCTAGTTTTGCGCAATGGTGGTCACGCATTTGGCCGTTCTATCTCAAACTCATTGTTGGTGTATTGCCTGCTGTTGTAGTAGGATTGACCCTGAAAGACGTAATAGACAAGAATCTAGAGAGCGTCACGATGGTGGCTGTGATGCTCATCGTTGGGGGAGTGTTCATGCTTTTCTGCGATCAGCTCTTTGCTCCCAAAGACAAAGCGGCAGTAGAAGCCCAAGCCAAGATTCCCGTGACCTATCGTCGCGCTTTCATCATCGGACTTTATCAGTGCATTGCTGCCGTGCTCCCTGGCACTTCTCGCTCCATGGCGACCATCGTAGGCGGTATGCAACAAAAGCTCACCCGAAAAATTGCTGCTGAGTTCTCCTTCTTCTTAGCTGTCCCCACCATGTTTGGGGCTGCCATCAAGGAGGTTTATGACCTCATGAAGCATGGCGCAGACATCACACTCTCTGACGGCACTGTGCAACATCTCACCGGCACACAAGTGCTCACGGCCGATGGCAACCTCACTACCCTCCTTTTAGGCAGCCTCGTCGCCTTTATCGTAGCTCTGATGGCGGTGAAGTACTTTATCCACTACATTGCACGCTATGGTTTCCGCGCTTTTGGATGGTATCGCATCGTAGTCGGTGCTGTAATCTTAGTTTTACCCACCTTGGGAGTCGAACTCAAAGTCGAACACGAAGCCAGTTCATCAGCTCCTCAAACAGAAATCACAGTACAATCTCGCACTGACCATCACTCTCAACGCGCATTCCCCTCTCAACAAAACACTATAACTGCAACGCAACGCCCTGCATGAACTTCTTAACTGGACAAATCCTCACCTTCGACAAGCCACTTGGGCTGACTTCTTTTCAACTGGTTGCTAAAGTGCGCTGGTTGCTCACCCGCGCCATGGGTGGAGTGAAAATAAAAGTCGGACATGCAGGTACTCTCGATCCTCTTGCCTCTGGCGTGATGGTGGTTTGCACTGGACGTGCTACCAAACAAATCGACACGTTGCAAGCAGGAGTTAAGGAGTACATCGCAACGCTGCGCTTAGGAGCTACCACTCCTAGTTTTGATCTTGAGCATCCCATAGACCACACCTATGCTACTTGCCATATAGACCACCAATTAGTGGAAACACAACTCAAGAAGTTCATTGGCGACATTTGGCAAACTCCCCCTGCTTTCTCCGCCGTTAAAGTTGACGGCAAGCGCGCTTACGACTTGGCACGCAAAGGTAAGGAAGTGGAACTCAAACCGAAGCTCTTGCGCATCGACGAACTCGAACTCTTAGATTGCGCACTAGCAGGTGCAGAAAAGTTTTTGACCATCCGTGTAGTGTGTTCTAAGGGCACCTACATCCGTGCTTTGGCACGAGACATCGGCGAAGCCCTCGGCAGTGGTGCACATCTCACCTCGCTTCGACGCACACGCGTGGGTGACTTCCGCGTGGAAGACTGCATGCAACTCGACGATTTCGAAGGTTGGCTAGCACAGCAAACCATAGAAACCGAACTTCCTCAATAAAATTCTTCATCAAGAAGTGCACACACTTCCCACAGCTGTGACGAAAGTGCCGCACTTCTCATCCCCCAATTATATCTCACTTATGAAACTGTCTCAATTCAAGTATAAGCTCCCTCAAGAGAAGATTGCAGAATACCCTGCTCCCCATCGCGATGACTGCCGTATGCTGGTACTCCATCGCAAGACAGGCGAAATTGAACACCGTGAGTTCAAAGATTTCTTGGAGTATTTCGATGAAGAAGATGTCTTCGTATTCAACGACACTAAGGTCTTCCCTGCTCGCCTCTACGGCAACAAGGAGAAGACTGGTGCACGCATCGAAGTGTTCCTTCTGCGTGAACTCAACCGCGACCTTCGCCTTTGGGATGTCCTCGTAGACCCTGCTCGTAAAATCCGTATTGGCAACAAGCTCTACTTTGGAGAAGACAACTCCATCGTGGCCGAGGTTATCGACAACACCACAAGCCGCGGCCGTACCTTGCGCTTCCTCTACGATGGCGATCACGATGAGTTCCGCCAACAACTCTATGCGCTTGGCGAAGCTCCCATTCCTCATGAAATCATCAAACGCCCTTCCGAACCAGAAGATTTGGAACGTTTCCAATGCATCTTCGCCAAACACGAAGGGGCTGTCACCGCTCCCACCGCAGGTTTGCACTTCAGCAAGAACATGATGAAGCGCATGGAGATCAAAGGCATTGAATCTGCTTTCATCACCCTCCACTGTGGCTTGGGCAACTTCACCCAAACCGACGTGGAAGACCTCACCAAACACAAGATGTACAGCGAGCAAATGTTCGTGCGCAAAGAGTGCTGTGAGATGGTCAATACCGCAAAAGAGAAGGGACATAAGATTTGCGCCGTAGGAACTACCGTGCAGCGTGCCCTCGAAGCCAGTGTGAGCACAGAAGGGCGCATCAAAGAATTTGAAGGCTGGACGAGCAAGTTTATCTTCCCTCCCTACGAATTCTCGGTAGCTGATGCAATGTTCTCCAACTTCCACATGCCTGAGTCCACACTCCTCATGCTCACTGCAGCCTTTGGTGGCTACGAACACGTGATGAATGCCTACGAAGTGGCTTTGAAAGAAGGCTATCGCTTCGGCACATTCGGCGACGTAATGCTCATTGTTGATTAAAACCTCATCAGTTACTATGCACATACACATCGCCTTTGGTGCCAACCTCGGCGACCGCGAGGAGAATATTCACCAAGCTGTGCAACTGATGTCGCAGCATGTAGGGCCTCTAGTCCGCTGTTCCTCACTCATCGAAACAGCTCCCGTGGATATGCTCTCCGACAACGCTTTTCTCAACGCCGTTGCTATCTTCGACACGAAGCTCTCTCCAGGTCGTATCCTCCAAATTGCCAAACGCATCGAGAGACAACTCGGACGCGAGCGCAAAAGTGAAGGAGGGGAACACTTTGATCGTCCCATCGACATCGACTTGTTGCAATATGGACATCACCACATTCACAATCGCGATTTAGAACTTCCCCATCCTCGTTTGGCGGAACGCGACTTTGTGCTTCGCCCCCTCGTCGAAATCGACCCAGATGGCGAATATGCTGGTGAAGGCGGTGGAACATTCCGTCAACTGCTAGATAAGCTCACCCCAGACTATCATTTAGCTTTCCCCGTAGAGCCCACACTCACCGACTTAGACAGCATCAATCGTCTACTACCACAGCTCACTCCGGGTAGAAAGCTCGACTGGGCTTCGCTAGAGCGCATCGTTCACCATCCCGACATCCACCTCATCTTGGTGCATGCCAATCGTTCAGGCGAAATGCTTGTGGTGGGTATGGCCACATTGTGCATGATGTACACCCCCACTGGCACGAAAGCCTATGTGGAAGACGTAGTAGTCGACGAGTTGCATCGTGGCAAAGGTTTGGGACGTCGCCTCATCCGCGCTGCCAAAGACCTCGCTGCTGAGCACCGCGCCATCACTCTCCACCTCACCTCCCGACCAGAACGCGTGGCTGCCAATGCGCTCTATGTGTCTGAAGGCTTTGAGCGCAGAGAGACCAACGTCTATTGCATTCGATTGTAAAAGAAAGGCGCAGCACACTCGCACACGCCGTGTCAATGCTAGACACTACTGCGATGCTGACACCAACCAAAGTCTTCACCCTCATGTCCAACGTCAACGAAGCTCTCGACGATTACGTAGCGAGTCACACCACAGCAGCGCATCCCTATCTCTATCAACTCTACCGCGCCACGCACACGCAGCTCATCCGTCCACGTATGGCGAGTGGTCCGCTCCAAGGGCGTTTGCTCACCATGCTCTGCCAAATGCACCAACCGCGGACTGTCGTAGAGATTGGCACCTATTCTGGCTATTCTGCCCTGTCGATGGCGGCTGGCATGCCGCAAGGAAGTGTGCTCCACACCTTTGAAATCAATGACGAACAAGAAGATTTCACACGCCCATGGTTGGAAAACTCCCCTTGGTCTTCCAACGTCGACATTCACTTCCACATTGGTGAGGTCGAAAAGCTCCTCCCTCCGCTCCATCTCGCCATAGATTTAGCGTTCATCGATGCCAACAAGCGCGACTACTGTGCTTATTTCGACCTTCTCTTCCCCATGATGCGTGTAGGTGGTTTCCTATTAGCCGACAACACCCTTTGGGATGGACACGTGGTGGAAACCGAACGCATGGACGCGCAAACCGAAGGCATTCGCGCCTTCAACGACAAGACGGCCACTGACCCACGAGTGGAAACCCTTATTCTCCCACTCCGCGATGGCCTCTCCCTCATCCGCAAGGTAAGCGACTAGGAAGCTGCGGCTCAAACAGCACATAGCGCACGAGCAATTACAGCACATAAAGGTGCAAACCTCCAACTACGCGCTGTGAAATGTGCGCTGCAGATAGAGTTTTATCTCGCAATGACAGCTCTGTTTTTGGCCGTCTTTCCTTATTTCTTCCCATACACTATCAACCGTATTCTCATGGAATCTACAAGACAACAAAAAATATCGCGACTGCTTCAGAAAGAGCTGAGCGAAATCTTCCTTTTACAAACCAAATCTATGGCAGGCACACTCGTTTCGGTGAGCAAGTGCTACATCAGCCCCGACATGAGCATCTGCCGCGCCTATCTCAGCGTGTTCCCCTCGGAGCGCAGCGAAGAGATTGTGGCCAACATCAACGGCAATGTCCCAGCCATTCGTTTTGAACTCGGCAAGCGCGTGCGCCATCAGCTCCGCATCATCCCCGAACTCAAGTTCTTCGTAGACGATAGCTTGGACTATCTCGAAAACATCGACCGACTCTTGCAACAATAAGCTGCGCCTGCTCCCAACCATCGTAGGATAGCAGTCAGGATTCATCCGTACATCAAGGCTAAAGACCAGCTCCACGCCGCGACATAGCCCGCTTTTCTGCGCATCACAAGCGATTTCATCCATGTCACTCACCAACATCATTGCTCTCCGCTACCTCTTCTCCAAGAAGAGCCACAACGCCATCAACCTCATCTCGGCCATTGCCGTGGGAGGCATTGTAGTGGCGACAGCTGCCATGGTGTGCACGCTCAGCGTGTTCAATGGTTTTCGCGATCTCATCGGAAGTCTCTACACCACCTTCGATCCCCAGATTGTGGTCGTTCCTTCTACCGGCAAATATGCCCCAGAGGATGACATGGTGCTTCAGAAAGTGCAACTACATCCAGCTGTAGCTGCGAGCAGTGCCACGCTCGAACAGAATGCACTCATCCTCTTTCGTGGTCATCCCTTGGTGGTCTACATCAAAGGTGTCGACAAAAACTTTGAGAAAGTCACAGCCATCCGCTCCATCTTAGTCAATCCCAAGCGCAAACCTTTTGTCCTCTCCGCTGCCGGTGTGGAATATGGAGTGCTAGGTCAAGGACTAGCACAACAGATTGGCACACTCGATTTTGAACAACTCCAAATCTGCGCCCCACGTGATGGAGAGCGCATCAATCTTGCCAACCCCATTGAGTCCTTTTCAGTGCAAGATCTACACAGCAGTGGGATGGCGTTCAATGTGAATCAGCGAAAATACGATGAGAGCTACATTCTCACTTCCAAAACTTTTGCGGAAGATCTCTTTGAAAAGCCAGGTCAACTCTCGCGCCTCGAACTGAAGTTGAAACCTGATGCAAACCTCCAAGCGGTGAAGGAAGAGTTGCGCCACATTGTGGGCAATCGCTACAAGGTGCTCGATCGCATGGAGCAACAAGCCGACGTGTTCAACATCATGAACGTGGAGAAACTCATCGCTTATGTCTTTCTCACCTTCATCGTGCTCATAGCCTGCTTCAACATCATCTCTTCGCTCTCCATGCTCATCATTGAGAAACGCGACGATGCTGAGACCTTGCGCCACCTAGGACTCACCCACAGTCGCATCCGTGGGATTTTCGTCCGCGAAGGCATGTTCATCTCCACCCTCGGAGCCGTACTTGGTTTAGCACTCGGCGGAGGACTCTGCTGGCTACAACAAGAATACGGACTCATCCAGTTCGGCAGCGGACAAAATTTCATCATTCCTGCTTATCCCGTCAGCGTTCATCTCACAGACATCGCCCTCATCTTGGCGACCGTCATCGGAGTAGGTTTCCTCTCAGTTTGGATACCTGTGCAGGTGCTCACCAAACGCTTGCTGCAATAGTCCACTTTTCCCAAGCGAGAAAAGCCAGCACAGCTCAAGAAAGAGGCGTAAAAGAGCTCATCCTTCACCTCACTCCTGCGCCACTTTTGAGCTTTTCTTCCCTAAAACGAAGAGTTGCACAGAAAAAGTCCGAGAGTTGCTCCTAAAATGTCGGAGTTTTTCTCAAAAGTCTCGGAGATTTTTCTCAAAAAGTCGGAGATAATTTTAGAAATCTCCCACGTTTCCTCTCTTCCCTACTGGTGGGGCATTCTGCTCCTCGAAAGAAACATCACAACCACGGCACAGTTTCAGCGCTGCCGTCACTTTTGACTCATCATACATCAACATATACACATCACACCTCAATATGTCTGAAAGAAAAGTACGCGTGCGCTTCGCACCCAGCCCCACAGGCCCCCTCCACATCGGCGGCGTTCGTACCGCGCTCTACAACTATCTCTTTGCACGCCAACATGGTGGCGACCTCGTGTTCCGCATCGAAGACACCGACTCCGCGCGTTTTGTGCCAGGAGCTGAGGACTATATCATTGAATCTTTCAAATGGCTCGGCATCCATTTTGATGAAGGCGTGAGCTTCGGTGGCGATAAAGGCCCTTACCGTCAGAGTGAACGTCGAGAGATCTACAAGAAATACGTAGATCAGCTCCTTGCTGAGGGCAAGGCATACATCGCTTTCGACTCTCCCGAAGACCTCAATGCTGCTCGCGAAGCCACAGCCAACTTCCAATATGATGCTTCTACACGTGGCAACATGTGCAATTCTCTCACCCTTTCTGCCGAAGAGGTGGAGCAACGCATTGCACGTGGCGACCAATACGTAGTTCGTTTCAAGATCGAACCAGGCGAAGATGTACACGTAGACGACTTGATTCGCGGTGATGTGGTCATCAATTCCACTATTCTCGATGACAAAGTGCTCTACAAAAGCGCAGACCAGCTCCCCACCTATCACTTGGCGAACATCGTTGACGACCACTTGATGGACATCTCACACGTGATTCGTGGTGAAGAGTGGTTGCCTTCTGCCCCACTCCACGTGTTGCTTTATCGCGCCTTTGGATGGGAAGACACCATGCCCCGCTTTGCTCACCTTCCCCTCCTCTTGAAACCCACCGGCAATGGTAAGCTCTCTAAGCGTGATGGCGACAAATTGGGCTTCCCAGTCTTCCCCCTTGAGTGGCATGCTGCCGATGGCACTGTTAGCAGTGGCTATCGCGAAAGCGGTTATCTCCCAGAAGCCGTCGTCAACTTCCTTGCCCTCCTCGGTTGGAACCCTGGTGATGATCAGGAAATCCTCTCTATGGACGAATTGATTGAGAAATTCGACCTCAGCAAGTGCTCCAAAGCAGGTGCAAAGTTTGACTATGTGAAGGGTTGGTGGTTCAATCGCGAGTATCTCCTCGCTGCTCCTGCCGAAACCCTCGCTCCTCAGTTGGTAGACATCCTTGCTCAGCACAACATCACCGCTTCTGCGGAGCAAGCTGCTGCTGTGATTGAGATGCTCAAGACCAAAAATATTGAGTATGTCGATGCACAAAGCGGACAAACCAAGAAGCGCAATGTGAGCTTTGTGGCTGACCTCTGGCCACTTTGCGACTTCTGCTTCCTCGCTCCTACGACCTTCGATAAGGAAGACAAGTTCGTTCGTAAAAACTGGAAAGAGGACAGTGCAGCTGTCATGGCACAAGTGGCAGAACGTCTCGAAGCACTCAGCGATTTTTCTGCTGAGAGTCAAAAGGCAGCCATCGATCCTTGGTGCGAAGCAGAAGGTGTAAAACCCTGGAATGCTTGGCGTGTAGCCCTCGTTGGCACTGGTAAAGGCCCAGATATGTACGAACTTTCAGCATTCCTCGGCAAAGAAGAAACACTGCGCCGCCTGCGTTTTGCCATCGAACAATTGGGATAACACTGCATGTATAGCTTAGGTATTTATCTCTACGCCCTTCTTGTGCGCCTTGTGGCGGCCTTTGGTCACCGCAAGGCGCGCGCTATGGTGCGTGGACAGCGCAACACTTGGCGCATCCTCCGCGAGAAAATCGACCCTACTGCACGATATGTGTGGTTTCATGCCGCATCTTTGGGAGAGTTTGAACAAGGATTGCCCCTCATCGAACGCCTACGCCGTGAACAACCCTCGCGCAAGATTCTTCTCACCTTCTTTTCGCCTTCTGGCTATGAAGTACGCAAGGACTACAAAGGCGCAGATGTGGTGTGTTATCTCCCCTTCGACAGCCCCACCGCTGCGAGACGTTTTATCAAATGGGCACGCCCTGAGATGGCATTCTTCATCAAATATGAGTTTTGGCGCAACTACATCGACGTCCTCTCCAAGAAGTCCATCCCCGTCTACAGCGTGAGCAGCATCTTTCGCCCAGGTCAAATCTTTTTCCGCTGGTATGGTCGCAAATATGCCCGTTGTCTACGCCGCATCACGCACTTTTTCGTGCAGAATGAACGCTCTGTCGAACTCCTTCGCACCATCGGTGTGCAAGACAACGTGACCATCGTAGGAGACACGCGCTTCGATCGTGTCATTGACATTCGCAACGCCGCCAAACCCCTCCCCATCGTGGAACAATTCATACGTCCCACAGATGGCAATACTTCACAACCCTTTGTACTGGTGGCAGGAAGTTCATGGCAACCCGATGAAGATATTCTTCTAGACTACGTCAATCACCATCCAGATCTCCGACTCGTCATCGCTCCACATGTGGTGAACAATGCCCACATTCAGGAAATCGAGCAGAAACTCACCACTCCTGCACTGCGCTATTCACAAGCGACCCTAGAAAACGTCCGCGATTACCGCGTACTCATCATAGATGGCTACGGATTGCTCTCTTCCATCTATCGCTATGCCACAGTGGCTTATGTAGGTGGTGGTTTCGGAGTGGGCATCCACAACGTGCCCGAGGCTGCGGTCTACGGCATTCCTGTCATCATCGGCCCCAATCACCAACGATTTGCCGAAGCCATGGCACTCATCGCCAATGGAGGATGTAAAAGCATCGAGAACGCCGAGGATTTCTCCGTCATTATGGATGACTTCTTGGAAAATCCTGCGCACATCACCCAAGCCGGAAGCGCAGCAGGCGACTACATTCACCAAAACGCTGGAGCTACCCCCGTGATTTATCAGCACGTCTTTGGCTAATCTCTAACGACTAACGTCTATCTTTAACGAGTGCTCAAGCCAGGACTGTCGCGGCGAGCAAGAAGGGGCAGTGCTTCCTCTAACGTTTATACATTAGTATCTCTGTCTAATTGCTAGTGTCTAAGCTCTAAAGTCTAACGTCTACCCTCTAACGTCTAGTATCTAATGTCTAAAACCCTACAAGTTGCCATTCTCCTTGCCGGAGGTTCGGGCCATCGCTACGGAGCTGACTGCCCCAAACAGTTCGTTCGCATCGGAGAGCGCACCGTTTTAGAGCATAGCCTTGCGGCTTTCGAGCAATCACCGCACATAGATGCCGTGGTGGTCGTGTCGCATCCTCAGCACCTCGATGAGGTGCGCCAACTCCTTCCCCCATCTCAGTACCCCAAACTCCGTGCAGTGGTGGCCGGGGGAGCAGAGCGACAAGACTCTACCCTCAATGCACTGCGCGCACTGGAGCAAGTCACTAACCTACCCTTGGAGCAGCTCCGCATCCTCATCCACGATGCAGTGCGCCCAGCTGTGAGTCAAGCCGTGATTGAGCGCGTTTGCACTGCGCTCGACACACACGCTGCCGTCAATCTCGTAGTGCCAGTGACAGACACCTTGTTGGAAGTAGACGAAAACGGCACCACTGCTGCCATGCCTGCGCGCGCTCGTTTCCGCCGTGTGCAAACTCCTCAAGGGTTTCACGCGGCCACCCTCCAACACGCCTATGATGTAGCCCTCGCCGACCCCAATTTTCAAGCCACAGACGATTGCGGTGTGGTGTTTCGCTATCTTCCCGATGTCAAAATTGCGTTGGTGGAAGGCGAACAAAGCAACATCAAACTCACCTATCCCGAAGACTACCACGTGCTGCACCATCTTCTCGTGAAATCCGAATCCAATCGCGAGCTGCACTGCAGCAACACCACAGACACTCATTTGTAGTGATTCGCTCGTCTTCTCCCACTTCTCCTAAACTCTTGCTTCAATGAATCTCACCCCTCTCGTTCGTCGCTTCTTCGCCCACCGCGTGCGCACCATACAGTCCTATCCCGAACAAGGAGAAATGCTGCAACGACAAGTGTTGGCACGCTTGATTCGTCAAGCCGCTCGCACCGCCTATGGCGAACGCTACGATTTCACTTCCATCACCTCCTACGAGAGTTTTGCACAGCGCGTACCCCTCAACGACTATGAGAGTCTGAAAACCGACATCGACCGCATGCGCCACGGAGAGTCTAGCATCCTCTGGCCAGGAAAAGTGCGCTGGTATGCCAAATCTTCTGGCACCACGAACGATAAGAGCAAGTTTATCCCTGTCAGCAACCAAGGACTCCAACAACTGCACTATGCTGGTGGACGAGATTCTGTGGCACTCTATCTCCACAACAATCCCGAGAGCCGACTCTTCACGGGTAAATCGCTCATTCTTGGAGGAAGTCACCAACCCAACTACGATTCCACCACTTCGCGTGTAGGAGATTTGAGCGCGATTCTCAACGAAAATGCCTCACCCTTCGTGCGCCTCTTCCGTGTGCCCTCCAAGCGCGTGGCACTTTTGGAAGATTTTGAGCAAAAACGCGACCTCATTGCACAAGAAACCCTCCACGCCAACGTTACCTCTATAGCTGGTGTGCCTTCGTGGATGATGGCAGTGCTCATGCGCTTGATGGAGATTTCGGGTGCAAAAGACCTCACCGAGGTGTGGCCCAACCTAGAAGTATTCTTCCACGGTGGAGTGGCTTTCACCCCCTACCGAGAACAATACCTGCGCCTCATCCCTTCCGACAAGATGCACTACATGGAGACGTACAACGCTTCGGAAGGATTCTTCGGACTCCAAACCAATCCTGCCGATAAGTCCATGGAGTTCATGCTCGACTACGACGTCTTCTACGAATTTATCCCACTCGAAGAAGTTGGCTGCGACAATCCCACCATTCTCCCCATTTGGGAAGTGGAAGCCAGTCGCAACTATGCCCTCGTCATCTCCACCTCTTGTGGTCTTTGGCGTTACCAAATCGGCGACACTGTGCGCTTCACCCAAGTGCGCCCTTGGAAATTCATCATCTCTGGCCGCACCAAGAGCTTCATCAATGCCTTTGGTGAAGAACTCATGGTGGACAATGCCGAACAAGGCCTCAAAGCTGCCTGCGAAGCCACAGGAGCAGAAGTGAGCGAATACACTGCAGCCCCAGTATTTATGGATGCAGAAGGCAAATGCCGCCACCAGTGGGTCATCGAATTCCGCCGTGTACCAGAGGATTTAGCGACTTTCGCACACCATCTCGACCAAGCCTTGCAGCGCATCAATTCGGACTATGAGGCGAAACGCTACAAGGATATTACGCTCCAAGAACTAGAAATCGTGCCTGCTCGCCCCAATCTCTTTAACGATTGGCTCAAGAGCCGCGGCAAACTGGGTGGGCAACACAAAGTGCCCCGCCTGAGCAATACGCGCGACATCATTGAGCAGATTCTGGCTTTCAATGTGTAGTTGCTACACAGTAGGATAAACGGCAGCACTGTGGCCTGTGCGAACTGACGAAATCGCGTGCCAGCACTCCCCTACTCTGATTTTTCACCCTCAACATGCTCACCGCATGAAAAGATTCTCTCTCTTTCTCCTCGCTCTCATCGGACTCACAAGTCTGATTGCTGCCTGCGCTAACCAAGGTGCTGGCCCTGATGGCGGCCCCTATGACGAGACTCCACCCCGCATCGTGGGAATGACTGCCCCGGAGCGACTGCAAAACGGCAAGCGCACCAAGTTCTCTCTGGTCTTCAACGAGTTGATTAAGGTGGATAATCCCACGGAGAAAATCATCGTATCGCCTCCGCAGATTGAAACGCCCGAGATTAAGGTGTCGGGACGTCGTATCACCGTGGAATTGCTCGACTCGATGCGACCCAACACCACCTACACGGTGGATTTCTCTGATGCCATCACCGACAACAATGAGGGAAATCCGCTCGGACAATACACCTACATCTTCTCCACAGGTCAGACTACCGACACCATGCAAATGTCGGGCTATGTGCTCAATGCCGAAGATCTCGAACCTGTCAAAGGCATCCTAGCAGGTCTCTACCAGCAGCACCATGACAGTGTCTTCAGCAAGCGTGCTTTCGATCGCGTAGCCCGCACCGATGCTTCGGGATTTTTCTCTATCAAAGGGGTAGCACCTGACAGAGACTATCGACTTTATGCCCTGCAAGATGCCGATGGCGACTTCCATTTCACGCAACCTAGTGAGATGTTAGGTTTCCTCCACACCAATCTACGCGCTGGTGCTTTCCGCGACACGCGCTATGACACGCTGTGGGTGGACTCTGTGCGCTACGACTCCATTCGCATCATACCCTACACCCACTTTACCCCCGATGATTTGGTGGTGCGTGCCTTCAAGATCGATGTCAATACGCGCCACTATCTCAAAGCGCAGCGCGATGTGCCGGAGTGGTTCACCACTTTCTTCACAGGGCCTAGCCGCAAACGTCCTACCATCCAGGGCCTCAACTTCGATGCCAGCAAAGCCTTCGTGGTGAATGCTTCTGCGGGCAACGACACGCTCACATATTGGTTGGCAGATACCACGCTGTTGCGCCAAGACACCTTGCGATTTGCCTACACTTACGACAACTGGGACGACTCTCTGGCGCAGATGCTACCGAAGACCGACACCCTCGAACTCGTGCCTAAAACGACTTTTGCAAAGCGCGCTGCCAACGAAGCCAAGGAACTAGAGAAATGGAACAAGCAACGTGAAAAGCGTGAGAAGCGTGGAGATTTCTCTAAGTCACAACCACCAATGGTGGCCCTGCAGCTCCGCGCAGACGTGAGTAGTTCTTTGGTGCCCAATCGCAACATCCTCATTCAGTTTGACCAACCTTTGCAGCATTTCGACATGAAAAAGCTGCATCTCCGGTTGAAAAAAGATAGCACCTACCACGATGCACCGTACGCGCTCGACACAGTGCCCAATAACATCTTAGCTTATCGACTGCGTGCAGAGTGGCGACCGGGACAAGAATATCAGTTGGTCATCGACTCAGCAGCCATGACCAGTCTGTATGGCCGCGTCAATCTCGCCACCGACAACAAGTTCTCGATTGCTAAACTCGAAGACTTCGGCACGGTGTTCCTCTCGCTCTCTAATGCCCACGAATCTACGGTGGTGCAACTCCTCGGCAGCGATGGCAAACCCGTGGCACAAGCACCCACGAAAAATGGCCGTGCTGAGTTCTACTACGTGCAACCCGGTAAATACTACCTCCGCTGTTTCTTCGACCGCAATGGCGATGGCAAGTGGACTACTGGCAGTTGGTCACCACGTCGCGACCCAGAAGAGGTGTACTATTTCCCCAAAGAAATTGAGGTACGCGCCAACTGGGACTTGAATGAGTCGTGGGATGTTACCGCCCTACGCTTAGACAAACAAAAACCTGACGCGCTTGTCAAGCAACGCAGCGACAAACAAAAGATTGACACTCACCAGCGCAACATCGAACGCTTGCGCCAACGTGGAGAATAATGAGTTAAGGTCTCCCTGCTCTACACTTCATCGTGATAGTTTAGGGATTTATCCTCCTCCACTCCATTTACAAAAACCATAAAATCCCCTCGAAGCTGACAGAGAAGACCCGTTTTCTCTGAACTCTTCGAGGGGAATCTGATAAAATAGCCTATGAAACTCGTTATTGACGATAAAATACCATTTATTCGCGGCCTTGCCGAACAGCTCGGCACATGTGTTTATCGTCCGGGAGCGGAGATTGCTCCTGCAGATGTACAAGATGCCGATGCACTCATCGTACGCACGCGCACACATGCCAATGAAGCCCTGCTTAAAGGCAGTAAGGTACAACTCGTGGTGACCGCCACCATCGGACACGATCACCTTGACAAGGAATATCTGGCGCAATCCGGCATCGAATGGCGCAATTGCCCAGGCTGCAATGCAGAGAGTGTGGCGCAATATGTCCGCAATAGTCTTTGGCGCGCCATCCTCGCTGGTCATCTTTCTGCCAATCCCCAAGACACCTGCGTGGGTATCGTGGGAGTGGGACACGTGGGATCTGCCGTTTCTCACGCTCTCCGCGCCGAAGGATTTCGCACCCTCCACTGCGACCCTCCCAAGGGTGAGCCTGCCACCCTCGCAGAACTAGCGCACGAATGTCAAGTGATTACCCTGCACACTCCCCTCACTACCGAAGGAGAGCATGCCACCTTCCATTTGGCAAATGCCGAATTCTTTGCCTCCCTCCGTCAATGCTGTGTGTTCATCAATGCTGCTCGTGGTGAATGCACCGACACGCAGGCACTTAATGCGGCGATTCGCTCTGGAAAAGTGGCTTGTGCCGTCATCGACACGTGGGAAAACGAGCCCAACATAGACCGCCAACTCCTAGACCTTGCCTTCATTGCCACACCGCACATTGCTGGATATAGCGCAGACGGCAAAGCCAATGGCACACGCATGAGTTTGCAACACATCGCCGAGCACTTTTCCCTCACCGCTCGTCCCGATCTTGAAGTGCAAGCTCCCACCCTTCCACAAGGTTTCGACTATGCACAAGAGGTCATATCGCAGCTCCCTGCTTCATTCTCCGCCTCCTATCCGTGGTTATCCCCCGAAATTACCGCTATTTTGCCCCACAACGCCTTATCTCAGTTGCGGCAGTATGATGCACTAGCTGACACCTTTCGCCTGCGCTCTGCGCCCAATTCTTTCGAATTCCAACGCGGACACTATCCGCTCCGAAGGGAATAGAAACACACGAATCGGGAGCAACATATTCACATTAAGACACTTTTTCATAATAGCCAAGCATATCCTTGAGATATGCTTGGCTATATTTTTATCTAACTATCAAGACAAAAGACCATAAACCAGCGCCACACAACACCAACGCAAAGTATTATTTTCCACAATGCTTATTACTCTTTTTATTATGTACGTGTAATTGTCACTTTTTACCTAAAGCCCAATCTTCACCTCCTTATAATACTAGGTGTGCGCGACTACAAATAAGAACTATTTACACACAACCCACAAAATAATCACATCTTAGTTCACAAAAAAACAATCAATACCAGAATATATTTAACACTATACAACTACTATCAATTCATATTTCAAAACAAATTCTTATCTTTGCCGTAGACATTCTCTCCTACCTCCCAATCTAACTCCATCTTTTACTCAATCTAATAGTAGTCTGGTATGAAGAAAAAACTACTATTTTTACAAACATGGCTCATAATCAACCACTTGTACCTTCATTCCTATATCGGATAAACTATAAAAGAAGCCTTCATTACAAATACTAAGGCTTGTGAGAAGATTTCGCCAAACACAGCTGATGACTCAAGTCATTTGCATTAATACACTAAGCTTTAGCAATGTGTTCAGGGAAAAACCTTAGATTATCAACACTTATGGAAGTCTATAAAAGGCATATTACAAAAACATTCGTGTAGACTAATAGTCTTTTACAGACTCCTTGTACATTATACTTACCAATGAAATACTTTTTCCCCTCGTATTATTCCTATTATGTAATACTGCTCTGTCCGCGCACCAAAAAGAAAGTATAGACAGTATCTATATACATGGACGTGTGGTCGAAGCCCTGAGCTTGAAACCGCTTGAGCATGCTGAAATCGTTGCCGTGGATGCCAAGGGTGACACCGTCTCGCGCACCCAAAGCGTAGATTACTATAAGCTCTATAATGTGGACAGTAATGGCGATGTGCTCATTGAGTTTAGTCTTGGCGTTCCAACCGCAGGCAATTATACGCTTATCATAAGCAAGGCTAAATTCATGACGCTGCAACACCCGATTGTCGTTCCAGAGAAGAAGAACGGGAAGCGAGTGACGCTCTTTGAAGTGGGGGATTTGCCATTAGAACGAGGCATCAATCTCAAAGAAGCCACGGTGCGGGCAACCAAGATTATGATGCTGGTCAAAGGCGACACGATTGTCTACAACGCCGATGCCTTTCAGTTGGCAGAAGGGTCGTTGTTGGACAAACTCATTGAGCAGCTCCCTGGTGTGAGTCTGCATGGCGGGGGACAAATCATGGCGAATTTGTCAGCAGTTTGCTCATCGATGGCAAGGACTTCTTCAATGGCGATGCCACAGTGGCGTTGCGCAACCTCCCCGCCTATGCCGTGAACAAGGTGAAGGTGTATCGCAAGGAGGCTGAAGACAACTATTTGATGGCGCCCGATTCAACGACAAAGTCGCAAAATCCTTTGGTGATGGATGTGCGCTTGAAAAAAGAGTTTCACGAGCGCTGGCTGGGCAACGTGGACGCTGGCGGTGGTACGCACCACCGCTACAATGTGCGCGGGTTTGGCATGCGCACGAACGACATTTCACGCCTTTCGGTCTATGGGCGTTTGAACAATGTGGGAGACACGCAACGTCCCACGGAGAGCGATGCGTGGAGCATTGAAGACTTCGCCACACAGCCTCTGACCGACCAAGAAGGCGGTGCTGATTTCCACTGGACTTCCCGCCGAACGAAAACTTATTTGACCGCTTCCGTGAAAGGTGGTCGGCAGTGGGAGACGATAGGGAATACGGCGATACAACGCAATTTCCTCACAGACGGCACAACGACCAACAGCATGCACGCTACCACAGGAGAGTCGGAGCGACGACACTTTGAATACAATGGTCGCTTAGTTCTACCACTTCGCAAAACATTCATTGAAGTGGCGTCCTTGCTCAATTATCACAAAGAGAATGACGATGCCCTGACGCATGGAGCGATAACTACCTCCGCGCTAGTGCCTGCCCTTTCTCTGCTCGACTCCTTGCGCCTTCCCACCTATGCCCCCTTGATGATGAGCGACACACGCAGCAAGAGTCATCATGCATCGCACCGGTTGGAGGCAGCACTTGGTCTGAAAGTGAAGTTCGTGTCGCCTTGGACGGGCAACGGCATCACACTGCGTGCCGATGGCAGTTTCGCTGATGGGAAAACGAGCAGTGGGGAAGACTTGGATCGCTTCACACCCGATGCACAATTTAATCTGCTAGAGAAGAAAATCGCAACGCTTCCGACGCAGACTTACAACCTCAGCACAGGCATTGACTACGAGATACGTTGGAGAGCATGGCAGTGGACCTTGTCGTATGGATTTTCGCACACCAATAATGAGCGAAGCCGTGATATTTTCATAGCTGAAGCGATGGGCAGAACAACTTTGCCTGCGATGGCGAAGGATGCGAATAACTCCTATCGCTATGCCGACCATAACAACAAGCATGAGGTGCGCAGCGAATGGCGCACTTGGATCAACAAGCATGCTTTGATGCTTCGCCTTCCACTCAGCTTTGAACACGCCACGGCGCACGATAGTCGTACCCCTTCCGTGCATCCGCATTACACATTCATCCAGCCGTCCTTCACTTGGCTGTCTCCTTGGGGCTTACATCTTTATTATCGCCTCAGCCGAAAAGCACCAGAGCTTTCGCAACTCTTTGATTTGAGCGATAGTTACGACACGCAAATGCGCTATCGGGGCAATCCTCACCTCAAATCCTCGCTAACGCACAGTGTAGAGCTCAACTACTCGGGGCGTTCGCAACGACACGCACAGTCGTGGCACGCCAACGGACGCTGGAGCACAGACCGTAACAAAATCATCTGGGCGAGCGTTCTCGATCTGGCAACAGGTAGCTATACCTTTACCCCCGAAAATGTCAGTGGTGACTACCTCTTGGGCTTCAATGGAGGTTATAGTTGCAATCTTGGCACAGACAATAGTTGGGTGTTTGGCACAACAGCAGAAGGCACATGGCAACAGCAGCATTTCCTTGCGACGACACTTGGCACTCATCTTATTCCTGCAGTGCTCAATCACGTCAATTCGTTCAACACGAAGGTTCATGCTCGCCTCACATGGCGGCTTCAAAGTCTGCAAGCCTCACTCAAAGCTGGCATCAGTCTCCTCAGCGCAAAAGCCCAAGCTGGAAAGCCCCTCAAAGGCACGGACTGGACAACGGGGGTGGTACTGACCTATAATCTTCCCCTCGGCTTCCAAGCCAGTTCGGACTTCACATTCTTTCTGCGCTCAGGGTATGAAAACACGCAGGTGCGCCGTTTCAGCAATCTCTGGAACGCTTCGTTGAGCAAATCCTTCTGCAAGCATTGGTCTGTGCGCCTTGAAGCTTACGACCTGCTCCGTCAGTTGCACAACACGGAGCGTCTCCTCACCGCCACATATTGGCAGGAAACCACCCAACTGACCATCCCGCGCTACCTAATGTTCCACCTTGCGTGGCAATTTTAATTCGTTCATCTCACATTTGGAGTAATGTTGTTTAAACAGAAGAAAACTGCCAAACAAATTGTATATATCGATTATCACCCACAAGTGTACAGTTATGAACAGCAGTGTTCTATATCATGCTTGGGGATTGTGTCAGCACAAGTGCCTCCGTGAGGAATACAAAGGTAATAAAATGAAGTTACCGATAAAAAGATTGCGAGCATACAAAAGAAAATCAACAGCAGACCAGACTTAAAGTTTGAGAGACCAAAAGCAGAGTTATTCAAAAGAATAGTTTAATTTTGCCCTTGCCCATTGACTCTACGATTGAATTTTATTCTACAAAAACTAATGTTTATGATACGTTCTATTCTTTTAGTTCTATTCTCCCTGTTAGGCCTTTCTAACATGGCGCAATCTATTTTTGAATGGAGGCCTAATGCAGAAATTATCTGCAAGGATTCATACCTTACTCTAACGAAAGGGAGCTACTCTGTGTCTCCCAAGTCGAAAATATATACTCACAAGTTTTATACAATCAAGAGCCAATCTGGAGAGAACTATACACTAAACCTGAATAGTGTAAATGATCCAGACCCTAAATTAGAAGGTGGATACAGTGGTTTTTCTATATTGTACAAAGGTCAGAGTATTCTGACTTATTATCCTGGCGACCCGCTGTATAATTGCGAGAGCATCACACTTGAGAAGGACAAGTCTCCCTTCTTACAAATACCTCTTGACGAAAAAAGCTTCGCACTTTGCTTCGGTGGATGGAATTTTGGTATTGATAATGCACCAGAGTTAGTGATTGTTGTGGTGTCGGAAGGTAAAGCAAAAGTGGTCTTCGACAACTACGCTTACGCCTATAAGTACACTCCGGCACCTAATTTCTCAATAGAGTTTGTAGATGACATCGCGGGCATAGGAGAAGACTCCGAGATTTACAAAAAGCCTTCATTCTTACGCAGTCGAACTAAGCATAAGATTTGGCGTGAGGGAAATGTGCTCAAATATAAATCTTGGAAGTAACTTGCTACGAACATGCTGTGGCTGGTTGAGAGAACCCCAATAAGAATAAAAGTGGTCATGTAGTTGTTGTCCAGCTCGGAACAGGAGAATCCAACAAGCATTGGGGTGTAGAAATGCCTCCAATGATGGACACTGGAGTGGGTAGACGCGGAACCCACTAATACCTTAATGATGGTTTTGGAAAATCTAAGATTGCCGATATTGAATTTTACTATTATGCAAATTAGCCCTTTATGATACGTTCTATTCTTTTGGTTTTGTTCTCACTCTTAGAACTAGCCACCTTTGCACAAAGCTCTCAATCTATTTTTGAATGGAAAACTAGCTCTGATTTTTCTGTGAAAGAGGTCTTTCGCCCTTTAATCAGAGATAGTTATACAGTGTCACTGAATGACCCCAAGTACAAAGTATACACGCTTCACACTTATTCAGTGAAGAACTCTCAAGGAGACACTTACACCATAAAATTAAATAGTGTAGATGACTCTCGGGCAAACCGCGAAAACTATGATGGATTCTCTATAGAGCATAAGGGAAAGAGTATCCTCTCATACTATACAGGTGACCCCTTGTATAATTGTGGCAATATCACGCTATATAAAGACAAGTCTCGCTTCTTACAGATTCCCCTTGATGACAAGAGCTTTGCTCTTTGCTTCGGTGGATGGTTCTATGACCAAGATGAAGCACCTGAATTGGTCATTATTGTAGTGTCGGAAGGTAAGGCGAAAGTAGTCTTCGACAACTACGCTTTTGCCTACAAATACACTCCTGCACCTAATTTCTCTATAGAGTTTGTAAATGATTGGTCAGGAATAGACGAAGACTCCGAGATTTATAAAAAGCCTTCATTCTTGCGCAGTCGAACTAAGCATAAGATTTGGCGTGAGGGAAATGTGCTCAAACATAAATCTTGGAAGTAACTTGCTACGAACATGCCGTGACAGGGAATATGCTTTGCACTTCAATCTTGAAAGTAAGAAAATCTACACGACCATGCTCAGAGGGAAATTGTGATGTAAACAAACCTAAAATCAAGGTCTCTCGCGTGCGCGTACGCGCGCGCACCCTGCAAAATAGCACTTTTTGCTTTCACAACCTTCACAGATGGGCGTGCAAGCAACTGAAACAAAGGTAATTACGCCTATTTTATAAACATTCTTTTATATTTAAGTGCTGCAAGGCGAGAAAATATAGAAAAAGAGGAGGAAAAAGGGGCGAAAAGTTGCAAAAGGTGGAACGGCACAAAACAATAAGTTTTTCGTGAAAAGAGTGGCTATTTTGGAGAAAATCGGAGATATGGAGCAATAGGTCGGAGATAATCTGAAAAACGTGGGAGATTTTTTGAGAAATGTCCCTTATTTTTTCTCTTCCTTCAGCACTTTTCCAAAGACTATTGGGATAACGTCTTTCATCCAAGAAAGGATTTTGACCGGTGTCTTGCAGATATTGGGCAAAGACGTTGGCAGAATATCCCTTGCCCAAACGTGAACCATTGAGGGCTATCCCTTCTTTGTCGTCTATAAAGGTGATGCCATAGATGCGCCCTGCCTTATTCCTGCGAAGCACCACTCGCAAGCCTTGTTGGATAAGGCTTTTCTTCAAATCGGCTTCTGACGAGGGGGAAGTGCGCATTGCCATAAGTACGCGTTGCCTTACCTTGGGAATATCAGTTTTTAGCGCAGACTTTGAGCGTTTGATGTGGTTGGTGATAGCGGTATGTCCCAGTCCTCGACCTAGTTCAGAGGCTGCAATGGGCATACTCTCTTTTTTACCCTCATCATCTGTGAGGAGGTAGACCAGTCCATCATAGCGTTTGCCCCGAACTTCTGTTTTTACCTCTTCGGCTGTGAGATGATAGTGTGCGAGTATGGCATTGAGTTCTCCCAAAGAAGCGAATTTGTAGTGTGCAAGTACGGCACGAAGCACTTTTTCTACCTTTGTTTTTCTATTCTCTACGGATTCATTGAGCGGTTTTTCCGTACTTGCTTTTTGAAGCACTTGCTCTTGGGTCGGTGTACTGGGCATCAGTCCGTATTTTTGTTCCAGAGCATCTGTGATACGCTTGCTTCTTCGCTTTTCAAACCCATCATTGATTTTCTCTCCTTGTTCATTTACGCGCAAGGAAACGATGTGAATGTGTTCTCGCTTGATGTCGTGATGCTTAAACACGATGTAGGGTTGTGAGCCGTAGCCGAGTGCCTGCATATATTCCTCGGCTAAGGTGGCTAGCCTCTCATCCGACAAGCGTTCATCGGGATGTGGATTGAGGGAACAATGGAAGACGATCTTCTTAGTTCGGCAATGCGTAGGGATAAGTGCCTGCATATCTCGCAGTACTTCTTCCATCTTAAATTCCCCTTCAGCCGATTGATAGAGTCCTTTGGATAGAATGACTTCGGCATCTCCTTTTTCCACTTTCTTAAAGTTGTAGCCTAGCGCACCACCGAGGTTTTCCGTGGCAGAAATTTTGGCAATCATCGTTTGCGATAGTCGATGGTGAGGGCAATAACTTGGGATTGCAGCGCAAGAATTTGCGTGGAATAGTGCGTCAATTTCTCGAGCATCACCTGTGCTGTCTTAACGGAATGATAGGTGTTGAGGGCGCGTACGGCTTGGTTATAGAGAATGCCAATCTTATGTAACTGTGCTGTGAATTCCGACAGCTTTCGGTTGTATTCAACAGCTGTTTTATCCACGGAAATGACCTTAAATTCTTCACCCAACAAGCGAGCACGCACAAAGTCAGACTTCGTTTTTGCTCCCGAACGCCGGAACAAATCAATGATTTTCTGTTGGTCTTTGGGATTAGGTAGGCGTACGTGCCAATTGTCCCACCGAGGTTTATCGGAGTTTAAGCCCTCAGCGGAGGGATTGCTTTGCTGTTTCATGTGTTTCTTCTTTACTGACGACTTTGGAGTTCAGCATTTCCTCGCACCGAGGCAAGGAGTTTTTGTGAGACAAACCGCGGTTTGTGTTACAAAGACACACCTTGCCAGTAAAAAGAGTTGATGCTGAGGAAGCATCCAGCCCTTAGTGGGCTGTTTCCTTCGGTCGTGTTAGAGGTTGTATTTGTTCGTCTGCAAAGTTACAGCCTAATCGCAAATCGTTCACTATGAGGAAATTGTCCGATAAATCCCGAAAGTTCCCGATTTCCTGAAAGCTCGTTTTAGCTCTTTGTAAAGCGTTTATTTTGCACTCAGAACGAGCGAGAGAACGCTC
>ERZ773009.759-NODE-759-length-23327-cov-4.148977_pt1 | contig 23327 bp, 19 predicted proteins | sample MGYA00580663_ERZ773009 | MGnify/ENA primary metagenome ERZ773009 (study PRJEB29015, sample SAMEA2737969) | human oral metagenome | biome: human oral; feature: human-associated habitat; material: dental | place: China | collected 2026 ... | reverse complement strand
ATAGATACCATAACCAAGCTGCATACTCCCGAGCCATCGACACTTACTCCGACTACAATATCGTCGAAGAATAATATAATTCTGAGCGGATTACAAGAAAACATGGGATATCAGGTGTTTGTTAGAAGTATGTGTCCGACCGGTGCTCCCACCGATTGGAGCAAACCGATAAAGTTTAAGACCGAATGTAGTCCTGTGTCTACTATCATAGAAGACTTCAACTCTTACCAAACAGCACTCGAAGAAGGAAGTGGTTTCGATCGCATAATCCCCGATTGCTGGAAAATTATAGATAACGTTCGCAATAACATATATCCAAAGCTATATAAACCATCAACTTCTTACTACGGATACAACTCTGTGGCAATGGTATTTAGTGGAAAATCGCCTTTATACGCCATTTTACCTAAGATAGATACTCCTTTGAATGGTATAATATTGAAATTCAAATTGGACAAAACCGACCAAAGAGGGGGTATATTCCAAGTAGGCTATATGTCTGACCCCAAAGATGCATCTACATTCACTGCCGTAGCAAATCTCAACAATACCGAATACCGCAAGATGGTAGAAAAGCATGTAGTATTTACTAATGTAGACGACAATAGCGGCGCCAATAGATATATAGCTTTCCGTTACGGCGATGTAGGAGCAGTAGCACAGCCGGGTAATTGCGAATATGTTGTCGACGATATAGAGGTATCGCCTGCTCCGTCGTGCCTGCCCGTATCGAATCTTGCTATTTCGAACGTAACATCGAACTCGGCAGAAGCAACCTTCGAGTCGTCGGCATCGTCATGGGAATATATCCTATCGACCAATAAAGATATAAACCCCGATACTGTATCTGCTTCGAATCGTATGGCAATAACTACCAAAAACATAGCACTATCGAACCTCAATATGAATACCCAATACAATATCTGGGTAAGAGCTACATGCGATAGCAACGACAATAGTTTCTGGTCGTCTGTAGCATTTAGGACAGAGTGCTCTGCTGCTAAAAAGGGTTGGTCCGACGATTTTTCGTCTGCCGACGAAAATACTCATATACCATACTGCTGGACAAGAGTATTGGAAAAAGACAACTCTACCTCGATTTATCCCGAAGTAACCTCAACATCTGCATACGGCAAAGGCAAAGGCTTGCAATTTTATACTAAGGGAAAATCTGTGCTTATGATGGCTACTCCTATCTTCGACGAAGACCTTAGCAGAATGCAGGCAAGTTTCTGGCTCAAAAACAGTGAAAACACTAACCCTGCAAAATTCGAAGTGGGAGTGCTCAGCGACCTTGCCGACACAAGCACCTTCGTCGCTATCGAACGTATCGAAAGAGACAACAGACTCTGGGAATACTACGACATACCTCTGACTACTGCTCCGTCGACACACAAGTATATTGCTTTGCGTATGACGAACAATAATAGAAAGTCGGCAAACTACTTCTTTGACGAAATAAAAGTAGACACCATTCCGTCGTGCCGTCGTGTGAAAAATGCGAAAGCTTTCTTTATCGGCAAAGACACGGTAAAGATAACCTTCGATTCGTCGGCTGCGGCTTGGCAATACGCTATGACCGATAATATCAATATAAATTCGGCCGAAGGACTCACAGCCGTAGACATCGCAAACGATACTATTGTCGTCGGCAATCTGCAACCGGGCAAACTCTATAAAGTATGGCTCAGAAGCCGTTGCGACAGCAATACATATAGCCTATGGTCGATGCAACCGATTACATTCATCACCGCCTGCGGCGAAGTATCGAAAGGTTGGAAAGAGTCGTTCGATATATCGGATGCAAACAGCAATCCGTATTGCTGGACGAAAGTAAAATCATACAGCTCTTACCCCGAAGTATATGCTAGAGAAGGATATCTAAATAAGGGAAGCCTTATGTTTAAAATAGAAGGGGACAACAATCAGGGAGCTACGAATCTTGTAGCTTCGCCCAAATTCTTCGACGCCGATACTCTTAGCAATATGGTAGTTTCGTTCTGGCTTCGATTTACAAACGTATCTGACTTATCGAAGTTTGAAGTCGGTGTAATGTCTGATATAACCGACGAAAATTCGTTTATGTCGCTCAAAGACGTTACTCCTACTACGACCAATTGGACTATGTTCGAAGAGGCGCTTGCGAACGTTCCCAGCAATTATCATTATATCGCATTCCGTATGACTAAGGCAGCTCAGACCGGAAGCCCCGAATATTATCTCGACGATATCGAGGTAAATAAAAATGTATCTTGTGCCCGTCCGAAAGATGTAGCCGCCCACAATATCGGTACCAATACCGCCGATATTTCTTGGCTTATAGGCGGCTCAGAGGTACGATGGAGCTTGGAATACAAGAAAGCCACTTCGAGCCGTTGGACAAGGGTCGACAACGTAGCTGCTTCGTCGTATACCATATTGGGACTGGAAGCCAATACCTCGTACAATGCAAGAGTAAGAGCCGTATGCTCGCCTTTGGATAGCAGCTTGTGGACATATTATACCACATTCAAAACACTTTGTAACATAGAGTCGCTACCATTTGTAGAGGATTTCTCCTCGTCGTCGTCGTACGTATTTCCGCCTAGCGAATGCTGGGGTGTGTATAGTGCAAAAGCATCAGACATATTCGCAGGAGGTACTATGAGCGAGACAAGCAAACAATGGACATTCTCAGACAACAACCGAGGTATTGATTCGAAGAAAGCTATCGTAAATATACACGGTACGGCAGTGCATAGTTGGCTTGTAACGCCTGTTTTTGCAATAGATACCAATAGCAATTTGGAGTTTGACGTAGCATATACCAAAAACAACTCTGCCGAAGTAGCCGATACATCGGGCATAGACGATAAGTTTATGGTAGTAATATCGGACGATGCGGGAGCTACTTGGAAGAGCGAAAATGCTATCGTATGGAGCAACGATGGACAGCCTACGGGTGCATTTTCACTAAACGGAATTCCAAATATTCCTACGCCAATAAGCATACCTCTGTCGCAATATATAGGCAAAAATATCAAGATAGGCTTCTATGTAGAATCTACTCGGAAAAATGCCGACAACGACCTGCATCTCGACAATATTAAGGTACTGAAAATGTCTATTGTACCACCTACGGTAGAGACACTTGATGCAACGGATATTACCGACCATTCGGCAACTCTCAATAAAAACGTAATACAAGGTACATACCCCATCGACGACCAAGACCAAGGCTTCGTATACCAGAAGGTCGAAGTCGCAGGTGCCCTTATGACTCGTATACAAAATGCCCATATCACGGGACTCACTTCGGGAACGAAATATAAGTTCTGGGCTTATGCTATTGTGGACGGAGTAGAATATGTCGGTGAGGTCAAGACCTTCACTACTCTCGGAGTAGCTCCGCCGAAGCCTAACGTTACTACAGGCGAGGCTACCAACGTCGGATATACTACGGCAACTCTCAATAGCACTATCGTAGCCGACCCGTCGGAACCCACCACTCAGAGAGGTTGGAAGTACCGTAAATCGTCGGATACGACTTGGCTCATCTCTTTTGTTCCCAATCTTACCGATCTCACTCACGACACGGAGTATAGCTTCTTTGCCTTTGCTTCTACTGCAAACTATCCTATAGTCGAAGGTAATACTCTTACATTCAGGACTAAGAAGCATCAAGCTCCTAAAGTAAAAACCTCTGCAGCTGTCATTATCAATTGCAATGAGGCTAAGTTTGGTATGACTATCTCTCAGGGTACAGAAACAGATATCATCGAGAAAGGTTGGTGGTACAGAAAGGTTGGCGAAGTCGATTGGATAAATACGAAGGTCGATCACCTCAAAGGACTTTTCCAGAATACTAATTATGAGTTCTATGCTTATGTAGTAACTCAAAATTATCCTCACAACTATGGCGATACGCTAAGATTCACTACCCCTGTATGCACCAATATCGATGGAGTCGAATATCGACTGAACATATATCCAAATCCGGCTAACGAGCAGGTATCGGTATATGTCGATAATCTCCAAAACGGAGCTGAAGTCCGTATCGTCGATATGCTCGGCAAGACTGTGGGCAGCTATAGTATCGGCAGAGGCGACAACAAAGTAGATATCGACCTATCTGCACTTGCCGAAGGTATCTACCTCGTTCGTATCGTTTCCGATAATAATATCGCTACCGAAAGGTTGATAATAAACAGATAAGATAAGTATCTTTTTTATAGAGAAAGAGGTTATCCGTCTCAGGGTAACCTCTTTTCTTTATCCCCCCGAAACAATAGCAGAGCTATTTAAAAATATCGTTTCCATAGGATATGGATATATTATCGACACATTGATATATTTTCGCAAATAAATTTGGTTTGTTTATGGAGTTTTACTAATTTTGAAAGCAATTATCAAGCGACGTTTAACAAGGAATAGGCAGTTACAAATGAGTAGATTAACAATAGTAGGCGTACAGTGGGGCGACGAGGGTAAAGGTAAGATGACAGACTATCTCGCACAAAAATCGGATGTCGTCGTGCGCTATCAGGGAGGCAACAATGCCGGCCATACGATTACTTTCGGCGGTCAGCGATATGCCTTGCAGAGTATACCGTCGGGGATATTCAGCCCCAACATAAAAAACGTAATGGCAAACGGTATGGTCATTAATCCCAAAGCAGTACTTGCCGAGCTCCAGAAGCTCAGAGAGATGGGTATCACCGACTACCAACTATTCATATCAGACCGTGCCAGTGTGGTAATGCCTTACCATATCGAGCTCGACGGAGCATACGAGAGCCTCAAGAAAGGCAGCGTCATAGGCACTACAAACAAAGGGATAGGACCTGCGTATGCCGATAAATACAATAGAACAGGTATCCGTATCGGCGACCTGCTCCACAAAGAGTATCTCAGAGAACGCCTCGACGACGCTATAAGCTTGGTAAACATACAGATGCGAGTACTTCGTCGCAAAAGATACAACCTGAATGCTCTGTGCGAAGAGTATGCCGAGTACGGAAGGCTATTGAGCCCATATATTTGCGATACGTCGCGGCTACTGTACGATGAGGTAAAGAAAGACTCGCGTATACTTTTCGAGGGAGCACAGGGCGTAATGCTCTGTATCGAACACGGCACATATCCGTTCGTTACTTCATCTTCGCCCGCTACCATAAGCGTACCGCTCGGTACGGGTATCCCACCGAAATATATCGACCATTCGCTCGGAATATGCAAAGCATATAATACACGAGTAGGTTCGGGTGTATTCCCTACCGAAATTACGAATTCGACAGCCTACTACATCAGAGACAGAGGCAATGAGTACGGCACTGTCACCGGACGCCCCCGACGTATCGGGTTCCTCGATACCGTCGCTCTCAGACACGCATGCCGTATCTCGGGCATAGACTCGCTGGCAGTGATGCTCTTCGACGTACTGTCGGGGATATCGGAGTTGAGAATTTGCACTCACTACGAGCTAAACAATAAGCAAATCGACTACGTACCATCTACCATATACGAGTACGAAAAGTGTAAACCCATATATATGAATATGCCCGTATGGAGCGAAGATATTTCGGCGTGTCGCTCGTTCGACGAACTGCCCGAGAACGCAAAGTATTATCTAAAAAAGATAGAAGAACTAACCGATACACCTATCTCTTACGTATCGGTTGGTCCCGATAGAGAACAGACTATCGAGGTAAAAAAACTGAATTTATAACTGTCTGACGAATACAGACTCTATCGTCAGAAAAAAATAATTAAACCACATAAATTTAATAACTAAAATGGACAATAAAAACAATCTTATTTTAGGTGCTTGCATAGCGCTCGGTCTCATAGTGTTGGGTGTATTTATCAACAAGGGCCTACAAAGTTTCTCAAACAAAGAGAGAGTAGTGACAGTCAAAGGTCTTGCCGAACAAGACGTAAAAGCCGACAACGCTACCATCGTCATCGACATTCGCTTCACAAGCGACGACCCAAAGAGTATAGTATCGGCTATCGACAGCCGTGTGTCGAAGATATCGGAATATCTCGGTAGAAAAGGATATGGCGATATCAAGGTATCTGACCTCAATCTGTTCGACTCGAAGAGTTACTACGAGCAGAAATGGAACGGCGAACGATACGTCGATGTAAAAAAAGACCGTTACAGCGGCTCCAAAGATATACGTATCGATATCAAGGACGTAGAGACTGCCGGCGAGATATCAAACACTATCAATATCGACTTGATAAACAACAACTTGTCGAGCGATGTAAACTGTTCGTACCAATTCCCCGAACTGAACTCCATCAAGCCTAAACTCATAGAAGAGAGCACCAAGAACGCTCGTATAGCAGGCGAACAGTTCGCCAAAGACTCGAAGTCGAAGCTCGGAAAAATCAAAACGGCATCGCAAGGACAAATATCTCTGGCAGGGCAGTTTTATTCGGAAGAAGATGCCGTATCGGACATTCCAAACGAGCCGTATATACAGAAAGCTCGGGTAGTATCGACTATAGTATTCTTCCTCGAAGACTAAGAAGTTTTATACTATAATTATAAATCAGCAAGGGACTGCCATTTTTCGGTAGTCCTTTGTTGATTTTAAACTAATACGTTACGAAACGATGTGAGCCTATCAATGCCCCAGAAGTCCTCGGGTAACATTGCGGCGGAAAGCAAATATCTTAGCCGCCTTCTCGGGCGATAGCCTCAGCGTCAGACCAATGCCGAGTATTATGGTAGCTATCCACTTTATACCTTCTGCCACAAGTCGTTTACCGAATACCGCCTTCGACACCGACAGAGTCCGCAGCCTTTCGCTCCTACCGATAGAGAGCGTAAGGTTATCGAAATATTGCTTCGTCAGTTTGCTCTGCGGTATGATATGATACAATATCATCGACGGAAGGTAATATATAGGCATATCGAGCCTTTTCATACTATAAAAAACAGCCTTCTCCTCGCCGCTGATAAGCAGATTGCCTCGCCTGCCGAGAGCGGGGTCGAAGCGCCTGACGCGGTCGAACACCTCTCGGCGATATGCGGCATTACCACCGCTCGGGAAACGGCTACCAGTCATACGTATCACACGCCGCCCCTCGTCTTTGTAGGCAGTGATGAGCTCCCGCGTGTATTTCGACATCCACTTCGGCTCTTCGGTCTCGTATACGGGATATATAGCGCCGCCGGCAGCCATAGCATCGGGGTATCGGTCGAAAAAATCTGCAATGGTGCTCAAGTACTCTTTATTGACCGTTGCATCGTCGTCGACATAGACCAAAATATCGCCTTTCGCCTCTTCGATACCGCGATTACGGGCGTAGGAGAGCCCTTGCGAAGTCTCGCAGCATACGTTAAAATTTATCTGCGGATAGTCGCTCCCAAAGCGTCGGCATTCGCCCTCGGTATCGTCGGTAGAGTTGTTGTTTACTACTAATATCTCATACTTCGATACGTCGAAATCGTTTTCGGCGATGCTTTTGAGGCAGTTGTAAATATATTTCTGACGATTGTAGGTACAAATTATTACTGATAGCATTTTTTATCGTTTTTATAGGTGATTAAAAATCTTGTATACAACGGCAACGCCCCATCTTCTGATGCCCCCATAGCAGAGTGAGCCGCACTCCGAACGATAGAGAGAGCCACCTCTTTCCATCTGCCGATGGGTCGAAAAAGAATGTCGACAAAGCGGGTACAAACTCTTCTGTGTTAGATATATCTTTTATGAGGCTGCCGCCTATGGTCTTTTGGCTCTTTCCGAGCTTGGTATAGCCAACGTCTAAAAACAGAGCTATTCGTGGCACTGCCGCCAAAAATGTCTTGTCCGACAATTGCCGCCCCACCTCGACGGAGCCGTATACCGAAGGCTCGAGATTCAACTTATTGCCGTAACGACGCTTAGCCGTATCGTATCCGTGGTTTGGCATATCGGACAATAAGCCGCCGCCGTCTTCGCCTATGATATGGTCGTATCGTCCGCGCGAGGTTACACTTGTCGACGTCAGAGAGTATCCGTAGAAGTTGTAGCCATACTTTGCCCCAAACAACACATATACATCACTGTACGAGACGAAACCCAGTTTCGCTACGATAGCCACACTACCCACACGCTGCCTGTCGACGTTGTGTCTGAAATCGAATAGTCCGTCGTATGGCTTACCTTCGGTGTTTATCATCGGTATCGTTTTGGTGAAGTCTCTTAGCCGAGCGTTTGAGGTCTGATATCGTACTTCGCCTCCTATCTGGAATATGGTGTTTCCGCTTCGCAGGTCGTAACCAAGCCCAAAGTCTGTGGCAAGCCCACCAAGGTATGCCACCTTGTCTCTTGAGGCAATAAGATTATTGTATCCGCCCGATAGCCACACGGCAAAACTGTTCACTGTCTGCGGATATAGCGTGTTTGCAAACAGAAACAAGACGAACGACAAAGAGACTCTCCTCAGACTATCGGCAGGCATTGTCTTCATATCCACTCATATAGGCAAGCAAAAAACGGCTGCCCTATTTATACTATCGACAGCCGTCGAGACGGTAAGATATTACTTCTTTACGTTGCTCAGGAAACACTCTATGGTATTCTCCATCAAGCAGCAGATAGTCATCGGACCCACCCCACCCGGTACTTTGGTGATATACGAAGTCTTCTCGGCACAAGCATCGAAATCGACGTCGCCACATAGTTTGCCGGTAGCCTCGTCGCGATTAACTCCGACGTCGATTACTACGGCTCCCTGTTTTACGAAGTCGGCAGTAACGAACTTCGCTTTACCGATAGCTACTACCAGAATATCGGCTTTGGCACACACCTGAGGCAAGTTTTCGGTCTTGCTATGGGTGATAGTAACGGTGGCATTCTCGTTGAGCAGGAGCTTGCTTACGGGCAGCCCCACGATATTGCTACGCCCTATTACTACTACATTTTTGCCTTTCATCTCTATGTTTTGGCTTTTCAGAAGTTTTATTACTCCTTTGGGAGTGCAGGGTACTACGCAGTCGGTGTTGCTCCAAAGCCCGGCCACATTGAGCGGATGGAATCCGTCGACGTCTTTCTCGCGTCTGATAGCCGATATCACTTTTTTCTCGTCGATATGCTTTGGTAGCGGCAGCTGCACGAGAATACCGTCGACCGAAGAGTCGGCGTTGAGTTCGTCTATTTTACGGAGCAGTTCGGCTTCGGTAGTCGAAGCGTCGAGACGTATGGTCTCGTTGAGTATTCCTACCTCTTCCGAAGCTTTGGCTTTGCCCGTAACGTACGAAACGCTACCGGGGTCGTTGCCCACGAGGATTACCGATAGTTTCGGCAGCCGTCCGTATCTCTCTTTGTAGGTTGCCACTTGCTTTGCCATATCGGCTTTCAGACTTGCCGATAGGTCTTTTCCTGATATTACTTGCATATTATTACTTTTTTAATTACCGCACAAAGTTAGAACTTTTTTCTATCTTAATTATAAAGAAAAATAGTAATTTTGCAACCCAAGTGATTATTAGATACAAAAGACTGCCGACGGCTACAACAACATATTCTTTAGGGTGGTATAAACGACGAGTTTCGACTATAGATGAATTTAGCAGACAAGATAGACAGTAAGATATTTCGTACCATAGGCGACGTAGCCGACTCCGAAGGCATAGAGTGCTACCTTATAGGTGGTTATGTAAGGGACTTGCTGCTCTGCCGCCCCTCGAAAGACATAGACGTAGTAGTGGTGGGCAACGGCATACGATTTGCCGAGACACTTCGGCGGCATCTGGGGCGAGGAGCTCACCTTGCAGTATTCAAGACCTACGGCACGGCACAGATAAAACATCGCAACACGGAGATAGAGATAGTAGGAGCCCGCCGCGAGTCGTACCGACACGACAGCCGCAACCCCATAGTAGAAGAAGGCACGCTCGAAGACGACCAAAACCGCCGCGATTTCACCATCAACGCTATGGCTATCTGCCTCAACAAAGAACGTTTCGGCTCGCTCGTCGACCCGTTTGGAGGGCTTGCCGACCTGAGCAAACATATCATCCGCACGCCGCTCGACGCCGATATCACATTCTCCGACGACCCGCTGCGTATGATGCGTGCCATAAGATTCTCGGCTCAGCTCGGATTCGATATCAAAGACGAAACACTCGTGGCTATCTGGCGCAATAGGGAGCGTATCGCCATCATCACCAAAGAGCGTATCGCCGACGAACTGAATAAGATAATGCTCTCGCCGAAACCTTCGGTCGGCTTCCGCCTACTCGACACCACAGGGCTGCTGCCGCTGATAATGCCCGAACTCTCGGCTATGAAAGGGGTGGAGTCTGTCGAGGGACGGGCACACAAAGACAACTTCCTGCATTCGCTGCAGGTGCTCGACAACTTGGCAAAAGTATCCGACGACCTCTGGCTTCGGTGGGCTGCTCTGCTACACGATATCGGCAAGCCGAAGACGAAACGCTGGGAAGAGACACGCGGCTGGACATTCCACAACCACAACTATGTAGGCTCGAAAATGGTAAAACGTATCTTCGAAAATCTCAAGCTGCCACTCGGCGAGCAGATGAAATTCGTTCAAAAAATGGTATTGCTCCATATGCGTCCTATAGTACTGAGCGAAGACATAGTAACCAACTCGGCGGTAAGACGGCTGCTATTCGATGCAGGCGACGATATCGACCATCTGATGATGCTATGCCAATGCGATATCACGTCGAACAACCTGAAAAAAGTGAAACGTTTCTCCGAAAACTTCGAACTCGTGCGTCGCAAACTCGTGGAACTCGAAGAGAAAGACCGCATACGAAACTTCCAACCTCCTGTAGATGGCACGGAGATAATGTCGGTATTCGGGCTGCCACCGTGCAGCTTGGTAGGAGAGCTCAAGACGCAGATAAAAGATGCCATTCTCGATGGCATCATACCTAATTCGCACGACGAGGCGTTTCGGTTTTTACTCGAAATAGCCGAAAAGAAAGGCATCAAACCGTCAAGAAATTAAGAATGTAGAGGGTTACTATGTGTGATAGCTCCTATATCTTGACTATCAAGACTTAATAGAATCGTAATTTTCCTATTTTCTTTATTCTTACGTCGTTAATGATGTTGATGACAATACCTTTTTTGATGAATAAAGCATTTATAAGAATAATAAAAAGCATCTAAAGGATGATTTTTGTTGTCTGTTGTGTGATTTTTTTTGAGTATGGAGGTGGTTTTATGTATCTAAAAATAGCCAAAAGTATTTTTTTTGTGTAATTATTACTTTATGTGATATAGAAAAACATATATTTACGATTCAAAAAAAGGAGGCTGACTTTAAAAGAGGTAGTATTTTCTTAAATAAGTAATAATTTTACTGTTCTATGGCCAAATTATCGTGAAAAACTCACTACTTTTTCTTTTTTGCTATTCGACTTGTTGAGATTTTGCTGATGAGGTTGCTTGAAGATAAACCAAAATTGAATTTTAGGTAAAAAAAGAAGCTACCACCATACTGATAGCTTCTTTTTCTTATATGTAACCTAAGCCCTCTTTATATCTTCTTTGCCACAATAGCTATGGAACGCATATATTTTTCGTATTGCTTGAATACTTTACGCATATTCAGGATTATCTTACGTTCTTTGCGGTGTGTGAGAATATTGAAGGTTATTTTCAGACAACGCCACAAGCCCTCATCGCTTAACAAACGACCTGTTTTCAGCAGATGCATCGGATTAGTGTCTACCCAGACAATCTCAAAACCCTCCTCCTGCAACATCTGCTTCCATTCGTTCGTCGTAAGGGGGCGTACATTTACATTTATCGCTCTCGACATTCCACGACGGATATTGTCTTTGAGGTCATCTGCAATATCGTCGGGGATAAGAGCTATCTCGTGTATGCCGTACAAACCGTCTTTGCGAAGTAGACGAGCGGCTTCTTGCATTATCTTGCGTTTATCCTTATCGGATTGCATTGTAAGCATCGCCTCGCCGTAGAGTTTGTCGGCAGAGCTGTCGTTCAAAGTCGTCTGAGCAGCATTACCTACAATTATCTTACGTCCCTGCCCATTTATTTTTTTCTGTAAAATAGCAGCAGCTTTCTTGTCGAGTTCTACTCCCGTATAAGTTTTTGGTCTGTGGTTCAACGCTATATTAGCCGTAAACCCAAGCCCCGGTGCAAACTCCACCACCTCGTCGGACGTAGTTATGCCGAGCTTGTTTATCATCTTATTAGTTAACTCTTTGCCTCCCGGACGAAGTACTTTTTTTCCCATTTTAGCCAAAGCCCAATGACCTTGGATACTGTTCATTGATTGTTCACTCATATCTCTTTTTTGATTTAAAAGTTTATAAATATATTTTGTTTTCAAATAAGTAATTTCCATTAAGAAGCCTCCCTTTGCCGCTCTACCATACGGGCAAATTCGCCGCCACGAGCCATCAGTTCGGCGGGAGTGCCCTGCTCGGCAACCGTACCGTCTTTGAGCACCACTATCTTATGGGCATTGGCGACGGTTCGCATACGGTGGGCGATGATAAGCACGGTCTTGTTGCGAATCAGTTCCGAGATGCCTGCCTGTATCTTGGTCTCGTTCTCGACGTCGAGGCTGGCGGTAGCTTCGTCGAGCAGCACTATTGGGGCGTCTTTGAGCAGAGCACGGGCGATGGAGATGCGTTGACGTTCGCCACCCGAGAGTGCAGCGCCGTTCTCGCCGATGAGCGTATCGTAGCCCTCGGGCATACGGCTGACGAACTCGTCGCAACGAGCCAACTCTGCCACGCGGCGTATCTCCTCATCGGTGGCGTCGGGCTTGCCTATACGGATATTGTCGGCGACGCTCGAGTTGAACAGCAGCACGTCTTGGAAGACCACCGCATAGTTTTTGAGCAATGCCTCGGGGTCTATCTTCGAGATGTCTTGCCCGCCGAGGGTGATTGTGCCCTTATCGATATCCCAGAAACGTGCGGCGAGCTTAGCGGATGTGCTCTTGCCACCGCCCGAGGGACCGACCAACGCCGTTACCTCGCCCTGCCGAGCGGTAAACGACACGTTGCGGAGCACCTGCTTGCCCGTCTCGTAAGAGAAGTCGACACCGTCGAATGCTATATCGTAGTTATCGACCGAATAATCGGTTGTTCCCTGCTGTACGGGCATCGACTCCATCTCTTTTATTCGGTTGATATGCACGTCGAGAATAGTCAGTACCGCAATGTGATTGAATACCTCACCGATAGGATTGTAGATACTTGCTGATATCATCAGGAAGATAAGGTAGGTAAACATATCGACCGTACCGACCGACAATAGGTAAGCACCGACGATGATGACCGTCGCCATACCGAGTTTGAGTATCGCATTGGCAGAATTAATCAGGACACTTCCCACAAATTCGCCTTTGGTAAGACTCTTTTCGTAACGACTGAGGCTGCGGTCTAAGTCTTCGAGATATTTTGCCTCGCCGTTGTAGGCTTTGATTTCCTGCACGCATTCGAGCCCCGACTGAATCTGTTCGGCGACGTCGAGCTTGTCGTGATGAAATTTGGCATTGAGCTTGTCTATCTTCTTCTTCGAAAGCAACACAACGGCAAAAGCCACCGGCACCACCCATAACAGCGCCAACGCCAACTGCCACTGGTAGAAGAAGAGACCGACGCCGATAAGCGACGTTGTGATGAGGGAGGCGAAAAGCTGCGGCATAGCGTGCGAAAAGAGTTGCTCCATCATACTATTATCATTCATAATATTGGACGTAAGGTCGGAGAGATTCCTCTCGCCGAAGAACGCTAGCGGCAGCTTACGTAGCTTCTCGGCAAGCGAGATACGTCGGTTGCCACTCTCGGTATAGATATTGGAATAGGTGCTCTTGTACTGCAACAACGCCACGACGTAGGCAACCGCAAAGAAAGCTACGGCTATAACCGTATAGTACCAGATACCGTGCATAACGGTATTCTGCGGGTCGATGACGGGCTTCAGATAGTCCGTCAGAAATATAAACAGGAATATCACCGGTAACATCAGGACGATATTGAGCAGGGCAGAAAAAACTATGCCTACTGCAAGCGAGCGTGCACCTTTTTCCGAAAGTGCGAAACGGTTCTCAAAGTAGTGTATCATATTATTTTACTGTTTTTTATTTATCAATATAAAGATTATCTTATACTCCATTTTTTACGAAAAAGAAGGCAATTAATAAAATTATCGAAATAGATATTATAGAAAATCCTGCTATGCGGAACCCTTTGTAAAAAAACGCCTTATCCTTATCGTCTACAATCTGGTGTGCTTTAGGGTTTTCGGGCAAATAAGCTACTGTAATATTTTCGCCTACTCTATAATTGGTCTGACGGCTACCGCTATGAGGACCGAAATAAGTTATACAAAAAGTATGAGCCGAGTCAGTATAATTCAAGTTTATAAGGGCGTTTGCATTAAGAACAAGAGGTTTCACAATATAAGTATCCTCTCCCACAGTGTACTTGTATACCACGTAAGTCCTATTATTCAAACCAATACCGCCTACACCATTAGTACCTGATTTGATAATTTCCAATATCTCTCCTTGTGCTTTACCCTGATATAGCTTTTGGTTCTTTTCTGTAATTCTTTTGTTTATCTCAGCAATGACCAAGAACACAAGTGCAAACAAAAAGAATATCCCCGCACTCAGCAATACTCCCATTTGGTTACTCATTTCTCTACATTTTATATTTTGGGTAATAAAATCTCCAACCGTCCTCTATCCAAGAATCGATTGTCTGTGCATTTATCTTCGTATAATCCATTTTCGCTTTCTTCTGTGTCATCGTTATTCTATTTTTCATTCGCTGTCCTCGCTCATTTATTCATACATTCGTTTTCGGAGCGAGGGGTACGGCATCGTTCAAACGCTCATTCCATTCGATAGCCCATTCGCCTATCAGTCCTCCGAAATAATCGTATGTTTCGGGTATCCTATCGTTTTTATCGTTGCTGCAAAGAGCTTCTGCAAATGATTTCATCATATTACTATAATTTCAATTGGTTTAATATCTAATGCCTGACATTCTTTTATTTGACGCACCTTGTCGCCACATACGACGCCACATTATGTTCGTGCAGGTTACCAAAACCATTCGTATCGTCATAAAGGTTCGTCAGTGCAAAACCTGCCTCCAACTGACCGTTAATCTGCTCCTCTATGGTATGCGAGAACTGCACGCCACCGTTGCTGTCTTGCATCTGACGCAGGTGCTCCTCGTTCTTCAGCGGGTTGAACGGTAGGGTATTGGTCAGCACCCTTTCTTCCAAATCGAAGATGTAGTTGATACCTATGTCCAAGCCGGACACAAGTACTCCACCCTTACGCAGCACTCTGTAACACTCGTGCCAAATCGGTTTCACTTCCTCGACATAACAGTTCGATACAGGGTGAAAAATGATGTCGAAAAAGCTATCATCGAAAGGCAAGGGGTTGCTCATATCCGCACGTATGATGTTTATCCGATAACCTTCACGCTCGGCAACCATACGCTCTGCTTCCAGTTGTTTTCCCGAATAATCGAGCACTGTACATTCCGCCCCCAAAGCAGTAAAGACCGGCATTTGTTGACCGCCCCCGCTTGCAAGTCCCAAGACCTTCTTACCGTTCAAATCGCCCAACCAATCTTTCGGAACATTCTTCGTCGGGGTCAGTTTTACGGCATAATCGCCGCTTTTTGCTCTTACAAATTCTTCGTGCGAGATAGGTTTCCCCCACATCCAACCGTCCTCTATCCAAGAATCGATTGTCTGTGCATTTATCTTCGTATAATCCATTTTCGCTTTCTTCTGTGTCATCGTTATTCTATTTTTCATTCGCTGTCATCGTTCATTTATTCATACATTCGTTTTCGGAGCGAGGAGGCTTACGAGCATTATTTACCTGATTCTTGAAATAATCTTCCAATTTATGTTTTCCATACGGAGTTGCCTGCATATCCATAGCCATTGCCGTCATAAAAAATTCAAGAGGACCATAGAATTTTGGATTGGTAAATTTTCGTAGAAACCAAAGGATAAACTTACGTATCCAATCGGGCAGATGTACTATTTTGACCGGTTTTGAATACGCATTCAGTGCCAGCTCTGCGATGTCATTGTGTGAAAACACACGGCAACCTCCGATGTCTATTTCCTTTTTACCGTTATGAATGGTCTCGACAACAGCTTTTGCCAAATCTTCTCCGTGTATCGGATTTATTTTGAATTTCCCGTCTCCGAAAAGGTAAACTCTACCTCCCTCGGCCATTTTCAGAAAATCGCCCATATCCGAAAAGAATCCGCTCGGTCTGACGATACAATAATCAAGTCCCGATGATTTTAAGTAATCGCCCAACTTCTCTTTTGCCTCGCATATTTTTAAGTGTCTCAGCTTCTCTCCGTTCAAGACCGAAACATAGATAAACTTCTCTACACCGCTCTTTTTAGCCTCATCAATAAGATTCGCATTTGCCCCGTAGTCGACATCCATATATGTCAAACCGTCTTTCTGCCTGGTAATGCCAACCGTACTGATTACGACCCGAACATCTTTACAAATATCTTTTAGGGTTTCGGGGCGGGTAACTTCTGCCTTTTCTATGATGAGGTTATCGTCGCCGAATTCTATTTTATTCGGGTTTCGGACAATTATTTTCGTCTTAAAACCTTCGGATAGAAGTTCCCGTGTGATATATTTTCCCAAATATCCGGTTGCTCCTGCAACTAAAATCTTATCTTTTTCCATTCCTGTTCGTTCTTTTAGGTATTGATGCGTATATAAAGATTATCGTCCTGCCAACGGGCAGGGTTCGTAATGATGTATTCCGCAATGTTGCCGTACGATTCGGCATTGCGGATGATGTGTTCGTAATAATTGCGTTGCCACAATTTTCGGTCGAACGGCAGCCAATCGTATTTTTCCACACCACGAATATATTCGTTGGTCGTAATGGATTTAAATGCACCGACCATTTGTCCAACGGTTTTCCGCCGTAGGGGCGACCCTTGTGGTCGCCCTATATCATCGGGGGCAACCGTTTCGTCGGGGGCAACCGTTTCGTCGGGGGCAACCGTTTCATTGGGGGCAACCGTTTCATTGGGGGCAACCGTTTCATTGGGGGCAACCGTTTCATCGGGGGCAACCGTTTCATCGGGGGCAACCACAAGGGTTGCCCCTACGGTGTCGATTTGTAAAATTGCGTGGAAATGATTCGGCATCACGACATATTCGTGTAAAATCACATTGCGATAACGGTTCGGTATTGCCAACCAACATTTTTCCACCATTCGTCCCTCAGGATTCAATATCATTTCGCCGTCGACGATTTCACCAAACAAACACGCCCTACCCTGACTACAAACGGTAATAAAATACAATCCGTCGCACGAATAATCGTATCCGCACAACCGTATCGAACGACGGTGATGTTTGTCGGGATTATGTTTCGTATTTACGGTCATATTTGGGTGTTGGGGTTTAGGTATTGGGGGGGTAGGTCGTTTTGCCTGATACCCGACACCTGATTAACATTTCTTCCTTATTGCTGTTACGATTGCTACAACCGTCCAATGACCTTCGGAGTCTGAATATTCCTTTCGCCATCTGAACGTATCGGCGGTTATTTCCGAAAAGACGTACCGCATTTTACCCTCGCTGTTTTCGGTCAGTACCACTTCATCGCCCACTTTCATCGCCGTCAGACGAAAGGCGCTACCCGTACATCCGTAGAATATATCCCACGCCATCGTTTGAGGATTATAAATTCGCAGGGTAGTGCCGTATTCGGCATCGGCTTGCGGGTTGTGCAACCTCTCCGTACGCGATGGTACAATAAACAAATCCTGAATGGCTGTCCCCTCCAAGACCCGCGAGAATATCCATTCGCCTTTCACGCGTCGTGGTACGGCATCATCCAAACGGTCGTTCCATTCGATATCCCATTCGCCTATCAAACCTCCGAAGTAATCGTATGCTTCGGGTATCCTTTCGTTTTTCTCGTTGCTGCAAAGAGCTTCTGCAAATGTTTTCATCATATTAATTTTTTCCTTGACAATTATTTATTATAGGTGTTGTCTCTTAGGCTTTTGGTACTGGTTTGGTCTTGCCTAATGACCAACATCCAATACCTTTTTCATCATATTTCCATTTATCTGGCAAACACATAGGTTCGCCCCTACACCCCAATACCTAAAACCTAACACCTCCCCTCTTACACCGTCCACGCTACCGATTTTTGATATTCGTCCCACATCGTTTTATAGATGCCGCCGCGGGCGAGCAGTTCGTCGTGCGTACCCTGCTCGGCTACCTTGCCGTGTTCGATGACGAGGATACGGTCTACTGTCTGTACGCTCGAGAGTCGGTGGGCTATCATCAGCGACGTCTTGCCCTTCATTAGTTCGTGGAGAGCCTGCTGTATGAGATGTTCGTTCTCGGGGTCGGCAAAGGCTGTCGCCTCGTCGAGTACCACGATGGGAGCGTCTTTGAGTATGGCACGTGCCAGTGCGATACGTTGCTGTTCGCCGCCGGAGAGGTATGTGCCGTCGGTACCGATTTTGGTCTCCAACCCGTTGGGCAGACGGTCGATAATCTCACGACTCTGAGAGAGCTCTACGGCACGGTCGACAGCTTCTGCCGAGGCATCGGGGCAACCGTAGGTGATATTCTCCCGCAGTGTGGTCTTGAACAGTTTCGTATTCTGAAACACGAACGAGATACGACTCATCAGCTCCTCTTTGTCAATCTGCCGAACGTCTACCCCTCCGATACGGACGCTGCCTTCGGTAACGTCCCAGAAACGCGGTATCAGCCGTGCTATGGTGGTCTTGCCTCCGCCCGAAGCTCCGACGAGTGCATACGTCTTACCCTCGGGGATAGAGAACGTTATGCCGTCGACGGCGTTCTGCACTGCCCCGTCGTAACGGAACACGACACCGTCGAAGTCGATACCGTACCCTTGCGGCAGCTGTGGCTGTGCCGACGGCTCGAGCTGCGGGTAATCGGTCAGCTTCTCGACACGCGTAATAGCCTCGTTTGCCAAGAACATATTCTGATTGAGGTGCATAATCTTCATAATATTCGAAGATATCAGAGGCGTTATCAGAATGTAGAAAAACATATCGGTGATGACGGCGGCGTAGTTGCCCGTCCTTCCGATAATCAGTATGGCGGCAGGTACGAGGAAGTAAGTAAACCCATTGATGATAATCGTGTAGAACGAATAGGGTTTCTGCCAGCTGAGCGTGTATTTGGTTACCAAATCGCGGTAGGTGATGATACTGTCGTAAAAGCGTTTGAACGAGAATACCGTCTGCTGGAATACCTTTACGACGGGTATTCCCCGCACGTATTCGACCGCCTCGCTGCTCATACGCTCCTGTGCGTCGAGGTACATTTTCTGGAAGTTGTTCATACGCGGATTCATCAGATAGCCCATCGTAGCGAAGGCTGCCACGAGCGGTATGAGGCAGGCTACGCCCAGCCGCCAGTCGAAGACGAAGAGCAACACCACGACGGTAAGCGGCGACAGTATACTGCCTACCAGGTCGGGCATAATGTGAGCAATGAACGAGTGCGTACTCGACGAGTCTTCGTCGATGATTTTACGCATCCGCCCGCCGTCGTTGACTCCGAAGAAGCCGAGCGGCATAGCCATTATCTTACGCATCGCCGAGCGACGCATATTGGTCTCGACACGGAACGCCGCCAAGTGCGACATCATCAGTGCGGCAAAATAAATCAGCAAGCCGGCTACGGCAGTGCCCACCGCCCACCAGGCATACGTGCCGATAGGTGTAGAGGCGACCGTGCCGCCGACATCGAGCAATGTGCGGACAATGAGCCACACGAATACGAAGGGCACGAGCGACATCAGTCCGCTAAGACCCGAAGCAATGAGCGCCAACGGAAACAACACCCGTCGCTCGCCCATATAGGTCTGAAATTTTTTTAATGTGTTCATATTATTGATTGTTTAAATTTATATTCTGCCTGTTTCGGGTGTTGGATGTTAGGTATTTTATTTTTCTTATTTATTGATTTCTTTCTAAAATCTTTTTCAGGTTTCGGTCGTCTTCCTGCATATCCTGCTTTATCAGTTCCCAGTTTGCCTGCTTCGGGAAAAGCGCTTTGAAAAACAGCCAGTTAACGAAGTTGCCGAAGAACGACCTTCGGGCTCCGAAGCTCTCGATATGCGTAAAGAGCACCGAGCCGTCGGGCTGCTTCTCTGCCCGAAAAGTAATGACACCCAAGCCTGTTGTCGATTTCACGGTAAGGTCGAACAGGTTGTTGTCCATCTGTTTCTCGGTGATGACGGCTTTTACTTTGTACCAGATCCCTTCGACGCATTGCGCGAAAAACACTTTGTCGCCTACCGCTTTGCCGCCCGTAAGGTACTTAAATTCTTTGTGGCGGACATTCCAGCGGACAAAATTGGTGTCGAGGTTCTCGAACCAGTCCGAGACAGCAGCAATCGTCGTGTTTATCGTTATCGAATCGCGAAGTTCCATCATACGGTTATTGTTTTGTGAGTTCACATTAATACTAAAAGCAAGCATAAAGCCAAGCAATAATGGCAATATCTGTTTTTTTAGTATCATAATCATATAATTTATCGGTAATTTTTCATCATACAAAAAAACAGGGAATAGCCTTTATTACTTGTCAATAAAGGCTATTCCCCAACCATTCAGTATGTAGCAATGAGCTTTTTTAGCTTATCGATAAGTTCTTCAAGGGGCATACCCGAACGTTCGCTCATCATCTTAACCGTTGCTACTGGTACCATTACTTTCGCAATGGGTGTCTTCAGCATAGCAAACTTGGGATTTATCGTCGGTAGGTCGTCTATTAGGCGGGGATAACGTTTGAGCAACACTTTCAGTTTAGTGCCTGCCGTCAGCTCCTCGCCGTCGTGTGTCTCTACGGAGTTATGCTGTTGTTCCTCGTCCCAGGTCAGAAGCGTGCGTGAACCTTCGAGTTTGCGTATGTGCGTACAGTCTTGCATCATCTCCATCACCCCGCGGAAACGCCCGTCGGCATCGCGTACAGCCACATAAACGATGTATATAAACAGGTCGGGCTTGTTTATCCAAAACTCTGCACGGCTCTGCTCACCATTGCGGAATTTTTCTATTATCTCCTCTACCAAATGAACACTCTTGGGCGGGTGACAGTTACGTACCTCACGACCGATAACGCCTTTGCTACGAGGAAACACGCGGTGTGGAGTATCGGTATAGAACTTCACTAACTCATTCTCATCTACATAAGAAATATCTACGGGTAAATGTCGAAACAGCAGATTTATCTGCTCGAGCGTCAACTTACCCTCGGCAACATCGAGTATACGGTCTGCATCATTGCCTGCTCCTGCTGCGGTATAACCGTGTTTTGCAAGCAACGCAGCCATATCGCTTACCAGACTGCCTCCTTCGGCTACAGAACCGCCTGAGGTCTGTCCGGTGGGTTTATAGTCGGGCATATCGATACGGAAGAAGCCTATTTCGCGGTCGCCGTGTTTCATCTCTTCGAATTCGGTGTCCGAAATCAATTTTAGAGAAGTCGGATACAGTATCATCTCCTCTTTGCCGATAAGGTCGAGCATATCGGTAGCCATCTCACGATAAGCTTCGAGGAAGGCATCGTAGTTACCAAGACGGAGCAAGTCCATAGCCTTGTTCATCTCGTCGCGTATGTAGTCGTCGTAGGTCCACATCGTAGTAGACGGGCGTGTGAAACCTTTTCGTTCGAGAGCAGAATAGAGTTGGTTCTGTTTACGGCTGAAGTGTACCTTATACGGCATAATGCTCTCCATAAGCTCCATCCACGGGTTTAGTATGAATGGTTTAGCGAGCAGTTCGTCGCCTTTGCGGAGCAGTTCTTTCATTTCGTCTACCTCTCGTCGATATGCGTCTATCGGGTGTCCGAACGGTAGTTCGGGACGCGGCTCGTCTATGAGTCCGTCGAAGATATGTATTATCTCGTGCACATCTTCGTTACGACATTCGTCGGGGTCTTCGTCTTTTACCAGCTGTTCGGCAGCGGCAAACTCTTCGGGCGATACCTTGCCCACCTCGTCACGCATACGGCGACGAGCCTCTTCGAGCGTGAGTTTTCCTGTGTTGTACTCTTCGCGGATGGTGAGCATACGGCGAAGTTTGTCTTTGTCAATACTTTCGAATACGGGATTTGTCTGTTTCATCATTATATTTTTTTTGTTAGAAATTTATCCCCAATATGGGTGCTAATAGTAATTTTGCAAAAATAATATATGTGATAAATATCTACAATACCTAATTGTAGTGATTTTTGGCTAATATGAAAATACAATAGTCTATACAATAACAATTAAATTACACATTCATTGCGGTTACGAAAGAGTGTTTTTTTGTAATTTTGCATTCAAATACAAAAAAATAATAGATAATGAATATCGCAATAGTAGGGGTAAGCGGTGCAGTCGGACAAGAACTGCTTAAGATATTGGAACAACGCAACTTTCCTTTCGACGACCTAAAACTCTTCGGCTCTGAACGCAGTGTGGGTAAAGAGTATAACTGTAAAGGCAAGCCATATAAAGTACAGTTACTTAAGCACGGCGACGACTTCAAAGAGATAAACTTCGCTTTCGTATCGGCGGGTTCCGACGTTTCAAAGGAGTTTGCCGACGATATTACCCGATTTGGCTGCATAATGATAGACAATTCGTCGGCGTTCAGGATGGACGAAAATGTCCCTTTGGTAGTGCCCGAAGTGAATGCCCTCGATGCTAAATTTTGTCCGAGACGTATCGTAGCCAATCCAAACTGCACCACCATACAGATGGTAGTCGCTCTGAAAGCCATCGACGACATATCGCATATCAAACGCATATATGTATCTACTTATCAGGCAGCTTCCGGAGCGGGAGCAGCAGCTATGGACGAGCTTCGAGAGCAATGCTGGGACTATATCCTCGGCAAAGAGGTGATTGTGAAAAAATTCCCTCATCAGCTGGCATTCAATATGATACCGCAGGTCGATGTGTTTACCGACAACGGATACACCAAAGAAGAGATGAAGATGTATCACGAGACTCGAAAGATAATGCACTCAGACCTTGCCGTATCGGCAACTTGTGTCAGAGTACCCTCTTTTAGAGCACATTCCGAAAGTATCTGGGTCGAAACCGAAAAGCCCATATCTGTCGATGAAGCCCGTAAGGCTTTCGCTAAAGCGAGTGGGGTAGAGCTTATCGACGATGTCGAACACAGCCAATACCCTATGCCTCTGCCTGCGACAGGTAAAGATGCGGTGTTTGTGGGCAGGATACGCAAAGACCTCGCAAATCCGAATGGATTGGCTTTTTGGTGCGTTGCCGACCAAATCAGAAAAGGAGC
>ERZ773009.755-NODE-755-length-23366-cov-6.104972_pt1 | contig 23366 bp, 15 predicted proteins | sample MGYA00580663_ERZ773009 | MGnify/ENA primary metagenome ERZ773009 (study PRJEB29015, sample SAMEA2737969) | human oral metagenome | biome: human oral; feature: human-associated habitat; material: dental | place: China | collected 2026 ... | reverse complement strand
CCTCCGGGGCGGGGGAGGGCACCCGTCTGCACGCGGTGGCCGCGGTCGACGCCGACCGCACCCGCCTGCGCACCCCCAACTTCGACTTCCAGGACCAGGCGGTGGTCCCCCAGCAGGACAGCTGGTCCGAGGAGCCTCAGGCGCAGGCCACGGGCCCGCGTCCCCAGAGCGTGCCGGAGCCGGGGCGGCGCCTGCCCCTGCGGGGCCTGGTCCTGGCGGTGGTGACGGCGGTCATGGCGGCCGGGGTGGGGGTGGCCATGCTGACGGGTGGCGGCAGGTCGGTCCACCTGGCCCCTGCCGGTACCCCGGCGGACTACTCGGACGGGCCGCAGGAGGCCGTGGACGTCCTGCCCCTGCCGGTGACGGGCCTGACCGGGCAGGTCGAGGGCTCCGAGGTGGTGTGGACCTGGACCGACGGGGTCAAGGCGTCGTCGGCCGCCACGGCGGGGAAGGCAGGGCAGTCGGGGCAGTCGGGAGCCCACCCCGAGGCCCGCTACTTCGTGTACACGGCGACCCGACCCGGTCAGACGGACCTGACGGAGCGGGCCGAGAAGAACCTGGCCCGCGTCCCGGCGGTGCCGGGGGAGAACTGCGTGGAGGTGCAGGCGGTAGCGGCCAGCGGCCGGCTCTCCCCGGTAGTGCGCCAGTGCGTCCAGGTGCCCTGACACCACCCGCCCCACCCCGCCACCTCCCTCCGCGAGAACGGTACTTATTCCCCGCGAGAACGGTACTTATTGCTCGCGAGAACGGTACTTGTTCGTCGTGAGAACGGGCCTGGACTGGTACGCCCCAGCTCCGGCCCTCAGGATGCGGCAGGACGCGACGGGACGGTACGGCCCTCGGCGCTCGCGTCCGGGCGGGTCCGTGGCCTGCCCCCCCCAGGCCGGCATTGCCCGGGGACGCGAAGCCGCCGGGCCGGAGCGGGCCCGAGCTGGTCATTGAGTGGTTGCTCCGAAACGGACAGTGGAGCCGCCGGGCCGGAGCGTGCCCAGCCCGCGCCCAGCCCGTGCCCAGCCCGCGCCCAGACGGCACCTCACCGCGGCACCCCACTAGACCCGCCTGCGCCGGAGGCGGTCCACGGTCAGGACCGTCAGGACCAGGGTGGCGGCCCCGGCACCCAGGGCCGTGAGGACCAGGTGGCGGCGGGGAGCCAGGGTGTCGGTCACCTCCTCGGGGCGGGCCATGAGGACGGGGGCCGGTGGGACCGGGGCCGGGAACCGCGGGTTCGGCGGCCCTACCGTGGTGCCGTCGTTGACAAGGTTGAGGGCGTCGTACGGGGCGAGGAGGCCCCACCCCAGGGTCGTGGAGCGCACCGAGGGCGTGGGCCGCAGGGCGGTGGCCAGGATCCGGTACTCCCAGTCGGCGGGCGACTCCTGGGGATAGGCGGCCGCCACCAGGGCCGCGGCCGCCCCCACGTAGCCGGTGGCGTAGGAGGTCGTCGGCGTCGCCCCGGCGAGCATGCAGTCCCCGCTGCCCATAAAGGTGGTCAGGACACCCGCCCCGGGGGCCGCGACCTCCACGTGCGTGCCGTGGACCACGGCGTCGGAGGGCATGCCGTTGGCGTCCACGGCGGTCACGGACAGGACGGACGGGTACCCGGCGGGGAAGCGGACGGCGGTGGTGTCCTCCTGGGCGTTGGCGTTGCCGGCCGAGGCCACCACCAGGGCCCCTGCCGCCGTGGCGTAGTCCACCGCCGAGCGCAGCGCCTCGACGTCGGAGGGCGTGGACTGGGGGACCACCACGATGACCGCGCCGTGGTCCACCGCCCAGCGGATGCCCTCGGCGGTGCGGGCGGCGTCGGGACCGCGCCCGGCCCTGACGGCCTCGGAGGAGCCGTCCTGGTAGACGCGCACCGGCAGGATGAGGGAGTCGGGGGCCATGCCCACCACGCCTGAGCCGGGGACCGGGCGGGCGGCGATCTGCCCGGCGACGGCGGTGCCGTGCCCGGAGGAGTCCGTGCGCCCGTCGCCGGCGTCGAGCAGGTCGGTGCCGGCGAGGACGGCGTCACCCAGGTGGGTGTTGGAGGCGTCCACCCCGGTGTCCACCACGGCCACGACGACGCCCCCGCGCGACAGGCCCCAGGCCTGGGAGAACCCCAGCTGGGCGACAGCCGGGGGCGGCTGGTTGACCAGGTGCTCGACGCCGGGGACGCACTCGGCGCCGGGCGCGCTGGCCTGGGTCGTGCCCTGGGCGGCGGGTACCGTGCCCTGGCCCGACGCGGACCCCTGCCCGCCTGGGAGCGCCCCCTGCCCCGAGCCCGTGGCCTGGCCCGGCACCGCCTGCCCCGGTCCTGCGCCCTGGTCGGGGTCCGACGCCGTGGGCTGGGTGGCGGGGTCCGGTCCGGGGTCGTCCGCGGCGGCTGGGGGGAGCGGGGAGGCCAGGAGGGAGCTGGCCAGGACCAGTACCCCGGCGCCCAGGGCCGCCAGGAGGCGGATCCCCCGGTACCCGGTGCGGGGCCAAGGGCCCGCGGGCACTACCTGGAGGTGGTCGTCCGGGCGGCGCGGACCCGGGGCGGAACCGGTGTCATACCCCTGAGCGCTCTGGCCGTCCGGGCGGCGCGGACCCGGGTCTGACGTATGAGCGGGGCGGGTGGTCGCAGGCGGCGTGCCCTCGGGCTGGCCAAGGAGCCCGGACCCGGGCTGGTCTGAGGGACGGGCGCCCAGGCGCAGGAGTCCCAGGTGGCCGTCCAGGCGGCGCGGACCCGGGCGCCTCACTGCGCCCCCACGGTGTCCCAGGCCGCCTGGGCGGTCAGGGCGGTTCCCTCGGGGACCAGGTCGGTCCAGGCGGCGGGGACCGTCACGACGTCGGCGGCGCTCCAGCCCAGGCGGGTGAGCGTGTCGGTGGGGTCCTCCCCCAGCCCGTGGGAGGTGCCGTCGTCGGAGACGAGCACGACCACGCCCAGGCTGCCTCCCGAGGTGGCACGCACCAGTGCCCCCGAGCCGCCCTGGACGGTGACCGGGGGGAGGGACGTCTCTTTGCCGCCAGCTCCTCCAGCACCACCAGTCCCACCAGATCCGCCAGCCCCACCGTTACCACCAGCACCACTGGCCCCGCCAGCCCCAGCCCTGCCAGCACCCCCACCTCCGGCACCCCCGCCGCCACCGGCCCCGTCCGCGGTGGGGGTGGCGGCGGCCGGGCGCAGCGCGTCGCCGGTCTCCATGGACACCAGGCGGGTGGAGGCGCCGTCCTTGCCCAGGACCAGCTGGGCGCAGGGGACGGATCCGGAGGGCACCGGGCTGCCCATGGTGGCCGGCCAGTCGGTGGGGCCGGCACCGGCGGTGTCCACGGTGAGGCCGGAGATATCGGCGATGGTGGTGCTCAGCGGGTTGGAGGCGAACGTGCTGGCCGACCCCAGGCTCAGCAGGTGCTCGGCGGTGGGGGACAGGGGCGCGATCCGGGAGTCGCCGGTGACCAGGTAGCGGCGGGTGGAGGCGTTGTCCTCCACCTCGATGACGGTGCCCACCACGGCGGAGGACAGCGCCGCCGGCATACCACCCACCACCCGGCCCGAGCCCTCGACCTCCAGGGGGGCCAGGTCCGAGCCGCGCTCGAACACGTTCAGCCAGGCGGCGGTGACCTCGGTGCGCGGGGCCGACTCCAGGCCCAGGGCGAGCAGGACGCCGGAGCTGGCGTCGGGGCTGACGCGGTGGCGCAGGCCCTTGGTGATGACGTAGGTGTCCCCGGCGTTGGTGACCACGGCCACGTCCTGGGCGGTGGTGCCCTGCGGGACACTGGCCACCCACGTGCGCTCGCCCTGGGACGTGGCGCAGGTGAGCCACTGGTCGGAGTGCAGACTCCCGGCGGCGGGGACGTCGTCGGGCACACCGGTCAGCCCTACCTGGCTGCCGCGCGGGATGCCGCTGATCACCGAGTCCGGCACCGAGCTGGTCTGGTAGGAGCCTGACTGGGACAGGAGCTTGGCGGAGGTAATATTGGTGACCGGTCGGAGAGTGCCGTTAATAGTGTAGTAACGTGCTCCCGTACCTTTTACTATGACAAGGGTGGAGTTCTGCCACTTCTCGGGCAGGGTGGGGGAGAACCGCCCGAGCACGGCGGCGACCACCAGGATGACCACGGCGACCACGGCCCCCACCGCCAGGGGGCGCAGGGAGGAACGGTACTCCAGCTCCCGGCCGCCGGGGGTGCCCGAGGCGAAGGCGGTGACCAGGCGTCGGCGGTTAAAGCGCTGGCCCTCCAGGACGTCCTTGTTCGACGCCATTACAGCACCCCCCAGATCAGCGCGGCCAGGGGCGGGATGGCCAGGAGGCTGAGCACGCTGACGGTGTCGGCCGCGCGGGTCAGCCAGGGGCGTGTGCGCTCGGAGACCACGTTGGCGGCCAGCAGCAGGACCGCCACGGCGGCCACGGCGCCTACGACGGCGGGCAGCCACCTGGGCTCTCCCAGGGCCACGGCTACCGCCGCCAGCAGGGTCAGGAGCATGCCGGTGACCACCCCCATGAGGACCTCGGCGCGTGAGCGCAGGGAGCGGGTGGCCAGCATGAGGGCGACGCCGGTGCACACCAGCAGGGCCAGACCGCTGGGGTCGGTGAGCAGCAGCGGGGCCAGGACCAGGCAGGCCGTGCAGGACCCGGCCTTGAGGGCCAGGACGAGGGCGTGGGAGTGGGCCACCCGGGCCGCCAGGACCGGGGCGTCCACGGGCGCGGAGGTCGACGTGCCGGTGACCCTGACCGGCACCTGGGCCATGGCGATCCACGGGGCGGCCAGGGACAGGACCACCAGGAGGGTCAGGACCGCGGCGCCCGCCCGGCTGGGTGGGGTGCCGAGCACGCTGGTCAGGGTCCCGGTCGCGGTCAGGGCGCCCCCGACGGTCAGGGGAGCGGCCGTGGTGGGCCACAGGGCGGCGGGCAAGGCCAGGACGCAGGGCGAGGCCAGCAGGACGCCGGTGCCGGCGGCCAGGAGGGTGGAGCCGGTCCAGTCCCCCGGGGCCAGGGCGGTGGCCGCGCAGCCGGCCAGGACGGGGGCGGTGTGGACCAGCGCCAGCGCGCCGGGGAGGGCGGGCACGCGGGCGACGACGCTGGCCCCCAGGGCCACCAGGAGCGCCCCGACGCCGCCGATGACCGCGGTCATGACCGGGTTGGTGGAGCCGGTGGCCAGCAGGATCGCGGCCACGAGCACCAGGGCCGCGGCGGCGTGGGCGGACAGGGCCAGGGAGTCGGAGCGGGTCCAGGGGGCCTGGGTCTCCTCCACGGTGGTGCCGACGGCCTCGACGAGGTCGTCGTAGCGGCGGTCGCGGGCCTGGGTGCCAATGGGGCGCAGGGTCAGCAGGGCGCCGGCGCGCACGCCCTGCTGGGGCAGGGAGCGGGACTGGTCGAGCTGGTCACCGGAGGTGGTCAGGACGGTCACGCCCTGGGAGGCGACGGCGGTGTCCAGGCGGGAGTGGGCTTGGAGGAGGCCGGGGAGCAGCTCGGCCAGGGGGACGGCCCCCGGTACGGACAGGTCGATCCGGGTCTCACCGTAGGCGACGGTGATCGGCATGAGGGCTGCGGCCGTCTGGGTCGTGCTGGCCATGACTCCTCCGTGGGGTGGGGATCCTCCGTGGGGCGGGGGCGGGGTAGGCAGTGTCAGACTACCGGGCCGGGACCGCCCTGGCGGGGGTAGGTGGCGGCGGGTCGCACCGGGCTGGTGGGTCGGGAAGGGCGGTCAGGACGGCGGCCGGGCGAGGCCCTGACGCAGCGTCCTGACAGCGCGTCCTCAGGGTCGAGTCACGAGCTGGACGGCGGTGCCCGTCTGTGAGGTGGTGTTGCACATTCATCCTGGGTGTGGCGGCGCGTCGGTGACATAGTTTCAACGTTTTGTGCCCCTGGGTGGGGGCTGGCAGAGGGATGAATGTGCAGCGCGGTCGTCGTTGCACATTCATCCCTGCTCCTGGCCCCTGTGCCACCGCGAAGATCCGCGTGATCCAGCCACTCTATGATCGTCGATTGTAAAAAGAATGTGCAACTTCCTCACTGGAGGCCCAGGGGGCCAACCGGTCACGGCCCAAGTGCCAGCGCCGTTCGGAGGCCCTGGAGGACCGGAGCGCGGTGGCCCGCCGCCGGCGCGTCGGCCTCGCTCGCGCCAGCATGGCCGGAGGGCACCTTGTTCCCTGCAATCAGGTCTTGACCTGTTTGCTTGCGCCGTAAGGGGTCAAGGAATTGCGGAATGCCTTTCTCTGCGGTATCTGAGATCGTTCGTAGGCACAGCGCGGACAGAACTAGGGGGCGGGCGCGTCCTCCTGGCGGTGCTGGTGCGGGTGGAGGTGGTGTGCTATTGTCTGGCACGTGGGAGCAAAAGGTGATGCCAGCGCGTCGTCACCGGTGAGGAGGAGAATCTCATGGGGGATAGGGGTGCGCCGTACGTCTTCGTGAGGGCGAGGTCGGAGGCGGCGCCGCTCCCGGCTGAGAGGATACCGGTTGGTGTGGTAGCGCGTCTCGCAGGCCGCGAGTCTTGTGCGGTGTGTACGCAGGCGCGCGGGTGGCAGGGAGGGGTGCCGTCCTCGATTCGCACCGGGCGCGTCGGTAACCTGGGCGCCTCGAGGTTGGGTGGGGCACAGGGGGAGGATGTGCTCGTCTCAGGACCACCCTCGGAGAACGGCTCGTTCTATGGGTCCCTGGGGCGTGCCGGACCTGGGTGGCTGGGACGAGTCTGAGGCGGAGCGCTCGAGCGATTAACTATTGTTATGTTTACGCTATGCGTGCTGCCGTGCTGTCCCGTCTTACGCCACGGCGACGCAGGAGAGGATAAGGTGTTTAAGGATTATGTACGCGTACTCCCTCTTCTCTATAATGTTAATATATGGACTCTTTTCCGTCGTCATTCTGATCAATGTGATTGGAAGTGTCGGGAAAACGCTGTGTTTGATGCTGGAACGTATGCACTTCCGGAATGCCTATGGCCTGTCCGTGCAGCGGATGCTGGCAGAGAGTCCCATTGACCGTACCGAGGTCAGACGGCTGGCTGCTCCCCGGGACCGACGTGCTCAGGTAAAGGCGGCTAAGTACGTGACGACCTGGGATCCCGTTCCATTCGACATCGCTATGCAGTTCGTTTTCCTGCTCTGCGCCCAGCCGCCCTCGTCCCCGTACCCGAACGCTCAGGGCCCCGGCGCGCCTCACCCGGGCACGCCTCAGGATGCCTTCCAGTACCCTGACCCCGGGCGCGAAGAGGGTCCGGCTTGGCCGCGGTCTGACTGAACTCCGCCAGACCCTGACCTCGGGCGTGAAAGGACTGTACGTGCACCGTCCCTTGAGGACCGCGTACCAGGACGCCTGCCTCCGGGCGCGAAGAGGATCCGTTTCAGCAATGAAGGCGGATCTGTCGATAGGACGCCCTTATAAGTGACACCTTATGGTTCGGGAAAACTTATCGACAGCACTGCTCTGAGCTGGTTCAGTGGCATGGGCGGCACGTATGTCAGGGCCTGTAGGTGGTGGCAATCGGAACGTCGCCTGAGGGCCCGGTGGATCCGCTGCCTCCGCAGGTCCTGAGCCTGACCGGGTGCGAGAGGGCCTGACCGGGTGCGAGAGGGCCTGAGCGGGTGCGAGAGGGCCTGACCGGGTGCGAGAGGGGCTCACCGGGCCTCTCGTAGCTCGGTCGTCCTGGTGAAATACTCTGGACACGGCGTCATTCCTTGACTAACCTGGTGGCATCAGCCGGACGCACCTACCCCAGGCGTCGTTCGTACCCCACCCCACCCTATGGAGGACAGTATGGCAGGCATGGTTTCTGCTGCTGAGGGCGCCATTCTCAGGGGCGCCAACACCGTCGCCACCACCCGACAGGAGCTCGACGGACGCATCAAGCAGGTCGAGAGCCAGATTCTCGCAATCGGTTCCAACTGGCAGGGCTCCGCCGCGGTGGCCTTCCAGGCCCTCATGGTCCGTTGGAACGAGGACACCCGCAAGGTCAACAACGCACTCATCCAGTTCGAGGAGAACCTGCGTAGGACCCAGCAGGACTACGACGCCACGGACCAGGACCAGGAGGCCATCTTCAACAAGCTCGCGAGCCGGCTCCGCTGACACCTCACGCAAGGAGAGAAACAAAATGGACCTCAAGGTCAACTACGCCAGCCTCAGCACCGCCTCGACCGACCTGAGCGACGGCGCCAACGGCATCCAGTCCACCCTCGACTCCATGGACGCCGACCTCCGTCAGCTTCAGACCAACTGGGACGGTGAGGCCCAGCAGGCCTACCTTACCGCCAAGCAGCAGTGGACCGAGGGCATGGACGATATGCGTCAGGTGCTCCTCCAGATCAGCCAGCTGGTTGATCAGGCCAACCAGTCCTACAGCTCTACGGACCAGGCCAACGCCGCACGCTTCCAGTGATCCCGGGGCTGTTATTCGGCCCGTGCGAGTCTCAGACCGGACGCCGTCCCGCCTAGGTGGGGCGGCGTCCTCATGTGGGCCGCTGACCCGGGGCGGTCAGAACTACTCTTTTACTAACGGGCCGCGTGAAGCCGCTACTTACTGATTCCGCGGCAGGTCCGTGGTAATCGTCAGCCTGCGTTCGCCCAGAAGGAGGACGGTGCCGAACGGGACCTCAACCCGCTCACCACGAGGAAGGAAATAGCTCGCCCCGTCGCGCATGCGTACGTGGGTGCCGTTGGCTGAGAAGGCGTCCTCCACCCAGACCCCGTGCTTACTGCACCCCACACGCAGGTGAGTGCGGGACAGGGAGCGGGTGGGGTCACTGAGGGTCACCAGACGCTGACCCGGCTCAGAGGTCGACGGTGCCCGCCCCAGGACCAGGACCGTGCCGTCAACAGGAAGACGTTCACCGGAGTCCACCACGAGGTAGGGGATCGGGCCCGCCTGGGTGGGTGCCTGAGCCGGAGGCCGGTGGGCCTGGTCCGCGTCAGGCTCCTCCCGGGGCTCCTGGGCCGCCAGGGGTGCTGCTGCGGGGGAAGACCCTGAGATGGGGGCGGGCGCCGGGTCGAGGGGAGGCGCCGGGTCGGGGGAGGGCTCCCGGGTCGGGGGAGGATCCTGCGGGCTGGGGGCGCTGTGCTCCTGATCGTGGAGTGGGGCCTGCTCCGGCTCGAGGGCGACGTCGTGGTCAGCGGGAACGTCGGCGTCATCGTCAGGAGTCTGCGCGAGGTCAGGGGCGTCGTCCGGTGTGCCGGACGCCGGTGGGGCCTGCTCCGGCTCGGAGGGGGCGTCGTCGGGTGTGCCGGGCGCTGGTGCAGCGGGGGAGGCCGAGGAGGGTGCGCTCACGAGGGGGAGCGGCTGGAGCACCGGCGTCGGCTGCTCGACCGGTTCCGGTAGGGACGGTGCCACCGGGGCCAGCTGCGGTGGCCTCACGGGACCAGGCTGCCGCGCCGCGGGAGCAGGTGGTGTCTCCGCAGGCAGCTGGGCCGCCGGGTCCTGCGGTGCGGGAGCAGCGGGAGGCACGTCCGGCTCCGGCCCTACGACTGGTGCCGGCCCCACGGTTGGCGCTGGCTCTTCATCCGGTACCGGCTCGGGGGACGCTGCTGCCTCAGGACGGGTGGGCGGGGCTGGCGGAGTCGGTGAGAGGGGCTGGGGTACTGGCGAGGGCAGCCCGCCCGGGGTGGGGGACAGCGGCACGACAGGCTCGGGCAGGAAGGGGCGCGCCGCGGGATCCGGGCGCGACGCCGCGGGACCCGGATGGGACGGCGCCACCGGGGCCGTCCTGGGGCTCGCCCAGTCAGGCTCCGGACCCGGTCCCACCTGACCTGGTCCTGTCGGGAAGCCCACCTGACCTGGCCCGGTCTGCTCAGGTCCTGCCCGCCCGGGCCCCAGCCCCGCCAGACCGCCTTCACCTACCGGGCTACCAAGGCCCACCAAGCTGCCAGGCCCCACCGGGCGCCCGGGGTGTGAAGGCCCCTGCCAGGCCAGGGCGGGGGAGGCCTGGGGCTCGGGAACGCCCTGGGAGGTGGGGATATTGACCAGGACCTCCTGGGGCGTGGGGTCGTGGCGCTCACGCAGGTCGACCGCACCCGTTCCCACCAGCCGGTCCACCCAGTCCCGGCCGTCCTGGCTCAGGGCCACCGTGACCACCGGGCCCAGGACCGTCAGCCCCAGGGCCACGAGCAGGGCCTGCCGGGCGAGCGCGGGCCACAGGCCCGGGGCCGTCTGCGTCCCCGCCCGCACCATCGCGGTCCGGGTCGCCAGGGCCCCGGGGGAGCGCCCCGTCACCGCCCGGACCAGGGTGAGCACCGCCAGCGCCTCCACCGCGGTCATGGCCGCCAGCACCTGGGAGTCCAGTAGCGCCCAGCCCACCAGTCCCGCTGCCAGCAGTACCAGGGCGTCCACCAGCAGGGCCAGGAGCCGTGACGTGGCTGAGGCCGGGCTCACGAGGCCACCCGCCGGATGAGGTCGAACAGGCCAGCGGCCACTACCGCTGAGGGCAGCACCACCAGCACGCAGAAGGACTCCAGCAGGTCGGCCACCCGCCCCACCAGGGCCGAGGCCTCGCCCCGGGTGACCAGCAGGCAGCCGCCCACCACCACCAGCCCGGTGGCCAGCAGGACGACGGCGAGCCCCTGGGCGTCCAGCACCCTGGTGACGGCGGGCGAGCGGGAGGCGGCGAGCAGGAGGGCCAGGGCGCTGGCCCGCGGCAGGATCCGTGAGCACCTCTCCCGACGGTTGCGGGGGAACACCGCCATGGCCAGTGTCGCGGTCGCCATGAGGGCGATCGCGCAGCGTCCCGGCCAGGTGGACGTCTCCATGAGCGAGGCGGTCGCCGGGGCGCTGACGCAGGCCAGGAGGCAGAAGACCGTCAGGAGGGTGTCGGCACGCAGGGACGCCTCCCTCAGGGTCCGGTTGACGCGCGGGGCGGTGATCCGTGACGGGGCCCTGACCTCGGGGGCGCGGACGGTCGTGGCGGAGGTGGTGACCAGGGGCAGGTCCAGCAGCTGGGTGTCAGGCACCTTGAGGGCCAGGGCGGGCACGCTCACGCAGGCCAGGACGGCCAGGGCCAGGGCCACCGGCGCCAGGTCCCTCAGCGGGGTGCCCGTCCAGGACAGGGCCAGGGTCAGGGCCGTCACCGCTCCCCACACGGCTGCCAGGGTGCTGGCCACCACGTCACCGCCCAGGAGCCACAGCAGGAGGCAGCCGGTCAGGGCCCCTACGGCCCCTACCGGTGCCAGCAGGGAGGGGGCCAGCGACGAGGCCGGGGTGATCAGGCCCGTGGCAGCCGCACCGAGCAGCAGGCTCAGGACCATGAGGAGCCAGGGGGTCCGCCGGGCCCTCGAGGTGCGCATGAGCGCCAGGATCCCGCCCGCCGTGAGCGCGGCCGCTCCCAGGCGCACCCGGGCTGGCGGCTGCCACACTCCTCTCAGGGGCATGACCACTGTCAGGGCCTCGGCCAGTCCCAGGAGGCCCAGGAGCACGGTCAGGACCAGGACGGGCCGGAACCAGGCGTCCCGGCTCTGACGGGCCGCCGAGCGCTGGGCGCTGGGGGAGGACTCGCGGGAGTCGTTGACGCTCAGGACGACGCCGGAGGGCAGGTCGGCGCCGATGACGCTGCCGGGGTCGGCCGGGACGCCGTCGGAGCGGGTGAGCACGACCCCGTCGGTCAGGTCGATCCTGAGCATGGCCATGAGGCCGGCCACGGTGGTGCCTGACGGTACGGAGACGTCCTGGCGTCCCGTGGTGCCCAGGACGGTGGCGCAGGCCAGGGGTACGGCCATGGGACCTCCGTCCGGTCAGGGAGTTAAGGGCAGGGTGGGCTCGCCCTGGGCTGGGTCGGCCGGGGGCTCGCCCTGGTAACGCTAGTATGACTCACCCCGCCCTGCTGACGCTAGGATCACACTGTCGGAGCGCCGCGCCCGTGGACCAGGAGGATGCGATGACAGCCCACCCCGCCCAGAGTGACCCTGCTGGGAAGCCCGAGCTCCCGACCGGGCAGATTCCCCTGACCACCCCGCCTGACCGGGCCGAGCCCGCTGGGGTGGGCAATATCCTGGTCACCGTCATCCCCATGATGGGGTCCATGGGGGTCATGGTCTTTATGGCCATGTCCCAGGGGCAGAACACGCGCATGCTGCTCATGGCCGGGGTCATGGTGGTGGCCATGGTGACCATGGTCGGCTTCAACGTCTACCGGCAGGTCAGTACCCACCACCGCACCGTCGGCAACCTGCGCCGGGAGTACCTGGGCCAGCTGGCGCAGGTACGTGAGACGGTACGGGAGGTGGCCTCCCGCCAGCGCGCCTTCACCAGCTGGTACCTGCCGCACCCGGACGCCCTGGTGCTCATTGCCCAGGACGGCAGGCGGCTGTGGGAGCGGGAGGCCAGCGCGCCCGACGTCCTCAACGTGCGCGTGGGCTCCTCCTCCCAGGAGCTGTCCATGGAGCTGGTGAAGCCTGAGCTGCCTGCCCTGGCCAACCCGGACGTGGTCTGCCACTCCGCCATGAGCCGGTTCCTGGCCACCCACTCCAGCCTGGACGACGTGCCCTGCGGCGTCATGCTCAATGAGTTCGGCCTGGTCGAGGTGTGCGGTGAGCCGGACGCCGCCCGGGCCCAGGTGCGCGCCATGGTCTGCCACCTGGCCACCTTCGTGTCCCCCGCCCTGCTGCGGGTGGCGGTGCTGTGCGCCCAGGAGCACCGCAGCCAGTGGGAGTGGGTCAAGTGGCTGCCGCACGCCCGGTCCACGCAGGTCAGTGACGCCCTGGGCGGGGCCCGCATGGTGACCACGGATCCGGTGGAGCTCGCCGACCTGCTGGGGGAGGACGTCACCACCCGGCCGCCGTTCCAGGTCCGTGACGCCATGACGCCCTGGCCGCACGTCCTGCTGGTGGTCGACGGCGTGGCCCTGCCAGCTGGTACCCGCCTGGGCTCCTCCGAGGGCACGGCCGGGGTGAGCGTGGTGCGTCTCATGACCTCCTGGGGGCCGCTGACCTCCCCGACCACCGTGCGCCTGCTCATGCACCCCGGCGCCCGGACGGGCCAGGGCACCATGGAGGTCGTCTTCAGGGATCGCAAGCCGTCCCTGGCGGTACCCGACGTCGTGGGGGTCGCCCAGGCCGAGGCCGTGGCCCGGCGCATGGCGCCCTGGAGCGAGGAGGAGCGCCCCGACTCCCAGGCCCCGGAGGGCCAGTCCGACCCCAAGCGCTCCGTGGACCTCATGGAGCTGCTGAACATCGGTGATATCCGCGATTTCGACCCGCAGGTCCAGTGGAGGCGGCGGGAGGGGCGCGACCGCCTGCGCGTCCCCTTCGGCGTGACCCCGGAGGGCGCCCCGGTGCTCCTGGACATTAAGGAGTCCGCGCAGATGGGGATGGGGCCCCACGGCCTGCTCATCGGGGCCACCGGCTCGGGCAAGTCGGAGGTGCTGCGCACCCTGGTGCTGGCCATGGCCCTGACCCACCCCCCGGAGCAGCTCAACTTCGTCCTGGTGGACTTCAAGGGCGGGGCCACCTTCGCGGGCATGGCCGACCTGCCGCACGTCTCGGCCATGATCTCCAACCTGGAGTCCGAGCTGGGCCTGGTGGACCGTATGCAGGAGGCCCTGCGCGGGGAGATGGTGCGCCGTCAGGAGCTGCTGCGCCAGGCAGGCAACTACGCCAACGTCTCGGACTACGAGGCGGACCGGCTGGCGGGGCGCCACTCCCTCCCCCCAATGCCTGCCCTGTTCATTATCCTGGACGAGTTCTCCGAGCTGCTGAGCGCCAAGCCGGAGTTCGCTGACCTCTTTGTGGCGATCGGACGCCTGGGGCGCTCCATGTCCATCCACCTCCTGCTGGCCTCCCAGCGCCTGGAGCAGGGGCGCCTGAAGGGACTGGACTCCCACCTGTCCTACCGGATCGGCCTGCGGACCTTCTCCGCCCCGGAGTCCCGTGACGTCCTGGGGGTGCCGGACGCCTACGAGCTGCCGGCGTTCCCCGGCGTGGGCTACCTCAAGCCGGGTACGGACCAGCTGATCCGCTTCCGGGCCTCCTACGTGGCGACTCCCCCGCCGGCCCGCCGGGTGGTCAGCCGGGTGGGGGCAGGTGCCCCGACGGCGGCGATCAAGGTCCTGCCCTTTACCACCACGCCGGTGCTGGAGCTGGAGAGCCCCCCGGCCCCCAGCCAGGAGGAGCCCAGTGCGGTCCCGGTGGTGGCGGGGGACGAGCGCTGGGAGGGCATGACCGAGATCGATATCGCGGTAGCCCGCATGCGAGGTCAGGGCACGCCCGCGCACCAGGTGTGGCTGCCGCCCCTGGAGGTGCCCGACACCATGGACTCCCTCATGCCGGACCTGGCGCTGGTCCCCCGCCTGGGCCTGGTCTCCATGTCCTGGCGTGAGCGGGGGCGCCTGCGGGTGCCGCTGGGTGTGGTGGACCTGCCGCTGGAGCAGAGGCGGGAGGCGCTGGAGGTGGACCTGTCCGGGGCCAACGGCCACGTGGCCGTGGTCGGAGGCCCGCTGACGGGCAAGTCGACGGCGCTGCGCAGCCTGGTCATGGCGCTGAGCCTGACCCACACCCCGCAGGAGGTGCAGTTCTACATTATGGACTTCGGGGGCGGGACCTTCACGGCCTTTGACGGCGCCGCCCACGTGGCGGGCGTGGCCACCCGGGACCGTGTCGACATGGTCAACCGGATGCTCGCGGAGATCGAGGGGATCTTAACGGACCGGGAGCGCTACTTCCGGGCTAACCGGATCGACTCGATCGCCACCTACCGCCAGGGCCGGGCCCAGGGGCGGTTCGACGACGGCTACGGGGACGTCTTCCTGGTGGTGGACGGTTGGGGCAGCCTCAGGGCCGATCTTGACGACGTGGACATGCGTATCCAGAAGATGATGGCGCGGGCCCTGACCTACGGGGTGCACCTGGTGGTCAGCACCCAGCGGTGGAATGACATGCGCCAGCAGATCCAGGACATTGTGAGTACCCGGCTGGAGATGCACCTGGGGGACGCCGGCGAGTCCTGCTTCGGTCGCAAGGTGGCGGAGGCGGTCCCGCAGGAGCGCCCGGGACGGGGCGTGGGAGCGGGCGGGCACCAGATCCTCGTGGCCCTGCCGCGTGCCGACGGCGACCACGACCCGGACACCCTGGGGCAGGGCGTCCGGACCACCCTGGAGCGTATAGCGCAGGCTGCCCCGGCCGGTCTCGGGCCCAGGCTGCGGCTGCTGCCCGAGCGGGTCACTCTGGAGGAGGTCGCCGCCCTGCCCGGCGTGGACCGCCGGGCCCGGGGTCCCCAGGCGCCGATCCTGCTGGGGGTGGAGGAGTCCCGCCTGGGGCCGCTGGTCATGTGGCCGCGCACCGAGCCCTTTATGTACCTCTTCGGTGACTCCAAGTCGGGTAAGACGACCTTCCTGCGCTCGGTGGCCAGGGAGATTACGCGCCTGTGCACGCCCCGGGAGGCCCAGATCTTCGTGGTGGACGTGCGTCGTACGCTGCTGGGGGAGATCCCTGAGGAGTACCTGGCGGGTTACCTGACCACACGCGAGGCCGCCCAGGATCAGATCGGTGGCCTGACGGGTATCTTCAAGGAGCGTATGCCGGGGGACCAGGTGACGAGCGAGCAGCTGCGCCACCGCTCCTGGTGGACGGGACCAGAGGTGTGGATCCTGGTGGACGACTACGACCTGGTGGCCGCGTCCCCGGGTAGCAGCCCGCTGCTGCCCCTGCAGCCGTTCATGGCCCAGGCCCGGGACGTCGGCCTGCACGTCCTGGTGACCCGGCGTATGGGTGGGGCCTCGCGGGCCGCCTACGAGCCGATCCTCCAGGCCATGACCGAGCTGGGGGCCACCGGGATCCTGCTGTCAGGCAGCCCTGACGAGGGCGTGGTCGTCGGTCGGGTCCGCCCGGTGCGCTCAGCGCCGGGCCGGGCCCAGGTGGTCTCCCGGGACCTGGGGCTGGTCATGGCCCAGCTGGCCTGGACCCCTCCGCGGTCCTGAAACGCTTCAGGAGCTGCTGCCGGTGGCCGGGGCCTTCACCACCGGTCGTCCTCCTGGGTCTCAATGGGCTGCAGGTCGTTGAGGCTGCCAGCGCCCTGCGCCTGCCCGTCTACCATCTCGGGGGCGGCGTCCTGCGGGCGCAGGATGTGGCCCTTGCGCTTCCTCTGACGCTTCTTGTCGTCCTTCTTGGTGTCCTGCCCGGTGTGGCCCGCTGCTCCCTTGCCCTTGGAGCCCGCTGTCTTGCCGGAGTCCGTACTCGCCGGGGCTCCGCCCATGAGGGGAGGCACCATCCCCGTTGTTCCTCCCCGAGCGGCCGCCGTGGACGAGGGTGACAGGATGCCCCCGCCGGGGACCCGGGAGAACAGGCCTCCTGCTCCTGTGGCGGACAGGCCGGCCAGGCCGCTCATACCGCTGCGGGCCACGGCGGCGACAGCCCCCGCGCCGATGACGCCGCCCGCCATGGCCAGGTCACCGGCGCTAGTACGGCCGCCGAGGGCCTGACCGAGGAAGCCGGTACGCCAGGCGGGGTCAAAGACGTTGTCCACCGGCGGAGGCAGGTGCCCGCCGACTGGGCCGTCGGAGGTCATACGCTGGTTAACAGGCGTGTGCAGCAGATCCAGTCCCTTGAGCTGCTCGGGGTCTGTAATGGGGTTGCTGCGGCTGCCCGGCTCACCAGGTGCAGGGAAGACCCAGTCACGCATGCTGGTCTCCGGGGTACGGTTGCTCAGGATCGCCCCGCCCAGGGCGGGAGGTGGTGACGTGACCGAGCCCGCCAGGTCCGGGGCGGGCACCGTGCCTCCTGCGCCGCCAGGACCGCCCAGGCCCCCGGGGGAACGGGAACCGCCGGTGTAGGCGGCCCCGTAGCCGGTGTCTGGGCTTCCCCAGGGAGAGTCCCCGGAGGGAGGCGTCAGAAGGTTGGTCGCCTCCGTGGTCATGGTGCTGTTCATGGTGTCGAGGTACTCCTTGGCAAGCCTCTCACGCTCGGCCGACTGCTGCAGAATCAACCCGCACTCGTAGGCTGCGGCTCCTACGATTAATCCCGCAACGACGACCGTACTGAAACCACCGTCTCCGCTAGTGTTGCTGGTGGTGTTAGTGCCGCTAGTCGTGCTGGTATTTCCAGTATCGTTGCCGGTAATAGTATTGCAGTACTCGTTGATGGCACTGTCGGTGGGTAGGGCCTGGGCCTGCACGGCGGCCGTCTTCATTGCCGCGCGGGCGGTGGCGTAGTGGCTCCGGGCGGTCTCCAGGTTCGTCTTGTGCTCCCGGATGCGGCGGATGTAGTCGTTTACCCAGGCGGAGACGGCGACCTCCAGGGGGCCGCCGATAGCAGGGTTGTCAGAGTTCTTCATTGAGTCGAGGATCGCCTGGGCCTTAGTGGCGCACTCCTCAAGAGCATTCAGGGCCGACGTCGCCGCGTCGTTGTCGGCGGAGTCGTCGTAGTTGCTGGGGTCGATAACGGCCATGAGCCGGGAGTAGCTGCTCATACTTCTTGCTTTCTGGGTAAACCTGCGGAGTGGCTTGTAAAGGGAACGTCAATGTTGTGTGCTCCTGTGGAGCGCTGACCCAGCGGGATCTAGGGTCCGTGTGAGATGCTTGAGTGAGTGCGCTAGTCAGTCGGCTCGGTCGTTTCTATCTCGCCTGGCAGCCCCATGCGAGCCTGTGGGGCGTACAGCGGGCTCTCCGGGGCGTTCATTGGAATGTCGTTCGGGTCGCTATAGTGGATTGACGTGATTATGCGAGGCGGGTTAAGGAGCCTGTTGTCCGACGTGAGCTGCGTGTAGATGGAGCGAAGTTGCTCAACAATGTCCTCTTCGTGGGTGTCGAAGGAGCTTGCAGTCTTGGCCAGAGCGACAGAGAAATCGTCCAGCTCCTTCTGGAGAATGGTCAGGGTGTTCTTCAGGCTGGAAAGGTAGGAGTGGTACTTGCTTCGAAAGTCGGTCGGTCCTGACTCGCTGCCCCACTTACCTTGGGAGAGCTGGTTAATGCTCAGGGTGTCAACATTGGTCTTGGCGTTCTCGGCCTCGGGCACCGCCTCTGTCCTGAAGCGCCCACTGGCGGTGGCGACCTCGTCTGTGTCGATGCTTGTGTCACTCATGGGAACCTCGGCTCGGGGGATAGAGGGGTGAGATGCGTCTTATTGTAGCGTGGGAGTACGCTCCTGAGAAGAGGTTCGGTCTCTCAAAGCGCCCGATCTTGTCGTGGCGTCTCGGCGTATGGTGTTTGCGCAGGTCAGAGCGAGTTTGTGTGATGGTTGCGAGCAGGTGTCGGCGTGTCGTGGCGGGTCTGGACCGGTGGTTGAGCCAACCCAGTTTGTACCTTCGTTTGTACCTTTATCATCTTCCTGCTCTGTGGGCATGAGGTGAGGTGTGGGTCCTCGCTGTCTTCCGGCCAGGTCAGCCAGGGCTAGACGTGAGACCAGGGGCGGGCATGACTGGTGCTGGTGTGGTGGTGGGTGGCCTGTAGCGGGGGATGTCTGTCTCCCACTGGGGCCTGGTGCGGGTTGTGCGCGGGTCGGTCCCATCCCGGCTGGGACGGCACCCGGAGGTGGCGTAGAGGGCCACGCCCCTGTCCCCGTTCAGCCCGAAGTCAACGAAGCCGCCGTTGGTCTCGTCGTGGAGGAACACGCTGTCCTCGTCGTCGTTAGTGATGGTGGTCAGGCCGACCTCGGCGAACATCTCCTTGGCCAGCGCCTTGGCCCACGCCCCGTCAACCGGCATTTCAAAAGCTACAATAGCAGTGGTCATCTCGTAACCACCTCGACAAGACACGATAATGGAGGGGACTCTGACCACGGCCGGGCCGCTGTTGGCCTTTACGATGGTCACGTACTCGCCCATTCTGGTCTCCACCACCTCCTGGTAGGCTTGGATACTCTGACGCTCCTTGAACGGGGCAGACCCGTCCCACCACAGGTGCCGCTCGTCATCGTTACCCGACCTCGCGCACGAGACAGTAGCAACCAAGGCCACCACTATTACCAGGGCCGCCAGGCAGCCACGGACCCGCCTCACTGGTACACCCCCGCCGCGACCCTGGCCATGTCCTCAAGAGCAGGGGGCATCGTAGGCAGGATACGAACCGATGCCGGGGTGATGGTGGGTGTGTGGTTCATAGGTGCTGGCCTCGTTCTGAGTGGAAATCCAGGTGCGGGGACTAAGCCGTTGGTCAGCCTGGACTCGATGATGTGATAGGTGCGGATGGCGGTGCTGGCCTGGGTTGTGGCGTGGGTGTGTGTGAAGGGCGTTGGTAGAGGGGGAGGCTGGCCTCCCACTCCGGTGGGGTGCGAGTAGTGCGCGGGTCGGTCCCATCCCGACTGGGACGGCAACCCGAGACCCCGCTAATGGTTACGCTACCGTCCATGCTTATTATAAGGTCGATATCCCCGCCGTTGATCTTGTCGTGGAAGAAGGCGCTGTCCTCGTCGTCGCCGGTAATGGTGTCCAGGCCTATGGTGGGGAACAGGCGTCCGGCCAGCTCCCTGGCCCGCGAGTACTCCACCGGAAGCTCAAAAGTAATAGAAGCGGTGTACAACTCATAACCTCCACCTTTGCATGGGCTCAGTTCCGAGGGACTAATAAGTGACGTACCTCCGCTGCTGGGGGCGAGTTCTGCCACGAACTCACCCAGCCTGGCCTCCACCACCTCCTGGTACTCCTGGATACTCTGACGCTCCTTGAACGGGGCAGACCCGTCCCACCACAGGCGCCGCTCGTCATCTGACCTCGCGCACGAGACAGTAGCAACCAGGGCCACCACTATTGCCAGGGCCGACAGGCAGTCACGGACCCGCCTCACCGGTACACCCCCACCGCGACCCTGGCCATGTCCTCAAGAGCCTCAGATCCCTCGTTCATGTACGTGCCGTGACGCCCGGTGGGGCTGAACATCCAGCCGCAACCATCCGGCTCCGGCACGTCACCCGAGATATGGGTGACACCGTCAAGATCCATCGGGTCAACACCGAAGTCCTCGTCCGTCCCCATCCCCTGGACAATGTCGTGACTGTCCACCGCCGAGGCGTAGACGTGCCCCGGAGGCAGGTTGTACTCACGCACATCGTGCACTCCTGCACCCGGTGACCCGAACAGGACCAGGTCATCGATCACCCCGGCCCGCACGTGGTCGGCGGCGAAGCCCGCCGTGGTTGACCCGTAGGAGTGCCCCAACACCGTCTGATGGGGCTCACTGGCCCCCGACACCGCCCGCGAGGCGTTAATACCCTCAACAAAGGAACTCAGCCTCTCAGCACCGTCCCTCGCCAGGTCGACCTCAGCGACATCTCCCCAACCGGGCTCAAGGAACCCGGGCGGGGCGTCATAACCAAGCCAGGCAATAGTCGCGGAGGTGTCATTCTTGCCATAAACTTCCATGCGTTTTTTGAGACGCTGAACATTACCCGTGTACTCATCCAGCTTGTCTGCGGGGTTGGTTCCCATGCCGGGCACGAAGGTGGCTACATGATCCGCGGTGTCCACGTCACCAATAGCAACAGCCGCGCGCACCCGCTTAGGTCCTGAGATGTCCAGGACCAGCAGCGAGCGATCGGGATGGGCAGTGAGATTATCTTGGATCTTCTGGAGGTCATCGAGCTTGTTCTTGGCCTTCTCCATCTGCTCCTCTTCCGGATATTTCTGATCAATATTTTTCCTCAGCAACTCGTCGCGATCTTTAACGAATTTGTCGTACTCTGCTTGGGCCGCGGCGAGCTCTACCGAGAGCCGGTTGAGGTTGGCCTGGCTGCGTGAGGCCATGTCGATGCCGTCGAGGTTGCCGATCCACTCGGGGTGCTCGGTGATTATGGCCTGCTTCTCTGCCTGGGTCAGGGACGCCCACCAGAACGCGACCTGGGTGGGCGACCACCCCGCCTGGGGCTGGTTGGGCAGGCCCGGGCTGTGGGTGGTGCTGGTCTCTACGCACGTGTAGGTCCCGTTGGTCAGGGCGTCCAGGCGCTTCCCGTAGGCCTCGTCCACCTCCACCGCCCGCGCCAGCGCCTTGGTCACGAGGCTCTTCAGCTCGTTGGCGTCCCTCTCGGTCAGCGCGGCATGACAGGCGTCCCCCGACGGACCGCGGGAGTCGGTCAGGTCCCCCATGGTCACGTCCCTCTTGGGATAGTCCACGCTGCCGTCGGCATTCAGGGTCAGCTCAGGATGGGTCTGGGCGTACTGGGTGCACTCCAGCACCAGGGTCTGCACGTCACCCACCCCGTCAGCGGCCTCGACCGTGGCCATCATGAGCTCACTGACCTCGTTGACCAGCCGCGTGTGCTTCTTGGTCAGCCCCCGCAGCACCTCCCGGGCCTGGGTCACCGTCAGCCCCCGGGACAGCACCGCCCGCTCCGCCGCCTCAGCGTCCTGACAGGTAGTCAGCAGAGTCGTACGCAGACTACGCAGAGACGACCCCGCACTCGTCAACGCAGACGGATTCCACCTCTGAATATCACTCCACGTCACCATAATTTGTTCCTATCGTCATGAGATCTGAGCGTCTACCGTGTACGTCAATTACGCCCTGCTCATTCCAGGCGGGCTCTTATGGCGAGGAAGGCGGCCGCCTGGCGCTCGGCATCCGTCTGGGGGCGCTCGCCATCCAGCAGGCCCGCGGACTCCAGGCTTGTCTTGGCCTGCTCCTCGCTGGCCCAGTGGGCGTCCGCAGCGGTCTTGACGTCCGTGCTGAAGTCCTTGTACCGCCTCTTGAGGTCGCGGCGCTGGTCGTCCAACGTGGTGACCGCGCTGCTGATCTTGCTGCTGGCGCTGGACGAGCCCGGCATGGACGACTCCGCGTTGCCTACGGCGGCAAAGACGCCGTGGGCGTCCGTCACGTCGGCGTACACGGCGTATATGGACGTGGACAGCTTCTCCAGGTCTCCTTCAATGATCTCAAGGTCAGCCATCGGTCTCAGGCCTCCAGGTAGGGATGGGGTGACGGGGACAACTTCGATGTTACTAATGCCACCACCTTCGTGCAAGAGGATGTCGTACCTGCCGCCGCGGAGCGTGGTCCTGGGACCTTCTTCCTACTCTCCCGCAGGTCCGGTCCAACAGACCATGGCAGACTCGTTCCTGGCTGCCGCGCCACACTGACCGCCCGCACCTAGGAGGGGCCATGGACCTGTCACGACTCGGCCCAATACTCCGTACGCGCTGGGGCGCCGCCACGGACACCGGCCCCGTACGCCCCCAAAACGAGGACTGCTGGCTGGCTGAGCCCCCGCTCCACGCCGTCGCCGACGGCATGGGAGGGCACACCGACGGCGCCCTGGCCTCCTCCACCGCCCTGCGCACCCTGGCCGCCGGCCTGCGGCCCGACGTCCTACCAGGTCGTCGCCCTGACCTGGTAGACCTGGACCGTGCTATCGCCGCTGCCGCCGTCGCCGTCGCCGCCCTGGCCACGCCCGAGGCCCCCTGGACCGCCCCCGGCACCACCCTCACCGGCGTGCTTCCCCTGGAGGGTGCGGACAACCCCCACTGGATCGTCTTCAATATCGGGGACTCCCGTACCTACCTGGTGGCCGGCGGCCAGGTCCGCCAGCTCACCCGCGACCACTCCGCCCGCCAGGAGATCCGGGACCACGGTGTCCTGGCCAGCCCCCTGCCACCCACCAACGTGGTCACCCGTGCCCTGGGTGCGGGGATGCGGGGCCTGCCCGAGGCCGACTACGGCAGGGTGCCGTTGTGCGAGCAGGACCAGATCGTCCTATGCTCCGACGGTGTTCACGCCGTCCTCACCCCTCGCCAGCTGGGGCAGGCCGTCATGAAGGCCCCCGACCCGCAGACAGCCGCCAACACCCTGGTGGACCTCGCGATCACCCACGGCACCCGGGACAACGCCACGGCAGTGGTCATCCAGGTGACCGCCGCCAGCGGGGACGAGGACGTACCACGGGCCGCCCACGCGCGTCGGCTCCTTTCCATCCGCCCCGCACCCATGAAGACGGCCCGCAGGCCACAGGAAGAGAGGGGGCACTGATGCTCCAGCTAGGCAGGTACTCCTACCGAGGTAAAGGTGCCGTCCTGGTCACCGGCCCCTGCGGGGCGGCCCTGGTCCCGCTGGCCTGGACCGGCTCCGCCGAGGAGGCCATGACCGGCCGGGTCCAGGTAGGGGTGTGGGCTAGGGACATAGCCTCCGCCCGCGCCGACGCCTTTATCCTGGACCTCGCTGGCCCCCAGGTCATTGTCAGCCTCATCGGGTCGGCCCGCATCAAGGCCGGGCGCCTGGGGCACGCCGAGCCTGAGGAGTGGTCGCCCCCCGTGTGGGGCAAGCCCATCGACCCCGGGGAGTGGGAGTACCTCGACGTCACCCTCGGGGACACCCAGGACGGTGCCTGGCGCCTCCTGGACGACGACGCCGTCCTGGCCGGGCAGGTGCGGGTCGGCCGGCCCCTGCACGAGATGGTCCAGGCCTGGGGCGCCGACCACACCCCGGCGCCGCTGGACGTGCTAGCCGCCCCCCCGGGTGCGTCTCCGGCCGCGGCCGACGCGCCGGGTCAGGGGGCGCCCGTGCCGCCCCTGACCTCCAC
>ERZ773009.754-NODE-754-length-23375-cov-4.633705_pt1 | contig 23375 bp, 17 predicted proteins | sample MGYA00580663_ERZ773009 | MGnify/ENA primary metagenome ERZ773009 (study PRJEB29015, sample SAMEA2737969) | human oral metagenome | biome: human oral; feature: human-associated habitat; material: dental | place: China | collected 2026 ... | reverse complement strand
AGACCATTATCACACTCGGTGAGGGGGCGACCCTTGCTGCGCAGGCATACGTCACAGCACTGACAGGCGCAGGTGCTTACGGTATCAACCAGATGCACACCGATGATGAGGGTAAGCTCTACCTCTGGTTGCCGGAGAATACGACCGTTACCAAAGTAGAGACGGATCAAGGCATCTATCAAGGCTCAGTGACAACCGATACAAACGGCTTTGGCACGGCTAATGCGGTATTTACTTTGGCAGAAAAGCAAGACGGTAGCGGAAGCGTAGCAATTTCAGGCTGGACCTATGGGGAAAATGCCAACGCTCCTGTTCCGACTAGTGCTACTAACGGCACGAATCACGTCAGCTACACCTATTTTACCAATGAAGCTTGCACGACTAAGACTACAAGCGATAACAGCGGTGCAGACAGCGAGGGCGGCGTACCGAAAAACGCAGGGTCATACTGGGTACAGGCAACCTTTGCCGAAACCGCACGCTACAAAGCAGTGATAGCAAAAGCCGGCTTTGAAATAAGCAAGGCGACTGTGCCATTTACCCCACCGACAGCAAAAACAGGCCTTGCCTATACAGGTGGGAGACAAGAACTTATCAACGCTGGTATAGTAGACCCCACCATAGGAAAAATGGAGTACAGTCTGAGCGAAACAGGAACTTATAGCGAAACGATACCGAAAGAGGAGAATGCAGGCTCTTATAGCGTATATTACAAAGTAGCAGGCACAAATGCCAACTATGATTACACGAATGCTAAGGGCAGTGTCAATGTATCAATTGCCAAAGCAGAGGTACAATTCACCGCACCGACAGCGAAAACAGGTCTTGTCTATACAGGCGAGGAGCAGGCACTTATCAATGCAGGCTCGGTAGACTCTGCCATAGGAAGAATGGAGTACAGTCTAAGCTCAACAGAGAATTATAGTGAAACGATACCAAAAAAAGAGAATGCAGGCTCCTATAGCGTGTATTACAAAGTAGTCGGAGCAAACAGCAACTATGATTACAGTAATGCAAAAGGTGATGTAGATGTATCTATTGCTAAAGTATCAATCACGCTTACAGTGGCTATTTCAGGCTGGACTTATAAAGCAAGCCCAAATGCACCGACTGTTACAGGAAATAAAGGAAACGGAGCAGTAAGCTACGTCTACTTTACCGATGAAAATTGCACGACTGAAACCACAGCTGCTAACAGTGGTGCAGACAGTACAGGAGAAGTACCGAAAAACGCAGGCAAATACTGGGTTCAGGTAACGATAACAGAAACTGTAAATTACAGTGGTGCTACTGCTAAAAAAGATTTTGAAATAAGTAAAGCGAATGTGCAATTTACTGCACCGACAGCGAAAATGAATCTTTCCTATACAGGCAATATGCAAGAACTTATCAATGCAGGCTCAGTGGATTCCGTAATTGGAAGAATGGAATACAGTCTAAGCGAAACAGGAATTTATAGTGAAACGATACCGAAAAAAGAGAATGCAGGCTCTTATAGCGTATATTACAAAGTAGCAGGGACAAATGCCAACTATGATTACAGTAATGCCAAGGGCAAGGTAGATGTATCTATTGCTAAAGCCAAAGTATCATTCACTGCACCGACAGCGAAAACAGGTCTTGTCTATACAGGCAATGTGCAGGAACTTATCAATGCAGGTTCGGTAGACTCTGCCATAGGAAGAATGGAGTACAGTCTAAGTGAAACAGGACCATATCATCAAGATATACCAAAAGCAAGTGCCGCAGGCTCTTATAGCGTATATTACAAAGTAGTAGGAACAAATGCCAACTATGATTACAGCAAAGCAAAGGGTAAGGTAGATGTATCTATTACCAAAGTACAGGGTACTCCTACGGTAGAGATTGTAGGCTGGACTTATGGAGCAAGCCCAAATGCACCGACTGTTACAGGAAATAAAGGAAACGGAGCGGTAACCTACGAATACTTTATCGATGAAACTTGCATGACTAAGACCACAGCTGCTGACAGCAGTGCAGAAAGCACAGGAGGAGTGCCTAAAAACGCAGGTAAATACTGGGTTAAGGCAAGCATAGCGGAAACATCAAATTACACCGGGGCGACGGCTAAAGGTACCTTTGAAATAAGTAAAGCGGAGGTGTCATTTACCCCACCGACAGCAAAAACGAATCTTTCCGATACAGAAAAAATGCAGGAACTTATCAATGCAGGCTCTGTAGACTCTAATATAGGGGAAATGCAGTACAGTCTAAAAGAAACAGAAGGTTATAGTAAAACAATACCGACAGCAAAGGATGTAGGTTCTTATAGAGTATATTACAAAGTAGTAGGAACAAATGCCAACTACGATTACAGCAACGCCAAGGGCAGCGTAGATGTGTCTATTCATAAAACCTACAAAGTAACGGTAACAGACGGAACAGGCAGTGGCAAATACGCTGAGGGAGAGACCGTCAGCATTAAAGCCAATGACAAGAGCGGCTATACCTTTAGCGGCTGGACAAGTGATGACGGAGTCGTTTTTGTAAATTCAGCTGCAAAAGAAACAAGTTTTGTTATGCCTGCAAAAGAGGTTAAAGTAACAGCTAATTACAGTGAAAACAGCAGCGGCTCATCAGGAGATTCGGGTGGAAGTAACGATTCTAAAGATGGCGACAGCGGTATAACCATAAAACCCGAAAAAGCACCTGATTCACCGACAACAGCGAAAATCGCCGCTAAAGCAAAAACCTGGGATGACAAAACAGCGAAAGCTGAACTTTCTGAAAAAACGGCAGAAAAAGCCATCAGAAAAGCAAAAGAAGAAGCCAAGAACAAAGGTAAGGAAGCAAACGGAATAGCACTTGAAATAAATATGACTATGCCGAAAGGTACAGATAGGGTACAAATGCAGCTTTCCGAAAGCACCTTAGAAAAAATGGTAAGTGGCGAAGTAAAAAGCCTCACAGTCAATAACTCTTTGGTAAAAGTGGTATTTGATAAAAACGCCATCTTTGAAATTAAAAAGCAAAGCAAGGGAGAGGTTTCACTAAATGTCATTCCTGTTAAAAAGCTTTCCGGGGAAGCCGAAAATCACATAGGAGGCAGACCTGTCTATGACATCAGCCTAAGCGGCGGACAAGGACAGAAAATAACCGATTTCGGAAACGGCAAAGCAACCGTCTTTCTTTCCTATAAGGCAGAAAAAAATGAAGCAGTCGGCGGACTTTATGCAGTGTATGTAGACGAAAAAGAAAAAGCTTCCCTAATAGACAGATCCGCATATGATGTAAACAGCGGCTCGTTGATATTTACGACTAATCACTTATCTGTCTACGGTGTAGGCTATACAGCACCTTCCGAAAAATATGACGACACCAAAAACCACTGGGCGAAAGATTATATCGACTATGTGGCAGGCAGAGGACTTATTACCGGAAGTACGGAAAATACATTTTCTCCAAATGAGAAAATGACCAGAGGAATGCTGGTAACGGCACTTGGCAGACTTGCCGGAGTAAATGGTAAAGATTACGATACAAACAGTTTTTCCGATGTGCAAAAGGACAGTTCCTATCGTCCGTATATCGAATGGGCGTACAGCAAGGGCATTGTTTATGGAATCGGAGACGGAACATTTGCACCGGATAAAAGCATAACGAGAGAAGAAATGGCGGTCATCTTTGAAAGATATGCAAAGGCGACAGGCTATAACATCCCAATAACTCGTGAAGCAAGCACTTATGCAGATAAAGAAAGCATCGGAAGTGAGTATAGGGCGGCTGTTACAGCTATGCAGCGTTCAGGAATTATGATGGGCATAGACGGTAACAAATTCAATCCGAAAGGAACTGCTACCCGTGCGGAAGTATCTGCAATGTTAAGCCGCTATATTAAGCTGACGATTACACCCGAAACGGCACAAGGATTTGCCTTAGACGATGCAGGAAAATATCGCTGCTACAAAGGCGGCAAAGCTCTGACAGGAAAACAGACCATTAACGGCATGGTATATTTCTTTGACGAAAGCGGAGTGCTTCAAACAGGCTGGGTCAAAGACGGAAACCGCTGGAGATACTATGACAAAGCTAAGGCACATAAAGGCTGGCTTCACTTAAAAACAGACGGAGAAGAAAAAATCTACTACCTAAACAAAGAAGGACTGCTCGAATCCGGCAAATGGGTAAAGATAGACGGAAAATGGTATTACTTCTATCCCGACGGCACACTTGCGGTAAATACACAAATAGACGGATACGAGGTCGACAGTAAAGGAGTGAGGAAAGAAAAATAGCGATAGTAAAAAAAGGCGTTCTACGGGATTTATTCCTAACATAAATTAGCTAAATGCATTAGCGGCTGTTTTTGCACACAGGTGCAGAGATAGCCGCTATTTTTTATGTAATAGAGAATTTCTCTGAAATTCCCTATTACATAAAAACAACTAAAAGTACTATTTTCAGACTTACTATTTCTATAAATATATGTTAGTGTATAGGCAGGAAATTGTGATTTACTAAGATAATAGTTAGCTTTAGATATTTTTTGCAAATCGTTAATTCAAAGGAAGAATGAAAATGAAATCATTAAAAACGGTTCCGGTATATATTTTCTTATTTATTATACTTTGCATATCAGGCTGTGTTAAAAAAAGCGAGCAAATCTACGGCTTAACTATAGATGACAGCTGGTATGAGTCCGTAAGGATAGAAGAGATAGTCCTGTCTTTGGAAAAGCTGAGAGTAAAGCCTACAGTAAGGGTGGTGATGTCTGCGGATACCAAGCCGAGGGAGTATGCGGACTTATTTGAAAGGCTCCATAAAGTTGCCTATATTATGGCTGAGCCGGTTGACTCTTATGAGATGAATTTATATAAGGATGTGGAAAGTTATAAGAAAAGATTTGAAGAGTCCAAAAAGTACCTGGGAGACTATGTGGATATATGGGAGATAGGAAATGAGGTAAATGGACTTGATTGGATCAGGGAGGACAGTGAATTTATAGTAGAAAAAATAAAGGCGGCATATGAGGCGGTAGATGGTGATAAAGCAAAGGTTGCGATAACATTTTACTATGAAAATCCTGAATATAACAAAGATATGTTCGAGTGGATAAGGATGAATTTTCCTAAGGATCTAATGGAAAATATAGACTACAGCCTGATCAGTTATTATGAGGATGATAATGAGGGCTATGAGCCTAATTGGAAGGAGGTATTTGCAGAGTTTGAAAAACTTTTTCCAAATGCCAAGATTGGCATAGGGGAGTGTGGAAATACTGCAAGTACTGCGGATGATGAGAGTAAAATAAGCATGATCGACAAGTATTATAAAATGCCAAAATACACAGACAACTATATAGGCGGCTACTTTTGGTGGAACTATGTGAAAGACTGCGTAGGAGAGGGAAAAGACGAAGTATACAAGGCGGTTTATAATAACTTTAGGTGATTGGAATCAATAAGTTACAAACTGAATAAGAGTATGATTATACTTTATATAACGGTATTAAAATTATTTACAAGCTTTGTTTGATTGTGATCTGTCTTGAAACTTAAAATTGTAAAATACTCTGTTTATTAAATCTGTAAGTTGTTTATGAAAATTTTAGTGTATGTTATACCGGTATTAAACTATTATATTATAATGTAGATTGCATTTATTAAAAGTTCGGCAATATTGATGTTATACAGTCGGTTGCAGTTTTAAGATCTGTTCAGGGAAATATAAAAATTATACTTGATTTTTCTTTGCAAAGATGTATAATTATAACAAGATTATAGCTTTTATGCATGATAAATGCATAATTATAAGGAGGATTATTATGAAGAAAAACATTATATCAGCTATTGTACTAAGTTCCATGCTTTTATTGGCAGCTTGTTCAGGTTCAAGCAATGAGGCTGCAACTCAGGCAGCAAATGCAGGCTCTGAAGTAGCGGCAGACAAAACTACGGCAGCCGATGAAAGTGCAGCAACAGGTGAGCTTAAACTTGTGGAGGCAGGAAAACTTATAGTTTCAACCAATGCGGAGTTTCCTCCATACGAGTATTACGATGCCAATGAGATCGTGGGCATAGATGTAGAAATAGCCAAGGCAATAGCAGACAAGATGGGCTTGGAGCTTGAGGTAAAGGACGGAGCTTTTGATGCCATAATAGCGGAAGTTGTATCAGGCAAGGCTGATGTCGGTATAGCAGGTATGACTGAAACAGATGAGCGTAAGCAAAATGTTGATTTCAGTGATTCCTATGCCACCGGTACACAGGTTATCATAGTAAAAGAAGGTTCCGAGATAAAGTCAGCGGCAGATTTGGAAGGAAAGAGCATAGGAGTTCAGCTTGGAACTACCGGAGATATAATGGCAACAGATGTAAAGGATTCCAAGGTAGAGCAATACAACAAGGGAATGGATGCAGTTCAGGCACTTTCTCAGGGAAAAATAGATGCGGTTATTATAGATAATGAGCCTGCAAAGTTTTATGAAAAGGAAGTAAGCGGACTTAAGATACTTGATGAGGCATTTGCAGTTGAAGAATATGCAATAGCTCTTAAAAAGGGCAATACCGAACTTCAGACCAAGATTAACGAAACACTTAAGGAACTTAAGGCAGAGGGTAAGATAGACGAAATTATAGCAAAATACATTAAGGCTGAATAAGTTATTAAGTAAATGGGGTTGCGGCATACACTAAGATATGCCGCAGCTCCATAATTATGTAATAAAAATAACTCTGCATTTGCTTATAAGGCTATTCAGAGCTTGACTTGTAGCCTTGTATATCTTAAGCTACTTTTTATCTGAATAGTAATCAAAGAAACATCTGAAAAAAAGATGAAAGCTCCGATCACTTATATAAATGATACGGAATTTATTAGTAAGGCAAGGTACTTAAAGATTAGTCGGCAGAGTATGCTCCGGCTCGTATCTGAAAAAAACGCTGAAGGCTCCAATCATATATATAAATATTGCAGAAGTTATTAATAAGGAAAGGAAAATTATGTGGTGGCAGAATTTTAGGGATGAATTTGTACTGAATTTCATAAAAGATGACAGATGGAAGCAGCTTGAAAGAGGTCTTTATGTAACTTTATTGATTACCGCTTTTGCCGTTCTTATGGGTCTTTTTTTGGGATTTATAGTTGCTATGATAAGAAGTACTTATCAAAATACCGGAAAGTTAAAGTTTCTTAATGCTTTGTCGGTAGTATATCTTACCGTTATAAGAGGAACTCCGGTCTTGGTACAGCTTATGATCATATATTATGTAATATTTTCAAGCGGAAATGTAAATAAAATCATCGTAGCAATACTTGCATTCGGTATTAATTCGGGGGCTTATCAGGCGGAGATATTTCGTGCGGGAATCAATGCCGTACCGAAGGGGCAGTTTGAAGCGGGCAGAAGTCTTGGATTTAATTACTATCAAACCATGGGCAATATTATTATGCCTCAGGCATTTAAGAATATTTTACCGGCACTCGGCAACGAATTTATAGTACTTGTAAAAGAGACTTCCATAGCCGGATATATAGCATTGGTGGACATTACAAAGGCGGGAGATATTATAAGAAGCAGAACCTACTCGGCTTTTATGCCGCTTTTGGCAGTGGCTTTAATATATTTGGTAATAGTAATGGGGCTTACTTACCTGATAAATTTATTGGAAAGGTGGCTTAGAAGAAGTGCAAGATAGAAAAAATTTATATAACGAAACTAATGCATCTAATGACGACAATGTGCTTATAAGAGTGGAGAATCTATATAAAAATTTTGAAGATAAAGAGGTCTTAAAAAAGATAAGTCTCAATGTGTATAAAGGTGATGTGATTTGTCTTGTAGGACCTTCCGGCTCAGGAAAGTCAACCTTTTTAAGATGCTTAAACAGACTGGAAGAGCCAAGCGGAGGTAAGATATACTTCGAGGGAGTTGACATTTGCGACAAAAAGACAGACATTGATCTGCACAGGCAAAAAATGGGAATGGTTTTCCAACAATTCAACCTCTTTCCGCACATGACGGTACTTAAAAATATGATAATAGCTCCGATACAACTGCAAGGAAAACCTAGACCCGAGGCGGAGGAGTATGCCATATCTTTACTTGAAAAAGTGGGACTGGAGGACAGAACCCAAGCTTATCCTCAGGAACTTTCAGGAGGGCAGCAGCAGCGTATAGCCATAGTAAGGGCACTTTGTATGCAGCCTGATGTAATGCTTTTTGATGAGCCGACCTCAGCACTTGATCCTGAGATGGTTGGAGAAGTACTTACAGTTATGAAGGACTTGGCACAGCAGAATATGACCATGGTAGTAGTTACCCATGAGATGGGATTTGCAAGAGAAGTTGCCAACAGGGTAGTGTTCCTTGACGGTGGCGAATTTGTGGAGGAGGCTTCGCCTAGGGAGTTCTTTGAAAATCCGAAGAGTGAAAGACTTAAAAACTTCCTAAGTAAGGTACTTTAGAGGATTGGATAAAAGAACTAAGGGTAAAGTGCATCAAATATATAAAAAATTAAAGCAGCAGTACCTTGCTAAGAACAAAGACTGCTGCTTTCTTTATATAATAAATCAAAGGATCTTCCACTTATCTTCCTAAATTACAAGAAAATCTTTTTACAAATGTTGATAAACAAAGAATCTTCCCAATGTCAGCCAATCGAATGCTGATTTGTGCGAAAGAACCAAATCAAATATATAAAAAATAAAGCAGGATAACAGTAGACCGGCAAATAAATGCTGCCTTTTATTCCAGTATATCCATATCCATATCACATAAAAGCCGGTTTAGTTTTTGTAAACCAATACCTTTATTGACTGCATTTATTATAATACTGTCTCTGATATGCCTTGGATACAGTATACCGCAATTTGCCAGAGTAAGTACTTTTTGTACTTCATCAAAATTTATCTTCATGGCAACACAAAGAGCCAAAAGTTTGTCTCTGGAAGGGTTTTCTTTGGTGCCGTTAAATATCTGATATCCGTAACCTGATTGTAGGTTGGAGCGTTTGATAACCTCAGCTTTTGTTAATTTATATTTTTCTAAAAGCCTTTCCAGTTCCTCATACAAGGCTTTAGCTTCCAGTTCATCTTTATTATCTTTAATATAGTTTTTTATATTTTTCTCATTGGCAAGTATATTAAGTAATTCGGTTGTGGTTTTCTTTTTCATATCTTTTTCCATAGGTTGTGAAATTTTGAATATTTGATTCTATATACAACATCTGAATTATAAACTAAAATATTATTTATATCAATAAATGCAATAATCTTTTAAATATCATTTACAAAGAATAGTTTAAAGTTTAAACTAAAGACTATGAATTATTATAATAAGAGGGGGAAGCATGCTTTTTAACGGTGCGTACTACAAGGAAATAGGGCTTTTAGGAGAAGATGAAAAAACTGCAATTAAATTAGTAAGGAATGAAGAAGGAAATACCTTACTTTGTAAAAGAATAGACTCTTCACTTCTTCCCATTTACAGAAAGCTTATTAATGTAGATCATGAAAATATAGTAACAGTATACGGCATTACCAAGGATGAATACGGAATACTTGCGGTAATGGAGTATTTTCCGTCAAAAACCTTGGAAGAAAAGATGCTTGAAAACGGAATATTTTCTGTAAGAGATATGAAAAGCGTAATTTTGCAAATAGCTAAGGGGGTAAGTACCATACATGATATTGGAATAGTACATAGGGATTTGTCGGCTAACAATATACTTATAGACAAAAGCGGAAGGGTTAAAATTACAGACTTTGGAATAGCCAGAATGTATGATAAAGATAAAAATGCCGATACAAGGATTCTGGGAACTCATGGCTATGCCGCACCCGAACAGTTCGGTTTTATTCAAACGGACAGAAAGGCGGATGTGTATGCGATAGGCGTTTTGATGAACGTTATGTTAAGCGGTAAAATGCCTAATGAAAAGCTTTATAAAGGTGATCCCAAGCTTATGGATATAATACAAAGGTGTACTTCGATGAAACCGGCTGACCGTTACGAAATAGAAGAAATACTGGATCTATTGGGATATAAGCTCAATAATAAGAGCATACTTAAAAGAAGGATTATAAGAAGTATACCCGGCTTTAGATCAGGAGATAAGGTAAAGATGACTTTAGCGACAACAGCTTATTTATATATGCTCTTTTTTTATTTAATGTCTACAATAACAAGTATTGCTTTTAAAAAGATGTTTAATCCTGTTTCGATTTTGGGACTTTTAGGTTCGACTTTGGGTTTAGGTTACTTTGTAGGTAGTTTTGATAAAGTGGCATATAAACTTAACATGGACAAGGGAATAAGAAAGATATTGCTCATATTTGTATATATCATTATAGGAGGTATCATTATGGGGGTATCTATTGTAAATATGTATTAAGATCGGAATATAATAAGTGTTATTATAAAAATACCTATAAATAAACTGTTGTAAGGATTTGTAGGCATTTTTAGTCTACAACTGTCAAAGATTAGAATATAGAATATATTCTAATTTACAGAACTGATGCATTATATGTAAGAGAATTATCTTATTGAGTGTGCTGGCAGCATACCAAAATAAAACTTATAAGGGCTATAATGGCTAAAGCTGATCTACAACTTCAGCAAGAGCTGTTATAGCCTTTATGTATTTTTCGTACTGCACTCTTCCTGATTTCTTTGCCTCAGAAAGAATGTTGAGTATATTGGTGTCAGAGTTTGGCAGGGAGTCTTTAAGTAAATAATCGGCACTTAAAGAAAAGGTGGAGCATATTGAAATAAAGGTATTAAGAGACATAACTTTAACCCCTCTTTCAATATTGCTGTAAAAAGAAGGGGATAAGCCGCAAAGTTCGGCAGCAGCCTCTTGAGAGATTCCTATATTAATACGGGCTTTCTTGATTCTTCGTCCTATTTCAATATAATTAAGCTCTTTCAACTAAACACCTCATAAGAATACTTTTTAGAATTATTTTACAAAAACTAAAAAAAATCTCTATATTCTAAAAGAATTATTATTACCTAAAAGAATAATTAAGTGTATAATAAGCAAATGTTAAAGTTCGTACTTCAAAAGTAAAAAATGTAATTAATGTTTAATAAATCGCAGCACAATAACTCAGCAATTAAAAAGTGAGCTAGTATAACTCAAGCTATTTAGCAATCTATTTAAAATCAGCATGAGAACATGAATGTCTAAAACATTTGTTCTCTTGTATGAAATTGTTATTAAAAAAAGGTTATACCAGATATTCAATGTCATAAGCACAAAACAAAAATAGGAGGATAATATGTTAAGAAAAAAATGTGCTATAGCTTTATCAATGGTACTAATGTTTTCATCTCTCTCGTATTCACCTGCATATGCAGAAACAAGCGAGTCTGAAAGCATTGTAAATCAAGAGGTTTTTACAACTTCTGCAGAGAATGCCGGTGAAGATAAGGATTTTCCGGGCTCTGAGTTGCTTTCGGTAAATAAGGATGATTTAGAAGGCAATGTTTTAGAAGGGGCAGAAGAAAGCAGCTTGGAAAATCAAGGCGGACAAGAGACTGAAGGTAGGTATGATGTATATGAAAATAAGTCTCCTACTTTAGATGAAGATTATGAGGAAACGGTTTTTGATAAGACTGTAAGTATTGACGGCATAAGTGTAAATGTATACGCTGATAGAGGAGTATTTCCTAATACTGCAAGATTAAGTGTGAAAAAGGTGCTTAAGAAAGCGGATAAGGAAAAAGTAGAAGTTGCTATAGATGAGAAACTTAAGGAAGAAGAAGCCGACTTAGATGAGAGCATAGTATTTGATATAAAGATACTTGATAAGGACGGACAAGAACTGCAACCGGACACTTCTAAAGGCGAAGTAAAGGTAAACTTTGAAAGCCTTGATTTAAGTGCTTTGGATGAAAATAAAGAGCTTGCAGTATACCACCTGGAAGATGCGGACAGCGAGGCTAAGAAAATAGAGGATATAAAACTTGATGCCAAAGAAGCAAGCCTTGAAGTGGCAGCAGAGCATTTTTCGTTGTATGTTATAAGTTTTATAAATAAGATTAAAAAGTCAACTTATACTGCAAGTATTGTATCGGGAGAAAGTGAGGTTTTAGACTCTTTATTAAGTGATGTAATTACATTGAGAATAAAAGATGTAATATCATTGAATGAAGATATTATTCAAGTGAATAAAGGTATAAATAATATTCATAATATAATAGCTTTGAAAGAAGGTACAGCCACTATAAGAGTGCTGGATATGGATAATGGCATACACAATATTCAAATTATAGTTCAGGCACCCAAGGAAAAGCAAAGAATAGGTAAAAACTTAGAATATTCCATATATGATACGGACGGCAATAAGACACTTAGAATAAGCGGAAAAGGTTATAGCGATTATCTGCAAGAAGCACCTTGGTTTGCTTATAGAGATGAAATAGTCAATGTCATAATTGATGAAGGTGTAGAGGGTGTGCTTATAGACGAGGCTTTTGCCAATATGAAAAAATTAAAAAATGTTACACTTCCCTCTACATTAAAGAAAATTTGGAAAAAAGCCTTCTACCTATCTGACAGTTTGGGGAATATTACAATACCTGCATCAGTTGAAGAGATTGGAGATAAGGCTTTTGTTAAGGCAAGTCGTTTTTGGGGTAAAAATAAAATAACCAATAATTCAACTGTAAAGCTGTATAAACAAGGCAGCGTTAAAAGTGGAAAGGAACATTATGACGCTTATTATACAGATGTTTCAAGAGAAGATAGCGTTGGAAGACCTACTACTACTGAATTAACAGTGGATGATTTTAATCTGGGTGATTATGATTTAGGTAATGGACGTAAAGGTTATTATGCAGAAGTAAATTCATCCTACAAGATAAAAAAAGATGATAAAACAGATACAAAAGTAGAGTATTATCTTTATGTTACACAAGATCCTAATGAAATAGTTATGGAAAGTACTTTCAAATACTCAAATCAATTTAGAACTGATTTAAAACTTGATAAGGATAAGAACAAGCAGCTTAGCAGTAATCAAGATATTACCGATTTGGGAGAATTGTACTTGATAAAAGAAAGAACATATAGCAGCAAGTATAGTAAAGTCCCAATTACTAGAATTTGGTTTCCGGGAAATACATATTACTGTTATGTTATAGCGGTAGCAGGTGAAGGATTAAATCAGGTAACGAGTGATATATTGAGAAAAGAAGTAACTACATCTCCTACAGAGACTGTTATACACAATGAAGGGAACCTTTCTTGGAAAATGGATGTAGATTTTGATTCGGGAATCGGAAAAGCAAACTCATATACTCTTACCATAAATGGTACGGGGGCTATTAAAGATTATAACTTTAATGGTGATGAAAGTCCTTGGATCAAACTTCTAAAAGCTTTAGAAAGCGATAGAGAAGATGACGGTCATACAAAAGTACCTACAACTATCAATATAGGTAACGGTATAACTAAGATAGGTAAGGATGCCTTTAGAGGAATTAATATATCAGGAGACTTGATTATACCTAATTCCGTTACAGAAATAGCAGATGGAGCATTTCAGGATGCTATTATAAGCGGAAATATAGTATTTTCAAGTAACTTGAAAAAAATAGGAAAATCATCTTTTGCAGGTATCACATATAGAGGGGATATAAACTTACCTCAAGGAATGGAAAGTGTAGGAGATGGAGCGTTTGAAGGTTCTAAGGTCAATGCTAATACTGGAAGTATAGGTAATATAAATATTCCTTCTTCTGTAACGGCAATTGGTGCAAAAGCCTTTTATAAATACTCAATGGGAGTTAATGGGAAAAACACTATAAATAATAACTCTAATATCAAATTAAGTGAAAGACATGCTAATACCCTATATACAAACTTCCAATTAGACGATTCAGGAGAAGAAGAAATACCTAAGAGTAATGCTCCTAATAATGGAAACTCCGGCTCAGGAAGTAGCAGCTCCGGAGGCGGTTCAGGCTCAGGAAGTAGCGGTCCCGGAGGCGGTTCAGGCTCAGGAGGTAGCGGTTCCGGAGGCGGTTCAGGTTCCGGAGGTAGCGGCTCCGGTGGCGGTTCAGGTTCCGGCGGAGGCGGCGGCTCTCGTGGTGGCGGTTCGGGTTCCGGAGGTGGCGGCTCTCGTGGAGGCGGTTCAGGCTCCGGCGGTGGCGGATCAGCTACTAAAGGTACAGGAAATAACAAGCAAAATCAGCAAGCACCCAACACATCAACATCTTTTACTTGGGTACAGGACTCAAGAGGTTGGTGGTTGAAGAATTCTGACAATTCTTATCCTAAGAGTACTTGGAAACAGGTTGGTTCAGTGTGGTACTACTTCAATTCTGATGGCTATATGACTACAGGTTGGATAGACATTGGCGGTAATTGGTACTTTATGGAAGCACAGAATGCTAATGCTTTGGGAAGTATGAGAACCGGTTGGATAGTATGGAACGGTAAATGGTACTATTTAAGTGACTCAGGTGTAATGCTTACTAATACAAAAGTAGGTAATTACTTACTTGGAGCTGACGGAACATGGGATGGAGTCAGCAGATAATAATAAGGTAGAATAGAAACTATAAAATACCTCTAATTATTCATGGAACATATTTTACAGCTATCTTGTGATATTACACTATAGCAATGTATCAAAAAATGTATATTGCTATGTTACATAGATTAAGGAAGATGTGACCTATAGCATGAATATTGGGAGAAAATAAAAAATCAACAAATTATCATTAACTAAATAAGGCTATCATATAAGTTATACTTGCTTGTGTGGTAGCCTAAAAATGTTAGCAATATTATAGGGAGAGGTTATGAAAAAATATTTGCATGTAAGAAGATACTGGTAGGAGCAGCAGCTATATTACTGACAGCTTGCTCTTCTGATGCATCATATAAGGATTTAGAAAAAATGATAATATTGCTAAATATGTTAAATGCTCAGCTATGAAAGGGGGGAATATATGAAATTCACTGATAAAATTATTAATAAACTTACAGGAAGAAATATGGAAAGCATTGAACTTAATTTTGAACAGTTCTTGGCTTTGCTTGATAAAGAGTTTTTGTCAAAGGCAACTACAACAGATGATTATGAGCAAATTTTTAAGACTATAAAAGGTTCATGGTTTGGCATAAGAAAATTACAATCTAAAGATGGAAGGTACGAGCTTATGGCTCAAACTCACGCAAGAGTAGGTATATTTAATATGAAAGATCATAACAGATGGCATATACATGATGAGGTGGAAGATAAGTATTTTGAGTACAGAAGATATTTTTTAGGTCCTATGAAACGTGCAGTCAAAACAAGGATTGCAGCTTATAAATCAGGAATAGTATAAAATGCAGTTTCATATAAAAAATATATTGATAGGGGGGAATTATGAAAACTTGGAAACTGGTTTCAGGAATATTATCAATTATATTATTTGTTTGGATGATGTTTCAATCTTTTGCAGTAGGTTTTGTAAATATAATTTTGAATACAGGAGAGTTTAGTGGTTCAGCTGGAATAATAGTAGCAATTCTAATACTTGCAGGAGGAATTGTATCTATATCAACGAGAAATATAGGAAAAGATGGAGATATTACTTTAATTCTATTATTTGGTATTGCAACTTTTATAGGGGCTGTAATGGCTGGTACTATATATCTTGATTTATATGTATGGGCTTTTTGGGGTGCGGTTAATGTGATAACAGCTATGGTATCATTTGCACAAAAAAATTCCGAGTCAAATGAAGTTTATACAGTTAATAAAACCGCTGTATCCAATTACAGTACAGAAAGAATAACTGAAAATAAAGGAAAAGATGTAGCCGGAGCTGAAGAAAATATAGATACAAGCTCTAAGACAGGAACAAATGTAGTATTAAATAAGGATGTAGAAAATTCAACTAATCAACAAGATATAGAAAATAAAAAGTTTATGTGGGTTTTATTTGTTGTTATTGTAGGTATAGTATTTGTAGCAATTATTATGAAGATCTCAAATATAAGCAATAATGAGATATCAACTACGGAAGAAAGTTCGACTAAATATAACTTATCTGTAGATATATCATCTATTGATGATGATGGTGCTGTTAGTGTTAAACCATCTGTTGCTGGAGACATATTTCCTAATAGTGGAAGAGTGTATTTGACATTAGATAATGTACGAGGTATGGATAAGAAAACTATTTGCATGAAAATGGTGGAAAATGGGATTAAGTAAATGAATAGTCGAAGTGTAGCTCCTAATGTTATAAGTATGCAAAATATTTATTATCAAATTAAATAAATATTATATGTGCTTGTATATAAGTACATATATAAAGAAAAAATAAATTATGTCAACAATATTAAAGGGGGAATTATGAGAAAAATATTTGGATATAAGAAGGTATTAATATGCACAGCAGCTATCTTACTGACAGCTTGCTCTTCTGATGCATCATATAAGGATTTAGAAAAAAATGCTGAAAATGTTGCAAAGCATGTTTCTGATCAAATTGAGAATCAAAAAGATGCCGATAATGAAAATGTGTTGGGTGTAAAAAACGGATATCCTGAAAACTACCCTGATTGTAAATACGGAGATGTTTTTGAGGAGTTTTTTGCAGATCCTACATGGCAGTATTTTAAATCTACAGAGGATAGGGATATAGTTGAATTTACCGGGTATTGCACATACATGGAACAAGAAGTGAAAGCAAGATTACAATTTGTATTAAATAATGATGATACTTTTGAGGCAAGTGCATTATCCTTTAACGATGTTCCACAGTCTAAATTAATAACTGTTACATTAATAACAAAAGCCTTCAGTGACTACATGAAAAATCACAACATGGAGGATGATGCAGCAGCAATTGAGGCGGAAATAGATAGTATCTTCGGTAATTATGATATTCCTACAACAACACCGGAAACAACAGCACCTCAGGTTAATAACACTGTTCCGCCGGCTACTGTAGTATATGAAACAGAAGATGATGAAGAACTTTATAATATTAAAGCGGATGGATATTACGACATATTTCCGGACAGTAATGCGAGATATCTTGATTATGCAGATGTAGAAGATATGGATGCTTATACTGTAAGATTGGGCTTAAATGAAATATATGCCAGACATGGAAGAAAATTTAATGATGCAAATTTACAGGAGTATTTCAACTCTCAGCCATGGTACACCCCTGTATACACACCAGATGAATTTAATGCTATAGAAAACAGTGTATTTAATGCATACGAAAAAGCTAATGTTAAGTTTTTGGCAGACTTGATAAGATAGTCTGTTTATTAATGGCAAATATATATATTTATTAAACTTAAAATTTTAAACTATAAAAATACGAGGAAGTAAATCATGAAAAAAATTAGTTCAGTGTTAGCATTGTCATTTGCATTATCAAGTTTTTTTGCTATAAGTGCTTTTGCCGGTTCTTGGCAACAAACAGAGGGACGTTGGTGGTACGGGTATGATGACGGATCTTATCCGGTATCGCAGTGGGTTTGGATAGACGGAGATGATAATGGTGAATATGAATGTTATTATTTTGACGGGCAGGGCTACTTAATCACTAACACTCATAGTCCTGATGGCTACTATGTAGATGCAAACGGTGCTTGGGTTGATAGTGGGACAGTTCAAAAGAAAGACATGGAAGAAACATTCTATGCAAGAGCAAACAGGCAATTTAGGCAAAATTGGATATTTGGAACATATGAGTGCCATAATGAGTATTTAGGTGCTATAATGACTATTGAATATGCTAGTGATTCCGGACAAATTTATGTAATAATAGAAGGAGGTATGAATTATTCTCCCTACCACTTAGGTTCTTTTGATGGTGTAGTAGTTAATCAAACCGGAAATAACTATTATGCAGTAGGTACAGGCGGTGATTATATAAGATTTACTTATAATGGTAGTAATAGTATTAACATAACAGACAGTATTATAGAGCATGATTCGGGAGCTAGGTTTAGAAGTTTTGAGGGAAATTACTTAAAGATTGAAGACGGATTTGAAAGTTAATAATGATGTTTTTAAAGTTATAAATAATCTACAAGGAGGAACGAACTATGAAAAAGTTCAGTACAGTTTTAGTATTATCATTTATTTTGTCAAGTTTATTTGCTATAAGTGCTTTTGCCGGTGCATGGCTTACGGCAAAGGACGGTTGGTGGTACAGGTACGATGACGGTTCATATCCTACATCTCAGTGGGTATGGCTGGACGGAGATAATGACGGAGTATCGGAATGTTATTATTTTAATGAAAGTGGATATTTGATTACCAATACCCACAGTCCTGACGGTTACTATGTAGATGCCAATGGTGCCTGGGTAGATAGCGGAAGAGTTCAAACAAGAGGGCAGAAAAAACAGGCAAGTAGGTTTAGGAGAGACTGGATATACGGTGTATATCAATGCCATGATGAGTATTTGGATGCAGAGATGGAACTGGGTTATTACAGTGATTCAGGTGCTATGTACATCAGAATAGAAGGGAATCTTAGTTATTCTCCATACAGTCTTGGAGCTTTTACCAGTCAAGTTGTTTATGACACCGGAAATAACAGTTACTATGCTGTAGGTACCGGTGGAGATTATATAAAGTTCACTTACAATGGAATCGACGGGATCAATATTACAGACAGCATTATTGAGCATGACTCAGGAAGTAGATTTAGGAGTTTTAAAGGAAATTATTATAAGACCGAAGACGGTTTTGAGAGCTAGTTTTTATTAAAACTAAAAAGCAATAAGTATAAGTTAAAATTATCATTTACACAAAAAAAAGCCCCGGACAGTAAAAGTCTGAGGGCTTTTTTGTTATAAAAAATTGCATAAGGTTAATAGATTCGCTTGTGGTGCATGGCATGAATAGTTAGTTATAAGGTCGGCTATCAATGATACTGTACAACAGACAATAATCCGTTATCAGCTCAAATATCTCTAAAGCTCTTCTTCTATTTCAAGGCAAAGAAAATCCATAACCTCCCTCATTACATAGTAAAGGGAAAGCTGCTTATAGCTTATATTGCGTTGTTTATTTTCTATTTTAGAAGATGAAAAAGTAACATTTGTTGCAGGTGTTTTTATAGTACAGAATAAGTTCTTTTTGTTAATGATAACAAGGTTTATAACAGTGTCATTTTTATTAAGTCTAATTTCTTTAGTGTCACAGGTTAATATTACATAATTCTCATAAAAGTCAACTTTGCAGGATTTGTCATATAAATTAAGGAAAAACAGTAAAAGTTGAGGTGGAAGAACTATTAATACATAGATTAGTAATACATAAACTAAAGGGATACCTATAGGTAAATGTATTATGGAAATTATAAAATCCGTAATACGCATTACCATAAACACTACAAAAAAGAAGATATTATCCCAACCATCATCGATGCAGCATACTAAAATCCAAAACATGACAACAAGTAGTATAGTAGATACAACTGCCCTACGTCTAAAAGTAGGGGTAAAAGCATTGTATTTAAATGTTAAAGACTTTAAAGGCTCCATATATATTCCTTTCATAATTTTGATTAATAGGCGTTTGCGAAACGCCAAAAGCCGCATGATTACGGCACTATTTTAGTTATAAAATAAAACAACTCCTCATTGGTTTGTGGTAAAATAGGACTATCACGAAACTACTAACCATATCAACCAATAAAGGAGTCGTACATATATGATAACATACAAACAGCTTTCTTTGGCAGATATTTTTACAGATTGCCAAAATAAATTTGATAATGATAAATATGAGTTTCTTTCCATTCTTGAACAAACCGTTGATCTTGACGAAATTGTTCCGCCTTCTTTTGCTTTACATTTTCATGCTTCCACCGGCAGACCCCGTAAGCATTTTCTCTATCCTATGCTCAGGGCTCTGTTTCTACAACTTATATTCTCAATTCCTACCACATCTCTTCTGATTGTATTCCTAAAGTACTCTCAGAAATTAAGAGATTTTTGTGGCTTTGATGTTGTTCCAGATGCCTCTAAATTTACTCGTTTCAAACAGGATTTCCTTTTGGACTTACAAGTTATGTTCGACCATATGGTAGATCTTACAGAACCTATATGCCAAAAGATTGATAAACAAAAGGCTTCCATGCTGCTTTTTGATACTTCAGGTATTGAAGCATGGGTAACTGAGAATAATCCCAAATATGCCAACCGTATAATTAAACAATTAAAAACATTTAAAAAGGCTAATGGACTTGATAATTCCTATGATCCTTATAAAGCCGCCTATTCTTCCATGCCCTCTCATGCATCCGCCAATCCCTCTATTAGGCAGATGTATGTGAACGGTCATTTTTGCTATGCCTACAAATTCGGTATTGTAACAAACGGACTTGGCATTGTCAGGGATATTTGCTTTTACAACAAAAACTTTATTAAATCTCATCCTGAAATCGTAATAGAAAAAAAATCTGATTCTCCAGATGAAGATAAAAGCATTGCCGATGCAAAAGCATTAATTCCCACATTAAAGGATTTTTTCAAAAAACATCCTTTGATCAATCCTAAAACCTTTCTCGGTGATGCCGCTTTTGATTCCATCGAAATTTATAAATTCCTCCTTGAAAACACCTCCTTTGAAAAAGCCTATATTCCTCTTAAAACTAAGCTCAAAATCAAAGGTGCCAATTATGTCGTTAATGAAAACGGCATTCCTTGTTGTCCACATGATTCTTCACTTCTTATGAAACGAGAAGGTAGTAAATCACATCTACGATGTGGGCTTCCAACCATGAAATTCGTTTGTCCTAAAATGAATTGGAAATGGGACAATGTGGCAAAAAAATCAAAACGCATATGCCACTGTGATAATCCTTGCACAACATCCTCCTGTGGAAGAATGATTTATATCTACCCCGAGCAGAACCTTCGTGCTTATCCCGGATGTATCCGTGATACCGATGAATGGGATTCAACTTATAAAATACGCATAAATGTAGAAAAATCCATTAACCACTTCAAAGACAGTTTTTGTGTTGCAGGTCGTAAAACTCAAAATGAAAAAACTCTTCATGCCGATTTACTTCTTTCAGGGATTGCAGGGCTGCTTACTGTCATGGTTGCTGATAAAATTCATAATTACAAATACATTCGCAGCTTAAAGCCCCTAATTGCTTAAGTCTACTTTTTGTATATTTTCTTGCAGACAGATATACCTATCTGCTTTGTTTTTGTGCTTCCATTTTCATTTTGCATATCTGTTATCAAAAAACTTACTATGAAAGTAGTTTTTTCTCTATACACACTCATAAAACAGGTTTGTTTCGCAATTACCTATTTTGATTAAAGACATTATACGAAATAGTAAATTTACAAACAAATATTTATGAAATATTATAACAGAATAAAACATATAAGCACTTAGAATATAACATTATATACAAATAAAGTAAATATAAAGTTTGTTTATTTGCATAAAACATAGTGAATTTAATTTTCGGACACTTATTTTTTAAGAGAATCATTTAAATATCTTGTTTTATTTATTGAATGTCGTTTATTAAGAAAAAGTTTATCGGGTAATTGTATTTTGATAAAAAGGACTATATTGCACTTTTTTATTTTGATTAAACAGGAAAAATTAATATAATCCCAAATTATTCATAGCTTTCTATTAAATGTTATTGAAAGTCTTATGACTAAAATGTTTTAATTAAATATTGCATTTCATAGAATCAGTAAATAGAAAAAAGACGACTTGCATGGTAAAATAAAAATGCCCAAACAATAAATACCTGCAAAGGAATCCTTTATAAGTATTGTAAATATGTTAACCATGAGTAGCAATAGAAAAATTAAAATTTCTTTCTTCAGATTCCGGGATGCTCCTAATAAAGGTTATTTTCCTTTTAAGTGGATAAATCTGCCCTTAAAAGAAAGTCTTTGATAAAAAACTTATTTTTCAATAAAACTCAAGGGTAGGGATGCTGTATTGTGATTTTTATTTATTGTGAATAATTTGGGTTTAGATATATCATAAAACAAGAAGGGGGTTAAAATGAAGCAGGATCATCAGTCGAACTTGGAAACACATAATAATTTATCGCATGATAAATCACAGGCTGTATTTAATAAAGATTTATTAATTGGAAGAAGTTACCGTTTTTACTCTGCGAGTGGAAGCAGCATACTTAGTTTGACCAATTCAAAAATAAGAAGTGAGGTTTGTATAGGAGAGGATAGGATTTATATTTCAACTATACCAAAGAAGTTTAATAAAGTGCCGGAGATACTGTTACAAGATATAAGTGCTGTATCCGTTTCAACTGTATTAAACGGATATAATACATTTTGGGTAGTTGTTACAGCGATAATCGGATTTTTTAATCCTCTGTTTTTTGTCTGCCCTGTATTGATTTTATTATTTTTAAGACATAGTAAGATCTCAATATATCAAAGGAATAATACCAAGGCTATAATCTACTCAAAGAGTAAAAAAGAAGCAGAAAGTTTTTGCAATGATCTTAAGCAATTAGCCGGTATTAAGACAAGGCAGGGTTAAGGATAAGTATATACTAAATGTTATAAACAAAGTCTTTGGATTATAGTACAATTGTAAGAAATAAATAATAAGAAAGAGCCTTGATTTAAGAAATATGAATTGGTAATCTTAGTAGGTAGTCATATGGTTTATTAATACAGAACAATATTTCTATAGAAAGGAAGTGCTTATGAGAAATATTAAAGTGTTATTATTATTACCGGTATTTGCAATATTTTTCACAATAAATGCTTATGCAGGGACTTGGATACAGGATAATAAGGGTTGGTGGTATGACCAAGGCAACGGAACATGGCCTTCCAACTCATGGCAATGGATAGATGGTAATTCAGACGGTACGGCAGAGTGTTATTATTTTGATAAATTCGGTTACTGTATGATAAATGCAATAACTCCTGATAATTACCGTGTTAATGCTTCGGGTGCATGGATTGAAAATAATATAGTGCAAACCAAGAAAGTAGATGTTGTCGATACAAGATACACCTTACTGAACGGTACTATACGTGTATTGAAATATAATGAAGTTCTTGCGGTACAGGGAATTAATGATCCTAATCCGAATTCTTCTATAGACAGAGACAAAGATTTTATATTATTTATATTGGATATGCCACAAGCACTTACATGTAAGACTATAGACGGAGGCTCTTATTCTCAAACTGTTAAGGTACTTTCGTTAAATGATTTACCGGATATGAAAGCATATAACGGACAGCATGTAAAAGCAGGGTTTGATTTGAATGTTGCTTATTGGCCAAGTGACACCTCATTACCGCTTGGAGCACCGGTAATTAATGATATGTATATAGATGAATAAAATTCTCTTTATTAAGTAGTATATTTATTTTGAGTCTATTGGCACTTATAATCAT
>ERZ773009.752-NODE-752-length-23386-cov-4.987656_pt1 | contig 23386 bp, 19 predicted proteins | sample MGYA00580663_ERZ773009 | MGnify/ENA primary metagenome ERZ773009 (study PRJEB29015, sample SAMEA2737969) | human oral metagenome | biome: human oral; feature: human-associated habitat; material: dental | place: China | collected 2026 ... | reverse complement strand
GCGCCCTGGCCGCCTGCGCCCTGGCGGGCGTGGGCCTCTTCCTGCTCGCGTGGCCCGCCGCCCTCGCGCACCTGGGGGCCCATAACAGCACATCAAACGTATCTGGCGAAGATGCCTTGAACAGACTTGTCGATCTTGCTGCATGGCCTGAGAGATTCTCTCTATTCGGATCATATATAGTGAGGGACATGGCCGTTGCCATAGCGTGGATACTCTCGACCAGGATCGCTGCCCACCTAGAGCGACGTAAGACTCCAGCCACCATGACTGAGCGAGAGAGTACGTCACCGGCCATTGTCGCGATCCTCGTGCCCGCACCCATCGTCATCATCCTCATCATCATAATTGCCCCTTACTTCTCACCGAGGTACCTCTACAGCTCCTGTCCGCTGATCGCCGTTGCCGCCGCCCTGTCGCTGGACGCCTGGTTTCGGCGGACACCAGAAGGCCAACGACACCGTAAGGTCATGTTTGTAACCGGAACAACTGCGGCAGTGCTGCTTCTCTTTTGCGTTGTAATGGGACCTATGCATCTTGGCGACGATGAGTACGCACAGCGGAAGACCATGGCGCCCTACGCCGCCGACCCCTGCGTCTACCTGATCAAGCGAGAGCACACCGACCCTGGCTGGGCGAACCTCTCCATCACCGCGGACATGCCGCAGCTCATGGAGTTCGAGGACGTCCACGTGGAGACGGACCCCGCCTCGGCGGGCATCGCCGCCTACCTCGCGTCCAAGGGCGACCCCGACGAGGTGGTGCTCTACGTCGACGTGTTTGGCACCACCAGCGACCAGGTTGGCACCACCAGCGACCAGGCGGGCGAGGGGACCGCGAGGGAGGTGGCGGGGAGGCTCGGCTACTCCAGGTGTACGCACGTCAAGGACTACATGGGCGTCAATGAGGGCTACGTCTCGTCCGAGACCTACCTGCTCGAGCGCTAGGGCTCTCTGGTATCCAATGACAAAAGCTACCAGATGAGGGGTTTCGGTGAGGTTCGACAAACCCATACAAGAGGACGTCATGAGGTCAGCCTACCTCTGGAACACCGTGAGTGGCCTGCTCATGGCGTTCCAGAGCGTCATCGTGGTCATCGTGATAAGCCATGTCTGCGACGCGACGGCGGCGGGCGTCTTTACGCTGGCCTACGCGCACGCCAACCTCTTCCTCACCATAGGGAAGTGGGGGGAGCGGGCATACCAGGCCTCAGACACTACGGGAGAGTACTCCTTTGCGGAGTATGGCGTCTCGCGCATCGCGACGAGCCTCCTCATGCTTGCCTTAGGCACAGCACTGCTCGCCCTCAACGCCGTAAGCGTCGGCTACCCACCCGACAAGACGGCGGTGGTCTTCCTCATGCTGCTGTTCAAGCTCGTAGACTGCGTCGAGGACGTGTACCACGGGGAGTATCAGCGCGAGGGCAGGCTCGACGTGGCGGGCAAGGTCCTGACGGCGCGCCTTCTGACCACGGTCGCCCTCTATGTCGCGGCCATTATCATCCTGCGTGACCAACTCCCTGCCCTAGCCTTAGCCACGGCCTACACGACCCTCTTCGCCGTCTGCGAGTGCGTGTGGGCACGGCTCCGCCACAAGCTGCCCCAGCCAGGACAGGGGTTCTTGCCTGGAAAGGTGGGCAGGCTGCTCCTCGCCTGCTTCGCGCTCGCGCTCGTCACCTCCCTCCAGTACTACCTCACCAACGCACCCAAGTACGCGATCGACGCAAGACTGGATGACCTGCATCAGGCCTATTATGGCTACCTCGCCATGCCGACCTTCGTCGTGAGCATGCTGTCGAGTTTCATATACAACCCCAACCTCACTCCCCTGGGCCTGAGTTGGGCACGGCATGACGTGAGGGGCTTCAGCTCCACCGTCAGGCGTATCATCGCCTTGATCGTCGCCATCACGATAGCCTGCGACGTCGCGGCCGCCATCCTCGGCATTCCCATCCTGAGCGCGCTCTATGCCGCCGACCTCTCACCTTATGTGATCGAGCTTGTCGTGTTGGTGACAGGCGGGGGCTTTCTTGCCGTCGCGATGCTCCTCACGTCCGTCATGGCGATCATGCGAAGGCAGAACAGCCTGATCGTGGGCAATGTCATCGCCGCCGCGCTCGCCGCGCTGCTCTGCCCCGTCGCGACGGAGCTCTTTGGCATCACGGGTGCCGCATGGTCCTACCTCGCCACGATGGTTGTGCTCGTAATCTCGTTTCTTGTGCCCTATGCGCGCGAGCTCTCACGTGCCCGTGAGAGTAGTGCCGAGGAAAGCCAGCTACCAAAGCCGCTGGCAAGGGACTGAGGGAGGGCTATCTTTGCTTCCTCCCGTTCTGGTCTGAGCTCCGTTTGACCACGAGCAGGTAACACCCTGCATCACCACATGACACGGCCACGTTAACCACTGCCCTGCCGAAGCTCGCGTCAAGGATACCCGACTAAAACAGGCGCTCGTGACCCGGTGCCGAGAGACGAAGCAGGACCTCTCACCAAAACGGGCTACTCGCGCGGCCCCTCCCCCTTCCTTGGCCTGTCAGTTGGCCAGTTGAGGCGTTCCTCCTCGACGACGAGCGGCCGCTTCATGGTACGCGAGTTGATCGTGAGGACATACTCCCCCAGAAGTCCTATGAAGAAGGTCTGCGTAGACCCGATCAAAAGGACCAGGATGACCAGAGGTGCCATACCCGCCGCATACTGGTTCCAGTTCAACAGCTTCAAGACAAGGAATACCACCGCAAGCAGGAGGGTAATGGCCGAGACGACAAAGCCGCCTATCGTCGCCAGCCTTAGGGGCACCTTGGTATAGCTCGTGAAGGAGAGCATGGCGGCATCATAGAGGGTCGTGAAGCTGTTGTGCGTCTTGCCGGCCCGCCTGCCTGCCTGGCGATACGGTATGTCCTTGCGGTTGGCAGGACCAAGCTCCGCGACAATGCCACGAAGGAAGGGTTGGGGGTCGTCGAGGTCCTTAAGAACTTGTATGAAGCGTTGGTCGTAGAGTCCCGTCCCAGTGAAGTGCTCGATCTGACTCACGTCGCTCATCTTGCGGATAAGCTTGTAGTAGCAGGTCCTGAGCAGGCGTAGCACCCTACCCTCATCTGAGTTCGTCTTGATGGCAGAGACGACCGTATGCCCCTCCTCCCAAGCGTGAACGAACTTGGGGATGAGGTCGACAGGATCCTGGAAATCGCAGCAGATGGTGATGACCGCATCGCCGTCCGCCTGACACATGCCATAGAACGGGGAGTTGAACTGCCCAAAGTTGCGAGAGTTGAGGATCACGCGGGTGCGCTCGTCTTGGGCACACAGAAGGCGCAGCTTATCACGGGTGCCATCCGTGGAGCAGTTGTCGATGAAGATGATGTCATAGTCGTAGCCGGGCAGCGCCTTCGCGAACTGCTCTGTGATCGCGTCATGCATGGGTATGACATTATCGGCCTCGTTGTAGCAAGGTACCACCACCGAGATCTTCCTAGCTTCCCCACCCTGATCCGCCTCGTCAACCATCCTGCCCCCTGCACCACTCGATGGTCCGGTCAATCCCCTCATCAAACGATACGGTCGGGCTGAAGCCGGTGTCTTCCGTAAGAGACCGTATGTCCGCTCTCAGATGCATGACCTGCTTGTCGTAGTATGGGATCGCGCCCAGCTTAGGGACGGCCCCCGTGGCGCAAGCATCGCATATCCGCCAGATGAGATCAGCCAAGGGCCTGCATGTGCCACTCCCTACTGGGTAGACACAACCAGATCTACCACGATGTGCCATGGCTAACAGCGCTCTACCGCAGTCATCAGCATAAAGATAGTCCCAAAGCTGCTCCCCCTTCGTGCAAGGTGGGTCAACACCTCGCAGGGCATCTCTGATCACATTCATGACCATGGTGTGGGGGGCATCCCCCGGACCATACACGCTCAGAATGCGAGACCACACATGGCTCATACCAACGCGCTCGCACACAAGCCTCGTCATTTGACATGAGGCTTGCTTGGCTATGCCATATCCCGTCTCGGGCACCCCGACCATGTTCGCGGTGATGTCTCCATCAACGCGACCACACTCCGCCTGAGACCCAGCTCCGACAAAGACACGACATCCAAGGCGACTTGCGAGCAGGGCGGCCGCCACGGCATAGCCAATGTTTGCGGTCTGGAGCTGTGCGTCGTCACGAACTGGACCCGCCGACCCCGCCCATGCAATATGGAAGAAGGCGTCACAGGGTTCGATCTGAGAGGTATCAAGTTGGGCAAGGGAGCTCAGCTCGCACTCAAGCTGGGACACCCCCTCATTATCAGGGAGGTTTCCCATGCGCCTGGAGTGAGGTCGAACGGCGGCGATGACCTCCATCCCCTCTTCCAAGCATGCACGCACAACAGACGAGCCGACCATGCTGGTCGCACCCGTGACGAACGCGCGCCTGATATCGCGACTCATACGATCATCTCCCACATGCAACAATCAGCTCGTCAGTGTCCATAACGACGCGTTCGATCCTAGGATCACGGTAAAGCTCATCGGTCCCCTGACCCCAAGCGACCACAACGCAGCCTACCCCCGCGTTGCTGGCCGTATCCACATCGATGCGAGTGTCACCGACGTACAGCGTCTCGGCGGGAGTCACCTTGGCCTTAGTCATGAGCCATCGTGCGCCCTCGGGATCGGGCTTGGCGCTTTTGATCCCAACGTTGCCATAGCCGGAAACCAAAAGAGGCAGGTCGCTGAAGAACCTATCCATCAGCCTGACAAGGTTATCATGGGGCTTGTTGCTGTTCACCGCAATTTGCATGCCGCTGTCGAGCAGCTGTCGCAGGGCCTTGCTAACTCCTGGGTAAGGACGGGTCCTTGACTTGGGAGAAGACGCATATGCCTTCCGATAGGCCTGCGAGACCGCCGTGACAGCGGCGTCTTCTCTTGCGATGTCCGGAGGGAGGATGCCCCTGACGATCTCCTCAAGGGGCTTTCCCAGCTGCGCAGACACGCCCTCGAGCGTGCTCGAGGGGTAACCTGCGGCCACCAACGCCTGATTGAAGCACTCAGCCACGTCCTCGACGGTATCTACCAGCGTCCCATCGACATCAAATATGACAAGGCGTCTACTCACCAGAAGCCTCCCAGGAACCCGTGCGGATCTTCTTTGCCCCGCCTACGCCTCGGCCCTCTCGATCCGCTCACGCATCATCTTAAGACGTGAGCGGTCCTCGTTCGCCATCGAGTCATAGTAGGTGCACTTGTTCTCAAGGTAAAGCGTCTCGAACCTCATGGCAGAAAGGATGCCGCCTTTGAGGATCCTCTCGTCGTCAGTCACCTCAAAGTGTACCTTACGCGTCTCAAAGCGATCTGCATAGGGGGCCATGGCCTTAATGAAGGGGATGGCGTCAAACGAGATACCGCCACCAAAGGCAACCCTCAACCCGGCACCGCGTGACTGCTTGGCGAGGTCGATGCAGCTCTCGAGCATGAAGTCATTGTTGATATCCGCACGCGTGAGGCCACAGGATGCGGAGAAGTCTACGCGCCCGATGCCGACCATGTCCAAGAAGCCCTGCCCTTCGGCAAGAATGTCGGAATAATTTTTCTTGCAGGTTTTGGTTTCCGCATTGATCACCCAGTTAATGCCACCCATCGCGTCTCCGTAGACCTTTCGAGCAGCACCTTTGAACTTAGAGAGCGCAAAGGGGGTCTCGATCATCGGCGCCATGATGCCACTCGCACCAAGGAGCTTGCATTGATCCAGGTCGCGCACTGCCTCGCAACCTCCGATCTTGATGGTTAGGGGCATATTGACCGTATTCAGGACCTCGGTGAGCATGATCATCTCGTCCGTCCTTGAACCCTCGGCCTCAAACTCAGCCTTCACGGCAACGCAACCATACTCCTCCTTGAGGGACTTGAGGATATCGACCATCTTCCTACCAACCTGATTCATGAACCTGCTCCTTTCGTGTTATAGCGCACTCTTTCGTATCATGGGTAGCGTGATGCCTAGCCCCCGAACCTGTTCTGGGCCATCTCCTCCCTACTCAAAAATGGACTCATGTCCTCTAGGGATGGCGAGATGATGGTGCCATCGTCGAGCCTCCTCGACGAGAGCTTAGGTTCGAAGTTCTGCTCGTGACCAACAACCGCCTCGCAGACAACTGGTCCATCGGTGGCAAGGAGGGCATCTATGGCAGCCGTAAGACCGTCAGTACTGTCGATGCGAACGAACGGGAGATCGAATGCTGCCGCCACCCTGCCCCAGTTGGGGCTTCCTACGCCGCTGTCCTTATCCACACCACAGAAGTTCGCGTTGAACGTGTTGGTCTGCGTCTGGCGGATGGAGTGGTACCCGTCGTTGTTGAGAATGACGACCTTCACGTTAAGCCCGTTGTAGGAGATCGTCTCCAACTCCTGCAGGTTCATCATGATGGATCCGTCGCCCTCGATGCACAAGACGCTGCCTCCTCCCCTCGCCACCGCAGCTCCCACGGCCGCAGGCAGACCATAGCCCATCGAGGCAACGCCAGAGTTAGTAAAGAGGCGCTGTCCTTGCTTGATTCGCATCGTCTGGAACGAACAGACGCAGGCCGCGCCATTGCTTGTAACCGTGACTTGGTCAGCGGGCAAGCGCCGTGACAGCACATCGAGGAAGTAATAGGGGTTTACTGGCGTACGCCTCTCCTTGTAGGCGGGGAGGTCTGCCGGATAGAGACGATTCAGGTTCTGGCAAAACTCATGCCAGCTCTGGTGCTCGGACCTGTCAAAGCATTCCGGATGGCGATTTGCCACGCCCAAGAAGTCCCTAATATCAGCGTGGATCGGCAGATCGATGCTCAGGGTTGGCTTTGCGAGCTCCGCCTCGTCGATGTCGATGGCAACCAGGTAGGCTCCCCTCGCGAAGTTCTCCCAGTTATAGCTCACCTGCCGCACATTCATGCGACACGCAAGGGATATGACAAGATCGGCATTCTGAATCACGAAGTTCCCCCCACGCGTCCCCACCGTGCCGGGACGTCCCGCGTAGAGCTCGTCATCGTCAGCCATGAGGTCGTGCGCGTTCCACGCAGTGCAGACGGGGATCTGCAGCTTCGCTATGAAGGTTCGGAACTCATCGTAGGCATGGGCAGTCCGGATGCCACCACCGGCAAGGATGACCGGTGCCTTAGCGGCATGGACCCTGGCAAACAGGTCGGAGACGATTGCGGCAGAGACGGGGTCAGGATACTCCCATGCTGGAAGGCTACCGACACCCTCCCGAGAGGCATCGAAGTGCACGAGGTCACCGGGGTCGATCTCTGCAGCCTGCACGTTAAGAGGGACGTCCACCCAACTGGGACCCGGGCGCCCGTGCGTCGCGACGTAGAGGGCCTTCTCGAGGTGGTAGGAGACCATGAGGGGATCGGTGACCATCACGGCATACTTGGTCATGTCCCTCACCGTGTCGACGATATGCCACTCCTGGTCCCCAAGCTGTCGAAGCCCAAGCTCGGGGCAGGACGCGACTGTCGTCGTGAACTTCACCTGACCCGAGATCACGAGCATGGGGATGGAGTCGAGCCACCCTCCGAGCACGCCGGTGATCGCGTTGGTGCCACCAGGACCCGTGGTGACGCAGACTGCCGCGATGCGCCCCGTCAGTCGGGCGTAGCTCTCGGCTGCCATGGCGCAGGCCTGCTCATGGTGGTTGTAGGTCACATGCAGTCCCGTATGGTGGCCGAAGGCGTCGTTGAGGTGCATGGCACCACCGCCGACCACCGAGAACAGGTCCGTGATGCCATGGCCCACGATAAACTGCGCCATGTAGTCCGCTACGCGCATGGCTCAGGCCTCCCTCACGGCACCTGCGATGGCCGTGGCCATGTAGTCGAGCTTCTCGTCGGTCATGCCCGGGTAGACGCCCACCCAGAAGGTGTCACGCATGATGCGGTCGGTGACGTCGAGGTCCCCCACCACGCGATAGGCGTCACTGCCACGGATGCTGTCAAAGCAGGGATGGCGGACGATGTTGCCCGCGAAGAGCATCCTCGTCTGCACACCAGCCGCCTCGACGGCGGGCACGACCCTCTTGCGCTCCGTCCCCTCACGGCAGGTCATGAGGAAGCCAAACCAGCTCGGCTCCGAGTGCGGGGCGGGTTCGGGAAGGATGAGCCTGTCAGAGACGGGCTCGAGCGCCTCTCGCAGATACGCCCAGTTGTGCCTGCGTCTCTCCACGAAGGAGGGAAACTTCTCGAGCTGGGCGCAGCCGACGGCCGCCTGCAGGTCCGTCGCCTTGAGGTTGTAGCCAAAGTGCGAGTAGACGTACTTGTGGTCATAGCCTTTGGGAAGCTCACCGTGCTGCCCGTCAAAACGGTGTCCGCAGAGGTTGTCCTGGCCCGAGGCACAGCGGCAGTCGCGACCCCAGTCGCGTATGGAGCGCATGATAACGTTGAGCTTGGGGTCGTCGGTATAGGTGGCCCCACCCTCCCCCATCGTCATGTGATGCGGGGGGTAGAAGGACGAGGTGCCGATGTCGCCGATGGTCCCCGTAAGACGGGGCGTGCCGTCAATCGTGTAGCGCGAGCCGAGGGCGTCGCAGTTGTCCTCGACGAGCCAGAGCCCATGCTCGTCGCAGAAGGCCTTGACGGCGGCGAGGTCGAAGGGATTGCCCAAGGTGTGCGCCATCATGACGGCCTTGGTCCTGCCGGGATTGAGGGCAGCCTCAAGACGCGTGACGTCTACGTTGTACTGGGGAACGGTGACATCAATGAAGACCGGCACGGCACCAAACTGGATGATGGGCGTGATGGTGGTGGGAAAGCCTGCGGCAACGGTGATGACCTCGTCGCCGCGACGGATGGCCCGCTCGCCGAGCTCGGGTGCCGTCAGGGTCGCGAACGCGAGGAGGTTCGCAGAGGACCCCGAGTTGACTACGCTGGCGAAGCGCACGCCAAGGTAGCGCGCGAAGGCGCGCTCGAACTTGGCGGTCCACGGTCCTGCCGTAAGCCAGAAGTCGAGAGACGCGTCAACGAGGTTGACCATCTCACTGTGATCGTAGACGCGCGACGCGTAGCTGATCCGGTCCCCCGGGGCGAAGGGCTTGCCCTGGTTGTGGTAGCTGTCACAGTACTCGCTCACAAGGGAGAGGATCTCCTCCCTCGCCTCTGCCTCGCTCTTGCCCTCAAACGCCACTATATCAGCTCCTCTAGGTAGTCATCAATCTGCTTGTCCATGGCATCAGACGCGGCGGCGGTACCCCCGACGACCCAGGCGCGGGACCACTCGACTGTCCTCCTCAGCGCCTCGCGCACGTCCCAGACGGGCTGCCAGCCAAGCTTGTCCTTTGCCTTCGAGTTGTCGAGCCTCAGGAGGCCTGCCTCGTGGGGCCCGTCCACGCGACGCTCCTCGAAGGAGAAGCCATCGCCCCACGCATCGGCGAACATCCCCACGATCTGGCCCGTCGTCACGCAGTCGGCGTCATCTGGGCCGACGTTGTACCACCCCGCGAGGCTCGCGTCCTCATCCTGCCCCATGACGAGGGTCAGGTACAGCAGCAGGGGCTCGAGGACGTGCTGGTAGGGCCGCACCGAGCTGGGGTTGCGTATGGTCATGACAGTTCCCGACCGGGCGGCGCGCACGCAGTCGGGAACGATCCTGTTGTCTGCGAAGTCACCGCCGCCGATGACGTTGCCCGCCCGGGCCGTCGAGATGGCGCAGCGGCCAGCTGCGGCTCCGAAGGCGCCTGGGGCGAAGAAGCTTCTCGCGTAGGAGTGCGTCACGAGCTCCGAGCAGCTCTTGGAGTTGGAGTACGGGTCGAAGCCGTCGAGCTTGTCATCCTCCTTGTAGCCGTAGCCCGGACGCTCGAGGTTCTCGTACACCTTGTCTGTGGTCACGTTGAGGAAGGTCCTGACGCTCTCGCACGAGCGTACGCACTCGAGCACGTTGACCGTCCCCATGACGTTAGTTTCATAGGTGTGGCGGGGCCTCTGGTAGGAGTCGATGACCAAGGGCTGGGCAGCGAGGTGAAGCACGGCGTGAGGACAGGTGCGCTCGAAGCAGCGCCTGAGGGCGTCGAGGTCCCTCACGTCCGCCACCGTCTGGTCCATCTGGTTGCCCAGGCCTACCAAGTCAAACAGACTCGGGTTCGTGGGGGGTTCAAGCGCATAGCCTGACACCTTGGCACCCAGGTGCAGCAGGGTGCGGCAGAGCCAAGAACCCTTGAAGCCGGTCGAGCCGGTGACAAGCACGCCTCTTCCCCCGAAGAAGGAGGACAGCCGATCGCGCAGACCCGTGCCAACGAGCTTAGGCGGCATGTCACCACACCTTCCAGGGGGCGTTCCCCGCGTTCCAGAGCGCTATCAGCTGCTGCATGTCACGCTGGGTGTCCATGCAGCTCCAGAAGCCGTCGTAGCGATATGCCGAGAGCTTGCCGGATCGCGCCAACGCCTCGAGGGTCACGCCAGAGAAGTCGTCCCCGTCCGGGTCCTCTCGCTGGTTGATGACATCGAACACCCCCGGCTCACAGACCATGAAGCCGCCGTTGATGTATGCGTCATCGCTGTCGCTCTTCTCGCGGAAGTCCCCCACGCAGCCCCCATCATCGATGTCGAGCACGCCGAAGCGTTGGGAGGCCTTGACGGCGGTGAGCGTGACGACGGCACCCGATGCCCTGTGGAAGGCGAGGATGTCGTTGGGGTCGACGTCAGAGACGCCGTCGCCGTACGTGAGCATGAACGGCTCATCGTCGACGTAGGGCCGTATGCGATTGATCCGGCCCGCCGTCATGGTAGCGTAGCCGGTGTCGGCGACGGTGACACGCCAAGGCTCCACCGAGGTGTTGTGGACCACCATGTCGCGCTGACCGTTGGTGAAGTCAAAGGTCACGTCGCTTCGGTGCAGGAAGTAGTCCTCGAAGTACTCCTTGATCACGTCCTGCCTGTACCCCGCGCAGATCACGAAGTCGTTGAAGCCGAAGTGGGAGTAGCCCTTCATGATGTGCCACAGGATGGGGTACCTACCGATTTCGATCATGGGCTTGGGGCGCAGGTGACTCTCCTCGCTGATGCGCGAGCCGAAGCCCCCCGCCAGAATAACGACCTTCATATCATCCAATCTTCCACCTGTGCTGTCAGAAGCATAGCTGTATGTACCCGCCCGTGTAAGAGCATAAACAAAACTGAACATTTACTCCATGTGGAGGGTATAGTGAGTGGACCGAGCGGTATCATGTACCCACCCGAACACAGCAAAACGGCACCACCGTTAGTTTTCGTAGATATTGCGCCGATGGCCGATTTCGAGGACGAGCACCACGAGCTCTCCATCGCGAATCTCACAAAGGGCACGGTAGTCACCCACGCGATAGCGCCACACTCACTTACCCTGTCTTCCGTACCTCGCCTCGGTAGCCGCCTTCATGGGACGCCACCACCACTCGTTATCGCGATACCAGGTGATGGTCCGATCGATCCCCTCGGAGAAGCTCGTGTGGATGGGCCTCCATCCAAGCTCCTCGCGAAGCTTGGATGGATCGATGGCGTAGCGGCGGTCATGGCCCGGACGGTCGCGCACCCAATCGAACGCGTCTAGGGGACGGCCCATGCGCTCAAGGATGGTCTGAAGCACATCGAGGTTACTCCTCTCGCCATCCGCCCCGATGAGGTAGGTCTCCCCCTGGCGCCCCCGCGTGAGGATGTCCCATACGGCACGGGAGTGGTCTTCGGTGTGGATCCAGTCACGCACGTTCCTGCCATCTCCGTAGAGCTTGGGACGCACACCACAGATGATGTTGGTGACCTGACGTGGTATGAACTTCTCCACATGCTGGTAGGGGCCGTAGTTGTTCGAGCAGTTCGATATCGTCGCGCAAATGCCGTAGGTACGTACCCAGGCACGCACGAGCAGGTCGGAGGACGCCTTGGTAGAGCTATAGGGACTCGAGGGGCGATAGGGATCCTCAGGTCGGAAGCGACGAGGCTCGTCAAGGGCAAGGTCACCGTACACCTCGTCGGTAGAGACATGGTGGTAGCGCAGCCCATGTCTGCGCACAGCCTCGAGTAGGCGAAAGGTACCTTCGACGTTAGTCCGAATGAACGGATCGGGGTCCGCAATGGAGTTGTCGTTGTGGCTCTCGGCGGCAAAGTGGACGATGGCATCGTGCCCGGGGACAATGCGCTCAAGCAGCCCAACGTCACAGACGTCGCCCACCACGAGCCTTACCCTACCCTCGGGAAGACCGGCGAGGCTCTCGGGGTTGCCTGCATAGGTGAGCTTGTCGAGCACCGTCAGACGCACACCAGGATGACTCTCGACGACATGACGGACGAAGTTGCTGCCTATGAAGCCACAGCCGCCCGTGACAATGATGTTCGCCGGATCAAACGCACAGGACATGGTAAACCACCTATCCCTCCTCGCACTCCGCTCGCATGGATCACATAGACTCTATCGGGGCAGTCGTGCGACGTATTCCTTGAGTTCGTCCTCCCAGTCGCGCGGGATAAACCCGACTGATCTCACCTTGTCAAGGGAGAGGGTACTGTGTCGCGGCCTCAAGGCGATGGGACCCTCGAAGCTCCCATAGTACTCCGCCGTCGACACGGGGATGACGGCGGAGCTGTTAGCGTTCCTTAACTTGAACACCTCAGAGGCTATCTCATGCCAACTCTTGGTGTGACCGGAGCCGGTCAGATCATAGGTGCCATAGGGAGCATGCTCCTGCAGCAGGTGGAAGATCCCCTCAGCCATCTGGTCGGTAAAGGTCAGCCTCCCGACCTGGTCGTCAACCACCGTCACGTGATCCAGCTCGTCACCGGCATCGGCCACGCGGTCAGACAAGGCCGCCATACTCCTGACAAAGTTCCTGCCGTCACCGATAACCCAGCTCGAACGTACGATGTAATGGCTCGGACAGCCCGCCACGGCCAGATCGCCCGCAGCCTTCGCCTGCCCGTACACAGAGAGAGGCGAGAGGGGCTCTAGCTCGTCGTGAGATGCACGTACACCGTCAAAGACATAGTCGGAGCTGACGTGTACGAGCGTGATGCCGCGCTTCGCACATGCCCGTGCCAAAAGGGAGGGACCAGTAGCGTTTGCCCTCCAGCAGCTGATGCGACCCTCTGCCGTCTCCGCTCCGTCGACGGCGGTATAGGCACCGCAGTTGATCACGGTACCGTAAAGACCCCAGTCGATGTCGTCATAGGCAGCCGGATCAGAGAAGTCGAAGCTGTCGATGTCGTGATAGTCGAACGTCGGCCCGAAGCCACGAGCGTCGGCAAGCGCCCTGACCGCACGGCCGAGTTGGCCTTCACAGCCCGTTACAAGCGTCCTTTTTGGTGCCATGGGTGCCACGTCCGCAAATGGGGGGTGGTGCCTGTCCGCCCCCGATATCTCGCACTCCTCGAGTGGGATGGGCCAGTCTATGGCAAGCGCCGCGTCAGAGAGGCTCACGAAGGTGTAGGTCTTCTTGAGTTCGGCGGACCAATGCGCATCGACCAGGTACGTGTAGCTCGTTGCGTCCTCGAGCGCCTGGAAGGCGTTCCCGACCCCGCGCGGGACGAAGACCGCGCGTGCCGGATCCAACGTGGCCGTGAAGACCCGGCCGAACGTGGGGCTTCCCTGCCTCAGGTCGACCCAGGCACCAAAGACCGATCCAGTGGCAACGGAAACGAGCTTGTTCCATGGCTCGGCATGGATGCCGCGCGTCACACCACGCCTGGCGTTGAACGATATGTTGTTCTGGACCCAGCGCAGGTCAGGCAGGCCAAGGGAGACCATCTTCTCACGTTGCCAGTTCTCCTTGAACCATCCTCGACCGTCACAGTGCACGGTAAGCCTAAGCAGCTTGAGTCCGGCAATGCCCGTCTTCTCGACGGCAAGCTTGCTCCCGAAGTCCATCACCACTCCTTTGGATAGTGACTGTCCGGCGCGATCTTTCCCTCGGCCACGATCCTGAGGTGACGGCCATAGTTGCTCCTGCCATAGCGCCCCGCGCACTCGAGCAGCCGACCGCGACCAATCCAGCCGTTCTCGTAGGCTATCTCCTCCGGCACCGAGACGGGAAGGTCCTGAGCAGTCTCGACCGTACGCACGAACTGCGACGCCTCAAAGAGTGACTCCATCGTTCCCGTATCGAGCCAGGCGTAGCCACGCCCGAGCGTAACCACATCGAGGGAGCCGTCGTCCAAATACATGCGGTTGAGGTCTGTGATCTCGTACTCACCGCGCACAGAGGGCCTGACCTTGGCCGCGAACCCCGTCACACGGGAATCATAGAAGTAGAGTCCCGTAACCGCATAGCTGCTCTTGGGATGTTCTGGCTTCTCTTCGATGGAGACCACGTTGTAGTCACCGTCGAACTCGACGACGCCAAAACGCTCGGGGTCGTCGACACGATAACCAAAGATCGTGGAGCGACCAGACCCAGCCGAGACGACGGCACGCCTGAGGTGACTGGACAGCCCGTTGCCATAGAAGATGTTGTCACCCAGCACAAGGGCACAGGCCTCCCCCGCCACGAAGCCCGCCCCGATCACGAATGCCTGTGCGAGGCCATTTGGCTCAGCTTGCTCAGCATACGACAGCGAGACACCGAAGTCCGAACCATCGCCCAAGAGACGTTCGAAGTTGGGCAGGTCCTGCGGCGTCGAGACGATGAGAATGTCTCGGATCCCCGCGAGCATGAGGGTGGAGAGCGGATAGTAGACCATCGGCTTGTCATAGACGGGTAAGAGCTGCTTGGACGTAACTGTGGTGAGGGGGTACAGACGTGTGCCCGATCCGCCTGCGAGAATGATGCCTTTCACAATGACCTCTCTATGATGCAATCGTTCCTAATAGCATGATTCCCATAAGATGCAAGCATCAGGTGAGTGGCATTATCCATGGGATGACCACGTCGTCAGAAAAATCGACGACCGACATACTTGATAAGTGTAACTAGACCATCAGCAGCAAGGTACTTAAGTGAGGAGGACTCACCAAGAAGGCGGTCTAGCTTTCCTTGCAAGCCAATAGAACTGGCCTTGCCATCTCGAATCTCAAGATACTGCCTCAGCTCATGCCTGAGGCCATCTTCCAAGGAGGCCAGTTTCACCTGGGACAATCCCGTCGCAGCAAGAATCTTTGAGTTATCCACAACGCGATCAAACATCCTGTCATAGCGAATCTGATAAACCCCTCTCCACACACGCTCAAACTCAGCAAGGTCGCAGGGGACGATATCGAGCGAGATGACTTCACGATAAAATCCAGCGATTTCCGCCCACGTGTGATGCTCCGACGTGGATACGGTAAATACCTCCCCCATTGCAGCAGAATTGCCCACAAGCAACACGACCATCCTTGCAACGTCACCACCCCACGTCATTGTCGCCTGCTTATCGAGCATCTTCTCTGGAAATGGGACAGCGATCCCATGGGAAGCGCGCCATAGCCATGTCTCCACCTCATAGACACCGAGCTGAAAACGCCCGGACCCATCGTAGGTAATGGCTGGTCGCACAACAGTCCAGTTCTTACCGACACTCTTAAAGAGCAGATTCTCACACCTCGCCTTCGCGAGTGCATATTCATCTGTTGCCAAGTACTCTGGATCATCAGAAACGTCCAAAAGACGTGGTGAGTCCTCAGTAATGAGGGGCGAATCTGCGTAGACACGATACGAGGACATGTAGATGTACTGGTCGGTAGCTGCAAGCAGGGCCTCATAGCACTTGTCAAAGTCGCTCGTCGACCAAATCATGAAATCAATTATCCCGCCCCAGTGTTCCCGCAATAGTTGCCTAAGAAAGGTCAAGTCTTTGGCGTTGCCCTTAACATATGAGAGGTTAGGGTAATGCGAACTGTGCTCACGCCGACTTGTAACCACAACATCGTGGCCAAACTCAGCAAGTAGCTGACATACATGGATACCCATGGCACCCGTACCCCCAAGTACAAGCACCCTCACTCGCTACCTCCCTAAGATCTTCTTAATGGTGTTCACGCCCCTGTCACCGATAACTCCGTGAACAAGTTCCTTCGCAGTACCCATGATATTAGACTCAAGCGTAAGCATCGCCTGCAGTGCATCGCTCTCATTCGCGCTATCGGTGAATACCTCAAGCAGCATTGGACGCTCTGTCATCTTTGGCACCATAAACCGTGTACTTACCTGAAGTAGCTCCTCCTTACTGAAAGCAGACATGTACTCGAAACCAAGATCCTCGACGTAATGTCTCAATAGTTTGGTCGAGCGGTTGCCAAAATGTCCGCGAGCAGCTATAAATGCGTCGGCATCAGTGCCAAATCGAGCTGCCTTATGATTATAGTTCTTGAACTCAGTCCCCACACCATTGTTTATGACCATCAGTCGGATATTGCACCCTACATGTCTGTTCCCAAGAGAGTTGAGATCGTAAAAAGTAGCGAGGTCACCCACAACACCAAAGAAAAGCTTGTCTGGAGCAGCCAGCGATGCACCGATAAGCGATGAAACGCACCCGTCAATACCGAAACCACCCGTGTTGCAATAACAGCGAATCGAGGCGTCGACCGGGAAGAAATCCCAGCTGCGAAGCGAATTGAGAATCCCCAGATGTAAAACTGAGTCCGCAGGCAACATGGGAGCCATCTGCTGAGCACACCAGATATTGGAAAATGGTAGCAAGGGGATTTTTTTACGAAGTTTAGCGTCCTCACTTCTCCACTCATTGAGCTGCCGCGAATTCAAGGTAGTCGTCGAGCCTTCGACCACAGAGGCGTATGCCTCAAAGAACTCAATCTCCCTCATATCGAAAACATACCGAAGCTTCCCGAACGGATCGCACGCGTTGCCATCGGGGTTCACACGCCAGCATTCGCGCGCAATGGGTCCACCACAGGCACCAGAAACATCACCAATGTGTATTAGTACATCAACAAGTTTGCACGAAGGTACGTAGTGGGTCTGAGTTAGCACTAATGAACCAAGTATGCCGTAGGCACCCACATAATTCGACGTATGATCGTACAGAACCACCGCATCATACGCAGCACAAAAGGCGTCAACCGCCGCAGTAAGGCGCTCGTCCCACACCCGATGAGCCCCAACATATACGACAGCCTTCTTGCCCGCAAGAGACGGCAGCTCATCGCCCACCTCAACACGATCAACCGGATGCACCGAAGGAAGCGCAGGAACATCAAAGTTGGAGCTGTATGTAGTGACTAGATTCACATGTACAGGTCCACCGCCATCCCGTGTGAGCTCAAGCAGAGCACGATTAAGCGAAGCTTCACAGGCCCAGCGGTCATCGTCGTCGTGGACGGACAAACACTGAACACTCATTCTGCAGGCGTCATTCAACTTACTTGTACGATCTATAACCTGGGGCACCATATGACCAATACGACCAAGATGCTGAGTTGCGGTCACAGCAAGCACAGGTAATTTGCGATAGTAGGCCTCAGTGAGTCCAGATAAGTAGTTACGCGAAGCGGTTGCACCGGTACAGGAGAGTGCAACGGATTCGCCTGTCTCAGCCGCCATTCCACAGGCAATGTATGCCGCAGAGCGCTCATCTACAGAAGAATAGACCTTAAAGAAGGGATCTTGCTGAATAGATGCGACAAAGGTGATATTTGTTGTGCCGGGACTAGCCACAACACGACGCACCCCATGATGCTTCATGAGGGCAATTAGAATCTGAATATTAACCTCGTCGGTATAGTAAGTACTCATACAGTACCCTCCTTACCACCATAACTACACAACATGGATGTACTCATGTGCGCCTAAGCCTATGTAATTTGCCAAACAGCATCGCTCTTTCGTCGACACTCATAATCACCTTCACGATTGTAGTAACGTAGATGGCGCTGTATATGACACCCCAGGCAAAAAAAGTAGTCCAGCTATTAACTGGAAAAAGGATAGAACCGAACATACAGCAAGCAGTGACAGCAAAACAATTGAAAAGCACAGGAGTCACCCTGCGCCAGAACCTCCCCATAGATAGCCTAATGCGCTTCTGATAATACCAATTCATAAAAATCCCGCAGCCAAGTAGCACATAGGCCACGTAACCCACCGCAGGTGCCATGTAACCCATCGGCTTGGCCAAAGCAACCGTAAGCCCAACATTGATCGCAGCCATAAGCAGGTAGGCAACGCTGCGTGCCCTATGCTTGTTCTTTGCGCGTTGTATCTCAATACCAGTGTTCTGCGTGAGCGGAATGATCAGGGGAATTACCATCACGATAATGAGCGGATATGCACCGGAGAACTCGACCCCAGCCCATTTGTCAATAAAGAAACGTCCCAGCAGGATAAACCCACCCAAGACCCAACAGTAAAGCATCGACTGATAGCGTCCAACGCGCACCATGAGACCGGTAAGGATCGTATTATCATCCGACTCAGCAACAATCTGATTAATGAGCGGAGTGAATACGCTAGACATTGTGACCGAAAGAGAATAAAAGACAGACCTAATCTGCACGGAAATAGAAAAGACCGCAACGGCAGCGGGACCTGAAAGCGCACCGAGAAGAGTATTAGGTAGGCTCTGATTAACCAGTTCACAGACTTGGTTGATAAAGATCCACGCACTGAAGGCAGCGATAGCCTTGAGCAAAGTGCTGTCAAACTGATGCACGTCAAAGCGCATCCCGAGTTTTACGATCGCAAAGCGTGCGTTCAATATAAGTAGCAGCAAGTTCATTACAAGCTGCGCTAAGGCTACACCGATGGTTCCCATCCCAAAAGTGAGAAGCACAAACGCCATTCCTGGTGCAGCAAGCGTTACAAGCATCTGACGACTCTGCTGAAATTTGAATTGCTCGTGGGCAAGAATGTAAGCGTCAAAAACAGTGGAGGAGAGCGTTAACGTGACTGTAACCGCCATGATGGCCATGAGTGTGCGTGCGAGCGACATCTGTTCTGTTGTAAAGCTATCCGAAAAGAAGAAATCAGCATTGACGGCGAAGGTAAGACCAAGCACGAATGTAACAAGGCAGATGCAAAGATACAGCAGCAAGTACATGCCATTAAGCTGACGAATATCCGCTTCCGTACCATTTGCCTTCCTCTGGGTATAAAACCTCACATATGCCTCACTAAAGCCAAAGCTCAGGAGTGACAGTGAGAAAACAAACGAGTTAGACGTCTGGTAGACGCCATAGTTTATCTTTCCCACGAACGCAAGGATCATTGGTGTATATGCTAGGTTAACGAGGTTCTTTATGACTATGTTGGCGTAACCGAGGAGCACGCCGATCTTACGTTGACTAGCCATTCAGGCATCCGCAAAGATATGACATAAATCTATTTTTCTCACGACTTATCGCGTCTATAACGTCCTCGTAATCACCCGCACGGGATGGCTCATAGGTTGATGAACCATACACCTTTTCTTCAATCCCAATACTTTTTGATAAGCTTTCAATTCTTCCGAACATTCTTGAATAAAACGCCTCTCCTCCAGAACGATGGACAATAGTAAGTGGCGTTTCAAGAATCGAAGAAAAAACAGCGGCATGGAAGGAATCCGTAACTACGTGGGTTGCATTGTCAATGAGAGAAATGAACTCGGCTGGACCAGCGGGTGGCTCTCCGTTACACCCACGGTCTGATAGGGGTACAACGGGAACTACACCGCCGTGCGTAACTGTCTTCAGGACATCACTCGCTTCCCCATCGGAACTCCCAAGCAGATAGGCAAGTACGTAGGGACCCTCTGGTATAAGAGCATCGCTTGCAAGCCCACGCCATTCAGTAGCGGATAGCACCAACGTCGGATCGCAAATAACCTCAGCATCCCGTCCACTTGCCTGCTTGATGAGTCGAGCCCCGCTTTCCTCACGAACAGACAGGCGATCAAAACCACCCACATAGCGTGCAAGCCGTTTGGACTGACACGAACTGATCGAGTCAACGCCTAGGCTAGGGGCAAGAGCAACTCTCTGCTCAACCCTGGCAAAACAAAGGTACGCCCAATCTTCCCCAAATGAACATCTACCAAGCCCCCATATCTGGTCGCTACCCGCAGAGATGTATGCATAGTCGGCCGTCTGAGACGAGCCATATCCCTCAATCACTCGAAGATGAAGTCTTTCGTTAAATCTGTCAAAGGCTGAGAGTCGCTTGGCAGACATCAGATTCTCACGAGCCGTCTCTTTCCTGCCAAGAAAAAACTTGATTGCAAGTTTGGCTTTTCTGCCAGCCGTCACCTTACGATGCAAGATCAGCGACTCAGGTAAAAAACCCATTGAACTGTAGATCTGCTCAACAGCATAGTTCTGAAGCCTATTACCGTAATTATAGCGGCCTTGAATGGTAACGATGCCAACCTTAGCGATTTCTTGTGACATAACAGCCTCCAGTATCGCATTTCATTTCTGAAATACTGGCGATGTACGAGAACACGATCGCAGACATCACACCTGTGGCATTCGTCAGTACAGCTTCAACGGCAAGGGCAACCAAAATATAGCCAAAGAGTAGCAGGATGGCATCTCTCCTAGCAGAACCCAAACTTAACCTTTTGACCAACACCCTGTAGATATAGATCATCATAATCACCATGAGTGTTATGCCTATGATTCCAAACTCTCCAAGGTAGTATGCAAGACCTGCATCTCCAACAGCAGTTGGATACACGGGATCGAGGCCTTTCATATCGCTCATTCCATATATAAGGTACGCTTTTGAGTAATGCTCACCTGAAGACAAAGAACACGCTATCGTACTGAAGCCGGAGCCAAATGGAAAAAAGTCACTGGCAATCGCAAGACTCGCCGAATATAGTGCCTGACGAGGAGAGTTTGAATAGGACATGTAAGTAGTTACTTTTGGGAAAACAATTACAAGCACAATCGCCCCAGCAACCAGCAGCTTAAAAAGAATCCGACGTCTTTTGCCTATCTTCAATATGTGCATAGCTATATAGAAACCAACAAAGCCTAGCGCCTTATCTCGCATGGTCAGTACCATAGTAATAATACACATCAGCTTAATAATATTAAATTTTTTATTCCGTGCCGAGTTCATAACGAGACACATAACAAGCGCATACACTAAAAAGGTTGGATGTGAATAAATGAACTTAAAAGACCATATGCCATTACGAAAATCATGAGTCATGGCATCAATAGGTGATATGGTATTAGCAATACCAATAAAGAAGCTAACGACGATAAATATACTGCCTACTATCGAACACATGTAAATGATGTCTCGTGTATCAACATTTCTTATAAGTTGTAACATTGCGATAACTGATAGCGGGAATTTTAAAAAGGCAGTTATATCTTTTACGATCACAATCATACTTGTCTGATAGCCTGAAATCCAATTTCCAATAAGGCCAGTCAATATAATAAGTGCACACGCTAGAACAATCCTAAGTTCCTCGCTTGCAACTATGGTAGGGTCAAATTTCATTTTTAATAATGCAGTGCAAATAAGGAAGAAAAACAGAAATTCATCAAAGTATGTAAGACTTGGAATAAGCGTCTCAAGCGGGTTCTCGAACAGTAGGAAAATAAAAACGAAGGCATATCCGAAGGATAAAAGCGATATATCGATCAAAGAGCGCGTATGCTCTTCTTTCATATAATTGACTTCGTCTACGTCATTCGCATATGTATTGGCTATTGAATCAAAAGTCACGCTATCCATAGATTAATCTCTTAAGTTCAGCGACTCGCGTCACTCCGATAAAATTGATAAGCTTCCTGCGCAAACGACTGCTCATCGTACCCCATGAATTTCCATAGTGATGAATCGAAATGGAATCCGAGGATAAAAGGTTCGTAGAATCTTGACCTGGTGCGATGGGATCAAAAAAACGACAAGGGTAAACCGTCACCGATTCTAATCTAACGATATTTTCGCTATACCTATAACCCATATCCTCTAGTACTTCATTATTAATGGAGGGACATACAATTTCAGATGTTCTTGAGGCATCAAATTCAATACTGTTATATTTTTTAAGTAAATTGCGCACCACCGAACTCTTTACGACAGCACCAAACCCAAGCCCCGTGGTACATAGGCGATCACTTTGTTGAACACCCATATAGCACAGGTTATCTAGAAGTGGATCAAGACTCCTAAGCAGCTCAACATCAGTATCAAGATATACTCCACCATGATCATAGATAATTTTAAGACGGGCATAATCGGATACAAATGCCCACGCCTTAGCCTCATACGCCCTCTTTGTAAATGAATGGACGCTAACATCGAAATTACTCTCATCCCAACAAATGATCTCGTAATCCGGACAAAAACGTTTCCAGCTTTCTATACAACTACTGACATAGCTTGGAAGACGTGCACCGCCAAACCAGCAGTAATGAATTTTCTTGGGAATCATTAGTGTCCGATCTATTCAATCTATCTTTGAAAGACTGCAATAATCCTATATATTATTTTATTATATATAGGATAGAGTACTATTTTAAATATAAATACATACCTATAGAAAATACATAGAAGCACCTCACTGTAAGCAATTTCTCCCTGTTATTGAAACTTTCTGTTAGACACAACTTCCCTCATCATTAGACATGGGGTTCGCTCCCCAGACGCCCAACCGCACCGCGAGGAAGAGCGTCTTCGCAGGCAGGGACTCTGTAGAGCCCTCCGGTATGTTGCCTGGAGGCCACCCTCCGTGACGGGGTAAGGCATGTCACGGGCATGTGGGGCAGGAGGGCGGGAAGGGCGCGTTCTCAGTCCCGGAGCACATCAGGGCGACGAGGCCCAGGGGTGCGACGGCCAGGACCATCAGCGGCCAGCACTGCGCCCGCGAGTACCGCTCGGCAACCGAGGGCGAGAGGAGGACGAGGATCCTGCATTCCCGTCTTTGTGTGACGCGAGCTGGTTGCCACCACATCATGTAGATGAATTGTGCATGGGAGCCCGTTTGGCTCCCATGTCCTGTGTCTTGGGACCACGTCATATGCCATGGAGCATGACGTGGTCCCCTGGCAGCAGGGAAGGCTGGCGTGGCCCCGATGAGTCAGGCCGACGGGCGCACGGGCGCTGCGTGCAAGGTCGAGACGAGGTAGGGCCCAAGGGAGAGGCAGTCATGCTAAAGCAGGCGCAGGCTGGTCGGGCACGTCGGCCCAGAGACCGGCGAGGTCGTGACCGACGAGGCCAACCGGGGCGTCGGCCCCGTCGCCCTCTGCGACTCCCTGGCGAGGAGGCACGGGGAGGGCGACCGGCTGTCCTGCGACACCACGTCGATATCGTCGTACTCGGAGGCGCTGGCCCAGGTCCGGCGGGGCCGCAACAAGGACCGCGTGCCGCTCCCACAGATGAACCTCGCGATGCTGGTGGGGCACGGCAGCGGCATGCCGCTGTACTACCGCAGGGTCGCGGGCACCTCGAGTTCCTGATGGGCATGCCGACGTCGCTGAGGCTGTTCAGGGACGCCGTCGACGCGCATGCCGGCGAGCTCAGGAGCTGGAAGAA
>ERZ773009.747-NODE-747-length-23395-cov-4.451842_pt1 | contig 23395 bp, 37 predicted proteins | sample MGYA00580663_ERZ773009 | MGnify/ENA primary metagenome ERZ773009 (study PRJEB29015, sample SAMEA2737969) | human oral metagenome | biome: human oral; feature: human-associated habitat; material: dental | place: China | collected 2026 ... | reverse complement strand
GGGAAAACGGCGAGCACTGCGCCTATCCAGTTGAGCACCCAGGCTCATCCCCGCGTGTGTGGGGAAAATGACCAGGCGGGCGGGGTACTCCCAGCCCGCGGCTTCTGCGCCGAGCGATGTGGATGGGTCCGCGAGCGCGTCGAGGACGAGAGCGCGGACCTCGGGCCAGGGGAAGTGGGGCTGCCCGGCCTGCCACCAGGACACCCCGTACCGTGCCCGCAGTGTGGCGGGCAAGGTGACGGGGTGGTCCTTGGCGAGCTGGGTCAGCCCTGCGATTCCCCCAGGGTCATCTGGGAGAGCCGCTCGAACGCTCGGAAGTACTTCCCGGCGTAGTCGGCGACCGAGATGAGATCTGCCTTCTTGAGATACTCGAGGTCCTCGGCCTGGCCGAGGAGCTCTAGCAGAGTGCGAATCTGGTCGGCCTCGGGCTTGTCGCCCAGGCCGTTGACCGTGTCGATCGTTTCGACGGAGAGGTGGAGGGGCGTGTGGATAACGCGCCCATCCGGGAACCTCGCGACGAAGGTGCCGTCGCGGCTGATGATGTACTTGATTCTCTGGGCGGCTGCGAGTTCGCGGAGGGCACCGTCCTCGGCAGTGTCGTTCCACGAGTCGAAGTCGTAGGTGCTGCCAGAGTGGGTGTCGGTGAGCTCATGCACGGGTTGGTCCTTTCAAGCGGTGGGGGTGTGGGGGTTTGCTGGGTGGGAGAGGCACCCCCGGGCTCTTCTCCCACCCAGCTGCTCGGTTGAGTTTCAGGCGGTTACGGTGACCTGAGCGGTGTCGGATGCGCCTCCGGACGAGGCCGTGATCGTCACGGCCGACGCGTCCGCCTTAACGCCGGTCACGACGCCGGTCGAGTCCACGCGAGCGACCTCCGGCTTAGAGGACTCCCACGTGACCTGTCGTCCCGAGGGCGTGACCGTCGCGGTCAGTTTCACGGTCTGATTGGCCTTGACCGTCGCGGTCTTCTGCGCAACGGCGACGGTGACACCGCCGGGGATTCCCAGCCACTTCTTGTACGGGGATCCACCGATGAGGGGCGAGGGCACCCACTCGAAGGTCACGGTCTTGGCCTTAACCGATCCGCGCTCCTCCTGATCAACCTCTACGGCCGATATGCGGGCGACTCCCAGGCGGCGCAGTTCGCGGCCGCTCTTGTACTTCGTCGCGACGAACAGGAGGATCGTGTTTGACGGGAGCGACGATGGGACATACACGACGCCATGCTCGTTGGGCTCGATGCCGTCGATGAGGCGGTTGACGTTCTCGTTGTCCTCAGCGAGGCCGATCTTCACCGAGGTCGTGGATTTGCCGGCGAGCTTGTAGCCCTCCTGGAACAGTTCAATGGCGTCGTCGTCGTCGCGTTCCTCTTCGACGCCTCCGTCCTCCTTGTACAGGCCGAGGCGGCGGTACGCCTCTGGCAGGGCCAGCGTCGCTTTGCCGAGGTCCTCGTCCTTGATGACGTTGGCCTCGGTGACCGGGGCGTACGCTGCGACCCCGGTGATGGGGATTCCGACGTCGTCGATTTCGAATTGGGATGGGTCGTAGAGACTCATGGGGGATCCTTTCTGGGAATGGGGAAAGCCCCACGGCTCTGCTGTGGGGCGTGTGAGAGGATTGGCGGCACGGCTACCAGGAGCCCACCACCATGTAGGAGACGGTCATGTAGCGGCGCGCGACGTCCTGGTCGTCGGACACGCCCACGGGCGTCGTACACGCCCTGTAGTTGACCGCCGTGATCGGAGATCCCGAGGCGAACACAATCTCCATGTCCGTCGCGGCCGCGTACACGAGGCTTGCGACTCGGCGGGCGATCGCATCGTTCTGACGGGACCCCGCCAGGACGGAGATCCCGACCTGGCAGGAGAATGTCAGCGGCGATGACTGGGTGCCGCCGTCCGTGCGGACGACGACGAGCGGGCGCGCGAGCGGAGCGTCCAGCGTGGGGGGCTCGACGACGTCGACCTGAGCGTCGATCCCTTCCGCGCGCAGCGCGTGCCGCAGGTGCGGGACCAGCCACTCGTCCACGGACGCTGGGGCAATCCTTGGCATTTCAGGCACCGCCCTTCGCCGCGCTCATCGCCCGCGCGAGGTTCCCCGTCTTGGACTCCACGAGCATGGTCTTCTTGTCGTGGCCGACCACGCGCACCACGGTGCGGTGCGCGGTCTCTTTGTGCTCGAGGGCCAGGCCGTCGCGGTACGCGCCCGTGTCGACGGGCGCGGTCTCCCGAGCACGCGCCAGCACTCGCTTCGCGGCCGATTCCGTCAGCGCCTTGATCCCGGCTGACTTCATGATCGAGTCGAAGAAGCCCGGGTTGAATCTGATGTCGTCGGACACGCTTCACCCCTTGACCTCACGCAGGTTGACAACCAGGTACGGCTGCCACCCGTCGAATGGGTTCATCGGCGCGGCGGGGAAGCCCTGGACCCGCCAGGACCTCACGCCGTCGGTGATGCGGTCCCCACGGCGGATATCAGCCGCCGGGTCATCGACGTACAGGGTCGCAGACGACACGGCCTCCTCCCGGGACACGTCCGTATCCTCGGACGTCGCCGCCGCGTCCAAGAAACCCACGACGTCGAGCTCGTCGGGGTCGTCCCACGCGGGGACCAGACGCTCCGGGTTCAGATGAGATGCCACCATCCTGGGGCGCTGGCGCACTAGGCGCGACCCGTACATCATGGCGCACTCTCCTCCGGCCAGATCGCTTTGTAGGCGCGCGCCGGAGCCGGGAACGCTCCCACTGGGTGGCCCGTGCCCGCCACCGGTGCCGCGCACAGGGCGCGTAGCGCCGCACGGTCGTCGTCCGTGAACCACGACGCCACATCCCTGTAGGACAGGCGGGCGGTGCCCACCTGCCGTGATGCCACTCCACGCGCACCCCCGGACGCCGCGTCCCTCGCGATGGCCTGGAGCAGCGCGACGGCCTCGTCCTTGGCATCCCCGGTGAGGGAGGAGATGCACGGAGCGATCGCACGTGCCTGCGCCATGATGCGGGCCGCGAGCGCCTTGTCCGGGATATCCAGATCGTTCGCTGTGATCACCCCGCGCCTCCTCTCACTTCTTCTTGCCGCCTGCGGCCTCGCCTTCGGCGGGGTCCTTCGGGGGCTCGGGGTCCTTCGGGGGCTCGGTGCTTTCTGCGTCGGCGGGTGCCGAGCACTCCTCGATGAGGCGGTTATCCAGCAGGTGCTGGATATGTGCCTCGTCGTACTCGTCCCCGGACAGGACCGCCCCCTGGTAGAGGTAACGCTCTCCCCCACCTGCAAGACGAGCGATCGCCACCGCTCCCCTCACCTGGTACGTGCGTGCCTTCTTGCTCGCCATCGTCACAGTCCCGTTCCAGTGATCTTGACGCCGGCCAGAGGCTCGACCACGACCGGGACCGTCACGCGGCGCGCGCGCAGCTCGTACTTGTCATCCTTGTGGCGGTTCGACATCACCTCAATGGTGGTGCCGTTAGCGGACGTGTAGCCCGGCGAAGCGAGCTTCTCGTCAGCCATACCGCCCAGCTGCTCACGGTCGAGCAGCCACGGGTCCGCGCCCGTCACGTACGGGCTCGTGACCCATTCCAGGCCGTAGGCGTTGACCGGGAGAGTCCCATCAAGGACCGGGTTCGCGGCCTCCCTGGGAAGCGCGCCCTTGTCGACGAGCATTCCGATCACCTTGGCGTACTGGGCGGGCGCGAGGACCACCGTGGCCAGGTTCAGGCCTGTGCCCAGTGCCTGGCGCTGCGCCTGGACCGTCAGCAGCGTCTCGACGATCGCGCCGGGTGCCGTCCACTGGGTAGCGGCCGCAGCCGTTGAGGTCACGCGTGAGGCGATTGTCGCCCACGCGACCGTATCCACGTGGCGGATCACGGTGTTCGTTAGGCGCGCGAGCGCCTTATTCACCACGTCAATGCCCTGACGGGCGATCTTCTCGTCCGTCACGTCGGACTCGATGCCCCACTTGACGGTCTTCGCGGCCGCGATGTCCCCGTCCGACAGGATCGTCTTGGGGTACTCTGCGCCCGGAGCGACCGCCTGCGGCTGATCGGCTGCGAAGACCGGCTCGCCGGTCTCGTAGAAGACGCCTCCGCCGGTCGCGTTGTATCGGCCGGACAGAAGATAATCCGCGACGAACCGCATGCTCGCGATATCCGCGATGCGGCGGGCAATCACCTGCGGATTAGCGAGCAGCAGGTGAATCTGCTCGGCCGTCAGCTGCTTGTCCAGCTGCGGCGTTGGGTACGTGTAAGACCCCACTTCTGACTCCTTTCACAGAGCAACGTCGATCACGTCGCCGTCGGCCGACGCCGCGGTGATCGCAATCCCGATTGTGTTCGTTCCGGTCGCCGCGACCTTGCCGTCAGCTGCGGCTGCGACCTTCGCCCCCGCGGTGATGGCCCCGGACGCGGTGAGGCGCTGAACGCCACCGCGGTACACGGTGACGCTCGTGTTCTCGCCGGCGTCGAATCCCGCCACGCCGACGACCTTCGCGGAGTCGGCTCCTGCAGGGCCGACCTTCCCGGCCCCGGTAATCTCCACGAGCCGACCGCCCACGACAGCGGTAGACGCGGCCAGCGTGACTGCCTGGCCAGGCACGAACTTGGGCAGGTAATCCGCCATATCAGTCCTCCTCCTTCTCACCCCACGCGGACGCGTAGAGCTGGTCCTCTTCGGTGGTCACCCCGTCAGCCACGCCGAGGGCAGCGACCGGGATCGTATTTGCCGGCATCGCCGCCAGCAGGGCAGCGGTCCCCTCTTCGTCGCGCTCCGCCATGGCGCGCCACGCCGCCCGCGTCGACGGCGCGATACGGCCCTCCTTGATCGCCTGATCAACGATCCCATCGAGGCGCGCCGCATCAAGCGCGGCCGTCGCGGCCTTTCCCGCCTCAGCGTCGGCCTTCAGCTGCGCCAGCACACCGTCATCCACGAGGGTCGTCCCCTCGGGAACGGTCGGCTTTGCCGCAGCGTCCAGGCGCTCATCGAGAGCAGCGAGAATCGCCGCGTCGTCGGCGGCGTCGGCAATTCCGAGCCGCTGGCGAATCCCCTCGAGCGCAGACACAGACTGTTCCATGTCGTTCTCCTTTCGGTTTCTTTCCTGTATTCCCGGCTCGGATGCCGGAAGCTTCATTGCCGGTACAGGGGCCGCTGCTCGACCCCTGTACCGGAATCTCGACAGATCAAAATGCGCGGCCGCCGCCGGGGCATCCACCCACTCATCCGCCAGACCCGCGAGTACTGCCTCTTCGGCCGTGTACCAGGTCTCCGCGCGCATCACCTCACGCCAATACGCGCGATCGCCACCGGCCCTTGCCGCATACGCATCCGCGTACGAGTCCGACAGCTTATCCAGCGTGGAAGCCATCGCCTGCATGTCTGCGGCATTCCCATAGCACATGCCCGACGCGTCGTGGATCATCAGCTCCGCGCCTCGGTTCATCGTGAGATGATCGGCCGCCATGGCGATCACCGAAGCCGCCGAGGCCGCGAGCGCATCGACCGTGACGTATACGGTCGCTCTGTGGCGGCGCAGCGCGTTCATGATGGCCAGGCCATCCCATGCTGCCCCGCCGGGGCTATTGATGAATACGTGCAGCTCATCTGCGTCGAGCTCGGCGATCTGAGAGGCGAACTCCTTAGCGGAGACGCCGTAATAGCCGATCTCGTCATAGATGTGGATATCGGCACGCACCGGGTCCTGTCCGGCTTCGGTCTTGGCGTTCGTCATGACCTCGATGCGCCCCCAGGGGCGGGAATGATCAATCCTGTTACGCATCCGCGTCCTCCTTCTTCTTGCTGGTCGGCTTCGTTTCGACGGGCAGGCCATACAAGGACCGCATGTGCGAGTCCAAAGCCTCTCCCGGGGTGAGAACCCCGGAATCCACCAGCGTCTTGATTGCTTCGGCTGTCGCCGGGTGCTTCTTCCCGATCTCCTCGACGACCAGTCGCGGCGCGGGCTCGCTGCTGCCCCAGTTCACGTCCACAAGATCCTCCACGACGTGCTGCTGGGTGATGTCGCAGACCTGAGCGGACACGGCGTTCAGGGATTGTGTGAAGAAGTCCGCGAACGTACTTCCCAAAGCCCAGGACCCCGTTTCGGTCCCCAGGTTCAGGAAGTGCGCGAGCACACTGCGGGCAATCTGCTCATCCTGGTAGCGGATCGGGTCTGCCATGTCCGGCAGCTCTCCGGTCACGCCCTTCAACTCGAGCGACGCCGACGCAGGAATCGACGCGCCGGCCGCTTCCCCCGCCCGGAACTCCGTCGCGACCTTCAACCCGGATTCCTTCTCGGCATCCATCCACTGCCGTGTCTCCTCCATCGAGGCCTTCTCCGGTGGCTTCGCGCCCGTGTACACGGGAATCCCCAGCCCGTTACGTTCTGCCACGAGCGCTTGGACGCGCAAGAGACGGTCTTTGAGGACCCAATTCTTGTACGCGGCGCGCAGCAGCGACTGGCCCACCCAGTCCCCACCTTCTCGGTCGTTGACGTAGGCGACAAGCCGATTCACAGGGATGCGCACGCGCCCGCCTGTCGAGTACTGCTCGATCGCTAGCAGACCGCCGTCCGCGGCCACGTCGATTTTCGAGATCGTACGCGGCGGCCGCCAAGCCAGTTTGCTCAGGCGTGCGCGGCCGTCATCGTCGATCCGGTAGACCTGCTCGAAAAACGAGTGCCCGTACACAAGCTCCAGGAGAGCCAAGCGCAGGTGCTCGCTCCACGAGAACCGTCCCCGCGTTCTGGCGCGTGAGCTAGGCGTTACCCCCCGGATGGGGACGTTCAGGTCAGCCGAGACAAGTTCCACGACCTCCGGCCGACAGCCGGTGGGGTCGAGAGACCAGGCCGCGGAACGCACCGGCAAGCTCACCGCCCGCATCACCGATGACACCTGCGAGTCCTCACGGCGCATCTTGTCGTAGACCGCCACCGACTTCGGCCACACCAGATCTGGATTCGATTCAGCAGCCGAGAGGGCGAGCGACCCCCAGGTCGCAAGGCGATCCACCTGGTAGCCCATCTCCCTAGTCACCCGCATCACCTCCCATCAGAAGTTCATAGTTGCGATGTTTACCCGGCCGCCTGCCGGATCACCTGTGCTCGACCTGGACACAACAGCGGCGGGCGGCGGCGGCGAGACGGGAGCCTCGTCCTCCGGCTCGAGCACTTCGAGGCCATACAGGGCGAGGGTCGCGGCGATCGCGGGAGCGACGTCGGTCGTCGACCGGTTCCTCGACCAGGCGTCGTTCTCCGCGTACTTCGCGGTCATCCCTCCCTCAATCGCCAGACGAAGCGAGTCCTGGTCGGTAGTGACCAGCTGCCCGTCGCGCACACGGTCCTTGAACCTGCCGGTAGCGATCCCGATGATGGAGCCGTCGATCGTGTGGACCTGGAGACCGGCTTTCTCGAGGGGGGCCACGAATTCCATCGCGGGGCACCCCTTCGACTGCACAGCGACCTCCCGCATGCCCGATTCCTCGGCGAGGTCCCGCATGTAGTCGGGAAGCCAGATCATGCCAGCGCGCTGCGCCCACACCGTGACGAACGGGCGGCCGTCCGACAGTCGCAGGGCCGCGGCGACGTAGGTCATCTCCCGGGACTGGGAGGTATCGACGCCCCACACCGTCCGGGCACCGCGCGGGATCAGCTGTTCAACATCCTCCACAGGCACCGATGTCTGCTTGAACGCCTTGGGCTCGATGTAGGTCTTCGCCATCTCCTGCACCCACTGGCACAGGACCTCCGTGCGGTACCCGGCCTCGTTGGTGTCCGAGGACTGCGCCTCAGCCAGGCACTGGGCGACCGTGATGTTGGAGTACCCGATCGACGGGTTGGCCTGCAGGATGCCCCCGACGTCATCAAGAGCACAGTCATCTTCGGCTGACCACTCGAAGAGCGCGCGCGTGATATCCCGATCAGGATCGGCCGCGTACTCCTCGGGCGACATCCCGCCCCGCTCGACGAGCGCGTCCCACTGCTCGATGAGTTCCAGTCCGCGCTGCCTCTGCGCGAGGAGTACCACCGACTTCGAATCACCGGCGTTCGAGAACCCCCAGAGCTGTCCGGACCAGAACGACCTGTTCGTCGGCGCGACGGAGTTCCAGGCCGCCCATTTCTTCTGCTCGCGGAGCTCGTCCATGAGGACCCGGGCCGCGGGCTTCCCACGCGCGGAGGAGACCGCGCGGATCTCGTAGTGGGCGCGGTTCCTGGCGATAATCCGGTTGTCACCGTTGGTGTCGCGGACCTTCGCCGTCTCCTGCTGCAGCATCTTGATGATGAGGTCCGCTTCCTCCGGAGTTTCCGGATCGGGGTCACACCACCCCTTGACAGCCGCCCACGGTTCGCGGGCGATGTCGAGGTTCTGCGCGGTCCCCACGATCTTGAACCGCACCGGAGGGACCTTGTCCGGGCGACGCCGTGACTCCACGAACAACCACCAGGCCGCGAGCGCCGATGCCAGCAGGGTCTTGCCGTTCTGGCGGGCCACGAGGATAAATAGCTGCCGGAAGCGGTACGTATCGTCGGGCAGGAGTTCGAGGCCGTGGACAAGCAGCCATTTTTGCCACGGGTACAAGTCGATGCCGAGGACCTCCTCGGCGAATCGGATGACCTCGTAGCCCCTTGACGTCTGCGGGGTAAGTTCCCGTAGCGGCTTGGTCCAGAGGCGGGGCTGCGTGCGGCCGTACTGGACGTCGGGCATGACTCTAAGCCTCCCGCTGCATCCAGTCGCTGATGGTCGTCACCGGTGTCGCGGCTCCTGCGTCCTGGGCGTCGGATTCTTCGACGACACCGAGGCGCGGCGCGAGCCCGAGGTCCTTCATCGCCTTGATGTAGGAGGGGATGGGGCCGAACGCGGCGCGCCGCAGAGCGTCGTGGCCCTCCTCCTGCGCGTGGTCGATGACGACGGCGAGGGTGAGGGCCGCGGCGATCATCCCGGAGTACTCCGGCTTGTCGTCCAGGCCCGCACCGCGCACCGAGGCGCGCGTCTTCCGGACCATGTATCCCTGTTCGCCCCTATCGACGCGCACCTGGAAGCGCGGTGCCAGACGCTCCACTGTCTTCTCCGCAGCGAGCGCGGCCGCGAGCGCCGGATGTTGGATCGGTAGTCCGCGAGGATCCGCGACGATCATGCCCTCAGCCGCGACGCGGGCGCGAGCCTCGCGGGCAGCGGCGATCGCTTCGCAGTAGATCTCTAGCTCCGGTCCGATGATGCGGGATGCCCGACGACCATGAGCGGCGGTAATCTCAGTCCAGGCTTCGGCAGCGCCGGAGGTCAGGCGAGCAGGAGGGGCAAACCCCTCCTGTGCATCGGCGTTATCCTGCTCCATCCTTCCACCTCCCTACCGCGACGGCCCTCAACGGCGTGATGTTCCCGCTTGATGCGGTTTGTGTGATGGTTTCGAGTCGATCCCACAACGCGGTGCGGCGCTCGGAGATGCGCAGCAGACGATCAACCGCACCCAGGTCCCCCTTGGTGCCCTTCGGCCACAACGCCGTGTGCAACCGGTCTATGCGGGCAATCTCCAGGCGCAGGCGATCAGCCTCCCCCCCCCCTTGAGGGTCTTGCGAGGACGGATATACGGCCGCCGCCGCATCCTCATCTGGTAGTCCCAGCTGAACGGCTATATCAGCGAATGACAGGCCCGCGAGGCGCAGCGCTCGCACCTGGGAGCTCAGATCATTCATTGCTGCTCCTCTCGGCAAAAATCGACAGGTACACCGTCTGCTCGGCGCACAGGCATGACGCCTGTGTGCTCCTGGAATCGGCGACAGATCGCGTCCGCGTACCGTGGATCGAGCTCCACGAGCGCTGCCCTAGACCTCCGGTGATATGCGGCGATCAACGTCGATCCGGACCCTCCGAAGACATCGAGGACAAGGCCCCCCGGGCGGAGACTATTCGCGAGCATCCGGTCGATCAGCTCAACCGGCTTCATCGTCGGGTGATCCCGGTTCGCCGACGGCTTCGCCACCTCGAACACCGTGGTCGCCCGATTGTCCCCGAACCAATTGGGGCCTCCGCGCCCCAAACGGCCCTGCCCACCAGGGGTGAATCCGTACGCTACCCCTTCATGACCCGCTGGGATCCCTTCATCAGGCTCACCGGGGGTTTGAGCCTGCCAGATCGGCTCATGCCGGTACTGGTAATCCGATCTTCCCAGCACCATGGCGGGCTTCACCCAGACTAGATGCTGACGCACCAGCAATCCAGCTGTCTCCATTGCCGTGTGGAACACGACGTTCTCGTTCTCTGCGTACGCCACATACACCGGCGCGCCAGGACGGGAACACTCGATGACCGTCTGGAACGCTCCTAATAGCAGCTGCGGCAGATCATCTGACGAGTCGTTCTCGATCATCAACGCGTCCTTGGTCTTCCCCACGTAGTTCACCCCGTACGGGGGATCTGTCCACACGCAGTCCGCCCGCTCCCCATTGAGCATATCGGCAACGCTCGTCGTGTCTGTCGCATCCCCTACCAGGAGCATGGACTCCCCCAAGTCCCACACATCGCCGACCCGGCAGATTGGATCACGCTCAGGTAGAGCTCCCGGCTCATCCTGATCCGTGAACGACGGCAGCTCATCGACCAGCAAGTCCGCGAGCGCCGCCTGATCGTAGCCCGTGCCCGCCAGATCAGGCAGTCCACTCAGCAAGTCCGCGAGCGCCGCCTCGTCATATCCAGCGAGGTCGTTTGTCCTGTTATCCACCAGGACAATGCGCGCCGCCTGCTCCTCATCAACATCCACCCAGGTGACCGCAATCTCGGGCCACCCCAGCGCCTTCGCGGCCTGCAATGTGTGATTTCCCGCGAGAACCTCCCCCGTGCGCCGATTGGCGACAACGGGACGGTACTGGCCGTTCGTTTCGAGGGACTCCTTGATGGCCTCGATGTCCCCACGCCGAGGATTCCCCTGGTACGGGCGCAGCTCCGAGACGGGAACCGCCATCGAAGCGAGTGTTTCAGGTATACGCATGTGCTCCTACTCCCTGGGAATGTTGGACGGCCGCACCAAGATGCCCTCAGCAGCCTGCTGGGCTGGCCACCGCATCGGATGGACGACGGCTTGCAGCTGACGCAGCGACCCCGGCCAGGCCGCCTGGAGCGCGAGCGCCGGACCGCTCATCAGCGGATACGCATACACGAGGCGACGGACCCGCTCGATCGCCTCCGCGTACTTCGGTGAGCGCTCATACCTCAGCGCCGCATCGGCGTCGAGCGCCCGATACACAGACGAGCGCGAGCACCCCATCATTCGTGCGATATCGACCGGCCGCACGCCGGTGCGATGCAATTCCCGGATCCTTGTCCGATCATGCACCGCAGACCGTCCCATTTTCGCCGCGTTTCCGCCATTTTCCAACGATAGGGGGGCCAAAAATCACCGGGGAGGGAGGAAACGAGGCAAGCGGGCGGTGGGCCGGATGGTTAAATTTTTTCAATTTTTCTCCGGCATTCAATCCAAGTCGTCTTGTGCTCCAGAGTGAGCGCGCGTGGGTCACCACCAAGGACGCGGCCTGTTCGCAAGCGCCCCGATTGGCGCTTTGTTACTGCGCGCCGCGTTGCACCGGCGGTGCGCATGCCTGAAGTTGCCCGGCTCTTCCTGCATGTCGGGCGCTGTGGAGACGGGCACGACATGGTCGAGCTCGTGCGAGTCGTCCGTCGTGCCTGGTGCCGCGTCGTAGTCGATGCGCTGTCCGCACAGCCAGCACGCTGACTGGTCCCGCGTCTGCGGGTCGGCGTCGAGTCGGCGGCCCTCCTCGAAGAAGTCCCGACGCAGCTGCCGCATCCGCCTTGTGTTCACCCTGGCCACGATCTCACCCCCGTCCCCTAGCGCGAGCACAAGAAAGCCCCGGGTGGCTATCCACCTCGGGGCTCGATCGACACTACTGCCGTTGGCACAAATGTTACAAGCGCCTGGCAGGTCTGTCAATCAAGCTCCGCCTGGTTCGCGTGTCGTGTCGTGCAGCGTCGACGCGACGAGGCCGCAGCAGCCAACACATCCTCGACGGATACCCATACAGAGCCGCCGACCTTGACCGACCGCACCCGGCCGGCCGCCGCCCACACCCGGACCGTGGACGCAGGGAGGCCGGGCACAAGTTTGTGCGCCTCGGCCTGTCGTTCCCACTCCTCCCCCGCCACGATCATGCCGAGGTCTCCTCGGTCTTTGCTGACATGCGAGCGACCAGGAGCGACCAGGCGCGCAGGCGTTCCCAGTCCTGGGAGGACAGGACACGTCCGCAGGAGATGCGCGAGCAGGTGACCTGCTCTTGCCCGCCGACGACACGGACAGGCGTGACCACGAGCGAGTAGGCGTTGCACGACGGGCATGCGATGTCCTGCACGCGCCGCTCCGGTTCCTCGACTGCCCACCTCGCGCGTGCGCCGGCGTCGAGCCTGGCCAGGTCGGCAAGCATCTCGGGTGCCCACGGCGCGGCCGCGACACGGTCGAGCAGCGGGTCAATCCACCGCACGAGCTCAACCAGCGCAGAGGCAGACCGGATGCCAACCGGCTCGGCCTCCACGAGGTACGCCTCTCCCGTCGCCGCATCGATCTTGCGACCAGGAGCAGACCACCACAGGCCCGGCGGCCGAGGAGCCTCCACGCCGATATGCTCACCGGCCTGGATACACCACGAGGCCAGCGCCGCCGCGAGCTCATCGGCAGCTGCCCTCTGCTGCGGATACAGCGAGGACGAGCCAGGCGATCGCCCGCCGCCCGAGGATGAGACCACCGAGGGCACATCATCCCCGCTCATCAACTCACCGACGAGCGCCGGCATCGTACGCACGACGGCCTGCAGTCGCCCCCAGCACCTCGCACACAAGACTCCGACGTAAGCCGGAATCGGGGTGCAGCCCCGGCATGCGTCATCCTGGCAGTCAGGCAGATGCTCACCGGGCGAGGTACAACCGGATGAGCACACGCGGTTCAGCATGTCTCCTCCTCGAGGCAGAAACGGCAGGGCACGTCGGCCCCGTGGATCGGGCACACGGCCTCATCGTCCACCGGCGGGCGACCCCGCCACTGGAACCACGGGCTCCCGAAACTGCCACCCACCTGCGGAGTGGGCGCAGGACCAGCCATCCCGGGTGACCCCGGTGGGTGCTGGGGCATGGGCTGGGTCCCAGGGGAAGCGCCAAGATCTCTCACCTGACGTTTGCGCCGAGGCCTACGCCTGCGAGGTGAGGCAGGCTCACCCTGCCCGGCCCCGCCAGACTCCCGGCCTGGCCCTTCCCTATCTAGGTCCCTGCCCTGCCCCTCCCTGCCCTGACACGCGCGTGCGCGCGTAGACACCCGCTTTGCTGCCGTCGCGGCAAGATTCTCCTGCGCTGCGGCTGCCGTCGCGGCAGGATTTGTTGCCGTCGCGGCTGCCGCTGCGGCTGCCGCAGGTGCCGTCGCAGGTCGGAGTGGGTTTGCGCGGCGCAGGCTGGGGGCGGGTTCGACCTGACCCGAGGCGTTAGCCTCGACGGGATCCTCGCCTCCCTCACCTGCTGCCTGCCCCCAGTCGAGCGCGTGAGCGTCCGGGAGATCAACGTCCGCGCCGGCGGCGGTGCTGCTGGGATTCCGAGGGAAGGAGGATTCGACCTGACCCGAGGGCGTCCCCTCGACGGGATTCGCGTCCCTCCCGGCTTCGACCATGACAGCTCCGCCGCGACGCGGCGTGTCCTCGACCGAGTTCCGCTCAGCGCTCTTTGGAGGCGCTGACCAGTCCGCCTGCCCGGGCATCCACCCAGGGCGGTGAAGCACCATGCCCGCCTCGGCAGGCGTGCGCTGCTGCTTCTGCTTGTTGCAGTCCGTGCATGCGATCACGATGTTCGCCGCCCCAATGTACTTGGTCGGCTCCACGTGGTCGTACTGCCACGTGCTGCGGTCCTTGCGCTGTACCTTCGTCCCGCAGTATCTGCACGGCGCGGTCATGTTGCCGCCGCGCTCGACACCGCCGACGCGATCGCGCAGCCACACAGCGTCTGTGATCTTCCTGTTTTTCAGTTCGGCGCGCTTCCCCCGCGTGACTCGCACGTCTTCGCCACGGTCGTAGCGAAGGTCGAACCAGTCATGGAAGATGAACGATCCCTGCGGCGGCTGCACGCAGCGTTCGCACGAGTGCCCCGGTCCGTGCCAGAGCCCCTCGTCGACGAGCATCCCCGCCAGCCGCGTCGCCACCTCGAGGTTGAGTGTGTCCGAAACCAAGGTCTCGACCGACACCACCCCATCCGTGAGAGCCTGCTGGCAGGCCGTCCCCGCGAGCGCCCACATGCCGAGTGCGGCGAGGCCGCTGAGGTCCCCGGTCATGGCGCGGCGGGCGAGGCGTTGGATCTTTGGGTTTCCCCGGAGCTCGTCGCCGAGTTGGAAGAACATGTGTGTCGCTTTCTAGTCAGAGCATCGGCATTCGCCGGTGATGGGATTGATTGCGCCGCCGCATGAGTCACACATGCGGGGCGCCCAGTCGTCGCCGGTCATCTGGTCACCTCCTCTTGGTCGTAGTCTTCGGGGAACAGACTGCGGGGCCTGTAGTTCGGGTGGTTTCTGGTCATCCAGGCTCGTTCGGTCCAGGCGCGGCGTTGTTGCTCGGCCCGGACATAGCACGGGTGACACAGAGCTCGGCCTGGGAGAATCGGTGTCTCGCATTGGGGGCAGCGCCGTGGGTTCTCGTCAGGTTCATCGAGGGTGACGCCCCAACCTTTTCGCACGTCGACGGCGCACATCAGAACGGAGGTTCCCATGCCGCGTAGTTTGCAGCTGGCTGGGATCCCTGGCGCGCCCAGGGGTCCTCCGGGGCGGGCGGGCGTGGCGTGGGCTGCTGTGGGGCTTCCTGCGGTGCCTGCGGTGCCTGTTGTGTGGGCTGGGTGGGCTGGGTGGACGCAGGTGGAGGTGGGGGCGGGTATCCTGCCCCGCCGTCGGCGGCCGGGTGCCGGATGACCTGTGCGCGCGCTCGGCGTAGAGAGGGGCCGACCTCGTCGACCTGCAGCTCAACGACCGTGCGACGCTCACCCTGCTGGGTCTCGTACGAGCGCTGGGTGAGGCGACCCTGAACGATGACTCGCATGCCCTTGCGCAGCGACTCGGCGACGTTCTCAGCGACATCGCGCCACACGGAGCAGCGCATGAAGAGGGTGTCGCCGTCGCGCCATTCGCCGGCATTGCGATCGTAGGTTCGCGGGGGGGAGGCCACCGTGAAGTCAGCGACTGCGGCACCGGACTGCGTCCAACGGAGTGTGGGGTCAGCAGTTAGGTTACCGACGAGAGTGACGAGTGTTTCACCGCTCATTGGTCTTCCTCGTTTTCTTCGTAGGGCATGACGGTGAATCGTATGGAGCACATGGGGATGCCCATGCGCCTACTGGTGTGACGGGAGTCGAGGCGCATGTCCGGTCCCTGCAGATGCCGCGCGTCATCGTCCGGGAGCAGGCCAGCGTCCACAAGCCCGTCCACGAGCGCCTTCAGGGTGGGCATGTAGTTGTGGAGGTCGCGGCGGCGGCCGTCCGGGAAGCGGACCCACGCGACAAGGCGTGCCCGCTCGAGGCTGGGGCAATGGGCCGCGCGGGCCATCACGCGGGCCTGCATGCGCAGGGTCCGAATCCGCGGGGACAGCGTGCGCCGGTCGGCGCGGCCGTTGAGGGAAAGCATGTCCACCTGCGGAAGATCGAACGGCCCGATCTCCCACAGCGGGGCAACAATCGCGTCATTCATCGCGTTCTTCTCCTGCCTGCGGATAGAGGCCGTTGATGAGCGCGTCGACGGCGGCACCGATGGTGCTGCGGATGTGTGCACGTTGTTCGTCGGTCTCGCCGTACATTTCGGCGATCGCGACGCCGGCGTCGATCAGGCCAGCCGCCGAGTTGACCACGTGGGCGCTGATGCGGGTGACTTCGCGCTCGAGGGCACGGACGTGATTCGCGTACTCGATCTCGATGAGGGCCTCTTCAATCACAGGCCGTCCCCTCCGTCGTATACGCGAAGCCCCGCTGGTTCACCAACGCTCCCCACGGGGACGGGCGGCAGCAGCGCCGCCTCCAGGTAGGGGATCGATGGGCCGTCGTAGAGGAGCTCACCCGTCACGGGGGCCTGGATCATGACTGATCCAGCGGACCAGCCGAGGCACGCATCGCTGCCCCAGATGAACGATGACCGCCCGTAGCCGTCCCCGACGCGGACCCTCAAGGGAATCTGCCAGGCCGCCGCCGACGCAGCGAACGTGCGGACGACAGCAGGGTCCATCTCCACGGCCGCATCCTGATAGAGAACCGCATGCGCTCCATCCAGCAGCAGGCGCGCCGCGTCGACGCGCTCATCATCCATCGGCTCCGCCGCCGGAGCAACACGCGCCATCTGAGGGCCATACAGGACCCCCGTTTCCTGTACGCTTACGCCCTCCCTCTCATCGAGGACCAGGCTCACCCGGTCGACGGGAGACCCGGCGAGGAACGTCGCCAACGATTCAACTGCCGCACGCCGCAGCCACATGGATGTCACACTGTCTCCGTAGGCATCTCCGTCGAAGACGGAGAACCGCATGGCGATCGCGCGCTTGCGATCAAGCGCGGCCGCGAGCGCCATCACGCAATCCTGGACGACGGCCAGGCGCAGCAGGCCCGCGCCATTGTCCGGTGCATCCTCGGGGATCCGGCGCGCCACGTGCGGCAAGGCTGCACGAAGCGCCCCCTCCAACGCCGCCCGAGCCACGACCACCATCGTCGATGCCTCGTTGGTCATCGGAGATCCTCCCCACCAGGAAGACCCCACGCGATGACTTGAGGGGCCGCCTCGACCTTCTCGCAGAACGCCTCCTCACCCTCGCCAAGGGTGTATCCCCACCTCTCCAGCGTCCGCAGATAGAGCTGTATGAGGGACGCAAATCGCTCGTACATGGGTGTGCGCCAGTAGTCGCGGCCCATGCCGCCCTCGAGGACGCCCATGCACCAGGCAAGGCGGGCCTTAGCCGCCTGCGTTGCAGACTTGGTGACCCCGTTGCTCAGTTCATCGAAGCCGATCAACGCGCGGCCCTTGCCCTGCGATAGGTCGGATACCTGGGAGTTGTGGTAAATGACGGGCATTTCCAGAAGCGCCGCGTCCTTCGGCAGCGCACGCTTGAAGAGCACGTCCCGAATCCACGTACGGCGCACTTCTCCCTCTTGAGCTGCCTGACGGTTCGCCGCGACAGTCGCAGCGCGATCGGCTTCCTGCATTGTCCGCGCTCTGTCTTCACGGGTGAAGTGCCCGTGCGAGGCGTAGTCCATACACACGAAACGCGTGAACACGCTCGTGTCCTCACCCGAGCCGCCCACCGAGACATACGCCGCGTGGCCGGGACAGCTCTCATGCGGCTCAACCGTGTTGCCGTACTCGTCGACCAGGTTCCACAGGTACTGGCGGGTCTTCGGGAAACCGTCATAGAATTCGTCGGCTGTAATGACGTGGATACCCTGCTGGCGCAGCTCGAGGACCGCATCCTCGTACACTCGACGGCGTCGAGCCTCGTCGCTGGCGCGCTTGAGGAAATGATCGATCTTGCCGGGGTCCTCGCGAATCTCCTCGACGACCATGCCCGCGATGTCCTCGGGGAGGGCAGCCTCAGCCTCAGCGATCTTCGCGAGATCATCGAGGCCGAGGTTCGCCGACTCCCCAAGGTCCGTGACTTCCTGCGACGCATTAGCGACGCGTCGGGCCATCGTCGCCTCACTGGCCCGCACTCCGCGCTTGCGCAGCTCGGTGGTCGGCATGCCCATTAGGACCAGCTGGTTAATGGCGCGGGCGCGATCCACGGCCGACGTGTGCGCATGCTCGTCATTCTCGGTGAGCTGCAAGCCGATACGATCCAGGTCATTCGCCACGTCGACGATCCTCACCGGCACCGTTTCTAGTCCCGCCTCGATGGCCGCGCGATGGCGGCGGTGCCCGTCAAGGACCACCAGGCCCGTGAGGGTCGGATACACGTCGATGTCCTTGAGGACCCCCATGCCCTTGATCGTCTCCATGAACTCCGGGCTCACCCTAAGGTCCCCGCGGATGTTCGACCCGGCCTGCAGAAGCGTCGGGTCGACCAGCCACCGCTGGCCAGGCTTGACAGCCCCAATCGGGTCCGTCGCAACCTCAGCCGATAACACGCCAGTACCCGTCGAGGGCACGGCCGCAGGTTCCTCGCGGTGCGGCTGCAAGCCCACCGACTGAGCCACAGCCAGCAGGTCCGAGAGGTCATAACGCGCCGGCGCGTTTGGCGTGGCCTCACGCACGACACTAATCCATCGCGCCTCACGCAGGCGATCAAGCACGCGGCGCAACGTCCGCGCGGACAGATCAGTCAGGCGAGCCAGCTCAGCCTGCGCGACCTCAACATGGCCGTCGTCGCCGACAAGGCCGAGCATCGTCTCCGCGACAGTGCGAGCCTGCACATCATCAGCAGCAATCACGATAGTCTCAGTCATTTGTCTCACCCTTCTGACGGTCTTCCTGCATCTGCAGCAGGCGGCGATGCATCTCGCGGAACTCGCGCGTCTCCGTGTGCCAGTCATGCCACAGGGAAAGCGTGATCAGCCCCAGCAGCGCGATCACAAGGACCGCTGCCATAACCATGTCCATGCCGGTCACTTCTCTGCCTCTTCCTGCTCTGGCTGCCCTGCAGCGAATATCGTGGTGCCGCAGTTCGGGCACTCGAACGTTGGTGCCGACTGCGTCGGCGGTGCCCAATCCGGCTTCTCCAGGACGGCCGCACGCACCTCGACGACGCGGCGCACGTGCATCACGGACGGGCTCGGAGGCGACATCAAAAGCAGCCCCTGACGCTCGACCTCCTCGACAAACGCTGCGTTAGCGAGCCCCAGCAGGTGCGGCATCGGCAAATTCGCGTCCTCGATAGGGAACTCGACGATCATCTCGACGGACCTCATGCCCAGCGCTCCTTCCACGCGACGTAGACCAGGCGCTCAGCGAGCGCCGTCGGGGGGAGGATCGCGGCCGTAGCCGCCCCCCACCCCTCGATAACTGAGCCAAGCCACCATGCCAGCACCACCAGCACCAGCGCCACCAGCACCCGGGCGACATTCAAAGAGCTCACTTCTCCTCCTTCGCCTGCAATGCCGCCCGCGCGCGAGACCGCGCGAGCGCAATCCGCTTCTGCGCAGCCGTCTGGCGCGACCGGACCTTCATGACCGCGTCGAGGCGGCGCAGTGCCTCCAACACTGGGGCGTTCAACACGACCGTCTCGGTCGTGGTAATCTGACTCATGCTTGACAGTCCTTTCTTGGGACTTGCCCCGGCCGACCTCCATCGGCCGGGGCATTTTTTTACAACTGGTGTAACCGTGGGGCCTGGCGGAGACTCGCAACCCACCAACACTCCCCGGCCCCACGGAGCTCTAATCGCGCGCCGAACCATCCTCGCGGCGACGCAGAAACCTGTACCTCGACACCTGAACGGTGTGGCCTGCCGGGGTATGAGCACTGGCCCCCGGCAGGCCACGGCCTCCCTCAGCGCCGTCAAGAGTGCGCTTTAGTCGCATTTCTATATCGATGGGATGCCGATTCACGAGCTCCTCATCACACGAAATCCGACCCGAAGGAGGCTCCCCCTCGGTAAGGTTGGGAGCACCACACACGCCGCACGGAATCGTGCGGCACCCACGCCTCACCGAGGAGGAAGAATGACAACCATGTCCGCCGCAGCACGCGCACTCGCGACCGCGCAAGCAGGACGAAGGAGAACTCTCGAAGCCATCGGACGCCTCATCTCCGCCCGCAGCGGAGATGACGAGCTTGATTTCAACGGGGAGGCCATCAATTTCATGGTTGCCCTGTCGAACGAACTCGCCCTTGTCGAGGAGACACTCACGCACCTCATCGACGCCGACGCCCTGGACAAGGCGCGCCAGGAGAGGGAAGACACCGAGACGGAAGACCGGATCGACCCCATGAAGGTCCTCGACAAGATCAGCGCCATCACGCTGGCCTCCCGCGAAACAGCACGGGCCAGCAGCTACGTCGACATCAGATTCCCCGACGGCACAACGCTTCGCTGGACGACGAAGAACCCCCTCCTTGGCCCGGCTATAGAAGCCGCTTTCACCCCACGACTTGAGCAAGGTCAGGACCTGTTCATCACTGATGTAGTCCTGACACCACAGGGCAAACAGTCTCCCGAGAAAATCGTGATCCCTGCGCATACACGCATGAACTGGGTCCACCCCGCCGCCAACACTGACGACATAACTACCCTGACGGCCTCCGTCGACGATCACGTGCGCACGCACGGAGGAATCACCCTGGACGCCGACGGGAACCTCACAGACCCCACCTGATCGACGCGGCTTCTGCAGCACTTCCAGGATCTCCGCCGACAGATCTGGGACTCGTAACCAAGTCACGCCGCGTCACCCCCTTCGCCGTGCCCCTGCCGCGCATGTAGGTCTTCAAGCGCGCGTGTGTTCAGACGCTGCAGCTTCGCCAGCATCTGCACCTGAATCTGCAGCACGTCGCCCTGCGCGCGCGCAAGAAGCCCCTCATCGAACCAGCACCTAATATGAGGCGACCCGAGGACGAACGCCGTCTCCTGCAGCGCCGCAGCCGCCTCAAGGAGACGACTCTCCGCGTACACCTCATGGTCACGGTCCACAGGCAAAACCTTGCTGGGCCGCATCTGTTCACGCAGGTCCGCGCAGGCCTTGATGACAGCCTGACGAGCCTCCTCGGCAGCCTTGCGAGCCTCTGCTTCTCCGTGCATCACGCTGCATCACCGCCGTCGATGGAGCCGTGGAAGGCGTGGAGGATGACGGTGCCCGTGCGCTCGTCCTGGATCGCGTAATCCTCGGGAGCGGAAGGCGCGGCCGCGAGCGCGGAGCGTCGCTCCTCGTTGGCAAGCTGTTCGATGTACGCGCGATCAAACAGGTATTGGCCGGTACGGCCGGGCATCTTCTGGATGGGAGCGATGCGGCCTGCGCCGATTCGCTGATGCACAGTCCTCTTGGAGATGCCGAGCATGTCGGCAACCTCAGAGACATTCACAAGCTGATTTGTAGGCATGTGCATAGCATTGCATGGTTTTCAGATATGCACAAGTCGGCACGTGCATAGGTTGTAGATTTTGCACATGTAGGGCGCACCTCAACTTTGTACAAAACATTGCATGAGCACATCAGATGTGCGAAACTAGACATATGAGCACTTCAGTCCAAACTCTTGCCAGCACAGGCTTCATTCCTCAGTGGACCATTGGTGATCGCTTGCGCAAGGCGCGCGAGATGACCGGTCTCACCCAGGTCCAGTTCGCCGAGCGCGTGGGACTCTCGCGTGCCACGGTCAATAACAGCGAGCTCAACAAGAGCCAGCCGCGCAAGTCCGTTGTACTTCTTTGGGCAATGGAGACCGGCGTCGATCGCGACTGGCTCATGACTGGCTCTGCAAACAATGAAACCCCCGACCCTGATGGGCCGGGGGGAGAGCTCCTGCGGTTGGATTCGAACCAACAACCGTCCGATTAACAGTCGGATGCTCTGCCGTTGAGCTACGCAGGATTGCGACAAGAGAAGATAGTAGCAGAGACTCTTCGGAACTGGCAAGTCCGAGCGGGTTCAAAGCGTATGCTGCGCGTCACTGCCATCGAGTTCGGGGGGCGGGTGCGCTCACCCCCACGTCGGATTCTCGAGGTTAATTCCCTGACGCCTCGCAGCCGACTCAATCGCGTCGGCAAGCCACTGCGCGAAGCCAACATACTGCGAGTCATAGTGAGCCCGGAATCGCTCGTCATGGATGTACCCGCGAGACATGATGTAGTGCTTGGCAGGCGTGACCGGGAAGAACTCACTAAGGGCTTCTCTGTGCTCCTCGACGAGGCTTTCCGCCTCCTCGCTATCCGGAGCTACGCCGTCACGGATCGCATCGATCATCCTGCATTCGATGTCATGGAATCGCTCGGCGTTGTCACGCCAGTCGGCGGTTTGCCACGAAGCAGTGCGCTCTCGCGATTCACGCCAGTCGTCAGTGTCACCATAACGCTCTTTGGCCTCGCTCTGGTGCGCCGCAAAGTCGGCCTCCCCCAAGATCTCCCCGATTTCTTCCACGGTAAGCTCGTTGTCATTCATTGCATCCTCCAACAGCATGTCTAGTGCTTCTATCATTGCGTCCGTCTCGCGACGATGAGCAAGAAGGCTCTCTCGTTGCCTCTTGAGGTGTTCGATCTCAGAGTCTCCACAGTCGAGGAGAGCCTTGATGTCCATCAGCTTCATCCCCGTCGCCCGGTAGATGACAATCCTCTGGACACGCACGCAGTCCTCGCGCGAATAGAGCCGGTAGTTCGACCAGCTCCGCGCGGTGGGAGCGAGGAGCCCCTGCGCCTCCCAGTGGCGCAGCGTTCGCACCGTCAGCGAGAATCGCTCGGCGACCTCTCCAACCGTGTAGAGGGTTGTGTCATTGCTCATGACATCGATTCTGATCCCTGACGCCGCGTCATGGTCAAACGGAAGAGAGTGTCCGTGTCCTGGTCACGCGGAACAGTACGCCAGCATCAGGGCATATCAGGCCCGTCGCGCGAAAAAACTCGCCCAGCACCAGGTCCATCTGGGCCCTCGCGCGAAAAAACTCGCCCAGCACGCCATAAACCGCGATTTTTAGGCCATTTTTCCCTCGCTGGGCGAACTATTTCGCGTTTGCGTTCACGTCAGATCGCACAGGGCGAACTTTTTCGCGCCCAGAGCACAGGGAGGTCATGACTGTGAAACCAACGGCATCACTCAACGCCCGCCCCGGTACAAAACTCTCCCAACAACCACCGACGCAGACCCTTGGCGGTACACAACTCTCCCAGCAAGCAAAAAAGGCTGTTTTTGCCCAAAATGCATCAGCAGGGAGAACTTTGTAGCGCTCGCAGAGCATAGAAGCCGAGCAGGGAGAATTTTGGATCGGCCATCGCGAGCTCACGCCTCCACCACCGATAACAAGCCAAAGCCCGTGGGCCCTCCTGTGGGGCACGGGGTGGAACCGACATGGTTGACGATGCGGATAGGTTACGACGATGCGGATAGCTTAATAAGCTATCCGGATGCTCATAACCTATCCAGATAGCAACAACCTATCCGTATGCGCAGCATGCGAGGAATCCCTTGCACGAGGCTGCGGTGCCCATGGGCGATGGCCGGACCCGAGCGAAACAAAAGTCGCACATAGTTTCCCACGGTCACTTTTCGAGACCATCCACAAACGCTGCAATTCCAACGATCTGAATTCATGGTTTGAAGTAGCCGCAGGGGAATTACGTGCGAAATCGCTCAGCAGCGGGCGAGGGGACGCAACACGCGTCACTGGTGTGGAGCGCGCCGGAGGGTCCGAAGGGCATGGCTGTGGTGCCCGTGGGCGGTGGCAGGGCCTGGCCGGACAACGAGTCGACGCGCCGAGCGAAGCTCGCAGCGCGGGCGGCCGGGCCC
>ERZ773009.742-NODE-742-length-23591-cov-9.053535_pt1 | contig 23591 bp, 19 predicted proteins | sample MGYA00580663_ERZ773009 | MGnify/ENA primary metagenome ERZ773009 (study PRJEB29015, sample SAMEA2737969) | human oral metagenome | biome: human oral; feature: human-associated habitat; material: dental | place: China | collected 2026 ... | reverse complement strand
TCGACACCGTGTAGTTCAGCATCACCTTCTGCGTCAACTCAATCGAAGGAGAATTAAACAACCCTCCCCTCCGAACCTTCCCACGCTCCTCCTCATCAAAACAATAGACACCATCTTCCAACCACAACATATCCCGCAAAGCAAAACCATACGTAATCGACAGGCCCGTATACCCCCTCTTAAAACCGTTATACACCTCCACCTCTGTGTACTTATTCATCACTTCCGCATACTCATCCATGAACTCCAACGGGACTCTCCCTTCCTTTAAGAATTCCTTCCTTAACGAGGTCTGTAATACTTGCCGCTTTTCCATCATCCTTGATGACCTGCAGCTGCGTTGCCCCACCCGGTTGCTGCCCCCAGGGAGCGACCTTCCCCGACTTGATAATTTACCCCCTCGGACAGCTGTCTCACCGCCAGTAAGGGCGTCCCAGCCACCGGCGCAACAGGGGACCGCCGTCGGGAAGCATGTATGCGTGCAGCAGCTCAGACGGAGACACACCATAGAGCCAAGCGAGCGGAACACAATGAGCCGGATTCCAAGTCACAAATTCAAGCAACTCACCCGTCGGACCTACCATACTCTCATAGCAAGCAGATGCAGTCTTAAATTCCGACCACCCCACCGGCAGCTCGTCAATTGTATTGGGAAGACACAAGTCAGAAAAACCTAGTGCATGACGCAAGTACGGCCCTGTACAATTCAGCATAACAATTTGCGTCAACTCAATTGACTGTGAATTAAACAGTCCGCCCCTCCTAACTTTCCCCCGCTCTTTCTCATCGAAGCAGTACCTCCCGTCCTCCAACCATAACAGCCATCCATCACCGAATCCAAAGTCGAGAGACAGAATACCGTCCCCCTCCTTGAGTCCATTGCGAACTTCAATCTGCACATGTCGATTCATTACCGTTGCATATTCATCCATGAAGTCCAACGGGACTCTCCTTTCCTTTAAGAATTCCTTCCTTAAGGAGGTCTGTAATACTTGCCGCTTTTCCATCATCCTTGATGACCTGCAGCTGCGTCGCACCTCCCGGCTGCTGCCCCCAGGAAACCGCCTCACCCGATGTGATCATTTTTCCCTCCGCGGGCGATTCTCCCGGCGACATAGGCGCACCTACCTCACGTAGGGGCGCCCCAACCACCGGCGCAACAGAGGCCCACCATCGGGAAGCATGTATGCGCCCAGCAGCTCAGACGGAGACACACCATGGAGCCAAGCGAGCGGGACACAATGAGACGGATTCCAAGTCACAAAATCAAGCAACTCGCCCGTCGGACCTGTCATACTCTCATAGCAAGCAGATGCAGTCTTACATACCGACCAGCCCACCGGCAGCTCGTCAATCGTATTGGGAACACACAAGCTTAAAAAACCCAGTGCATGACGCAAGTAAGGCACTGTGCAATTCAGCATAACAATTTGCGTTAACTCAATTGACTGCGAATTAAACAGTCCACCCTTTCTAATTTTCCCCCGCTCTTTCTCATCGAAGCAGTACCGCCCATCCTCCAACCATAGCAGCCACCCATCGCCAAATCCAAAGTTCAGAGACAGATCAGTACCCCCCTCCTTGAATCTATTGCGAACTTCAATCTGCGTATATCGATTCATTACTATTGCATATTCATCCATGAAGTCCAACAGGCTTATCCTTTCCCTTCAGAATTCCATTTGCAAGAAGTTCCTCAACGCTCGCAGGTTCACCATTGTCCTTCATTACCTGCAGCTGCGTCGCCCCACCTGGCTGCTGGTTCCACGCAGCAGCCTTTCCTGACCTGATTGTCCAACCCTCCGGCAGAGGAGCCTCAGCAAACTCGTACTGATAGTAGTAGTCATTGACAGATGTTGGACGAAGCGATCGCTCTTCAAAAGAAGCCGGAACCCCATCCTCTATCGCCCCTAAATAACTTCCTCCAGGATGTCCGATACGGTCAACATCTTTACCGAATTTCTCCACATATTCGGCAACAGAGGAATATACTTTCGGCTCACCATCGTAACCATCATTCGGAGGCCAATGCTCTACCCATTCTTTCTCCCCTTTCTCATTGACATCGAAATGCCCATTTTCCGCGTTCCACTCCTCGTACGTATAAGAAGACCCATCGGGCTTGACACCCAATACCACTTCACGCTGTTTAACGAGGTCTCCACCTTTCACTCCGTCTACCAAGCCTTCAGTAGGCGGAGCAGTACCACCTGCCTGCTTGGGGAGCAGCGGGATTCGGTCCATGAGATCCTCCGCACTTCGTGGAGGGACGCGCAGTCGTTTTTCTTTCCATTCATCGGCAAGGTCTTCCATCCCGTGCGAACGCAGATAGTCGTCCAAACGCTCGGACAGGCGCCCCATGGCACCATCGGCTCCTATGTCGAGCCTGGACGCTCCTCGCAACGCACGGACACCGATGTCCTTCAGCATCGTTCCCTCACCAATGACTGGCAGAGACTCGATCACGGCCGTCAGCCGGGCGGCACGAGCACCCGCACCCGGAGCCACGCTCAGCGCGGCGAGCACCGCGCCCGGTACCAGCTCCCCCAGGGCAGCCCCGGGATCGTCGGCCCATCCGTCCACATTGAGCAGCCCTTCCACCATCTTCCGCGCAAACCCCTTCGGGTCCGCAAGAATCGCGTCGCGCAGCGCCAACATGTCACGACTGGGAAGCACCGTCCTCTTAGCCATGAGTTCTTCCCACGACATCCATCCGAGCATGTAGCGCCCATAGTCCCACAGCGCTTCAGCCGCCACCCCGTAGGTCATCGTCAGCAGGCCCCACACGCCATCGAAGATGCCCGCAACCGCTCGCCGCGCGAAATGAACGGGAGCCCAGGAGGGGTCCGGTGAACGCTCGGATAGCTCGTAGAGGGTCTGCGCCAGGGCCTCACCCGCAGCATCGGTGTCGCCCACCGCCGCGTTGAAATCCGCGATAGCCTGCTCTTTTGCCGCTTCACCCGGCCGGGTATCACGCTCCGGATGATACGAGAAGTCCCACACAGGGAACCCTAGCGCGTCGTGTTGAGGGTGCTCCGATGCCCACCGTTGCTCCGCGAGTGCCGCCTCCACTGAGGCAACCCCCGCCTCGTACGAGGCCTTGGCAGCGGTGGCGCGCGCTTGCGCTTCTTCCAGCGCGGTCGCATATGCCTCCCACGCATCGGCGGCACGTCCAAACGTCGCCGACGCACACCACCACCTGTCGGGCTGCGTCTTGAAGTGCTCGTGAAAGCGATCCGCCGCACGCCCCACCCACCCCGGGGCCGAAATCTCCTGAAGAGACCACGCGATCCTCTCGCAGTCCGACGCGCGATCACGCATGACGGCGACGCGCCCGCGGATAGCCGCCGCGTCCCCCATGATCTCAAAGTCGGGTGCTCCCGTATGCAACACGCCCACGTTAAGCCCCCGTCACCGTCTGCTCTGTTGACACGGACCTCGCCGCATCACGCGCGCGCCGCATTGCGTCCTCGCACGCACTCATGTAATCCCCGTAGATCCCCGCCACCTTCCCCAGGCGTCCCGCGGCCTCGGCGACATCTCGAAGCATCCCATTGAGCCCCTGATCCCAGGCGGTGTTAAATCGATCTAACGCCCCGACAACCGTCGGATCACGGACCATCGCACCATTCGGCGTGTAATCCGCAACGTCGTACGTCCTGTTCCGCTCCTGCAGGTCAGCCAGCTGCGACGCGGCGGTTACCAAGGCCTCGATATCGACCTCAAAATCGTGGTTTCCCATGGTCGCCCCCTAGTCCACCGCCGCAAAAGCCAGGGTTTCCGCCTTGATGCCCGCCTGGCGGATATCCTCGAACGCCTGCTTCAATGCGTCCAACGCACCCGACAGCTCTTCCACCCGGGTATCCAAGCGCTGCGCACAGGCCTTCTGTGCCTGCCTGGCCTCGGAGGTATCCGTCCACTCCCCGAGCTCGTGTTCCACGAACTCCGACATCTGCGCACCGCTCTCGCGTAGCTTCGAGGCAGCGCGGGCTATGTCATCCATCATGTAGTTCACTGCTGTTTCGTGAAAGACCAGGTCCTGCCCGCTCATTGCCCACTCCAAAGGCCGAGGCGATGCCGCTCATGGCGCCGGCGGCATCCTCTTCAGCCGCCAGGAGGGCCTCATCCACCGCGATCAGGGCCTGCGCGTAGCGTCCCAAGTCCAGCCTGTGTGCACGCGCACCCTCGCCCCACGCTTCCAGCGTCTCGCTCAGGATCGAGAGATAGGGGCCGTTGACCCGCGAGGATTCCCCAACGACATCCGATTCAAGGTTCCGAGCAATGTCGACGATGGCGCTGTCACAGTCCGCGACGTAGCCCGCCGCCTTCGTTTGCGCCCCAATGACAAGTCCAAATCCTGGTCCGCTCACGCTACTGTCCATTCTCCATCGGATCTGATCGACAGCTGTCGTTCCCTGCTCGGCGTCACGTCAGCCGAACAGAACAGCAAACCACAGAGTGGGCTAACCGAGCAAGTCGGCCGCCTCCAGCCAGGCTTCCTCGAGCTCGTCGATCTCACCCAGGACGCCCTGGTGGGCAGCCGAGGCCTTCGTCAGCTCGGACACCGCCGAGGGATCCGTAGCCACCTCGATCGACAACTTCTCCAGCTTCGCCTCAAGGTCCGAGGCCTCACCGCGCAGACGCTCCAGCTTGCGCTCGATGCGGGCCAGTTCCTTCTTCGCCGCGCGCCTGGCCGCCGCGTCGCTCACCCCACCGCGCGCGACACCGGAGCTTGACGCGCCCGCGCACGCACCGGAGGTGGAACTCACCGGGGAGGGCGACGCGTGGGTAGGCAGCGGCGAGCGCGACGCGCCGGAGGCCTCGCGAGCGGCAGACGCGCGCATCTGCAGGTACTGTTCGACGCCGCCGGGCAGGGCACGGACCTGACCGTCGCCGAGGAGCGCCACCTGGTGGTCGGTGACGCGCTCGAGGAGGTAGCGGTCGTGCGAGACGACGACCAGGGTCCCCGGGAACGTGTCGAGCAGATCCTCCATGGAGGCCAGCGTGTCCGTGTCGAGGTCGTTCGTGGGCTCGTCCAGGAGCAGCACGTTCGGCTGACTCATGAGCAGGCGCATGAGCTGGAGGCGTCGCCTCTCGCCTCCGGAGATCTCGCTGATGCGCGTGTACGCGCGGGTCCGCGTGAAGCCCATGCGCTCGGTCATCTGGGAGGCGCTGACCTCCTTGCCGTCCACGACGACGGTCTGGGCGACGTCGGCGACGGCCTCGACGACGCGCATGTCGGCCAGGGCGTCGAGCTCGTGCGTGTCCTGGGAGAGCGTGGCAACCTGCACGGTCTTGCCGCGTTTGACGCGTCCCGAGGTGGGGGTAAGGTCACCGCGCAACAGGTTGAGAATCGTCGTCTTACCGGCACCGTTGACGCCGACGATGCCGACGCGCTCGGCGGGCGCCAGTCGCCACGTGACCCCCTCGAGGATGCTCAGGCGCGTCCCGTCGGGGCGCGGAAAGGAAACGGAGACATCCTCCAGGTCGATGACGTCCTTGCCCAGGCGCGCGGTCGCCATCCGCACCAGCTCAACGGTGTCACGTGGCGGCGGCACGTCGGCGATGAGTGCCTCGGCCGCGGCGATGTGGAACTTCGGCTTCGAGGTGCGGGCGGGGGCACCGCGCCGCAGCCACGCCAGTTCCTTCGTCAGCAGGTTGGCGCGCTTGGCGGCCGCCACGTCCGCCTGGCGCAGGCGCTCAGCGCGGGCAAGGGTGTAGGCGGCGTAGGAGCCGTCGTATATTTCGACGCGGCCGGGGATCTGCGGGCGGTCACCGCCCGGGTCCACGCCGGGCACGACCTCCCAGATGTGTTCGCACACGGCATCCAGGAACCAGCGGTCGTGGGTGACGCACAGCAGCGCACCGCTCGCACCCGGCCGGGCAAAGCGCCCGTTCAGGTGGGCGGCCAGCCAGGCAACCCCCTCGACGTCCAGGTGGTTCGTGGGTTCATCCAGGCACACGATGTCCGCTGTGGTGGCCAGGACCCTGGCCAGGGCGACGCGCCGCCGCGACCCGCCCGACAGCGTTCCGACGAGCGCCTCGGGGTCAATGTCGGCGAGCAATCCGGCGTGAATGTCGCGCACGCGCGCGTCCGATGCCCACTCGTATTCCTCCATGCCCGGGTGGACGGCCGCAACGACCGTGTCCTCGGGATTGAGCGTGTCGGCCTGGGTGAGGAGGGCGACGCGCACGCCGTCGCGCCGGGTCACCACTCCCCCGTCGGGTTCCTGCGTGCCCGCAACGATGCGCAGTAGCGTGGACTTTCCTGCGCCGTTGGGACCGAGGATTCCGACCCGGGAGCCGTCGTCCAGGCCGACGGTCACGCCGTCGAGGAGCTGACGCGACCCGGCGAGGGCTCCGACGCTTTGCGTTCCCAGCAGGTGTGCCATTAGTTGACCTCCGTCTCTTCGACCACGGCGCCGTGTGCGGGGCCGGAGGCGCACATCGCGCGGGCAACGGTGTCCTCGGCCTCGAGCGCGCGGGCGAGGTCGTGGGCATGCTCGGCGTCGCGCGCGAGGGCCGCGACGGTGGGGCCGGAACCGGAGAGGGTGACCGCCAGCGCTCCTGCCCGACGCGCGGCCTCCATCGTGCGCGCCAGCTCGGGACGCAGCCGCAGGGCGGGGGCCTGCAGGTCGTTGACGAGGCGTGGGCCAAGCTCCTCGGGTCCGGATCGCAGAGCGCGCGTCTCGCCGGGCGTGGGTTCGACGAGGCCGGGGGCGCGGGCGGCATCTACCCGGTCGAACTCGCGGAATACCTCGGGGGTGGACAGGCCCTCGTGGGCCAGGAGCATCACCCAGTGATGCGCGCTCGTGTCCCCAGCCTCGCCGTCGGCGAGGACCCTCATGCGGTCTCCGCGCCCCGTCCCCAGGGCGATTCCGCCGACGAGGCAGGCGGGCACGTCTGCCCCCAGAGAGCGGCCGATAGCCTGGAGCTGGTCGGCGCCCAGACCCAGGTCCCACAGCTGGTTGCAGGCGACCAGGGCGGCGGCGGCGTCTGCCGAGCCGCCAGCCATTCCTCCGGCGACGGGGACCCGCTTGTCGACGCGGATGCTCACTCCCGCGGCGGTGGACGCCCACGGTCCGGCGGCGGCGAGCCGCTGAAGGATGCGGGCGGCGCGCACGGCCAGGTGGGATCCCGGGTCCAGGTCGGCCATCGCGGCGGTCGTCGCCTCGTCGACGCTGCCATCGGGCAGGTAGGCGGTCGTCTCCACGCGCACGCCGGGGGTCTTCGTCGTGCGCACGGTGACGGTCTCGCGCAGGGACAGCGCTTCGAACACGGTGACGAGCGGATGGTAGCCGTCGGGGTTGGGCGGGCCGACCCTCAGCGTAAGGTTGACTTTTCCTGGAGCGCTGGCACGCACTTCACGCATGGCTATCCTTTCGTTTCGCCGCAGCGGTTCGCCCGTCAGCGGGCCGCCTGCGAGGGCGGGAGGGTTCCGCCTTCTCGCGCCTCAAGGACGGCGCGGCCCAGGGCGACAAACTCATCGATGGAGAGCGTCTCTCCCCTGCGGGTCGGGTCGATTCCGGCATCGCACAGCAGCGCCTCGGAGGCTTCGGGTCCGCCCGCCCAGTTCTTCAGGGCGGCGCGCAGGGTCTTGCGGCGTTGCCCGAAGGCGACGTCGGTGACCTCAAACGTCGCGCGTCGCAGCGCCTCGTCCCCGCGAGGTGAGGGCAGTCGCGTCAGGCGCACGAGGGCGCTATCCACCCCGGGAACGGGCCAAAAGACCGTGCGTCCGATCGTGCCCGCCCGCTGAACCTCGCCGTACCAGGACGCCTTCACGGAGGGGACGCCGTAGGTGCGCGATCCCGGTTCCGCGGCCAGGCGGTCGGCGACCTCGGCCTGAACCATGACGACGACGGCTTCGATGGTGGGGAAAGCGTCGAGCATGTTGAGGAGCACGGGCACGGCCACGTTGTAGGGCAGGTTTGCGACCAGCTTGGTGGGCGGCGGCCAATCGATGCCAAAGTCCTCGTTGCCGGTAATCTCGGTGGCATCCATGGTGACGACGTGGAAGCGTCCGCTCGCCTCGCCCATGCGCGATCGGATGGTCTCGGGTAGCGCCGAGGCCAGGGGCGGGTCGATCTCGACGGCACGCACGCGCGCCCCAACCTCCAGGAGCGCCAGAGTCAGGGAGCCCAGGCCCGGCCCGACCTCAACGACCTCGTCCCCGGCGCGCACGTCTCCTGCCGCGACGATCCTGCGGACCGTCCCGGCGTCGTGGACGAAGTTCTGCCCCAGGACCTTGGTGGGGCGGATGCCCAGGGCCTCGGAGATGGCCCGCACTTCGAGGGGCCCGAGCAGTCCCGTCTCGGAGGGAACGGCCCCCTCGGGCAGGGTCGGATCGATGCGGCGGCGTGCGGCGCGGGCGCGCTGGGAGGAAGGGGATCGGGTCACGCTGGCCAGTCTAGTGCACGGCACCGGCGAGCCCGGGGCGAGGCCCCCTGTGAGGCTCGGCCCCTCGGGGGGCGAGCAGCCTCACGGCGCGGCGGCGTATCAGCTCCCTGATCGCAGTCAGTTGTTCGACTCGTTCGAGGCTGCCGATTCGAGACTGCCGACAGCATAGAGAACCCTGACCCACACGTTGCGACACGGCAACCACCGCTATGCGACGCGGATACGGATAGGTTATCGCTACGCGGATAGGTTATCGGCTTGCGGATAGCTTACTGTCCTATCCGCGTGCTCATAACCTATCCGCATGTTCACAACCTATCCGCGTACCCATCACTGACCCGCGTGCTCACAACCTATCCGCGTACTTGAATCAGGCAACAGAAAGACCGGGCCCGACAACCTCCGCTGTCAGGCCCGGCCCTCCTCAGCTCTCAAGCTCAGTACCAGCCGACCGCATTCGAGTGCGCCCAGGCGGAGCAGGGCGTGCCGTAGCGTCCCTTAATGTAGCCGATACCCCAGTTGATTTGGGTGACGGGATTGGTGCGCCAGTCGGCGCCCGCCGAGGCCATCTTCGAGCCGGGCAGGGCCTGGGGAATGCCGTAGGCTCCCGAGGACGCATTCTCGGCGTGGGGATTCCACTGGGACTCCCGGTTCCACAGCTGAATCAGGCACTGATACTCGCTGGCCCCCCACCCCTGCGCCTCAACGAGAGGCTTGGCCAGCGCACGCGGATCCTCGCCCGAGTAGGTCATCGGAACCGCTCCGGCGGCCGCGGCAGCGGCGGCCGCAGCCGAGGCCTCGGCTCCGTTTGATTCCGCCGCGATTGCAGCGATTTCGGCCTTGGAGGAGATCGTCCCCAGCTTCGCGCGGTAGCGCACCGAGGTCGTTCCATTGGCTTCGGTGGCCTCCTCGAGGGTGGCCTTCGGGTCGATGCCCGCCGCAACGAGGGCCGCCGGGGTGGCTTCCTTCGTTCCCTCGGTGCGCACCTGCGTCACGGGCTGGGAGGTGGAGTGCTCGGTGATCGGCACGGAGGTGCGCACCTCGTCGCCGTCCTTTTCCTGCCACACCGTCCAGGTCGTGACGCCGTTGACGCCCGGCGTCGTCACCTGAGATTCGCCGACGAACATGTCGCCGCTGGTCACGGTGGTCTCGTTGAACGGAATCTCGACGGTCTCGGTCGCCTGCCCGCGGGTGACACGGCTGACGGTGATCGTCAGCTCCCCGGCGGGACCGTTCGACACGTTCACGCGATCGAGAGGATGCACCGACACCCCCGCTGCCTCGAGGATCGCGCGTGCGTCCTGGCCGGGCCGCGCAGCCACCTCGCGGCTGGTGCCATCCACCGCCACAACGACGTTGCGAGCGCGAGAAACGAGGGGGGTCAATTCATCGCGCGAGGAGGAGCGGTCCGCCGCGAGCGTCACGGCCGACCCCAGGGGCGCCGCGTCGGCAAGGATCGCATCGGCCGAGGAGGCCGTCGTCCACAGGGTGCGCGACGTACCGTCGACGGTCACCGCGTACGCCTTCGAGGTTCGCACAATGATCGTGTCGCCGTCGCGTACGGCCTCTCCCTCACCGGGCTGCACCAGGTCGTTGCTGCCGATACTCACGCCCGCAACCTCCAGCGCATCTCCCACGGTGTTTCCCCACGAGGTCACCGGGCGGGAAACGCCGTCCACCTCAAGCATGACGGAGGTGTAGGAGGCGGCAACGCCGACGCCTGCGACGCCGACCACCCCGGCCGAGGCCAGGGCCGCGACGCTGAGAACGATGCGGGGGGAGGGTGCGAAGGAACGCAGGTGGGCTCCGAGAACGTGCAGGGCGCTGGCGGCGGAGGCACTCAGCGAGGTGCTCAGGTGGTGGCTCACGATACTCCAGTTACTCGCTATTGGTGTTGCTGGTCAGCTTAGCGCGACAGCCCGCGGGCACGCCAGAACAATGGCGCTCCCGCGGGTAATGTCACGTCAAACGAGGCCGAGCTTGTAGGCGCAGCCCCACTGGCCCCACCCCGCGCGCTGCTGAAGCATGCGCGCACGCATGGTCTGTTCCTCGGCCGAGGCCTCGGAGGGCAGGCCGGTGCCGCCGACGCTGCGCCACGTGGGAAGGGAGAATTGGTACATGCCGTAGTAGCCGTTGCCGGTGTTGATCGACGGATTACCGCCGGACTCGCACTGGGCGATGGCCGCCCAGATGGAGGCGTCGTCACCGGAGATGGCCGCAGAGCCGGAAGAAGAAGAAGAGGAGGAAGACGACGAGGAGGAGTCGGAGGATGAGCCGGAGGGTTCTTCCGCCTTCTTCGCCTTGGTCCCCTTGGACACGACGCGGGTCGTGGGCTCGGTGCGGGAGGTGGAGAGCACCGCGGACACGGTCACGTTGCCGTCGATAGTCTCCTGATAGGCCTGGGTGACCTCGCTGCCCGCCGCGCCTTCCTGCACGGTCTTCTCGGTCCCCTCCTCGGCCTCGGCGTCCTCACGCTCCTCGGTCTCGTAGGGAATCTCGGTCGTGGTCGTAACGGTGCCGCGAACGACGCGAGCAACCCGCAGCGTGGTGTCGCCGCCGACGTTCTCCAGGGTCACCCGGTCGATGGGGCCGGCGCTCACGCCCGCCTTGGCCAGGATCGCGCTCGCCCCCTCGGAGGCGGAGGCGACAACGTCGGTCGTGTGACCGTCGGCGACGACGTGAATGTTCTCCCCGCCCTCACCGATCGGCATCTCGGATCGCGTGTAGGAGCGGTCGGCGGCCATCGACGAAGAGGATGCGGGCAGGGCGGTCAGGACGCCCGAAATCGAGGAGGCGGTGGACCACGCGGTCGTCTGGGCGCCGTCAACGGTCACGTCGTAGGCGGTGGCGGAACGAACGACAACCGTGTCGCCGCTGGCGACGCGCTGGTCGGCGGCCGGGGCGACGAGGTCGTGGTCGCCAACGCTGACGCCCGCGGTGCTCAGCGCGTCGCCCGCGGTGGAAAAGAAACCGGACACGTCGCGGCTGACGCCATCCACTTCCAGGGTGACGTGCCGGTAGGAGGTGCCGACGGCGGCGGCAGTTGTGCCGGCCACCAGGAGGGCAGTCGCGGAGGCGACGGAGATGACGACTGTGCGGGAGGGCTTCAGGCTCACGGGTCTCCAGACCTTGTAGGTTCCAAGTCGTTGGCCGCGTCGCACCGGCGCTTCGAAAGCGAGGGGGCGATGGGTCCTCCGACTCAGACTGACTCCTCCACCGTAACCAATTTGTTACCCTTTCGCGACCACTTTGACGCAACTCACGCGTTCGCCCGCCGCCTTGACGGACCCCCGCGCGCCCCTCCTCACCCCCGCGCGAGGCGCCAACGCCTCACCAGGAACCGTAGACGGCCTCGGTGTTCGCCCTCAGCTGGTCGCACGCTTCCTCCTCACCGATTCCCCACAGGCCGGCGATGAACCGCACGGTGTGTGCCATCACGTAGGAGGCGTTGGGGCTGCCGCGCCACGGGGCTGGTGTCAGGTAGGGCGCGTCGGTTTCGACCAGGACGAGCTCGCGAGGCATGGCCGCCAGCGCCAGGCGCGCATCGTCGTTGGCGGGGTAGGTGATCGGCCCGGCGAAGGAGGCATACCAGCCGCGTTCGGCGAGCCGGGCGGCCATCTGCGCGTCACCCGAGAAGCAATGGAACACGATGCGCTGATCTCGCTCGGCGCTCTGCTCCAGGATCTCGAGGGTGTCCTCGTGGGCGTCGCGATCGTGAATCTGCAGGGGCAGACCCGCCCGGCGAGCCATGTCGATGTGGACTCGGAAGGACTCCTTCTGCGCCTCTCGCCCGGGTTCGGCGGTGCGGAAGTAGTCGAGGCCGCTCTCTCCCACCGCGACGACCATCGGGTCACCCAGGCGGGACTCAACCGCCGCAAGAGCCTCGACGAGGGGAACGTGGTGGTCGCGCGCCTGCGGGGTCAGCCCGTCGGGCGAGGCCTCGGTGCAGCCGGCGTGCAGGGCGGCCTCGTTGGGGTGGATCGCCAGGGCGACGCGCACGCCCGCGTGGGAGCGAGCGAGGGCCAGCATGGGATCGAAGTCCGGCAGCTCGCACGCGCTCGAGATCACGGCGTTCACGCCGACAGCGCGGGCACGTTCCAGCTGTTCCTCCAGGGGGAGACACACGCCGTCAGCGCGGGGAATCTGCCCGACGTGGGTGGGCAGGTGGGTGTGGTTGTCGACGACGGGAGCCGCCAGCGGGGCGGGAGCGTCGGGCCAGGTACGAGGCTTGCGCCGACTCATGCGGGCTGACCTTCCTTTCGGGTCGATCGGATGGGTGCGTCAGGAGACGAGTCCCGCGTCTCTCAACGGGAGCGCACGATGGCCCGGGAGACCTCGTCGACCGCCGCGTCCCCGAGGAGCACCCGCACGATTTCGAGACCGAGATCCAGGGAGGTCCCGGCTCCGCGGCTGGTGATCACGGCCTCGTCGACGACGACGGGGTTCTCGTGGACAATGGCGCCGCCGCCGGCGATCGCCTTGACGAAGGCTGGATTGGCGGTGGCGTGGCGCCCATCCAACACGCCGAGTTCGGCGAGGATCGAGGGGGCCGCGCAGATCGCCGCGATGAGCTGCCCGGCGTCGGCGCGCCGCAGCACCTCTTCCTGGATCGCCGGTGTCGCCTTGAGGCCCAGGGTTCCCGGCATCCCGCCGGGTAGGAAGAGCAGCGCGTAGGTGCTCAGGTCGGTGTCCTCGAGCATGCGGTCGGCGACCACTCGGATGCCGTGGGAGCTGGTCACGTGCCGGGCGTCGGTCACCGAGATGAGGTCGGCGCGTACCCCGGCGCGGTAGAGGACGTCGGCGACGGCCAGGGCCTCGACCTCTTCAAAACCCTCCGCGAGCATGATGGCGACGGCGGCGTCGGTGGCGAGCTTGTCGGGTGTGGGCATGGTTCCTCTTTTCCTAGGGCCTTGCGTAGGCGTTACATCCAGCCTAGCGCAGGGGGCGGCGTGGACGCGCCGAGGGCGTCCTCGATCCGGGCGGTGGCGTCCGGGCGGGGCGCGGGTGCGGCTCCCGCCACGCCAACAATCTGCGGGGTCAGCGTGGCATCCGCGCACGGCGCGAGTGCGGAACGGGATCCCCCGCCCCACACCCACGGCTACAGGCTCACTCCGAGCGCAGCGCCTCGACGGGATCCTGGCGGGATGCCCTGGCCGCGGGAATGATGCCTGCAATGACCGTGAGGAGGACGGACACCGCGATGAGAATCGCCGCGGTGAGCGCAGAGAGCTGAGCGATGTTCTCCACCTCGAAGGACGCCTTGACCACCGCGTTGGCGATGGCGCACAGCCCATAGGTCACGCCCACGCCGATCAGGCCGGCGAGCAACCCCTCGATCACGGTTTCGGCATTGAAGACCCGGGACACGTCCCCCTTCGAGGCACCGATCGAACGCAGGATACCGATCTCCTTGCGACGCTCGAGGACCGAGATGTAGGTGATGATCGCGATCATGATCGAGGACACGATGAGCGAGATGGACACGAAGGCGATCAACAGCCAGGAGATGATGTTGACGATGTTGGTCACCGAGCTCATGAGTGAGCCCATGACATCAGAGTAGGTGATGACCTTCCCCGTCTCACCGGCGGCCTTCTTGTCGGCGTTGTAGGAGTCCAGCACGGCCTTGACCTTGTCCTTGTCCGCGAAGGACTTGGGGTAGATCGACACGTTCGAGGGCGAGGAGATGTCCGCCCATCCGAGGGTCTTCAGGTTCGTGTCCAGTGTCGGCACGTTCGAGGAGAACATGGTCGCCATGAGGGCGGCGAGGGACTTCTCGTCGACGTTGGACTGGAATGCCTCGGCGAAGGCGTTCGGGTCGATCGCGAAGGCGCTGGACATGTTGGTGGCGAACTGTTCCATGACCGTGCTCATCTGCTCGCCGATCGCGCCGGAGAGCTGGGTCATCATGGAGGTCATCGCGCTCGTCATGGCCTCCTGCATGACCTGGCCGATCGCCGCACCAACGCCCCGCGTGAGGGTGCCTCCCAGCTGCGCCGCGATCTGAGAGGAGATCGCGCTCATGACCTGAGCGGACACCTCGGTACCGATCTTGGCCAGAGCCGGATCGTCTCCAAGCGCCTTCATAAGGTTGGCGCTCAGCTTGTCGGAGTCGACCACCTGGTCCGAGGAGACGGCCTGACGCAGCTGCTCGATAACCTCGGGCTGGGAGAAGTAAGCCGCCGCAAGGCTCGCGAAGTCAGTGGTTCCTCCCTGCTCAATCTGGCGGCGCGCGTAATCCTGGAAGCCCTGGGCTATCCGCGTGGCCTGGGCGCTCAGGTAGTCTGCAGCGCCTTCCTTGACTGCCCCGTCGGCCAGAGCCGAGCGGATGATGGTCGGGAAGTCAACGTTGGCCAGCTGGGGCAGCTGCTTGCTCAGGTCCCCGAGGTTGAGGGCGGACAGGTCAAAGCCTGCACCCGACTGCAATCCCGACTGCATGCCCGGGACCGGAGCGAGGGCGGACAGATCGAGGTTGGACAGGTCCATGCCGGACATGTCCAAGTTGGAAAAGTCAAGTCCGGACAGGTCCATGCCGGAGAAATCCATGCCGGACAGGTCCATCTGGAGCTTCGACGGATCCATCTGGAATGCGGCCTGTAGCTTCTGCTCGTCCACGGTGAACAGGGAGGACATGTCGAAGCCTCCGGACTGGCTCTTCTGGTTGTCGGCCAGTTCCTTGAAGGTCTTGCCCGTGAAGACGTCGACGTCGGGCTTGGCACGCTGGGCCTTGACGATCGGGCTGGCGGCCGCCTCCTCGATGATCTGGTAGGTCATCGCCGGCGTGTAGGCGATGCCCTGACGCAGCGCGCCTCCCTTCGTGGAGTTGGGCTTCACGATGCCCGAGATGGTCAGCTGCTGGCCGCCGTCCACGAGCTTCTTCATGTAGTCGGTGTCGTTGGAGCGGTCGGTCCACACCTTGTAGGTCTCGTCCCACGTGTACTTGTCGAAGGCGTTGATGCGGCGGAAGGTGGTGCCCAGGATCGTGGAGTAGTCGTACGCCGTGCTGCTTGCACCCGACTGGGCTGCCGACTGCGCGCCGGACTGCGTCTTGCCGCCGAGCGCGCCCTGGTAGTACGAGCGCATCAGGTCATCGAATTCCTTGTGGTCCTTCAGGCCCAGCGTGTATTCGAAGAGGTTCGAGAGGTTGCCGTCCTCGTCAAGGACGAGGACCACCTGGTTGGCGCCGGTCGGCCAGGAACCGGCGACCACGTCGTAGGCGGCGGTGTACAGCGAGGATGCGGCGGGCATCTGGTAGAACGCGTTCGTTTGCATCATGGAGGAGAAGGAACCGGCGCCGAAGCCGGTCTCCATCTGTTTCATCGACTGGTCGGGGCTAACCTGCACGGTCGACTTGGAGGTGTCCGATTGGAAGATCTGGGGGACGACGTCGTAGTCGTACTCGACCGCGTTGACCATCGAGTCGATCCCACCGCCGTTGTTGTCGAGGTAGGTCTTGAGCGAGGCCAGGTCGTTGGTCTTCGCGTCGCGAATCGAGTCCGCGAAGGTCCGCATTTGGGACACGCCAACCTTGCCGTCCGGCGCCGCCTTGGAGGTCTTGGACTCGGAGCTCGCCCCGGCCAGCGCGGCGGTCATGTCGAGGCCGCTCTTCTGGATCGTCAAGGGGTAGGACCCCAGGGTCTCCTCCTCGGTCTTGGCGATATAGGCGTTGGTCCCGTTGGCCAGCGCCAGGATCGCGGCGATGCCGATGATGCCGATGGACCCCGCGAACGAGGTCATCAGCGTGCGCCCCTTCTTGGTCATCAGGTTGTTGAACGACAGGGACAGGGCGGTGAGGAATCCCATCGACGTGCGGCGCACGGGTTTCGCGGCGCGCCGGTCCTGCTCGGTGGGGACAAAAGGCGCGGAATCGGCGACGATGGAGCCGTCGGCCAGTTCGACGATGCGCGTCGCGTACTGGTGAGCGAGCTCGGGGTTGTGGGTCACCATGATGACCAGGCGGTCGCGGGCGACGTCGCGCAGGAGGTCCATGACCTGGACGCTGGTCTTGGAGTCGAGGGCACCCGTGGGCTCGTCGGCGAGCAGGATTTCGGGATCGTTGATGAGGGCGCGGGCGATGGCAACGCGCTGCATCTGGCCGCCCGACATCTGCGAGGGCTTCTTGTGGACGTGGTCCTTCAAGCCCACGCGTTCCAGGGCCTCCAACGCCCGGGAGCGACGCTCCGAACGAGACACGCCCGAGAGAGTGAGCGCGAGCTCAACGTTCGACAGGACGCTCTGGTGCGGGATCAGGTTGTAGGACTGGAAGACGAAGCCGATACGGTTGTTGCGGTAGGCATCCCAGTCGCGGGCCTTGTAGTTCTTCGTCGAGATCCCATCGATGACGAGGTCGCCGCTCTGGAAGCGATCCAGGCCGCCGATGACGTTGAGCATCGTGGTCTTGCCCGAACCGGACTGGCCCAGGATGGCCACGAACTCGTTGTCGCGGAAGGCAACCGAGACCTTGTTGAGTGCGACCTGCACCAGGTTGGCGGTCTCATATGCCTTGACGATCCCTGTGAGCTCAAGCACGCTTCATCCTTACTCGCGTTTCTCTGTGCCCTGCCAGCCTAGCCGAGGAGCAGTGCGCACAACACAGCGCTCTCTCACAGTGACCCCTGATCGCACCCCTATTGTTCCCTGACTGCCCCGCCGTATCCCCTGATGTGCCCGAAACCTTACCGAGGCTCTGCGTCCCGCTTGAGCAGGAGCAGAGGACGCCGGCGGCTACAGTTATCCCATGACAGACCTCGCTTCCCTGCCCGTGCCCGACGAGGGACCGATTCGCGACAAGATCCGGCAGATCTACGAGCGTTCCTTCCCGCCCGAGGAACAGATCACGATGTGCGATCTCCTGCGAGCCGCCCGCAAGCCCGTGGTGTCCTTCGACGCGTGGACGGATGCGTCCCTGCCCGCGGGCGAGGCAGGCGCCGACCACGTCGTCGCCCTCACCTTCTCCCTCGCCTTCCCCGACCTGTTCTACCTGGGTTTCCTCGCGGTCGACGCACGTGCGCGCGGCGCGGGCTACGGCACGCGGATCCTCACGCATGTCGCTCAACGCTATCCCGGCATCCCCCAGCTGCTGGAGATCGAGCCCGTCACGCGCGAGGCCCCCAACTACCAGCAGCGGGTGCGTCGCCTGGCGTTCTATGAGCGCAATGGCTTTACGGTGACGAACATGCTCACCCACGAGGCAGACCAGACCTACCGCGTCCTGGCGCGCCAAGGCCTCGTGTCCCCCGAGCGCCTCGAGGAGGCGCTCAACTCCGTGACAGACGACCCCGCCTACTTCTCGCGGGTGACCATCGGCTGATCGGGCACGCCGACCTCCGGGCCGTCACCGCGCCCGGCGCCGCTATTGGCCCTCCCGTCCCCGTCGCGTCAGTGTTCCTGGCCGTGCCCGGACACCAGGAGGATCTCCTCGTAGTCCAGGCGCGCGAGCGCATCCTCCAGCGCAGCGGAAGAGAAGATACCCGCGTCGCGTGCTCCCAGCAGCGCCTCGCGCTGGGCGTGAATGGCCTCCAGGGCGAGCTCGCGGATCTGCTCGCGCGTGAAGGAACGCTCGACGTCCTCCCCGCTCATGTCGACGGTGCCGCGGGCGTGATCGCCGTGCTGCTCGCCGGTTTCTCTCGTCTCGCCGACGGTCTCATCCGTCTCGTCGTCGCACCGCGGGCGCAAGCCCTCGTGCGTTTCGCCTTCCGGTGCGCCGACATCCTGGAGGATGTCGCTCAGGACACGGTCGGCGGTGCGGGCGATCCGATCGCCGTCGCTGGCGCCGTCATGGGACACTGCGTGCCCGATCCGCGACAGCGTCCGCGAAACCCCCGCGGACAGGAGCGTCTGGCCGTCCACCTCGTGGATCGCCTGAGCGAGGGCGGTGTCCACCAGGGCGGAGCCCATGACCTTCAGGAGCTTCGCACGCTCCTCCTCGGGGATGTCACCCGAGGCCATCTGCGGCTTGGCCACGCGGATCACTCCCGGCAGGGTCAACCCCTGGATGATGAGGGATCCGGCGGCAATGAACAGGGCGATGGTCAGCAGGTACCCGCGCAGCGGCGCGTGAGAGGAGATCGTCTGGGCGGCCGCCAGGGTAATGGCCCCGCGCATGCCCGCCCACACGATCACGCTGCCCTCGCGCGGCCCCAGGGGTTCGTTGGCGAAGTAGTCCAGGTCTGTGGCTCGCAGCGCGTTGCGGCGCTCGCGGCGCGATAGCCGACGGCGGAAGCGTTCGAGGGCGAGTCCCCACTGCTCGGGGCTGAGGTTGCGAGCCTCGAGCATGTCCTCATCGACCGCGCACGCCTCGTTCATGCGTTGCTCGAAGTGGTCGATGCGCTCGGCCTCGGCGTCGAAGCGCCGCTGGCGGTGCTGACGGCGGTGGTCCAGCCATGCCAGCATGAGGGCGATGAACAGGGCGCGGATCACCATGATCAGGGCCCCCAGGGCGACGGCGAGGAAGGCCGCGAAGCCGAGGCCTCCGCCCACGACGCTGGCCTCTTCGACGATGCCGAAGGCCTGCAGGCCCATCGTGAGGAAGATGCCGCCTTCGAGGACCAGCGTCATCGTCTGCCAGTTGTGCTGCGAGAAGCGCCTGTTGGTCGCGGAGATGGCGCCCGCGCGCCTACGGGAGACGACCAGCCCGGCGATAACCGCGGCGACCAGGCCCGAACCTCCGACGTGTTCGGCAGGGATCGAGGCGATGAAGGGCATGACGAAGGAGAAGACGGTGTCCGAGGATGGCTCCTTGATGAAGGAGCGGATGCGCACCCCCAGCTCACCCACCACGAGGCCGATGACCGTTGCGATGCCCAGCGCGAGGGCAACCTTGCCGATCAGGAGGCCCGGGTTGAGGGCGTGGGAGTCGGCGGCCAGGCCGGCGCTCATCGCGGCCGACAGGAGCACGAGGGACGTCGCGTCGTTGAAAAGCCCCTCCCCCTCAAGCACCGTGACGATCCGGTGGGAGACGCCGCTGCGTTTCGCGATCGACACGGCGACGGCGTCGGTTGGGGACAGGACCGCGCCCAGGGCCACCCCCCACGGCAGGGAGACGGCCGGAACCAGCCAGTGAATCACGAATCCGACCGCGAATGCCGAGAGGAAGACGAGGGGGATCGCGAGCATCGCGACGGCCTGCATCTCGCGGCGAAAGTCCATCGTCGGCATGCGCACGGCGGCGGAGAAGAGAAGCGGGGGGAGAACCATCTCCAGGATGATGTGCGGCTCGACTTCGATGGCCCCCACCTGGGGCAGGAAACCGATCGCCAGTCCGACCGCCAGGAGGATCAGGGGGGATGCCACGCGCACCTTGGGCGCGACGAATTGGCACGCCACGATGATGAGCATTCCGGACAGGGCGATGAAAAGGGGATCCACGGGTCAATTTTACTGTCGGCGCCGCCGGGGAGCCTGTCGATCTCATGGACCCAACGGGATGGCGGCCCCATTCGGCAGGGGCGACGCTTGTCTCGCGCCGTGGTCGCCGAGCCGTCCACTGGCGGCTTCGTCGCCCACGTGACAGTGTGGGCGTATGCCTACCGAGATCACCCCGAGCAGTTCTGATCCGGCGCTCGCCACCTACGACTCCCCCATCGGGCGCCTCACGCTAGCCGCGCGCGGCGGCGCGCTCGTTGGATTATGGGTGGCCGGGCAGCGCTTTTTCGGTCGCCCCGTCGGCATCGACGAGGCTTCAGCACGCTTGGCTGGCGATCTGACCTCGCGCGAGGATCGGGGCATAGCGATCACGCAGGCCCGTTGGGACGAGGCCAATGCGCGCGCTCTTCGGGCGACCGCCTCGTGGCTGGACGACTATTTCGCGGGCGAGGCTCCCTCCCCCGCGACCGTCCCCCTCGCGAGTGCGGGCACCGACTTTCAACAGCGCGTGTGGGAGGCGATGGACTCTATCCCCTACGGCGCGACACGCACGTACGGGCAGATCGTCGCGCAGCTGCACGAGGCAGGTGTTCCCGCCTCCGCACAAGCGGTCGGCGGCGCACTCGGGCGCAATCCCCTGCTCCTCATCCGCCCGTGCCACCGGGTCGTGGCGGCAGACGGCCCGAGCGGCTACGCAGCGGGAGGCAGCGCGAAAGCCTGGCTGCTCGCGCACGAGGCGGCGACGGCCTCGTCGGTGAGCTGACTCAGGTGCTCACCCGGTCGCCCTCCTGGATGGCCTCGGCGACCAGGGCCTCGTCGACGGGTAGGGCGGCGCTCACGTAGGCCGCCGCATCGTCCTGGGTGACGACGATCTCCTCGGCGATCGATCCAGCGTCCCGCCTCAGTTCCACGCCGTTGACGACGGAGGCACGGGCGAGGGTGCGCGCCTGGGCGCGGTGCTCGTCCGTGTACTCCAGCTCGTCGGCGTGCTTGCGTACGAGCAGGCGAATGAGCTTGCGCCGCAGATTCTCCTCGCGTGCCACGGACGAGCGCTGCCTGATCCACCCGAGGACCAGGACCCCCAGGAGGGCGATTCCCAGGTATCCGATGATCGGGTACATCGCTCCGACGAGCTTTTTGAAGCCCATGAACGAGGCCGCATAGCCGAGGGCAACAACCCCCACGAGGACCAGGCGCATGCGCGTCGTTGATCCGCCCGAGAAGCGGCGCGCCGTCGAATAGAACAGGGAGAACACGGTGTTGTAGATGAGCGCGAAGATGATGAGCGTGTAGGCGAAGGCGAAGGCCGGGTGAATCGAGCGCGCGATCTCCAGGGCCGGGACGTTCACGTCCCAGACGCGGTCCAGGTTCAGGTACAGGGCAAGGGCGTCGGCCCCGACCACCAGGGCGATGATGATGCCGCCGACTCGCCCGGCGCGCCTTGCCTCGCCGATGCGCAGCACCGAGCCGCCCAGGACGAAGGCCATGGCGATCCCACCGACGACGCACAGCGCGAAGTAGTTGATCGTGGAGAGCCACAGGTTCGGCAGGGCCGGGGGGACGCGGCTGGCGATGGCGTCGAGCTCGGAGAGGCCGGGGTGGGGGCGGGCCAGCGAGTAGACCGTCAGGACGGTGATGGCGAGGACGATCATGGGGGTGAACACGCCGATGACCTTCATGATGCGGTCGAAGTCCAGGAAGGCCGTGAGGACCACGAGCACCGCACACAGGGCGCTGCCGACCCACGCGGGCATCCCGAACTGCTGCTCGAGGTTCGCGCCCGCGCCGGCGAGCATCACGAAGCCCATGGCGAATCCGGAGAAGACGAGAACCACGTCGATGACGCGTCGCAGCGCCGGGTGAGCGATCCTCTCGAAGACCTCGTCGTGGTTGTCGGAGCGGTAGTAGGAGCCGAGCTGCAGGGCGATGCCCCCGAAGAGCACGTTCAGCAGGCCGACGCCGACGATTCCAACAAAGCCGATCGAACCGAAGGACAGGAAGTATTGAAGCAGGTCTTGGCCGCTCGCCAGCCCGGCGCCGATGATGACTCCGACGTAGGCGAAGGCGACTGAGAGGTACTTCGTAGACATGGGGTCCTTCCGGTTGCGAACACGTTCAGCAGGCCGAGGCCTCTTGTCCACCGTAGATGCTTCGTGTGGGGATGGGAACGCCCGTGGGGGATTGTTCACGCTCAGTAGGGCTCATTCAAACACAAACGTGTACACAATGTACTAAAATGCCACTATGAACACACTTGCTACGACGCTGTCGACTCGCGAGCTGCGCGCAAACCTCTCCGACGTCCTCGGGCGAGCCTCCTACGGCGGCGAACGTATCGGAGTGACGAAGAACGGCCGCCTTACGGCGATCGTGATCGGCGTCGACGACCTGTTGGCCCTAGAAGAGCTAGAAGACGAACGCGATCTCGCGGCCTTCCGAGAGGCAGTACGCAACGACGACGGGCAGCGCGTGAGCCTGGCCGACCTGCGCGCTGAACTCGACGCGTGACGATGTACCGCGTCGAATTCACATCGGCGGCGGCGCGCCAGGTACGCAAGCTGGACCGCCCGGTGCGCGCCCGTCTGCTGGACGCCATCGAATTGCTCGCCCACTCTCCTCGCCCCGATGGGGTCAAGAAGCTCGCGAGCACGGAGAATGCGTGGCGCATCCGCGTCGGCGACTACCGGATCATCTACTCAATCGAAGACGACATCCTCGTCGTGACCGTCGTGCGCGTCGCACACCGCCGCGAGGTCTGCCGCTCGTAGCATCACTTGCCATCGAGGAGCTGGATCGGCGGACGCGGGGCCTTCATGGCGTTGATCGGCGCCTCAGGATCCGCATAACCGAGGGCGAAACCGGTGATGAAACGATAGTGCTCGGGGATCTCGAACTCGGCGTCCACGGGCTCGCGCCAGGTGGCCAGGATGCCGACCGGGCAGGAGTCCACTCCGCGAGACTTGGCCGAGAGGAACAGGGTCTGGAGCATGAGGCCGGCGTCCATCGCGCTCCACGGGAGCATGTCCTCGTGGACGAAGACGAAGCCCATGACAGGCGCGTCGAAGGCCACGACGTTGCGGCGGTTGACCCGGTTGCGTCCCTCGATGTCGCCGCGCTCGACGCCGTAGATCCCGTAGAGAAGCTTCGCGACCTCGATCTGGGCGGGGCGCACCTCGTCCGGGTAGCGCTTGCGCACCGGGTAGTCGCCGTCCGGCAGCGGGACCTGCACCTCCGGGTCCGCGCTCTTGCGGGCGAGCGCCTCAACCTCCTCGTCGAAGAGGCGCCCGTAGTGTTCGCGCAGGCGCTGGGCGCGCTCGCCGGTAGCCAGGGCCAGGCGGAACGCGCGGGTGTTGGACCAGCTGGGCGCGGTCGTCGCGTCGGCGAGGATCGCGTCGAGGACCTCGGCGGGGATCTCCTGGTCCGTAAAGGCGCGCGTGGAGCGGCGCGAAGCGGTCAGGGCAGCGAATTCGTTGGTCTCGTCGTCGAGCGTCATGCCCCCAGGCTAACCCGCCTCCACTCCCCCGATCTACCCGGCCCGCCCACTGGATGGCTTCCGCTGAGCAGGCTAGTGATCCCCGTCGTGAGTGCGACAAGAAACAATCTCGACTCGATCATCGCGCACGCGATAGACAAGACGATTCGCCCCGTCAATACGACGCGACCACCACCCCGAGTAACGCCCCTTCAACGGTTCAGCCTTACCAATTCCAGCGCCTTGCCCATTCCTGGCAATATCACGCAGTAGTGCGTTGATGCGCTTCAGGGTCTTTCGGTCCTGAGTCTGCCACCACAGATAGTCCTCCCAGGCCTCGGAGGCCCAGACGAGGTCA